>Ga0306921_10007343_pt1 | contig 11576 bp, 12 predicted proteins | sample sta12Cox44000080_FD_203760 | JGI IMG/M metagenome (GOLD analysis project Ga0306921, IMG submission 203760) | Lab enrichment of tropical soil microbial communities from Luquillo Experimental Forest, Puerto Rico - statoxic.12C.oxic.44.000.080 (v2)... | ecosystem: Environmental > Terrestrial >... | reverse complement strand
TGACCACAGCAGCTTGCGGTGGCTTGGGATCAGCGACCTGATCGCCGAACCCGAAGGGCCCTCCTTCATCTCTCGTACAGTTCCGCACCGCCGTTTGGACCGGTGATGCTCGTGACACAAGACCCACTTCCGGACATTAGTTGCAGCGTCAGTTTGGCGAGACGTCGCCATCGTGATCGCACCGGTTGCGGCGGTTTGCCCATGATCTTGGCGGTGCGTTCGTTGATTGCCTGATGCAACGCCAACATGTCGGGATCCATTTCGCGCTTCGGTCTGGGTTCCAGCTCGAAATGCCCGTAACGGTCCTCGCCGCGCACCAAGCTGGCGCTGTCGTCGCCGAAAAGCTGGCGCACGTGGGTCGGTATATAGCGGATCGCGAATCCGATGCGACGGTCATCCGAGGTGTTGGGCGGAGAGCCATGCACCAGCCGCACATGGTGCAGCGAGATCTCACCCGGTTCGAGGTCGAGCCGGACGGCCTTCGACTGGTCCAGCTCGACCGCGATTTCCGGGCCACGGGTCAACAGGTTGTGCTCGGCGAACGTTTCGCGGTGCGGGATCTGGTCGAGTTTATGGCTGCCGGGGATTACCTCCATCGCGCCGTTCCCAGCGTTCGCTGGGGTAAAGGCGACCCAAGCCGTCACTGCATCGGGCTGGCTCAAGCCCCAATAAGTTGAATCCTGGTGCCAGGAGACGAAGGCCGGGCTTGCCTTCTCCTTGATAAAGAAATTCGTCGTCCAGCAGAGGAGGTCTGGGCCGTAAAGATCGTCGACCGCGTCGAGAATACGCGGATGGCGGACGAGATCTGCGAGCCAAGTAAACACCAGATGCGACTTGTGCCGCAGGTGGCCGCCGAGCGGTCCACCTGTCTCACGCTCGAAGCGTTCGAGTTGGCGGCGATAGCCGAACGCCTCAGCGGCCGACATGACGCGTATCGGCGAGACAAAACCCTGTTCACGGAACTGATCGATTTGTGCTTGCGTCAGGATTTTGGCCATGGGCATCGCGACTCCGGTGGAACCTATATCAAAAAATGATCCAGATCGCCACTAGATTGCCGGCGAGCGGCAAGAGCTGCGCGCGTGCGTGCGCGCTCGCGCGCGCAAGTGGGTCCCGGTGTGGTGATGATCGTCAGCGGCGAGAACGCGCGCACAGCTGCCACAGCACGTGGTATTGGGCTCATTTTGTGGTACCATATCAGCTAATAGCCGGGGAAATCATGCCCGAGAGTTCGCGAAATAACGCCAGAAAAACGCCAGGTCGCGGTCCGGGGCGGCCCCTTGTGAAGGGCAATGCGGGTCGGCCCAATGGCGCGCGCCACCGCGTCACGCTTGCGGCCGAGGCGTTGCTCGACGGTGAAGGCGAAATGCTGACCCGCAAGGCCATTGAGCTGGCGCTCGCCGGCGATCCCACTGCGTTACGCCTCTGTCTCGATCGGATTTTGCCGCCGCGCCGTGAACGGCCGATAACATTCAAGCTGCCGGCCTTGCACTCCGCGGCGGATAACGCAGGTCAACCGCTGCATTGCTCGACTTAAGTGATTGAAATGATAAACTGTTTATTGTTCCGTGCAGTGCCGTTTGATGCCGTTGCCACCGGATTTGCCACCGCAACACACGCCGGCAGCTTCCTCAGCCAACGGCGGGGGATGCACGAAATCTCGGGTCATCTGACGAGCCCGCGCGTCTGCTCGGTTTTTTGAATAACCCGAGCGACTCTTTCTGGCACACGCGCGAACCTTGAGCAGGGTGAACGAGGTTCATCACGGGACCAATTCAAGCTTTGGGGTGCGGCCTGTTCGCCTCTTGAATTCGCCGACGGTCATTTGATGGAATTTCCTCAGAGGACATATCCAGCAAGACCGCACGAACATCCCGTTCAAGACAGTTGAGCGAGCGCCAAGCTGCGACAATCCATCGGTCTTCGCAGATCAGCTTGGGGTTCATCACGAGACGTTACTCCATCGTGATCGAGGCTTTCAGACGACGCATTGTCATTGCTCGGCGGTGGATGATTGACGGCTTGCCTTCTCGCTTCTGCTCGACGAGGTCAGCGTGCAGCGCCCTGACGTAATCCATTCTGGGATCGCCGTCCATCATTGCGCCAAGGACGGTAGCGGGGTCATCGCCGCCGAGGATACGCCGGCAGGCTTCGAGAAATTCCGGTGTCGGTGTGATGTCCATAATGAAGGTCCTCTCCCTACTGGCGAGCGAGGCGGTCGACGAGGCGATCGCAGATGCTGCTGATGGTTCGCCGCATGGCTTCGCATCACCGGAGGCTTTGATCTGGTTGGCGGCTTCAAGGCTGGTCATGGCGTTTCTCGGTCAGTGAAGTCAGTGATATTTCACCTGCCCTGTTGCAGTCATTTCCCAGGCCGTAAGGCACCGCGGGCGGGCCTAGAAATGTGGGTTGTGTGGGATCATTGATACGGGCTACGCGTAAGAGTCATTCATTGAACGAACGAATATATTCGACTGTTCGCGGATATGACACTTCCCCTAGAACGACTGAAAACAACCCACACAACCCACTCAACCCACAAGGTCGAGATACCATTTTGGGCGGGATTGATCTGCCCGGTTACACATCAGCTTGCATCGTGCGGCGATGGTTCCCTCGTGCTTTGCCAACCACTTACCGAGTTCCCGCACGTCGATTTTGCGTTCGGCGGTGTAGCGTTGGGGAGCGACAGCGAACAGAGCGGCCCACAGCTCGGTGTGCTGGTTGGCGACCTCAACATGTCTTTGGTAAGTCGCGATTGGCGCTGTTCGAGCCCTAAACAGCTTTTCCAACTCTCGAACAGCGTGATAGTATCGGCTTTTCGGGGGTCAGAATTGCGTAGTTTGGCCTGCCTTGCGACGGGATCGGCGCAGCCGAGCCAGAGCAGCGGATCGCGGACGAGGCGGCACCAGGCGCCAAAGCTGGACAACGGGCTCTTTGGTTTTGGCCGATTGGCGTTGGCGAGGTAGGCCAGAGGAATAGTCAACGCCGCGGCGATATATCTGCCGCGATCTTTACTAATATCGGCGAGCGGGTCGGAGGTGAACGCACGTTCTTCGGGGTATTCGCAATTGGCGTCGATGTTGCAGCGGATGGTGCGCCGGATCATGTCTTCGGCGACCGTTGCGTTGTTCCCATCGGCGAAGATGGTAAAGCTGTTGGGCACGCGGTACTTGGTTGATGAACCGAGGGCCCGCAGACTCATCAACGGCCGTTCGACGACTTGGCAAAAGAAGTCGCCGGCGACGATCTCCCGGACATCATCGACCGCGATGATCGGAAAGCCGGCGAGAGCCGCACCGATCAAGCGCTTCTCCGTCTCCTCGTATTTCGGAGCCATGGCCTCGACGGCGCAGCGCTCGCCGGTCGCGATCATGGCAGCGCAGTCGAGTAGATAGGACTTGCCGCTTCCTGACAGTGGGGCGGACACCAGGTGCATCGGGGCGACAGCCAGAGCGCCGCGGATGACGGGGGTGATCAGCATCGAGAGCGCCACCGCTTTGCTTTGGGCGTCGACAAACGGAAAGTCGGAAAGCAAGCCGCACAGGGTGCCGAGCGCGTCTTCTGCGTCTTGTTTGCCTGGCTGCATTGAGATCGGGGGAATTTCCACGCATCCAACGAGCACCAGTCCGGTGTCGTCGTCATAGCCTTGCTGATCGAGAAGCGTGCCGTCAGCGCGCAGCGTCGGGCATTGGATGATGCCGTACAACGGAGGAAACGGCCAATGCCCGGCCATGGCGACCTGCGGCGGCGGATAGCAGCGGACATAGTCTCGTTTTCTCTCGTCGTAGCGTTGCCAGACGGCACTACGACCGAGCTCTCGCTCCAGCCAGGCCGGCTCGACCTGGACGATGCCAGGCACCATCATCGTATCACCGCCGGATGTTTTGGCTTTGACGAGAGCGACGCGAACGAGCGAGGCATTGCGTTGATAGATGGCGGTTTTCGCGGCTTCTAGCGCCGCAATGGCGTGATCGGCGGCGACGTGCCGTTTGCCTGCCTCGATGGTGATGACGGAAGGGATTTCCTCGATCGTGCAAATCGGCTCGGTGAGGCCTTTGGCGAGCAGTGCTTCGTTAATGTCCTTGCCGACGATCGGACGGGCAATCCGGACTTTGTATCCGGCGCCGCCAAGTGCCAGCGCCTTGTTGGCGACAGCCTTGCGGCCGCCCTCGTCCTGGTCCTCGATCAGGATGATCGATGGCGTCTCGGCGACCGGCGGGGGGACAAAATTAGCTATTCCGATGTCACCAAGGACGGCCCATGCCGGAATCCCTGTCGCCTGCTGAAATGCCAGACAGTCTTCGATGCCCTCGCCGATCGCGAGCTCAGGACCGGCAGGAAAGAGGCGAACGGCAGCACCTTTAACAGGTCCGAGAGAGAATTTACGGTCTTCGATTGTCAGTTTTGACGTCGGGTCGAGTGGATTGAGAACGCTGGCGTGGATCGCGACAGCACCATGCTCTTTGTGTTGCACAAGGGCGATCAGGGCAGGAAAAGTGCGGGCTTCCCTGGGGTGAAAGATTGAGTGCGTAAAGCGCAGCGCCGGCGGGACGGGACGATGCAGCAGCAGTCGTGAGGCGAGATAGGTCTCGGCGATCTGACCATCAGCCGGAAGACTGCTGCGCCAGATGTCCATTGCCTCGTTGATTTTGGTTTGGCGCTTGGCTTCCTCGCTCGAGCGGCGAGCCGCGCGTTGCTCATCGGTTTCCTCGGCTTTCCCGTTTTCTTTGCCAGCGCGCAGATTCCGATTACCGAGTTCGGCCCGCACGTCTTTCGATTTGCATCCGTTCCAGCAATTGATCAGCAGGCGAATGCGGCTCTGCTTCGGATTGTCGCGCAGTGCGAGGGTAGTTTTGCCGCAAATCGGACAGCGGCACCGCCAATCCTGCCCGTCCGGTCTGGCCTCGCCCAACGCGGCGGCAATGTCCGCGGCGTTCATGACTATAACTTACCCCCATCCAAAAACGCCGGGTGTTGAACGCACAGTGCGGCGAGCACCGCCTCGGTGAAGCGCTCGCGGCGCTCGCGGCTGCTGAATTCGATGATGGGGTCCCAGATCGCCTTGCCGTCGTCGCCGAGCACCACGTTGGCATCACGGTCGCGGCGCTTGCTATCGGGCATGCCAATCCAGTGGGTGCCTCTGGGCCCGAGCATCGACTTGAGCCCGTGCACGATCATGCCCGAAGGCAGTGCGACGGTGGATGGTGCCCGCCGGGTTGCGATACTTGGTGAACCTTAAGATCTTGGTCGATGGCGCCGGGCGCGGCCCGAAGCTGGCCGCCTCGCCGCGGCGCAGCTCGCTCGCCGACGGACGTGCCGGCGCGGTCATGGCTCGCTCTTGATCAGGCGGAGCTGTTCTTTCGCGCGCCTCTGGTGTTACTGGCTGGCATCTTCCAATCGCCCGAAATAACCGGCCGGAATAAGGATTCGCCGGCCGATTTTGACGCTCGGTATCACACCGGAGCGAACCCCCGAGTAGACGGTTTTTCGCTCAACTCCGAGCTTTTCTGCGGTCTCGTCCACCGAATAAGCGGAGCGGCCGGATTGTCGGTTGCGCTGGGTGTGACTGGTGGTCTCTTCCATAATTTGGATCCCTCTGGTGTCGCTGTGCTTCGCCCAACGATGTGGCATTTCCGTCTTGACCCGCGCAACGAAATTCCGCATATATTGCATTACAATAAGTTCTCCGGGAAATACCTTGCCATGCCGCGTTTGGGCCGACCAAAGAAAGACGAGGCCTCCAAAAGAACCGCGCAGCTAAGCATTCGGATTCCAGCGAGCTTGCGTGCACGGCTCGAGGCGGCGTGCCAGCAATCCGAGACCACGCACTCTTTGAGCACCGAGATCGAGCTCCGCTTGCGCCGCTCATTCGAGGACCCTGAGCAACCGGTCAAAGATCGCTTCGGCGGCCCGACCAGCTATTGGCTGTTCCTGGTCATCGCCAACCAGGTTCGAACCTTAGAGCGGTTCACCGAGGGGCGATGGTGGCGCGACCCCTATACCCACTGGCAGATGAAGGTCCTGATCAACACCATGCTGGACTGCTTCAAGCCCTTCGGGCGCGCGCGGACCCCGCGCAAGTTCATGTCCATGGGAGAGCCGCTGGGCCAGCATCTTGCAAGACGGGAGTTCGCCAATATCGAGGCGACACTCCTCGACTCCGATCCGCCAATCGCAGGCAACTGGGGCGGCATGACCATCACCGAATGGCGACAAGCGGCCGAGCTGTTCAAGGACAAGCTCAAACAAAGCCCGCTCGCACAACTCTACGGCATAGAAAGGACAAAGAAATGACAGGTCACATCCGTCGCCGCGGCGCCAAGAGCTGGGAGCTGAAATGCGACATCGAGGCTGATGAGCGGACCGGCAGGCGGCTCACCAAATATCATTCGTTCAAAGGGACCAAGCGCGAGGCTGAGGCGGAGCTGGTGCGCCTTAAGGCCGCCGCGAACCGCGGGGACTACATCGATCCGACAAAAACTACGCTCGATGAGTTTCTGGATCGGTGGGAGACATGGGCAGCTACCCAGGTCTCGGCGAAGACGCTCGAGCGATACCGCGAGCTCGCCCGTCATCATGTCCGTCCGCATCTCGGCGCAACCCGCATCCAGCGGCTCAAGACAGCCGACTTCGCGGAGCTATACGGAAAGCTGCAGCGGCCGAAAACAGAGGGCGGCGCGGGCCTGGCGCCGCGTACCGTCGGTCACGTCCACCGACTCTTGCATCGCGTCTTCGGACACGCGCTCAAATGGGGCATGGTTGCCGCCAACCCGGTGAGCGCCGCCGAGCCCCCGAGGGTCCCACGCGCCGAAATCGAGATCCTCGATGCGCAAGAGATCAGGGCGGTCCTGCACACTTTGCGCGGCCGGCCCCTCTATCCGGTCGCGGTCGTGGCCGTTGCGACCGGCGTGCGCCGTGGAGAGATCGCCGCGTTGCGCTGGGGCGACGTCGACTTCGACGGCGGCAAGATCCGGGTCGAGCGCTCGCTCGAGCAGACCAATGCTGGGCTCGCGTTCAAGGCACCGAAAACCAAGGCCGGCCGGCGCACCATTTCGATCCCGCTCTCGATCGTTGCCGAGCTCCGCGATCACTGGCGCCAGCAGCAAGAACAGCGCCTCGCGCTTGGCATGGGCAAGGCCGGGCCCGACGAACTCGTATTCGCCCGTGCGGATGGGAGCCCCTGGCCTCCCGATTCCTTGACGGCCGATTGGGCACGCACAATCCGCGTCTTGAAGTTGCCGAAGGTCACCCTGCATGCGCTGCGCCATACCCATGTCACCCAGCTGATCGCCTCAGGCCTCGACGTGGTTACGGTCAGCCGCCGGATCGGACACAGCAACCCGACGGTCACCTTAACGGTTTAGGCTCACCTTTTCGGGAATACCGACGAGCGCGCCGCAACGGTTGTCGAGACCGCACTCAAGGGCGTGCTGTCGGATTGAGAACGGTTCGGGCACGTCCCGGTGGCAATCCGGTGGCAAATACCGTGATCAGCCTCTCTGGGAGGAGGGCGTCCTGGCGCCCAGCAAAGGCCATTTCTTTTTGATTTCAACGTAATGGCGGAGGGGATGGGATTCGAACCCACGATACGGGCTTTCGCCGTATAACGGTTTAGCAAACCGCCGCCTTCAGCCACTCGGCCACCCCTCCACCGATCAGTGGATAGATGCGGTGTATGCGAGACGACCCTTAGCACGGGCACATCAGGCGGCGCAAGATGGCCTCCGGAGGGCGGAAACCGAATTGGCACCACTTCACCGAATAGTCGGGATCACCCCTTGGCACTCATCACCACCTATACGGACGCGATTTGTGGCCATTGTGCGCCGGTCTGCGGGCCGCGAAATCGTCGTCGGGCTGACGTTTTTAGCCGCGCCCGATATCGGCAAGCGTTTCATCACTCCGCGAAGATGGGGCACACGCTGAAGCTCACTCCGCCTCAGCGCCGCAAAAGCGATCAAACGGCGCGACCTCGCCGCCAGCACCCTCCCTTTCTCGACAAGGGTTTATCGTATCGACCGCGACGTCTCCTAGCTGCACCGCTCTGGCCTGGAATCCCGCGTCATCGGAAAGACGACGGGGACCGTCCGCCGCAACAGCCCGATACTTACCCGCGCGAACTTAGGGTCAAACGCGCAGCGCCGCACCGGTACACCCGTGCCGGGGCCATAGAGCGCCCGCGGCGACGGAGAACGCGTGCAAGCAACTGCAAATCCGAGGGGCGGAGAGGCCGACTGCAGTCCATCCTGGTCTCGTCGTCTCGAAACGAGTATTGTAGCTTCGTAATACTAATTTTGCGGGAATGTTCCGGCTGGTACCGATGCAGGCTCCGCTGCGGCATCGTCGAATCGTCTGGATCGCTGCTGCCGCGGTTGTCGGAGCGGCTATTTGTTGGCCGGCGCGCTACTCGTGCCCCACGACGATGAAAAATCCGTCGAAGATTTTATCGCCACCGCGCAGGCGGAACGCGCGGCCGCCAATTTTCCGGCCGCCTCATCGATTGAAGAATGCGCTGGCGAAGGACCCCGAGAACCGCGCCGCGCTGCTCTTGTGCGCCCAGCTATATATCGATCTAGGGGACGGCGAGGCCGCCAAGGGCAGCTGCGTCACGCCCGGCAGGACGGGGCCACCGAACTGGAAATGGCCGAACTGCGCGCGGAAGCGGAGCTTCTCGCGCGCCAATTCGAAGACGTCGTCAGGCATACTGCGCCCCCGCCCGCAGGGGCCTCGACCGATCTCAAGGCGAGCATGCTCGCTGCGCGCGCATCGGCCTATTTGGCGTTGAGCGAGACGGATGCCGCCCTCGAGTAGATCGAGGCGGGCCTCTCACTGAATCCCCATTCGGTGGACGTCCTAAGCCGGCCAAGCCGGAACCAAACAGGGATTTCGAACGCACTCCTTCCCGCAGCGCGGGTGCAAACTTAGCGAACCCAATGGGCTCGAGCCATTACGGCGCGTCCATGATCGCATCATCCGCGTTTTCTGGCCAATAACTTTTGCTTACAAACGGTAACGAGTCCGTTCGTAAGGGACTAATTGCCTCAGCCCGGGTATTCATCGCTACGGGCGATCTGCCCTCAGCCCACCGACGGCTCGCTGAAGCGCTGACCGAGGCACCGAAGGACCCCAAGGTCATGCAGTTCAGGGCGATCTCGCCTTTGCCGAACACGATTATGACGCGGCCGAGGGGGCCTACCGAAGCATAGTCGCCGTCCAGCCGTGGAATTCGGTTGCCCGTAGCGACACCGCGCGGGCACAAATCGCCACGGACAAGTTGAAGGAAGCGATCGTAACCCTTGATGCATTGCGGAAGGTTACCCCGAAGGACCCGAACGTGAACTACCTGCGGGCACTGGCGGCATATCGCCAGAACGACTTCGTGCGGCCTACGGCTATGTCCAGAATGCGCTGGCCGTCGCGCAGGACTTCGCTCCTGCGCGGTTGATCGGAGGCTCGGCGGCCTATGCTCTCGGGCAATACGAGCAAGCCGGTGCCTATTACCTCGCACAATACGTGCACAAGAAACCAGGGGGATGGGCCGGCGCGAAAGCTGCTGGCGACGCTCCAGATGCGTCTCGGACAGCCCGTCAAGGCGGTAGAGACGCTTTCGCCTGCGCTCGGTGTCTCGGGCGACGATCCCAGCTGCTGACGATGATGGGCGAAGCTGCCTCCCGTGGCGGCGACATGGTCTCGGCAAACCACTATCTGAAAAGGGCGGTGCAAAACACCCCGAGAACAGCAGGCTATTGGTCGAACTCGGCAGGACCGATGTCGCTCTCGGCGACGCGGAAGCCGGAATCGGCGAATTCGAAAAGGCGATCAAAGCCAATCCGCAGGACCTGGGCGCGCAGACATCGCTGTTTCTGGCCTATCTTCGTATACGTGAATTCGACAAAGCTCTCGGCGTGGCCGAGCAAGCGGCGAAAAGCCAGCCGAAGAACCCCGCCGGCCTCGACATGGAGGCCGCGGTCTATTTTATCAAGGGTGATCGTGAAGCCGCACGGGCAGCTCTACTAGAGGCGCATGAAATGCGTCGCTCCGACGTCGACGCCAATAGTAATCTAGCAAAACTCGCGCTGGCCGATGGCAAGATGGACCAAGCGCGGGAATACTACCTCGATATTCTCAAGGACAACCCAAAGAGCGCGCAGACCTATCGCGACCTCGCCGCGCTCGAAACCCAAACCGGACATCCGGACGAGGCCGAAGCGTATCTGATCAAGGGTTTTGAGGCCAACCCCGACGACCCCCTTGCAGCTGCCGCCGTGGCACCGCACCGGCTGGCTCAAGGCAAGGACCAGGCGGCTTTTGCAATGGTTTGAGAAGGTCGTAAAGAAGCGACCTCGCGACCCGGTTCTTCTCGACGTCCTCGGCCAGCCCAGCTCTCACTCGGCCAAGCGGGCGCGACGGTCACGACCCTTCAGAATTTGGTCGGCGTCGCGCCGCGAGCCGCTCTCGCTCATCGTCACCTTGCCGAGGCATACCTGGCCGAGGGCAAGCCGGAACTTGCCATTCCGGCGGCGAGTTAGGCGGTGAAGCTCGATCCGAATGACAAGGCGGCAAGGCTCTCCCTGTCCCGGGTGCTGATCGCCGGGGGGCAGCCGGCCGAGGCGCGCAAGGCGATCGACGATCTCGAGAGGGATGACTCTGACGACGTCCTGGTCAGCGAGCTCGACGGCATCGTAGCGCGACAGCAGGGCCGGCTGCTCGACGCCATTGCCGCATTCAGCCGGGCGCTGGCGCACGGCGACAACGGAAACGATGCGCTCGCCGGCATCGCTGTTGCCTTGCGCCGGCGTTGGCGGAGAGGGCGACTATAGTAATCAGGTTCAGCTGAACAAAAGTTCCGACCTGAAGGCTGGGGCTTCCCCTATCGGCTCCAGGCCAGCGCGGCGCTCGCTCAAACCCGGCTGATCTTTGACCCCACCCTCAGCCGACTCGTCGCCGAGATCCATCCTGCTCGACGCCGCTGCTCTCGCTGTGCTTAGATCATAAATTATCGAAAAGACCATGTTATTCGCACTGAGCCAGATCGTGGGCCACGCCGGATCCGATTTTTCTCCCAGTTCTCAGGGAGATTCGCGGCGATCGTGCCAACCTAATCGACAAGACGCTGAGCCGGCCTTTAGCCGGCTCAGCGCCGAGATCGGTGCCTGCACGATCTGCGCGCCGCACCTCCCGCTCGGCCCTCGCCCGATCGTACGCGGTCGGCCCTCGGCGCACCTCTTGATCATCAGTCAAGCGCCGGGCATACGAGTGCATGACACCAGACTGTCGTTCAACGACCGCAGCGGCGACCGCTTGCGTGCATGGCTCGCGCTCGATCGCGAGACCTTCTACGACGAAGCCCAGGTGGCGATTCTCGGGATGGCCTTCTGCTATCCCGGCCGCGATAACAAGGGTGGCGACCTGCCGCCCCGTCCCGAATGCGCGCCGCGCTGGCACCCCCGGTTGCGCGCCTGTTTCTCAGCGATCGAGTTGACCCTTCTGGTCGGCAGCTACGCGATCGACTATTACCTGCCGGGGACCCGTCCACGATCCATGACCGAGGCGATCGTGCGCTGGCGTGACTT
>Ga0306921_10007340_pt1 | contig 11578 bp, 7 predicted proteins | sample sta12Cox44000080_FD_203760 | JGI IMG/M metagenome (GOLD analysis project Ga0306921, IMG submission 203760) | Lab enrichment of tropical soil microbial communities from Luquillo Experimental Forest, Puerto Rico - statoxic.12C.oxic.44.000.080 (v2)... | ecosystem: Environmental > Terrestrial > Soil... | reverse complement strand
GCTTTCCTCGTTAGCGCCTTGGTCTATGCCTACATTGTCGCTGGGGTTTTAGTCGTGCCAGCGGGCGTCTTAAGCTCCTCACGGAATCTCCGTCCTCCGTATGGCAACGCTCTAATTGGCGCTCTGGCGGGTCTAGTGCCCGCAGGGTTGCTCTACTTTGTCACGACACGGCTATCTTTAATGCTCGCTATTGTCGTGGCGTCAGCCTTCGGCGGCTTAGTATTCAGGCTCATTGCCGGACGGAGATCAACAATCGTCGGAAGGGTCCGTGAGCGGTCGGCACTCTGTCGGCTTAATCGTCACACCACTGTGCGCTCCGACCGCTGACGGAGGATGCGTGCGTTTCTGGGTAATCGCATCCCATTCTCAGGAGTGACGCCGGTCGCGTCGTGTACGACGCTGGCGCCATGGACGAGAGGGCAATCAGCGAAGGGCGTGGCTCCGAATGACCTAGGTCTTTTCGCCATAAGATAATGATTCATATGGTGGAAAGGGAGGGACTCGAACCCTCGACCCCGGCATTATGAGAGCGGCAGAGGAAAAGCGCAGGTCGTAAATTCAATCACTTGCCGAGGGGCGCCCGTTGCATTTGGCACCACGAAGCACGACTGAGCACGACCGATTCCCGCAAATCTCCCGCACTCAAACGTGAGTCGGGTCAGGGGCGCTTGGCCACGACTTTGCCGTTCTCCCACACGTACAACGGCGTTCCGTACATGCGCGCCGTCCGCCGTGCTGCCTCTCGGGCGCGAATGAGCGCCCGTTCGACGCGTGCGGCCAGCTTCGGATTGCGGTTGAAGCCCTTCACTGCGTTCTTTGCTTTCACGGACCCGACTCTATCAGCTTCGGTCGCCTGCTTGAATTGTCGTACACCGCCCACGCGTCCGCGAGCGGACGATACGTGGTTTGGAAATTCTTCCAGCTCCGCGAAAAGCGTCGCAGAACATCCACCTTTGGAACATTATGACCGCCTTGCTGCACCCTACTGGCTATACGCCGCAGCGCGAGTCGCGGCGACGCAAGCCGCAGGTAGATGATCTCGATGTGATAGCCGAGCCGTTTCATCACGGCGATTCGCTTGGCGTGCGACCGTCCACTCAACGTGCTCTCCCACGCAAAGTCAGCGCGCAGCTCGACCAGCCGGCTGATCTCGCGCAGGAGCAGCCGTGCTCCAGCGACAGCGGCAACTTCGGGGCGCAGTGGAGACAACCCAGCCGCAATCAGGTCTGCGTTCACGAAGTTCAGCACACGTGCGTCATTGGGCAAATACTCCTTGGCGAACGTTGTTTTGCCCGCTCCGTTCGGGCCGGCAATGACGAGACAGCGCGGCCTTCGCCTACGTTTCCTCATTCAGGTCACCGCGCAGTCCTGAAGGTAGCGTGGATTGGAGCCGAAATCAGGGAGAACCAGCTCACGCCGCTCGCTCATACGCGAGCGCGTCCATGATCTCCTCTTCGGCGGCGCCGTAGTCTTTCGCTAGAGCTGTCTTGTCCTCACCGGCGTTGATCCGATCTACGATTACAGCAGCAGAAACGGGTAGTCGCGCCAGAACCGGGCGCCCGAACGAAACCCTTGGATCGAGCATTACAGCCTTGGCTTCGGGACGACTGGGCAGCAGCGGGAAGAAACGCATCGCCAACCGGTTGTCCCACTGGATTCTGCGCAGCAGGCCCTGCAGCGCACCCTGAATGCCGACCTGCCCGGCCCGATTGAGGCTGACGAGCTGGCCGTAGTGTTCGAGAAAGAGCTCGCCCGCACGAGCATACAGATCCCGGCTTGCAAGAAGGTCGTCCACTCCCAGCTCACGACGCGCGTAGTCGAGAGCCGTGCGCAGCGCGGACAGCTTGAACTCATGCTCGGTGCGCAGCGCTCGAAGCGCCGCCAGTTCGATCAAATTGCGAAACGAAAGACGGCCCTCGGGATCCGTCGGAGTGACAACCACGGGCCTAAATCGAGCCTTGCCGAACTGCCGTGGATAGTCGCGACCCAATACCCAGGACCGCACGGTGGGCGCCAGAATCTTCAGATAATGGGCCGCCTGGCCTACCGAATAAGCCGGAGCAAGTCGCGGATCCAACTTTGCCACAACCAGAACCCTCCCAGACCACGGGTTGAGTATAGGCGGCGGTCCAAATCGTCGCTGGTAAACGATGGACTATGGCTCTTATTCCTTTCGCTCTTCCCGGTAACTCAGTGGTCACGATGACCCGCCCAGCTCCGCTCGTTGGCTTTGAGCAGCCCCTTGAAATGGTCCCGGAGGCCCTCTGCGATCCTCAACATAGTGAGTACGTCCGCAGGTCCCGGCAGGGCTGCTCTGCCGCCTTGGTTTGCCGCGCGAGCAATATGGTTGAGATTCCGGCCAATGGCCCCGAGCTCTGCAACGCTTCGCTTAAGTGCCGTGAGCTCCTCCTTGGGTAACGGGACGAGGCCACGAAGGTGCGCACGCACGAGGACCGAAACATAGGTGGCAGGTGCCATTCCCCGAGCCGTGGCCCGTTCGCGCAGGAGAAGCCGGTCCTCGAGGTGGAGACGGACGTACAGGCGAGCATCTCGAGTGTGTCGCTCTGGCTCCCTTTGGGTGACGATCGTGTCCGGGAGCAACGCGGCAGACTCGCCCAATGCCCTCATCACGAGACGCTTGAGCCACACCGATTCGGTGATGAGCAGCCGGGTTGCAAGGGCCTGTACACGCTGCTTCTCTTCGAGGGAGATGCGAGTCTTCAAGAACTGCGCAGCAGCCATGAGCCACATCGTGGCCCGTTAGCCGCCGCGAGGCTATCCTGCATCGCTTCGACTTTGAGCAGAAACTCAACATCCAAAACGAAGAGATCGTCGATCTGGCAGCAGAAACTCCGACCGCTTCTTGAGGCCCTCCCAACGAGTTCAACAGCTTGCGATCGGCAACGGCTCCCCTTTGCCCGTCCATCAGAGAACGCGGCTCCAGAAGTGCCGAAAGCAGTTTCGAGCGGGGCTTGGCGAGACTTTACAGTACCGTCCCTGCGGCCGCTGTCGACCCTCAGCGGCCTGATGACCTTCCCAAGAGCGGTCATTGCGGTGAGGGGAAGCCGACAGTCTAGGGTCTGATTGCCTGCCAGGCCCCCTTCGGGCATCCTCGCCCGGCGCAGGACCAAGAGAGTGCAGATGGGGGAAGGCTCGCCAGAGCGCGTGAGCACACCGGCTGGAGCGGTGTTCTTGAGCTACGCCTCGCAAGATGCCGAGGCGGCGCGTCGGATCTGCGATGCGCTTCGCGCGGCCGGCATCGAGGTTTGGTTCGACCAGAGCGAGCTTCGGGGCGGAGATGCCTGGGATCACAAGATCCGCAAGCAGATCCACGACTGCACGATCTTCATACCCGTCGTCTCGGCTACGACGCAAGGACGCACAGAAGGTTACTTCCGGCTGGAGTGGAAGCTAGCCGTCGAGCGTACACACCTGATGTCCGAGCGCGTCGCGTTTCTGGTGCCGGTCGTCATTGACGACACAAGCGATGCGCAAGCGGATGTGCCGCAGGCCTTTCGGGCCTTCCAGTGGACGCGATTGCCTGCCGGGGTTGCGTCCCCGGCATTCGTGGCTCGCATCTCTCAACTGCTGTCTCCGAACCCGCCCCAAGCGCCGACAGACGGCCGACTGTCGACCGGGCTGGCTCCTTCCTCCCGCCGACCGACCTCGAGTGTGGCAGCATCACGGCGGTCGAAACTCGTGCCGCTCCTGATTGCGGTGGTTGCCCTGCTCGTGGTCGGCTACTTCGCGCTGGATAAGTTTGTGCTCTCGAAGCGCACATTGGCGTCCGCCATTGCCTCACTACCTGGTAGGTCCGAAGCGAATCCGATCAGTGAGAGATCCATCGCCGTCCTCCCGTTCGTTGACATGAGCGAGAAGCACGATCAGGAGTATTTCTCGGACGGCTTGAGCGAGGAGGTCCTGGAGCTGCTCGCCAAGACTCCGGGGTTGCACGTCATTGCGCGAACCTCGTCCTTCTCCTTCAAGGCCAAGTCCGATGACATCCCGACGATTGCGAAGAAGCTCAACGTCGCGAACATCCTCGAGGGCAGTGTGCGCAAATCCGGCAACCGCCTGCGGGTCACGACGCAGCTGATCCGCGCGAGCAGCGCCGAGCATCTGTGGTCGGAGACCTACGACCGGGACTTGAAGGATGTGTTTGCGGTCCAGGACGAAATCGCGGCCGCTGTCGTGGCAGCTCTGAAAGCCCAGCTCTCAGGACCGCCAGCCATGAGTCCACACCCGACATCCGTACCGGAGGCCTACGACCAATTCCTCCTCGGCCGGCACTTGCTTCAGCGGGGTTCGACGGAGAGCTTCGCAGCGGCTATCACTGCCTTCCGAACCGCGACGATGCTGGACCCGGGATTCGCAGCCGCCTACGCCAATCTCGCGCTTGCTGAAACCTTTGCCGCTGAGGGTAGCAGCGACTACGACGGCTTTCAGCGGGCGCGAATATCGGTCGAGAAAGCCCACGCGCTCGCGCCGGACCTACCGGAGGTGTATCACGCGCGAGGCCAATTGCGCTACTCAACACTCGACCTCGCCGGGGCCCGGGCGGACTTCGAGAGAGCAATTAGCCTGGCTCCCAGTGACAGTTTGATACTGACGCATTACGGCGATGTCGTGGCGAGTCTCGGTCAGGTGCCCGAAGCGGTAGCAGTAGGGCAACGAGCAGTCGCGCTCGATCCTGTCAATCGCATTGCATGGAAGCATCTAGGGGGCTTCCTGATTTTTCAGGGCAATCTGCCCGCGGCTCGTCAGGCGCTCGATCGGGCACTCGCGATCAGTCCCGAGAGCGAAGGCACCATTTTTCTTACAGGAACGGTGGACTTGCTCGAAGCGCGGTTTGCAGATGCTCGCGACCAATTTGGCAAGATTCCTGATCCTCATGATCGGCTTGTCGGGACTGCGCTTGTGGAGGACAGACTCGGACATGCCGATAAGTCGCAGAGAGCTCTCGATGAACTGATCCGCTACCATTCGCAGTACGCGGCCTACAATATTGCAACGATTTACGCGTGGCGCGGCGACAAGGATAAGGCTTTTGAGTGGTTGGACCGCGCCTATCAACAACACGACTCCGGACTGGTCGATGTGAAGGTGGACCCGCTACTCCAGGTAATGCGTGGCGATCCTCGTTACAAAGCGTTCCTCCGCAAAATGAACCTGCCGGAGTGAGTGAGGCGCCTGTAAAGAGAGTGGGCCGGAGACAACCGCCGCTCATGGCCGACAGTACCCGTTCGGACCGTCGGACCCCCTGACCGGCTGGAGTCGACCCTTCTGGGACGGTCAGCCGGCTCCAAAGCAGGCATTCAGGACAGCGGGAGCGGACAGTCAGCGCATTGAGATAAGCTGCCGCTGAGGGAGGCTTGATAAGACTCCCGCACAGGGGGCCACGTGCGCGACTGCGGACGGGATGCTGGGTTGGTGCGGGCCGTGGGACCAACGGCTCTGGCGGCCAGCCTTATTGGACAGATCGTAGGCGCCGGCATCTTCGCGTTACCGGCGGCACTCGCTGCCAACCTAGGAGTATACGCGCCACTCGCGATCGTCGGTTGCGGCCTAGCAGTCGGCACGGTTGCGATCTGCTTCGCCGAAGGCGGAAGCCGGGTCCCGACCAGCGGTGGCGCATATGGTTACATCGAGGTTGCGTTTGGGCCGCTCGTGGGATACATCGCCGGCACCTGGCTTTGGGTAGGCAACGTTCTCGCGAACGCCAGTGTCGCTGCCGCGCTTGCTGACGTGGTGACGAGCCTGTTGCCGCCGGCGCTCCGCACAGCCGGCCGTGTGGGAACCATCGTCGGTGTGCTCGGCGCACTCGCCGCCGTCAACGTCGCCGGTGTGGCGCACGCTGCGCGGCTGGTCAAGGTAACCACCGCAGCAAAGTTGCTTCCGCTGATTGTCTTCGTCATTGCCGGTGTAGGTGCGTTGCATGCCGCGAACTTCTCTCAGGCGATGCCTCCCGAGGGTGGCAGCGTAGGCCGCGCTGCGATTCTTGCACTGTTCGCCTACCTCGGGATGGAAGTGTCGCTGTCTGCAAGCGGCGAGGTGGCGCAGCCCAACCGCACCATACCGCGCGCCGTAATGGTCGCCATGCTGTCGGTTATCGGGCTGTACCTCGCCATCCAGCTGATCGCGCAGGGCATTCTCGGGGCCTCGCTGGCGCACTCGAGCGTTCCGCTGGCGGATGCGATGGGCCACATCAGTCCGACGCTGCGGGGACTGATGTACGCGGCCGCCGCGCTCTCCATGTTCGGGATGTTAACGGGCGACCTGCTTGGCAGTCCGCGACAGCTGTTCGCATTCGGGCGCGATGGACTGCTGCCGCGCGTGCTCGGGCGCGTCCACAACCGCAGCCACGCGCCGCACGTTGCCATCCTCTGCTACGCTGCGATCTCCGCCGCGCTCGCGCTCAGCGGCTCTTTCGCCGCGCTCGCGATATTGGCCGCGCTCAACAGCGCTGCGGTGTACGTCCTAGCCTGTGCGGCCGCGTGGCGATTGGCACGTCGCGGGGTCGCGCTTGCCGGTGCACCGCTGCAGTTCCCCCTGCTTGGGCTGGCCGCAACGGTCGGGACGAGCAGTATGTTGGTTGTGATCGCGCTGGCAACGCGTCAGGAGATACTGGGGGTCGTAGCGCTGGGCATAGCGAGCGCGTTGCTGTACCTGATGCAGTCGCGTGCTGCCCTGCGACCAGCGCGTCCACCCTGAGGCACCACCGCCGGTAGGCCACCTTGGATGGTAGGGTCGAGGACTGGCGCGCCGGCAGGTGAACCCTGCCACGTTTCCAGCCCCCGCCACATCGAACGCAGCGTGCGGGGTTATCGCACTGCGCTCTCGTGTGCGGTTCACGTCAAGGGTTATGAGACCAGATGCTCGCGGAGGGCCCAACGCAGAGCCGGACGCACGTGATAACCGCGGAACAGGTTAAACGCCGCATACAGTCTCGACGTACTCCACTCCCGCCATCCAAACCCGCGACGGTTCCGGGCACGCCTCAGATGGCGCCGGATCTTCAACTCCACCCAGCGTTTGACGAGGCCGAAGCAGCGACTCGAGTGTCCGATGGCAAAATAGTTCACCCAGCCCCGCAAGATCGGATTGATCAGGGTCACCACCGATTGCGCAGGCTGAGATCGATATCGCCAAAAGATCTCGCGTAGCTGGCGGAGCAGCGCCGTGCGCTTCTTCAGCTTCGGCGTGTACTGCGGGCGCCATCGCCCGTTCAGACTCCGCACGCGGCGAAAGTCGAACCCGAGAAACCCGAAGCTCTCACCCCGGACGAGATCGACCTGCCGGCTCTTCTCCTCGTTAATCTGGACTTGGAGTTTGGCGAGTTCTTGCCGCAATCTTGTGTCCACCGCCTTCAGCAGCCAGCGCTTGCTGGGGTGAGAGTGGATCAGCACCACGAGATCGTCCGCGAAGCGCGCGTACTCGATCCCGGTGTACTGCCCAAAGCGCGTGTACTCTTTCGCCCGCTCAAGCATCCGATCCACCTCGTTGAGGTAGAGGTTGCTCAAGAGCGGTGCGAGTACCGAACCCTGTCCCACCCCACGCTTGCCGTTCGCCTTCAGCAGAACCTTCAACAAATACATCACATCGTCGTCGTTGATCCGCTTGGCCACCTTCTCCAGGACCAGGTGATGCCGGATCCCGTCAAAGTAGGATCTCAGATCAAGATCGATGACGTGCGTCTTGCCGAGGGCAATCGCTTCGGCGACCCGGACAAGCGCGGCATGCGCCATCCGCCGCGGACGATAGCCGTACGATCCCGGCTGGAAATCCGCCTCAAAGATCGGCTCCATGATCAGCTTCAGCGCCCCCTGCACTACGCGGTCCCGGATGCTGGGAATCGACAGAGTACGAACCTTGCCGCCCTCTTTCGGTATCTCACGCCGCCGAGGCCGCTGCGGTACATAGCAGCGCCGCTGCAGTTCACTCTGGATCTGCCCGAGGAAGGACTCCACGCCTTGCGTCTCGATGGCCTGAAAGGTCACGCCGTCACTGCCGGCGGCGCCCTCGTTGGTCTTGGCCATCTCATACGCCGCACGCAGCGTCTCCATCTTGCAGACGTGAACATACAGCCCCCAGAACCGCCACTGCGGTTCCGCCTTCGCCTTGACATACAGCTTCCGTCTCAGGTCCTGCAAGGTAATCGGCGTCTTTATCATCCCGCCTGCCTCCCCTCTTGCCGGAAGCACCTCACACACCAGGGCCCCTTCGCTCCGCGGGCATTACTCCGCTTCATCGCTAATACGGACCCCTCCGACTCCCGCTCGACTTTCAATCGCGTTCCCGGTGCTGCCGGTTATACGATCTACCTTCTTCCGGCGCTTGCGGCACCGGGCCGAGACGGGTCTCTCCAGTTGCTCAGCGCGTCCTGTGTCACCCTGCCGTCGATAACCACCCCGCTGGAGTGACCGCTCGCCTCAGTCAGATTGCGAGCCCGTCATGTTGCCTTCGCCTAGTCATTGAAAGCTCGGCCTCCAGGGCCACATAGTTTCGGGGCCACCTCTCGTTCGCTTACGCTACAACCGAGTGACTCGCTGCCATCCAACATGGCACTTGTCGGTAGGCTTCAGAATCTCGATCTCTCTCGATCCTGCTACCCAAGCTACGGGGCTCCGACTCTTACCCCGGTGGGACTGTCTCCCACTGGACGCGCCAGCCTTCGCTGGACGCACAATGGCTGCTATCAGGCAAATCGGAACTGGGGCACGAGCGGCTGTATTTGGCCGACCGGAGCCGTTTAGTGCCGGTGGCTCCTCGCGACCCCGAGCGGTCCGACGACGCTCCCGTTACCGGCCGTTCAACTGATGAAATGCGGACGTTCTCTTAGCGGAATTGCCTGATAGAGGCTGCTCAGGGCATTCTCCTGACCCGCACAAGATCCAGAGGCGCGGATGGGGGGAGAGTCGCCTAAGCCGGCGAGCACACCGATGGGAGCGGTGTTCCTGAGCTATGCCTCGCAGGACGCGGAGGCGGCCCAAAAGTTTTGCGAGGCATTGCGGGCCGCGGGCATTGAGGTTTGGTTCGACCAGAGTGAGCTCCGGGGCGGAGACGTTTGGGACCAGAAGATCCGTCGCGAGATCCGCGCCTGCGCGCTCTTCATTCCCGTCATATCGGCAAACACGGCGTCGCGTCGCGAGGGGTACTTCCGGCTCGAGTGGGACCTTGCCGATCAGCGGAGCCACAGGATGGCTCGGGATCAGGCGTTCATCGTGCCCGTCTGCGTTGATGCGACGCCGGGCGCAGGGACGGACGTGCCGGAGTCCTTTCATCGAGTGCAATGGACGCGCTTACCCGGTGGTGAGGCACCTCCGGAGTTCGTCGCGCGCATCAAGCGCCTGCTGTTACCGGAGCCAGCTACCACCGCCAGGTTGGCCGCAGGTGCGCCCTCGGGTTCGTCGCCAACCCCTCTGACGACGGGCCGGTCCTCCCCGTTGAGGCGTGCCCTCCCGGTTGCTGTCGCTGTGCTGCTCCTCGCGTCGCTCGCGTACTTGCTCATCGACAAACTATGGATCGGGAAGCCGGCCGCGTCGCCGACCGCGTCGAACGCGACTTCGAGCACGGCCCCCACCGCCTTCACTCCACCTCCGCACTCTATCGCGGTGCTGCCGTTTGTGAACATGAGCGGGGACGCCACGCAGGAGTATTTCTCGGACGGGCTCACGGAGGAGTTGCTCAATTCGCTTGCCAGGATCAACGACCTGCAGGTCGCGGCGCGAACGTCCTCGTTCTCGTTCAAGGGCAAGGACGCGGACATCAGCACGATTGCGCACAGGTTGAACGTTGCCTCGGTCCTGGAAGGCAGCGTGCGTCGCGCCGGTAATACTGTCCGCATCACCGCGCAGCTCGATGACACAGTCACGGGGTTTCATCTCTGGTCTCAGACGTACGACCGAGACCTCAGCAATGTGTTGCAACTGCAGACCGAGATTGCGAATGCGGTGGCCAACGCCCTCAAGGTCGCCCTGGTCGGCGACGTTGCCGCGAAAATCGAGGCGGGTGGGACACGCAATGCGGCTGCCTTCGATGCGTACCTGCGCGGCATCAACGCGTATCGCGGAGGTCTCGACAAGGAGGGGCTGGAGGATGCCATCGCGGCTTACACTGAAGCGATCCGTCTGGACCCCGATTTCGCCAGCGCCTATTCCGATCGCTCGATTGCCTTTTTCGATCTCGCGCGCAATTGGGCGACAGTGAATGCCGTGGGCAATTACAGAGAGCGATCGAAGGCCGATGCACGCAAAGCAATTGCTCTAGCACCCAATCTACCGGATGGCCACCTTGCGTTGGCCTCCTTCCTTGAGTGGTCTCTGGAGTTCAGCGAAGCAAGTCAGGAATACCAACATGCGTTGGCACTCGGCCCCGGGAACGCGAGACTACTCAGTTACTATGGAAACTATGCGGTGCAAATGGGCCAGATCGATGCTGGCCTCACCGCATCGCATCGGGCGGTCGCGCTTGATCCCTTAAATTATCGTAGACATCTCGCGCTTGGAATCTCTGAAATGTATGCGCGCCACTATCCCGATGCCCTATCAGCCCTCAAACAGGCGAGCGTTCTTGCGCCGAACAACGCCGGGGTTAACTCCTGGCTCGGTTTCACTTACTACGCAAGCGGCGATTCACACAGTGCGAGCGCGGCGTGCGAGAACGCGGACCAGAGCAACAGACCTCTTTGTCTGGCGGTGGCATACAACAAACTTGGACGCCACTCTGACGCGAAAGCGATCCTGGCCAGATTTCAGGCAGACAGAGGCAACGCCGGTGCTCTCTTTTACGCAATGATCTATGCGCAGTGGGGTGATGTCGGGCACGCACTGGATTGGCTCGAGATGGCGATGCACCAACGGGATCCCTATCTGGAGAAATTAAAAACATCCGCGATGTTTGACCCGCTTCGTATGGAGCCGCGCTTCCAGGCGGTGCTACGGGAGTTGAAGTTTCCGAACTAAAAATTGCCCTGCAGTCACAAGAGGGCGGTGCCAAATTGCGGTCAGTGAAGTCCGCTTTCGCGAAATTTCCCGGCTGTCGATGAGTGCCGGCTTTTGGCCGACCCGAGCCACATCGGATGAGCGGAAACGATCCCTGTTCCGGGTACAGACCGACAGCTGGCTGCTTCCTGAGCGACTCAATCTGGGATTGAAGTCGAGTTCAACCGCCCCCAGAAGCTTGCCTTCCGAGCGTGTGCCAGCCGCAAGCCGCGCTCGTAGGATTCGTGCGAGGGGTGACCGCGATAATCTTCAATGCTCGCGCTCACCACGCGAAGCTCGAGAAGGTAGCGCGCCGCGTGTCCGTACGCCTTGGCATAGCCGCGGGTGAGAATGGCGTCGATAAGACTCCGCCAAATCAGGGCGGCGGCCAACAGCCGACCGTTCGCCTTGGCCATTTTCACCAGCGCAGTCAGCATTACGTAGTTGCGGCCGTCCAGCTCCCCGGCCCGATCAACGATCAGTTGCTCCGCGAGTGCGGGCTGCTCGAGCGCGAACAGCAGCTCGGCCGCCGTGGCAACGAACGGGCTGGTTCTCGCATCCTGACAGGCGCGGGCGCGGAATGAGCTGCGCTCGCCAGT
>Ga0306921_10007339_pt1 | contig 11578 bp, 11 predicted proteins | sample sta12Cox44000080_FD_203760 | JGI IMG/M metagenome (GOLD analysis project Ga0306921, IMG submission 203760) | Lab enrichment of tropical soil microbial communities from Luquillo Experimental Forest, Puerto Rico - statoxic.12C.oxic.44.000.080 (v2)... | ecosystem: Environmental > Terrestrial >... | reverse complement strand
ACCATGAATTTGCATCAAATATGGTTAAAATAGTGAAAACAGAATGAGACGGATCGGATAAAAGCTCGTCAGATGTTCGCTGATCGCATTGCGCAAGCTATCCATCGTGGTTCCCAACAAAATAGATGTGGCTGGCCACTTGGCGGATGGAGAAGTGGCTGGCGCAGCTTGGAAATTGCTGAGCGAATCACAAGACGAGCGAATCAAAGTCACTACCGGGCCCTCGGGATACAGGCACGGTTGATGATTTTGGCGACCGTTACCGCCCTCCCGCTCGTCGTGCTAGCGGGCGTCGCCGCCATGTCGGTCATCGACAATCAGCGCGCACAGCTCAAAAACGAGGTGGCAGGCAAGGTCAATGGCTTGTTGAACGACATCGACAGCCAGATCAACGCGATACAGGTAGAACTCAAGGTCCTTTCGCAGCTACCGAGCATACAGTCGGGCGATATCGCCGCCTTTGATCGGCAGCTGCGCGCGGCGATCCGAGTATACGGGACGGCGCTGGTACTGCATGACACCCAGGGCCAGCAGATAATAAATACCAACCGGCCGTTCGGTGAGCCCCTCCCCCGGGCGACTAACACGGAGATGCACGATCGGGTCGTCACCACGGGTCTTCCGCAGGTCTCCGATCTCATTATAGGAGCGACGCTGCGCCGGCCGATCATATCCGTGGGGGTGCCTGTAATACACGATGGGCAGGTAGTTTATGTGTTGGCGATGGGTATAGGGCCGGAAATCCTGTCGCAACTGTTTAATGATCAGAACCTCTTGTCCGAGGCAATATCGCCTGCTTGGACCATCGCAATTATTGATCGCAAAGATCTCATCCTGGCGCGCAACCGTGAATTGGATCAGTTCCTAGGCAAGCCCGTCGCACCATTGCTAAGGAGAGCAATGATGTCGGCAACAGAAAATACTTGGATTCCCAATATTACGAGTGACGGCATTCCTGTTTATTCAACGTTTCGACGTTCGTTGGTTACTGGCTGGACTGTGGCGATCGGCATCCCCAGAGAATTCGTCGATGCCCCTATCAGAAGGGCGTGGATGCTAACGTTCGCCGGTGGGATTTCGTTCATGGCCTTAAGTCTTGTCCTAGCTTACTGGATGGCGCGGGGGATCCGGCGGCCAGTCTACAAGCTCGCTGCCATGACAAGAGCGATGGGCGGCTGTGAGCCTCTCGCCCCGTTTCATAGCGGGGTGCGGGAGCTAAACTTCGTCGGCCACGGGCTTCGTGATGCTGCCATAACATTGGCGCAGCACCGGGAACACCTTGAGGAAGTGGTGGAGCGGCGCACCCAGGAACTTGCGCTCGCTAACAATCAGCTTTGGGCAGAAATTGAAGCGCGAAAGCAGGCACAGGCGATACTCCTGCAATCTCAGAAGATGGAAGCCATAGGCCAGCTCACCGGCGGCATTGCGCATGATTTCAACAACCTTCTGACCGTCGCCTCGGGCTCGTTGGAGATGCTTGACGCGCGTATCTCGGATGAGAAGAGCCGACATCTACTTGGGAGCGTGCAAGGCGCCGTGAGGCGCGGCGCGGAGCTCACGAACTCATTGCTCGCTTTCGCACGTAAACAGCGCCTCGACCCCGTGCTGGCCGACCTCAACGTCGTTATTGTCAAAATGAGCGAGATGCTGCGCCGTTCCATTGGCGCTTCCATAAGGATTCGGCATACTCTTGCGGCCGATCTCTGGTCGGTCCTGATTGATATCGGTCAGATCGAGACGGCGCTCCTCAACGTTGCCATCAATGCGCGTGACGCAATGCCGAAGGGCGGCACGCTGATGATAAAAACCGCAAATATCAGCGATGACTTGCCAGAGGAGGTTGCGGCTCGCGAGTGCGTGCTCGTGTCGATGCGCGATAACGGAGTTGGCATGAGCTCCGAAGTTATCGAGCGCGCCTTTGAGCCGTTCTTTACGACCAAGGAAATCGGCAAGGGTACCGGGTTGGGCCTGTCGATGCTGTTCGGCGTCGTGCACCAATCGGGCGGCGCGGTTCGTTTGCACAGCCGGGTCGGCAGGGGAACAACCGTGCAGATCTACCTGCCGCGAGCCAAGCGTGCGGCGTTACCGGGGGCTGAGGATGCCTTGCCGCCGCGCGCTCCGACGAACACTGCTGCTCGTATCTTGGTCGTGGACGATGATCCCGGCGTGCGATGGGTCACGGCCCAATGCCTCCGGGGGATCGGTTACTCTGTAGTAGAAGCCGATTGCGGGAGGGCGGCGCTACGGCTCCTGAAGGGGGGTGACCCCTTCGACCTCGTCATAATCGATCAGGTGATGCCGGGACTTTCCGGAAAGGTTACGGCGCGTTTGGCACGCCGTACCTCACCCGGCCTCAAGGTGCTGTTCATGAGCGGTTACGGCGGCATGGATGAGGACGGGAGGGAGGCCGGCGACGATATTTGGCTAAGGAAGCCATTTAGGACGGAGATTCTGGTCGGGGCAGTTTCGGCCGTCCTTCACCATGTTCACTAAATGGCAACAAGAATGATCGCACAGGCTTTGGCCCTCTCCACCGCCTTCCAGTTGACGTCAGCAGTCGCTTCTGTCGGTCGCGTGAAAACAGCCAGTTATGTTGCATCGCGACGGTTCAACGCATTGGCGCTGGGTGCCGTTGCGTCCGATTTTGCCCTCAAGTACCTTTGTACGGGCGGCATTGATTTCCTCGTTGGACTCATCGTTTTTGTAGTCCTGACGGCGAGGACGTTGCTGATACTTGGTGTCAGTAAGATTGAAGAGAGCACACTCCGGCGTCGCATCGCCTGCGCGATCGCTTTTCTCGTCTGCGCCACAGCCTCAATCGCAAGCCAGCTCTACGTGAGCGGCGCCCTCAGATCGATGACGCTGCTGCCGCTCCTGGGGATCGGCCTTGGCTGCCTAGGCGAGGCGTCAAACCAGATGTTCGTGAGGCGCCGGTACGTCCTCGGAATGGGATGCATCATGGCCATATTTGGGCTATCGACGAACGCCTGGGGATTGGTATTCAAGAACGTAGTATCCGATGTGGGTGCAACGCTCTATGCCGTGATCAAGTACCGCGATCCTCCACTCCTGACTGAATATGTCCGGCGGGACGAGCGGGCAGCGGGTCGGTTGGCGCTACATTCCAGCTCGGCGCGATGTTCGGGGTCGGTTGATATGGGGTCGAGAAAAACAGCTTGATCTCGCTGACATCAGAGGAAAGACGGACGCGACTGAGAGCATGGCGCGTCAATGGCTGGCTGGCGTACCTTTCTCGAACCGCAACGAGCAATCCGTGTTGGAAAGGTCGACGGCGGATGACGATTGACGCATCTTGTCACAATTGGTTCCCCCTCTGGAGGGGCGGGTGGCTGATACCGAATGGAAACCACTCCCTGCCGGGCTTTGGACACTCCCTGCCGTCTTTATGGAGGCAGGAAACCTATTGCTTGAGGCGTTTATGGAAGCCGGCGTGCCGACTTGGAAGGTCCGAGAGAAAACAAGCGATCCGCTGAAATGGAATATGATAGCGGAAGGCACTGTCGACTCCTTCGAGGCGGCTAAAGCGGCGGCTCTCTACGAAGCGGAAACAGCATTGCGGAAGCCGTAGGGGACCCCGCGATATCTGGGCTGAAGGCAAGACGAAGGTGCTCGGAGCAACGAGGTTGCACTGGGCCGATCGTCGGGTATCGGTCGCGGTTCTCAATTCACTCTCGGATGCGCGAATGGCCGGAATCGGCGCAGAGCTGCCCGTGCTTCAGGCGCCGCGAAGGCATCCCCGGCGGGAGCTCTGTTGATCTCGCTTCGGGTGTTGCCGTTCGCGATCGGCGGACTGGCACCAACTCCGACCTAGGGTTGTATTCCGCTAAGAGCAATCTGGGCCAATCGCTGATCCAGCAAACCTGTTTCAAGTGGTTGCTAGAGATCGCGCGAGCGCTCGTGCGCGCAACTGCGCGACTACACAGCCCATTGCTCGGCAGCCGGCGCTCTCGGGGTTCTTCCGAGAGCGCCGGGTGCACGTCAGGGTATTACCACCGAAGCCGCGTTGCTGATGATGGTTGCCGCGTCATTGGGCAAAAGGAAACCATCGGCGACCAAATTATTCGCAGCGTTCGTGACAGCCACTACGTACCCCGCAGTGGTCCCGTAGCGCTCGTGCAGGGACGGCCGGGGATCGCCGTTTGCGGTTCGCTGCGCCTGAGTGCCGGCAAATGGGATGAAGCTGCCAGTTAGGTCGCAAAGGTCGCCTTCTCCGAAACCACCTTTGCGGTAGTTCCAACCCATATAGGTGCCGAGAGGCGCCTGCAGCGTGGTGGAACGCACACCGTCAATGTCGTTCCCATCCGCATCCACTGCCGGCTGAAGGATGTTGTAGGCCGCGTCTTCCACCACAGGCGGGCCGGCCAGAATGCCGCTCTCTTTCGCCGGGAGGAACTCTCGTCCCCAAAACAGCAGGTTCCGGGTGTTTTCTAGGCCCGTGAATATCACTTTCGGATAGGCAGGAATGCCAGTGGAAAACGCCTGGTTGTGAAAACCGACTTGGGTGGGCACCTTCAAGGTGCCCTCATCGATCCTGGCATAACGGCTCTTTGGGGGATTTTTACCGGCTGCGACCCAGTCGCGAAGCGCGAGGATCAGAGCCCGCTGCTGATACACGTAGGGATTTGCATTCGGCAGGTACTGGCAAATGCCCGTTGAGGTCGGCAGCGGCGCAGCGGGGTTGAACCCGGCGTGCTGAGTGCTGGAAAAATGGTAGATCCGCACGGTGTCAGGGATCGGCAGGTCGTGGCCCAACCCGTCGGTCGTATCCAGCGCCATGCCGCCCTGCCAATACTCGGTATCGGTATTTGTGTGGAATATCTTGGGGCCGGTCTGGGTTTTCATGCTGCGGTCGAGCAACCCGCCTGTCGTACCGGAAACCGGATCGGTGCTGTCGCCATAACTAAACGGCGCGTCCGCATTGGCTGTCGTGATTTTTTCCTCATGCTGCAGCCCGGGGCCGCGAATGGGCTGGGCAAAGCGCGTGTTGATCTCAATTCGCACGGAGCCGATATGCGGATTGAGGCCGTCGACTACCTGACGGTGGTGCTCATCCTCGTTGAACCCGAGGTCCAGAAATGTCCGGGCCATGCGGCCGCTCTGTGACGTGCCGTGCATCAGCACGTTGTCGACCGCGCCTTCGAGCGGATTGCTCACCTGCGGGTCCCCGTAGCGCAAGAAAGAGATAAAATCCCGGATTGCGGCAAGCCCGATGCCCTGGATCACCGGGTCTTTGGCTGTGTAAGTCAACTCGTAAATGTGGTTGGTGTCGAATGTCCCCCCATTCAGCATATTGATGCAGATTTGCGGGGGGTCGGACAGCAGCACGGCCAATTGCGCTGGGGTGCATGCTGCAAACGCCCATTGGCTGTTGAGAATTGGCATCTTCGGATCGTCCTGATGCACGCGCATCGTCAGCGTTGCCGCAGGATTGTTGTTGTCGAGGCTCACCGGCGTATAACCACGACCGTTGTTGCCGGCAAACGGTCCTCCGCCCAAAGGCACAAAGCTGGAGGATGCGACGTTCAAGTCATATTCCGTAACGATGCGCCCCGTTATCGAGCTCCCGTCGCGATTTCTGGCGGTCGGCGCGTTGAGTTGGATGCGGCCAGGGGCGGTTAAAAGATCGCCTTCCCAGCCGCTCCAGACGAGAATGAAGCCCTGCTTTTCAAGGAAACCGTCGCCGTAAGCTGGCGGGTTCCGGACGACGTTGTTCCAGCCGGTGATTACCTTGATGCCACGATTGACGATGTCGTAGAGCAAAGTGCGGTTGCTATTCCTCAAATCAACCGGCTTCAATATCGAAAACGTAAACGAATACTGGACTTTGCCCTGGACGCGCGGTGCCAGATCGATATCGGTAATAACCGCATTGAGCGGCTCCTCGGCGACCAACTCACCCGTGGCGGTGCCGTCCAGTTCCTCGTATTGCCCGGCCGAACCGAAGGTCTCGTTACCAAAGGGTTGCGAGGTCGTGTAGCTAATTCCGGTTATACGCGCCTCGGTCGGTAGTGCGAAACCGAGTACCGAGACGCCGATCAGCGCAGCCAAGCTCGCCATCGTTACGAGCAGCCGCCAAGGCTTTCCTCCCATCGAATTTCGCCTTTATGCAAGTTCGTTGACAGAGAATATAGCAGCGGACGAGCGAGGGAAGTCATCAGCTATCAAGTCGGCGATTTCGCATGCGCATATCAATCGGACTGTATTTCCACACGGTCTGCATCAATTTTGCATGGCTTGCTCGCCACCCGCAATTTTAGATTGCGACGCTCGATCGCGAAACTCTGTCAGCAGTCGCAGCGTGCGAGGAACCGAAAGTTTGCCGACTCTCTGCTTGGAGGGAGCTGGATTCGAACTTCCAGTACGCGAGCACCGTGCAAGGGGGCCGCCGCCCACCTCGGCAAGGCGATCGAATTGGCGGACCGGCTACTCCGGGGCGCCCGGGCGGTTTTCGACGACCTCGTCGATGAGGCCGAACGGCTTTGTCAGGGTAACCGGATAGCTCGGAAGCGAGGCCGCGGGTAGGCTGGCTCGATGGCTGAAATCTCCTACCGTCGCCACCGCTTTCCGCCGATGATCATCCAGCATGCGGTTTGGCTCTATTTGCGCTTCACCTTGAGCTATCGGGACGTCGAGGAACTCCTGGCCGAGCGGGGGCTCGACATCTCCTATGAAACCGTCCGGTGTTGGGTGCTGAAATTCGGACCGATGATCGCGCGACGGCTACGCCGGTGCCGTCCGCGGCCGAGCAACCGCTGGCACCTCGACGAGATGGTGGTGCGGATCGCCGGCGAGCGGATGTATCTGTGGCGTGCTGTCGATCATGAGGGCGAGGTTCTCGATATGCTGGTCCAGCGCCGTCGCGACACTCGAGCGGCATTGCGGCTAATGCGAAAGCTCCTCAAGAAGCAGGGTTTCGCACCCAAATTGCTGGTCACTGACAAGCTGCGCTCTTACGCCTGCGCATTCCGGCATCTGCGCTTGACCTGCCCGCATGAGCAGGGGCTGCGACAAAATAATCGAGCCGAAAATTCACATCAGGCGGTGCGCCGACGAGAGAACAAAATGCAGCGGTTCAAGTCGGCTCGCTCCGCCCAGCGGTTTCTCAGCATCCACGCAGCCGTCCACAACACCTTCAACCTTCAACGCCATCTCGTCTCGCGCTCGACGCTCCGGATCTTCCGAGCCGAGGCGGCGAACCAATGGAGAAATGCGGTTATCGCAGCGTGATCGCGTGTTCCGCCTGGGGTGCCTTCTGCTCGACAGACATTAATCTGACAATACCGCCGGATCGCCTCCACAAATTCCTCGATCGCGCGCTCGACGCGGCGCGTCCATGTACAGACCAGACCCAGGGCGAAGTGGGCGTTCGGATAGCGGGGATCGAGACGGATTGCGCGCTGGCCCAGATCGTAAGCCTCAGCAAAGTTGGCATCGGCATCTTCCGCCCAACCTAAAAAGCCTGCATTCAAGACAGCAATCGTCAGCGCCGAGGCGGCCTGTGGATATTGAGCATCGATCGCCAGAGCGCGCCGGAAAAACGCCTGCGCTTCTAGATTGTCTGGTTTGGTATGCCGATAATGGTGCCACACGCCACGCTGATAGAGTTCGTAAGCGTCCTCGCTGCGTTGCGGCCGGTTGGCGATGCGCTCGCGCTCGAATTTGAGGATTTCCGGCTCGAGCGCGCCGGCGATCGTGTGAGCGATCTCGTCCTGAAGTTCGAAGAGGTCTGTAAGGTCCCTGTCGTACCTCTCGGCTATTATGTGATGGCCGGTATCCGCACGGATGAGCTGCGCCGTGATCCGTACCCGATGGCCGGATTTGCGTACACTGCCTTCCACGACGTAGCGTGCGCCAAGCTTCTCTCCGACATTCTTGATATCGACGGCTTTGCCTTTGAAAGTGAACGTCGAAACCCGGGCGATCACTGGGAATGCCCGCCAGCTGGCGAGCATTGAAATGATGTCCTCGGTGATGCCGTCCGCGAAAAATTCCTGCTCGGGATCGTCGCTAAGACTTAGGAATGGCAGGACTGCGATCGCTCGGCGATCGTCGAAGCCGGAGAGGTTTACCGCTGCGGCTTGATCGGCGGTGGCGAAATCATCGCCCTCCGGTATCGCCTCGCCGCCCATGCGGTAGATGCGGACGGGTCGGCTGATGTTCTTCAACTGTCGGCGCCCGACGTCCTCGAATTCGAGATCCACCTTATCGGCGATGTGATGGACCGTTCCGGAGACCAAAATGCTGCCGGGTTCGGCGAGTGCCCCGAGCCGCGCCGCGATATTGACGCCGTCCCCGAAAATGTCGCGCTCTCGGCAATCACATCGCCGAGATTGATGCCGATGCGCATCGCGATGCGCTGCTCGTTGGGCAAGCTCTGGTTATGCCGCGCCACTGCCTCGCGCAGGGCGGAGGCACAACGCGCGGCCTCGACGACGCTGCCGAACTCGCTCAGCACCACGTCACCCGTTTGTTTGAAGACGCTTCCATCGAACTGCGAGATAAGCGGAACGATGATCTCAGCCAGGCAAGAGCGCAAACGGGCGAAGCTGCCTGTTTCGTCACCAAGAAACAGCGGCCTCAGGTCGGCGACGAGGATTGCCGCAAGCCGACGCCTCGCGCGCCCTTTCACTTCTTTCGACACGACAGTCCTTCGGTCGTCACGCGCAACCGGAACATTTCCGCGCCGCTCGGTAACTATAAGTGAACCCGCTCATCCTTGCTCGGATTTTTTGCGGCCCAATCGCACGAGCCCGATCCGGCTCGGGAGCGGCGGCGCTCACTGCGTCCTCTCCGGTGCGCGCGGCTGGCTAAACCAGAAATGACCGGATGGGCCCCCCGGCCATGAACGACCGCTAAGGATCGACCCAGCCAGTTCGATCCAGCGTCTACAGATCGCGGCTTTCGGCGCTGGCCTGCCATTCGCGATGCGTGGCTGCAAGGCCCGCTTTCCACCCCTTGCCGCCATTCACAGGCGGAACCAAACTTCGCCATGGGATCAGACGGAGCGGCTCGAAGGTCGTCTAGCTAATCGGAGTGGTCCGTCACCCATCCCCAGTACGTCCGCGAGCACCAATCGCGCATCAGTCCCGTGCCGCACCAGCACCCGTGACTAGCTCCTCTGGCCGATCAAGGTTTCAGTCGTCGATACAAGATCGCATAGCGCGCTGTGAAACTTCCCAAGGTTTCCGCGGCGTTAGGGCGCCTTTGGCTGCGGTGTGAGGTCAATTTACCGCAGGTAGACCCGCTCGCGAGGATTTGCGCTGGTGACCAGGCTCCAGGGGACCGCGGCAGACCAGCCTTCAAGGCCAAATAAGCATGAGCCATCCGAGCATCGGCGGCCCGCAGTTCGGGTGTCGTGCAGAGCGCCCGATCTACAGCCGTTTTCGCATGGCTGCAATCGGTAACGGGAGCGCTTTGCTGCGCCGAAGTCGCCCGCAGCGGCAGACACAGGAAACCGACGAGGATCGCCAGTACGGTGAGGCGGCGGGCAAACCACGCCATCGCGCTTCTCCGTCGTTGCGATTGACGAAGATAACACGGACGGACTTTGCGGCCCTGCCGATCATCATCGCCGCGATGGCGGCGGGTTCATCGGAGCGGGCAGCATCGTCGTCATGCGCGACCCCGGCACCGGCTGGGTCAACGCCTCGATCTATCGCGTCCAGGTGCACGGCCCCGACCGGGTGACGATCCAGTTCGACCATGCCGGACGCCACGGTGCGATCATCGCCCGACGCTGGTGGGAACGCCGCTGGCGCTGTCCGGTCGCGATTCTTCACGGGCCCGATCCGGCTGTGTTCGTCGCCGGTTTCGAGTAGTGATAGGCTCCGCCGCTGAGGAACTGATGGTTTGCAGACTCTTCGCTGGAGGGAGACGGATTCGAACCATCGGTCCCTCGTGCAAGGAGCGGGTCGTTTTGGTGGAAACGCGAAGACTTTTGAAGGGCGCCGACGATAGAGACCCGTCAAAACTTCAGCCCTTCTCGCGCGAAACTGGAAGTTCGAATCCATCTCCCTCCGGCGGAAAGTCGGTTGCGAACTTGGTTTTTGCAAAGGCGGGCCCGCGGGCTTCTTTTCCGTGGAAGACCGACGCGGCGAGCGTTAGCGGACGCGGGGCGGTGTCGCCGGAGACCCTGTCATGATCATCTGCGCTGTTTCCTGGCCGCTGGCCAGAGTCGCTTCAACCGTGCCCATATCCGAGCCGGCATAGAGCGCCTCGCCAGCAAAGAATATGGCGTCACCGTTCGGTCTGCTCAGCACCGACTGCGCTTCCCGTGTTTTGGGGGTGGCATAAGAATAGGCGACGCGCGCGAATGGATCGTTGCCCCAGTTGATCGCGCGTGACGTGAGGAGATCCTTCCTCACGCTGTCCAGAGAGAGGTCGAAAATTTCGGCGAGCGAGATAAGCCCTAGGTTGACAAAGTCGGTCGCAGTGAGGCGCGCCACCCTATCGGCCTTAGGTCCCGCAAGCCAACCAGTCAACACCGGATATCCGGCGGGATGCTGAGTCCACCACGTCGGAATCGTTGTGCTGGAGAACAGGAACGAGAGGTCGGTGAGATCTCGCCCGCGATGATCGGCCCACCAACTCGTTGCGAATCGCAGCAGAATTTTGACGACATTGCCGAATCCGATATCGGTACTGGCCGCTACCTTCTTGCGCGTCGCTGCAGGAAGGGCGATCTCGGGAAGAAGGGAGAGCGGGACGGTGAGGATCACAGCATCAGCCTCGAAAGCGGTGCCATCGTGACAACGCGCGGTGATCCGATCACGGCCCGCGTCGATGGCCGCCACGGCAGCGCCGAGATGGATCGAGGCACCGAGCCTGCGGCATTCCGATATGAGATACTCGATGAGCGTGCCATAGCCCTCCGCGATCCGCGCCTGCTGATCGAGTCCTTGCGGCTCAGTTGAACATCCCCGCCTCAGCTCATACGGCATACCCAAATCTGAGCCTTTACCGGGTTCGCCCGACTGGCCAGCGAGTCAGCGTTGCATCCCTACTCGAATGTCCTGGGCCGCGCGCTGCCTTAGCGAACACCTTGCTGCCCCAGCACTACCGAGCGCTACCGGGTTACGACAGTAGCGGCGATGGATCTGCGTTGCAGCCGCACACTCGCGCGGTCACCAATTCGCGACCCCCTACCCGACGGCTTCAGACATTTCGTCTCCTCGATGCCCCCGTCGCCGGAGCTTCCTGATCAGCGCGTCTGATGGTGCGCCAAGAGTGAGTAACGTCTGGAAATTTCTTTTCTTGGACAGCAGCAGTTCGATAACCTGCTTTCAGTTGGATGAGCCGTGTAACTTTCGAGGCGGCGGTGACGTGGATGGAGTGGGCGTATGAAAGACTCCGACCTTCTCATCTTGGCCTTAGAGAATGAAGGCGTCGAGCGGATCTTCGGGATCCCCGGCGAAGAGAACCTTGCCATCGTCGAAGCGTTGCACAGCTCGAAGATCAACCTCGTCCTGACCCGCCACGAGCAGGCCGCGGCGTTCATGGCGGCGACCTACGGACGGCTGACCGGTAAACCCGGGGTTTGCCTTAGCACATTGGGACC
>Ga0306921_10007337_pt1 | contig 11579 bp, 12 predicted proteins | sample sta12Cox44000080_FD_203760 | JGI IMG/M metagenome (GOLD analysis project Ga0306921, IMG submission 203760) | Lab enrichment of tropical soil microbial communities from Luquillo Experimental Forest, Puerto Rico - statoxic.12C.oxic.44.000.080 (v2)... | ecosystem: Environmental > Terrestrial >... | reverse complement strand
CCTGGCCGTGGCACGAGAAAGCGCCTATGCCGAGGCCCAAGAGAAAGCCAGCAACCCGCAAGTTTGTTAGCCTGAAGACGGCGCGCGTCCGCACGATTGCCCTTTCACAATTCGCGCAACGGTCGTCGGCGACAGGCATAGCAAGGTCCGCGGCGGCGTCACCAATACGTGCTCGCCCGTGCACAATCTGTGGTCTGGGGCTGCGGTTTGGAATTCAGGCGAATTCTAGAGTCGGACCGGGAGTACGAATACTAGCAAGAGAGACAGGTTCCATTTTACCAATTTGGGAGTATCATTGAGGTGCCGCCGCAATGCACGGCTGATGGCGCCGAACTGGACAAGCTGATCTGCATGCATGAGTCATTGCCTCTGACCAGAGCCGCAGTGCACCGATTGAAAACTCTGCGCAAACTCGAGGTGTTCTTTTTAGTCTGCGGTCTGGTGCTGCTGGCGATCTATGTTTCGGGGCTTGTCCATGGATCGCTATTGTCCCGCATCGAGCTCCAGCAGTTCATGCAAGCGCGCCACGCCTCGGGGTCGCCAACCCGCGGAGACGCGCATGAGGGGAGCGCCCTCCCTGACATCAAGCTCTGGTCCAAGGCGCGGATCGTTGCTTACAAGCAGAGCCTCGGCGCACATCTCGCCCCGCCGCTCGCAGTCCTCTCCATTCCCAGGATCGGCTTGGAGGTTCCATTGTTGGATGGCACCGATGATCTCACACTCAATCGAGGGGTGGGGCATATCGCGGGCACTCCGCGCCCGCGCGAAGAGGGCAATATTGGCGTCGCCGGGCATCGTGACGGATTCTTTCGCGGCCTGAAGGACGTCGCAGTCGGGGACGAGATTGATTTGCTGCTGCCGCACGGGAACGAGACCTACATCGTAGACAACATCCGGATCGTCGATCCCAGTGATGTATCCGTGCTTCGATCCGGTCCGCGTAACTCGTTAACCCTGGTGACCTGCTATCCGTTCTATTTCATCGGCGACGCTCCGCAGCGCTATATCGTTCACGCGGCTGTGCTGGAGAGTCGTGCCAATGACAACTCCACAATTAGCGGCTCGCATACGGCGGCTGAAAGTGCGCGCACCGACAGCAAGAACTGAAACTTCGTTGCCGGATGTCGCTCTGCAGACACGATCGCAAGTGACATTCGGCGACCGGTCGATCTTGCAATTCGCTTTCTTTGCGAAATTTAGCGCGGGGATTCTCACCGGGCCTTCGGTTTGGGCTTTGGCTTGGATTTCGGCTTGGTCTTAACCATTGCCTTGCCCTTGAGATTGAGCGCCACTGCCGCGCGGATGAGATCCCTCAAGGCCGCCTCATTGATCTTGTCGCCCTCGTGAATGTCGATGGCGCGCCTGACATTCCCCTCGAGGCTGGAGTTGAAGAGACGGGACGGGTCTTTCAATGAAGCGCCCTTGGCAAATGTCATCTTGACGGCGTTCTTGTACGTCTCTCCCGTGCATACGATGCCGCCGTGGGAGAAGACGGGAGTCCCTGACGAGTTCGGCTTGGCCCACTTCCACTCTTCGACGATCTCAGGATCTGCCTGGTGAACGATGTCGCGCACTTTCGCGAGCATCTTCCCGCGCCAGTCGCCAAGTTCCCTGATTCTCGCGTCGATGATTGCGGAGGCAGATTCCACGGGGACGGTTTCTTTCATGTCAGAGCTCCAACTCTCGCACTAATTTAGTTGCGCCCCGCGTAACCTGCAACCTCCGCAGGTGGAAGCCGCTTCTGGTGAACACCTGCACTCGAGCCGAAACCGGGTTTTGCGTGTGCCACGTCTGGTCCGGGCCAGAGCGCGGGCACGACGGCGGAGACGCATGTTCGGAGCATGCGCTGGTCGTGCCAGCGCTGGTGGAAGTAACAGAAACAGTGGCCGCGAAGAGCGGGGCTGCGGCAAATGATCCCATTGGCCTTGATGTACTGGCAGAGAACGACGGTGCCTGGACGGAATGACATTGAAGAAAGCTCCCTCCCCTCTTCCCCCCGGTCTTGCAGAAATGAAGGGTTTAGCTAAGCACCGGTCGCTTGCGTCTTGTGGATTCTGGCCTTTCCTCAGTACCGCGAAAGCTTCAACGGCATCTTCAGCGCGAAGCCTGCGACACGACCATGAATGAAACGGCGCGGCCTGGAGCCGGTTAGGGTTCTCTGCAGCCTCTGGTTAGGACGATCTTTTCGAAATCAGTCGTCGAAGGAGATGACCCTTCCACATCCACAATCCTGAAAGGATCATTATCGGAAGGAAGACAAATCGCGTTGCGGGAGCGTAGCCGGGAAGCCTTTCAAACGGACTATAGATATAGCCGAGGATCGGAATGGCAAAGATGAGGTGAATCCAGCGGACCATCGAACGCTTGGTGGCATCTTTCATGATTGGATTTAGCCTCCCGCTATCGGCGTGTTTGATGGATTCAGTGTCCAAGCCACTTACGGCGACTAAAGTCGCGCCCCTTTTCAAACCAGGGCGTCAATTAGACCCTTAGCGAGCCACGAAAACCCCGGGCCGCATAATAGGACTCGGCGCCATTGTGATAGATGAAAACCATGTTGAAACGGCGATCACAGAAGAGGGCGCCACCGAGTTCCCGGACCGCAGCCGGCGTTTTCACCCAGCTCGACGTTTTCGTGTCGAACTTTCCGAGTTGCTGCAGCTCTCGAGATTGTTCTTCCGTTAAGAGCTCAACGCTCATGGCAGCAGCCATCTCCAAAGCGCTACCTTTTGGCTTATTTTCTTTTCTCGCCTCCAGGGCTTCACGGTCGTAACAGAGACTTCTGCGGCCAGCGGGGCTCTCCGGGGAACAATCGTAAAAGATGTATTCATTCGTCTTTTTGTCATGACCGACAACGTCCGGTTCGCCGCCGGTTCTTTCCATTTCACTGAGTGACCATACTCCCTCTGCATTCGCGTCAAGCTTCGCTTGCACTCTCGCCCATTCCAGGCCTTGGTGGCGGTTCATGTTTTTCTCAAAACGGGCTTTCAAAGTTCTGAGGAGTTCCTCGCGCTGTTCGGCTGACAACTTCTTGTTAGTGCTCTTGACAGGTGCGTGCATGGTTTTCATTCCCTCGAGTTATGACTCTTGAGCCGACTTAGGCGGCCAGTTGGGCGTTTCAATACCGAACTGCTTGGCGTACTCGGCGTGCAGCCGCTGCCAGCCGCCGAACTTCATGGCGTCGGGGCCGACCATGCGGCCGATGGGAGTGCCGCTGAGCAGATGATCCAGAACATCGAAACAAATGTGCCAACCGGCAGCACCCATCGCGATGAAGCGGTGACCGATATTGGTCCACAGCGTCAAGCGCGTGCCGCCGCCGGAAGCTTCGAGTTCCCATCGCATATCGAAGCCACCCCAGTTGTACTCGAGCGCGTTGGGAGCGTCGGCTCGGGTCACGGTTGTTTCGGTAACCCGCGGCGCGGGCGCTCCCACCGTGCTGAGCTTCACAGTGCTGCCAGCCGTGGCCAGGCTGCCATCGGCGTCGAAGGGAGCCCATTCGCGCAGATGCGCCGGGTCGGTTAGCGCCTGCCAGACCTTTGCCGGCGAGTGACGCAGTTCCCGGACGAGAACGAGCGTCCACTTCTCTTCCCCGTTTGGTGTGCGGTCCTTGTGGATTCGCGCCCCGATGGCCGGGCCCGGTGTGTAGTGCAAGCGATCGGACATCATCTTCTCCCTAGCATCCCGTGGCGAAACGGCAGCGCCTAAAGGCGCTTTCATAGCTGGACATCTAGGGTATGCCTGCAGGCATACCCTGATACAACTCGCACTTTCACCGCGCGATATTAGCGTGAATAGTGCATCAACTGGGTGAGCTGAATCAGGTTGCCGCAAGAATCGTTGAGCTTCGCAATGGTCGAGCCGGTCACGTCGGTGGGCGGCATCGTGAACTCAGCGCCGTGGGCTTTGATCCGCTCGTAGTCGCCCTTGACGTCGTCGGTGAAGAACATCGCCGCAGGCTGACCCTGTTGAAACATCGCTTGCTGATACGCTTTGGATGCGGGGTTGTTGTTCAAGGCCAACTGCAGCTGAGCGCCTTCCGGCTCCTCGGACGAGGCAACGGTCAGCCAGCGATATGGGCCCTGGCTGAAATCGGCCTTCTTGGTAAAGCCCAGTACCTCGGTATAGAAGCGCAGAGCCTTCTCCTGATCGTCCACGTATACGCTGGTCAGTTTGATTTTCATTTCGTTTCCCCTTTCTTACGTTCGCGGTTTGGACCGCGGCGTCTTCTCGTTGGTTATCTTTTTTGTTGGTGTTGATGGATGCAAGCGGTCGAGGTGGCGTTCGAGAGCGTCGATGTGAATGGACCAAAACCGGCGGAACTGCTCCAGCCAGGCATCCACCTCCTGAAATGGTTCAGGTTTCAGCCGGTAGAGACGGCGCTGTGCGTCTACCGTGGATTCCACGAAACCGGCATCGCGCAGCACGCGCAGGTGCTTGGACACAGTCGGCTGCGGCATACCAAGCTGACGCTCAATCTCTCCCACCGACTGTTGGGAGGAGACCAGCAGGCTCAAGATCGCGCGGCGGTTCGGCTCCGCAATGATTTCGAACACCGATTCCATTTTGTTATATATACCCCACATGGCATATACGTGTCAAGACATATATGAACAAGAAGTTCAAATGATGCCCCCAACCGCTCATTGTTCTTGAGGAACATTTCTAGCGCTGTGAATTTGCTGATGTGGAATGCGTTCTCGTGCGGAACTGTTCGATCAGATACTCGCTGGCGCGAAGGGAGAAAGTCAGAATTGAAAAAGCAGGCGGTTTGTCGGTAACGTTCACAAACACGCTCGCATCCGCGACGTAGAGGTTGGACACATCGTGAGTTTGGCCGAAACGATTGGTCACAGACTTCTTCGCATCATTGCCCATGCGGCAGGTGCCGATCTCGTGTTGGCTGTAGCCAGGCGTCTCGGGTTCTTCCGCAACAAAGTCGACGACCCCACCAGAAGCGCGCAGCACGTCGGCACACTGCTTCTTGGCATGGCTCCACATCCGCAGTTCGTTCTGGCCCCATTGAAAATGGATGCGCGGCTTGGGAATGCCGTACGAGTCCTTGGCTACCGGATCGATGTCCACGTAGTTTCGGGCGGAGGGTAGGGTCGGGATTTGGGTCATCATGCTGACCGGGGTTGGGTATCTGCGTTTGATTTCCCGCTTGAACGAAGTGCCGAATCCTTCGATCTCGTCATGATAGGAAGGAAACTCCCAGCAACCTCCGTCGGGATAGACGGAGTAGCCACGCACAAATTTCTCTTCGTGAGGATGATGGAGATTTTGCCAGCGCGGCATCCATGCGATGGAACTGTCCGACACGTTGTCGGGGAAGCTTGGCTGACCCAGGAGCTGGGGCAGATATCCCGAGGCTGCAATGCCGTACAGGTGGTCGCAGAGATTGCGGCCCAGTTGCCCGCTGGAGTTTGCGATCCCGGTGGGCCAATGACGTGACTTTGAGTTGAGCAGGATCCTTGTGGATTCAATACAGGAGGCCGCCACTACGACGATGCGCCCAAAGACTTCGAGTTCATTCTTCGTGTTGCGATCAACGTAGGCCACGCCCGTCGCCTGCCCGCGATCATCCACGAGAATGTTCTTCGCGATCGCGTTGGTTCGTAACTCGAGGTTGCCGGTTGCTTCGGCAGACGGTAGTAAGAAGAAAGGCGTGGAGAAGAATGCGCCGACCTCACATCCGCTGGTGCAGTTTCCACAATAATGGCAAGCGGGATGTCCTTCGTGCTCTTTCGTGAGCTGTGAGATGCGATCCGGAAGATAGGGCACACCGACCTTCTCGGCACCGACCTGAAGAATCCTGTCGAAGCAGCGAAAATTGAATGGGGGCAAGTAAACGCCGTCGGGATTACTCGGGCGATTCTGAATGGTGCTGGCCACGCCCACCATCTTTTCCACGCGACGATAGTAAGGAGCCATCTCGTCATACGTGACGGGCCAATCCACGTCGTGGCCATCGAGCGAGGCCGCGCGAAAATCGATGTCCCCGAAAATCGCCGAGCTGCGCCCCCAGAAGTTGGTCTTCCCGCCGACCGCGGAGCAACGTGGCCACATCCACTTTGTGCCCGGCGCTGTGGTGTAGGTGATCTCGCTCTCCCAGGCACCGCGCACGTATTCACTCTCGCCCGCAAACCCAGTCACTGATTTCTTGCGGAGGGCTGGATCGAGGAAGCCGCGGTACTGCACTTCCCAGGGCATGCGGTGGTCGCGAAAATCTTTCGCGGGGTCCAGCCTGCGGCCGGAGTTCAGGGCACAGACTTTCAGCCCAGCCTCGCAGAGCGTCTTGATGACCATGCCACCGCCCGCACCGGTCCCTATCACGATCACGTCGTAGATTTGTTTGGGCATGCCTCTTACCATTTTGGGGGAGGAAGATGACGATGTTCGGGATCGTCTTTATGAGGGCAAGCGGGTGATTCGGTGTAAAACTGTAGTCCCGGAAAGTCCAGTTCCTTGAGTCCGATCTCGGTTGTGTAGTAGCCCATCACCGTATATTCGCGAAGCGTCTCGAAAAATTCGCGACCGAGCTGCCCCGCGGGACGATGTTTGTTCTTGTATGCGAGCGGCTCGAGCAGAGCAGTCTGCTGCACCGGGGACGCAGTTAAGAAGGATCGGTTGTAGCGTTGTTTGCTCCGAGAATCTAACCAATTTAGGCCGGTTCTGAAGTTATGCTGCAGCTCGGAGTCTCGCGACACCATCAGGTCAATGAACTCGGCTACCCCAGCCTCGTGTGCTCCAGGGGTACCGTCGCTTGGAATGATGATCTCCGTCAGGCAATCGAGCAGGGCAAACTCCGGCGCCGTGAAGAAAACAGGATGATAGGCCGCTGGTTTAATCTGCGTAGGCCCATTGCCAATGTGCCCGCAGGCGAACGCCCACTTGTGGAAGCCGGGAAACGTCGCCGCACCGGCTGCGATTGCGAGGATGCGCAGTATCTCTCGCCGCTCAACTCCCTGGCCCGCCACGAACGCGTCCCTCCATGAAAAACAAACTTCAGAATCTCATCATCGCTGACGCTGGACTAGACGGCGGGCACGGCCGTCGTCTTCTTCAGATCAATCGTGGCATTCGCAACCAAGGGCTTCGCCCAAAAACCGACGCTGAGAACGATCCCGAATGTCGCGTAGAGGAACAACATGCCACTGCGCAGTCCTGTGCGATCCCCAATCCGTCCGATGATCACGGGGACCAAGCCTCCGCCAATCCCCATACCCGTACCCAGGATGCCCGCGAAGGAGCCGTGATATTCCGCGACAGAATTCAATGCCAGTGAGATCACGATCGGCCACATGACAGACGCGAACAATCCGATTGCCTTAAAGGCGATCAGAGAAATGTTCGCCGGACCAAACAATGCGGCTGAGAGACAAATGAGAGCACCGACCGACGTGCCGATGAGCACCTTGCGGCTGTCGAAGATCTTCAGCAGCAACATACCGATGGCACAACCGGCGGTCATCAAGCCCCAGAACCACGCGACCGCCTGCGCGCCTGTCGTATGGGGATCAAACCCATGGTATTGCGAGAGAAACTTCGACATCCAATCAGCCGTGCCCTGTTCGCAACCGACGTAGGCAAGCATCGCAAGGAAATACATCCAGACGACCGGTTTTTGCACCAGGCTCCGGTACATGCCCAAAGATCCGGCACTCTCTTCGGCTGTGTGTTTGACCTTGGGAAATCGAGCGACCACCAGGACGGCAATCATGCCAAGAGTGGAAAGCGCAAAGATCCAGTAGATGGAAGCCCAGGGCAATCCCGCCGGGGTCAGCCTGGCAAGCGAGCGCAGAAAGAGATTTTGGAGCGGCGAAGGGTGGCTGAGATTGAGCACGAGATAGGAATAGATCCACGGGCTTAGAAAGGACGCGCTGCCAAACACAAATTGCGCGAGCGCTGAGTTGAAAGCGTAGTGCTCTTCGCCTCCAGAGACGCGCAGCAATGGATTGATGGCCACCTGTAGAACTGCCATACCAGCGCCGATGACGAAATAGGAAGCGATGGCAACGCGGTATTGCGGGACAAGCGCAAAACTGAGCGACCCGAGCGTCCCCGCGAAGAGAGCCAGAATCATGACAGGCTTCTCGCTCCACCGCTCCACTAAGAAGCCAGCAGGAATCGACATAACGCCGTACGCAATGAAGAATGCGAAGGCGAGAAATGCGGCTGCACTCAGGCTCACCTGGAAGCTGCTGATGATATCGGGGACGATTGGCCCGAGAATATTGGTCAATAACGAGATCACGAAGAACGTGATCATCACCAGCACAACCATGGAGCGATTTCCTCCCATGAAGGATAGTAGCGATCTCAAGATCGAAGGGCATGCTCCGCTTCGGAGCTGAAACGGTGATGCCAAACCCGTGCCGCGCCGATCAAATTCGCGTCGTCACCGAGCGATGCGAGGACCAACTCTGCCTTTTCAAATGGGACGAACCGGCATCCCCGGCAGATTGTCTGGCGCATGCCATCTAGAAAGAGAACCGCGCTCTTCATCACGCTGCCGCCGAGCACGATCATGTCTGGCACGAAGAGATTAATGAGATTGGCCAAGCCGAGACCTAGATAGTAAGCCTCCCGCTCGACGGCCCGAACCGCCGCTTCATCGGTCTCCACGGCGAGTTGACAGATCTGCGCGGCGGTAAGTTCTTGCCGACCTGTTTGTACGGACGCTTTGCTCGCGAACCACGCGGCCATGGCAGGACCCGCCGCCAGCGACTCCCAACAACCGTTGAAGCCGCAAGAACACGCCGGTCCCGACAAATCTACGACGTGATGACCGATCTCGGGATGCGCTCCATCCGCTCCGCGATAAAGTTGCCCGTCGAAGACGATCCCGCCGCCGATGCCGGTTCCCACAGTTACGTACACCAGTCGTGACTTCCCCCTACCCGCTCCCCAATATGCTTCTGCCAGAGCGCCCGCATCGGCATCGTTCTCCAAGCCTACTTTCACGCCGAAGATATCCGCGAGATCCTCGACCGGATTCTTCTGCCTCCACAAGGGAAGAAAATCGACCTCGCCGAGTTGGCCGGTGAATGGATTCACCGGCCCGGTCGAGCCGATCCCGATGCCAGTGATTTGCACACTTGCCTCGTGAGCTGTCTGACGCAGCATGTGCGTGATGCTCTCGAGGCCGCTGGCATAGCTGGAATCAGAACCGGTGGGAACTTCCCTCTTCGAAAGCACGGTACCAGCCTCATCCACGATTCCCACCGCGAGTTTGGTGCCGCCGATGTCCACTGCTCCAATCATGGTTGGTCCTGGCCTGCCAAGGCCGCGCCGCCGTCTCGGTGTTAGGAAGGTCCTCAAAACACGACCTTCAGCGCAAGCTGAATCACTCGAGGCATGTGCGCCTGAGTTGCCCGCATGAAGTACTGCGAATTTCCGTACCCGCTATCCAGCGTGGAAAATTGTGTGTGGTTGAAAACGTTGAATGCTTCGGTGCGAAACTGAACCTCCACTTTGTCGGTCGCTTTGAACGTCTTGTACAACGACATGTCGAATTGAGTTCGGTGGGGATTGTTGAGGCTGTTGCGGCCGGAGTTGCCGAAGGTCAGGCCTTGCGTTTGTGAATACGCTGCTGGATTGAAAAGTAGCGGACCCTTGGCGACAGGGTCATACCGGTTCGCGGGGAGCGCAAAGGGATCTCCGATGCGGTCCGCGAACGAACCGGTGCTGACTCCACTGGTGGCTACCCCGTTCGCGACGCCCGCGCTATCGCCGAAGATGCCATTGAAGACCGTGAAGGGCTCGCCGCTTTGCGAGGTCATGATGCCGGCGTATTGCCATCCCCCCAGCAGACTGTGGGATAACCCCGGCTTCCGGAAGAAAGGGAGATCATAGATCCAGCTCACGGTGAGAATATGACGCTGGTCGAAATTTGAGCTGGCATAATTCTTCTGGAGATTGTAGGAGTCGACAAAATTGGTGTCGGCTTTGTCCGATGAGTTATCGAGCGAGTGGCTATAGGTATAAGCGAGACTCATGGTCAGCGGGCCGCTGGTGCGGCGAACGGAAACCTGAAAGGAATTGTAGTTGGAGTTTGCTTGAGGTTCGACTCTCAGGATCGAACCTAGACTGTAGTAGTAAGGCGGGGCTACACGAAAGGGATTGGGGTCGTTGCCGCAGGCAATGCTCAAGTTGATGGCTGGCTGTGCCTTGATCACGTGACCATTGACCTTGAAGGTGGGGTGGAGCGGTCCTCCGCCTTGCGTGTTGCAAATGTCGTCGGTAATGGGTTGACCGGGCAGGAAGGGGTTGTCGGCACTGGCGATCGGGTGAAGTTGATTCATCTCGCGCATGAGCGTGAGATGCGTCCCCTTACTCCCGACGTAGGCGACAGTCGCCACAAAGCCGTCTGAGAGATCGCGCTGCACACTAAGGTTCCACTGCTGCACATCGGGCCAAATGGCGTGGGCCGAGGGAATCGAAGTTGCCGAGAGCGGGAAAAGAAGCCCTTCGCCTCCGATGTTGGTGTAGCCAGTAATGTTGTACTGAGTGGGCCCTTGCACCAAGGGCGGCGTTCCCTCCAGGGTTTCGGCGTTTCCTTCTTCGCCGTTGGTGTGATCGAAGAAAATGCCGTAGCCGGCCCGGATGGACGTTTTGCCGTCGCCAAAGGGATCCCAGGCGAATCCGATGCGCGGCGCCGGATTGAACAAGTGTTCCCCCATACAGGCGAGTGGGACTCCGCCCACCCCGCATTGGACAATTCCATCAAAAGCGGTCGTTCCCGGCTTAAGGATCAGTGCGCCTTCCACTCCTGTCACGTTGCCGCTGGCATCAATCCTGGGAGCGTGAGCGGGATTGTATGCGGCAGGGTCCCAGTTATAGACCTGCTTCTTGATTTCGCGGAAGGTGCCGAAGAGGCTGACCCTCACACCCAGGTTCAGCGTAAGGTTTCTTGTGACGTGGAAGTCGTCCTGGATATAGGGCTCGAACAGCTTGTAGCGAATGTAGTATTTCGGTTGCGCACTGTCTTGTGAAAAATTTGCGATATTGCCCATCAGCAGGTCAGCAAAAGCATTTCCGGTTGAGACGGGAGCGGTACTATCAAAGGTCAGACCGCCGGAAAGTTGTGTCTGCGCCAGCTCATTCTTCTGGGCGGCGGCGAAATAACCGCCGAACTGAAGATTGTGCTTACCCCAACTCTTCGTCATATTGTCGCGGTAGGTGTAAGTTGGGTTCGAGTTTTCGAAAGGAAACAGTGTCGGCCCCGCGCAGAAACCCCCACCGTAGGACCCATTCGTAGAGACGCAGAAGTTGGGCAGCTTTCCGCCAACATTTGGGAAGAATCCCGTCATCGTGAAATTGCTGCCGCGCTGCCACACTGCAGGGTTCGTATTGTTAATGATGAGATGATCGCTGGTATAGCCTGCCACGAACTCGTTGAGCAAGGTGGGAGTGATGGTCGTGGTAAGCCTTGCGACGATGCTCAGACCCGGACCGACAAAATGCGTGCCGATTGTGGGAAAGTTATTGCCGCTCCAGACTGCAGCCGCATTGGTGGTGTCCCATGAATCATGGATATAGCGCACCGTCGCCCGGATTTTCGAGTTGAAGTCATG
>Ga0306921_10007335_pt1 | contig 11580 bp, 11 predicted proteins | sample sta12Cox44000080_FD_203760 | JGI IMG/M metagenome (GOLD analysis project Ga0306921, IMG submission 203760) | Lab enrichment of tropical soil microbial communities from Luquillo Experimental Forest, Puerto Rico - statoxic.12C.oxic.44.000.080 (v2)... | ecosystem: Environmental > Terrestrial >... | reverse complement strand
GTTCGCCTGCGACTTTAAGATCCCCGGTGAATTCATGCCGATGTTTGTAATCGGAGAGCCGCTCACTACTCTGGCCAAGGGCGCTAACGCTGCAGTTCGACTCATCGACGGCAAGCTGACTGTGCTGATCGACAACCAGCCGGCATTTCGTCTCGACCGGCTCTCTGACGATGTCTTCGGAATCTCTGGCCTGCCTCCGGGAATGACGCTCCAGTTGAAGCGTGAGAACCTGACGGTCAACGACGTTGTGCTGCACATGAAGGGGCTTCCCAAGGATTTGTATTCGGCCCGGTTGGGAATCATGCGAGGTCCGTCGATCAGCGAACAGAGCGTGTCCCTGCCGGTGATCCAGCAGACGCTGAATGCCGCTGGCTCACTCAGCTAAGGCTCATCCGTGCTAAGTGGGGACAACAAAGCCACAGACGTCGCGGTTGCGTCTGGCGCTGCTGCCTCGTCAGAATTTTTCTCGCGCTCCGTCGGCTGGGCACTCTGTCTGACGCTGCTGTTGGCCGTCGGAATCCTCCGCATTGTCAGCACCTACCATGTCTTCAACCACACCATTGACGAGCCGCCGCACCTGGCCTGCGGTATCGAGTGGTGGGAGAAGGGCGTCTATCGCATCGAGACCAAACACACCCCGCTGGCGCGGATTTCGATTGCGTTTTTGCCCTACATGGCCGGGGTTCGTGGAGTGGGAAACCCGAAGAACTGGATGGAGACTGTTCCTATTCTCTCGGCAGATGGTCATTACTGGCGCAACCTCACGCTGGCGCGCATCGGAGTGCTGCCTTTCTTCGTAATCGCGACGCTAGTGACGTTCTTCTGGACGAAGCGGCTATACGGCGCGCCAACCGGGTTGCTCGCAGCGGCGATTTTAACGTTTCTTCCGACGATACTGGCGCACTCGGCGGTCGCCACCACGGACATCGCCTTTACCGCGATGTTCTGCTGGGCGATGTATGCCTTCACGCTGTGGCTAAACGAACCGAATGCGGAGAGGGCTATCGTGTTTGGAGTCTCGTCCGGATTGGCACTGGGTGCGAAGTTCTCGACGATTGTGTTCCTGCCGGCCTGTGGCGGGGCAGTTCTGGTGTTGTACGTCCTGGCTGGACAACGAAACTGGCGGTCCCTTTTTCGTACCGTCGGGCTGAGCCTGCTATGCGCATTTCTAGTGATATGGGCGGTTTATCGCTTTTCCCATGCCCCTTTGAATCAGGTGACCGCGCTTCCGGATCGCGTTGCCGTCAAGGTATTCGGCGAGTCGTCAAGTCTCACCAACGTTGTCCACAAGATCACTTCGAGGGTGCCGGCACCGATACCCGAGATCCCGGACGGGCTCCGTTATTTGCGCGAACAGAACCGTATGGGAACGCCGTCGTACATATTCGGACAGGTAAGAAACGGAGGCTTCTGGTACTTCTTTATCGTCTCTTTGGCACTGAAGACCCCACTTGCGGTTTTGTTGTTGGCGGTGATAGGGACCGGCATTGTAGTCGTGCGCTACCTTCGGGATCGGACCGACTGGGAGAGAGCCGCGCCCCTCGCGTCTGCCGTCATGATCATGATTGTCACCATGCCGAGCCGCATCGACAGCGGCGTGCGTTACGTGATGCCTGTGTACATATTTATGAGCACGCTGGCGGCGCTGGCGGTTGCGACTCTGTGGAATCCGCAGAGACCTCGCATCGTCGCACGCGTAGCTGTCGTTGTGCTGTTAGGGTGGATGGCCGTCTCATCCGCGCTTTCGCATCCCGACTATCTCCCGTATTTCAACGAATTTGGTGGCAAGGATCCGTCACGGCTGCTGGTCATCGGCGATCTCGATTGGGGGCAGGACATGACGCGCCTTGCGACCTACCTGCACCAAAAGCAAATCCATCACATCAGCATCGTGTACGACGGTTTCTACGAACCCAGCTCGCTTGATTTGCCGGAGACCGTCAAAATGTATTGCCACGATATTCCCATTGGCTGGGTTGCCGTGTCGGCCCGTCGCGCCCTGCGTTCGCCTGAGTGTGTAGAGTGGTTGCCGCACCAACATCGGTTGGACATTGTCGGCAAAACGATGTGGATTTACTACGTCACTGAGAGAACCCATTGAGGTGAGACTGCCTGACATGCTCAGAGTGTCGTGCATGGTACCCAGTTCCTCACGAAATCCGATGTAAACTAGCTCGACCAAGCGGATTTCTTCGGGATCGGCCCATGGCCAACCAAAGCGAGACATTCCATATTCTGTTGCCTCGCCCGTACCCGGGCCTGCTCTCGCTGGTGATCCCAATGTACAACGAAGAAGCCGTGATTCCGTTCTTGCGCCCTGGGTTGGAGCAGTTTATGTCAGAAGTCTCGTGTGAGACCGAGATCATTCTGGTGAATGACGGCAGCTCGGACAAGACCCTTGCAGCTATTGCTGGATGGGCGAAGGAAGATCTGCGCGTGAAAGTGATTCACCTGTCGCGCAACTTCGGACACCAGATCGCCTGTACCGCCGGCCTCGACTTTGCAACGGGCGACGCAGTGGTTGTGCTCGATGCCGATTTACAGCATCCGCTGCCGGTGATTCATGAGATGATTCGCCACTACTGCGAAGGCTACGATGTAGCCTTCGCCGCCGGGGTGGCGCGCGAAGGCGAGAGTTGGTTCAAGAAATTGTCGGCATGGTTCTTCTACCGACTGATGCGCACGCTGGTGTACAAGCGCCTCCCGGTTGATGCGGGGGATTTCCGGCTGATCTCCCGCAACTGTCTCGATGGCTTGCGGCAGATGCGCGAAACCCATCGCTTCTTGCGCGGGATGGTTACCTGGGTCGGGTACGCACAGATCGCAACTCCTTACGAGCGGGTCGCCCGTGTCGCGGGTAGATCGAAGTATACGCTGTACAAGATGCTGGCGTTTGCCTGGACCGCAGCGACTTCGTTCTCGATTTTGCCGCTGCGGATCATCATGACGCTTGGTCTGATCGTCACGCTTTTCGGAGCGGAAGAAGCCGTGCGCGCGATCCTGGCTCACGTCTTCCATTGGTACACCGTTCGCGGATGGACGGAGCTGATCGTGGTCGTGTCCGTCCTAGGTGGAACCATGCTCATGAGTATTGGAATGCTCGGCGAGTATATCGGTAAGATCTACGAGCAGTCGAAACAGAGGCCTCTCTATCTGGTGTCGCGCACCCTCAACGTCGAAGCGGCCAAACCGGAGTCTACTAATGAGCCGCTCAGCCGAAGCGAGTATCGATGAGCGATCCTTACGGCGGCGAGCCCTCTTAACTCCATGAATGTTGACGCACCAAACGCCCCGCCGTCGGTGGCGCGGCGATACCTCATCGTGAACGCCGACGATTTCGGACGAAATAATGCCGTCAATGCTGGCGTAGCCGAGAGCGTTCGCCGCGGAATCGTCACCAGCTCTTCGATCGTCGCCACGGGTCCGGCATTCGATCAGGCAGTTGACATAGCACAAGAGCTGCCCGAGCTGGGAGTCGGCATTCATCTCGCAGCGACCGAATACATTCCGACGCTCCCTTCCGCGGCGATTCCGAGCCTAGTGAACTCCGAGGGACGGTTCTATCCTCGAGGAGAACAATTTCGAAGGATGGCCCGACATCCGGGAATGCGCAAAGATTTGCTGCTCGAGTGGGACGCACAGATCTCCAAAGTGGTAAAGGCCGGCATCAAGCTCACGCATATTGATGGTCATGGACACTGCCACGCGCATCCCGCGGCAGCGAGCGTGGTGCTGGTGCTGGCACAGCGCTACGGGATCAAAAACGTTCGCTTACCGGCTGAGCCTATCGGCTGGAAGCCGGGAAGGAGTTTCTCGTCTCGATTTCTAGCGAAAGCAGCGCTCAACCTGGCCTCTCAGGTGGCTCGCCGGAAGTGGCAGGGGAAGTTGCGGTTCCCGCAATCGTTCTATGGGTTTACTCATGGAGGCAGCGTTACTCCGGATGTCGTTCGTGACCTAGCCAAAGCTGTACGGCCTGGGGTCTCCGAACTGATGGTGCACGTCGCCACCTCGAAAGACCAGTTACCGGGCTACCGCACAAAATTCGACTTCACCGTCGATTTTCGTGGCGTGACCGCTTATAGCAAGTCGGAGTTTGAGCGCGAATTCGGCGTTACGCTTGTGACCTACGAGCAGGCGGCACGGCACATTTCCATCTGAGCATCATGGTTCCGTAGGTTTGCGTCCGGACTTGTCGTTGTGACCATCAGTTCAGCTGCCACTTTCCTGCCCCCGATGGCGTATACCCACCACTCTCCGTCTTGTGAGCATCGTCACTCGCCCGGGTAGGCACGGTCACTGGGTAGCGTACTATCTCGCAATATGCTCGCGATCACGATCCGTAAAGGTTTGCGAGGTGAACTGTGAGCGAGTGCAGAAGCGCGTGCTGCGACACTTCGGAGAAGTCGGTTGCGATCAGAACGTCCTTGAATGCTACACGCGTGACGACATCGGGTGCCATGGGACACCTCCAGGAGCGAGCTGTGAGAAAGGGCCTAACTGCCTTCTACGCCCTGCCTGCCTTCGCCGGGATCGCAGTCGCCTGCGGATGTGAGAGGAAGTCCGTAAAGCGGAAACCATTCCCCGTCTCGTGGCTAGCGGTCAGCAAGCGAGGTTCGAGATCAACCTTGATGTACCCTGCTGCAATAGCGCGACCCTGCAGACTGATTTCTCATGGTCCTGTACTCCGCTGTACTCCCGCCCTCGATGTGTTCTACTGTCTCGGAACCATCGCGCTGCGTTGAGCCACGACTCTCCATCCCTGAGCTTCTGGACCAGCCGCCGCTGGCGCGTCGCTGTGCTGCTTGGCATAGGTGTCCTCGTTAACTTTTTTGACCGCGTCAACCTTTCGGTAGCTATCACGCCCATGAAGGACGAATTCGGCTTGAGCACCGTTGCGCTCGGATACCTGCTCAGTACCTATAGCTGGACATACGTAATGCTGCAGCTTCCGTCCGGACCGGTGCTCGACCGCTTCGGAGTCAAGCCAGTCATCCGCATTAGCGCGTTTTTGTGGAGCATCGCCTCGTTCGCTACCGGACTGGCACGGGGATTCGTCGGCGTCATCGCCGCTCGCCTGCTGCTGGGTATCGCCGAAGCGCCGACGTTCCCGGGCAACGCCAAGGCCATCGGAGTGTGGTTCCCGCGCAGCGAGCGCGGGCTCTCTACCGCCATCTTCGACTCCAGCGCCAAGTTCGCCTCAGCCGTCGGTATTCCTGTGGTCGCCGTGATCGTTCACTACTGGGGATGGCGCACGAGCTTCATCGCGACTGGCGCTCTCAGTCTCGCTTACTTTGCGCTGTTTTGGGGAATCTATCGCGATCCCTCGGACGACCCGCGCCTTTCCCTGGCAGAGCGCGAGTACATCGCCGCCGGAGGCGCCCAGGACGAGAGTGCAGTCGATCCTAGCCGCACGGCGTCACTGTCGTTCCTGTTGCGGCGAAAGAAAGTCTGGGGACTCGCCCTCGGAATGGCCGCCTACAACTACAACTTCTATTTATTTCTCACATGGCTGCCCGGATACCTGAACACCGCACTGCATCTCGACATTCTCCGATCCGGATTCTTCACCGCCATTCCCTGGGTCGCCGCCGCCGTGAGCGATCTCATCGTCGGTGGATGGCTGGTTGACTTCTTGATACGTAGAGGTCACGACTCTACGCGCGTTCGCCAGACAATTCTTGTTGTCGGGTTAGTGCTAGGTCTCGCCGTTGCCGGCGCGACCCGGAGCAACGACCCACACATGGCAATCTTCTGGATCTCGATAGCGCTTTGCGGTCTGGCGGCGTCCGCGCCCGTTGGCTGGTCGATTCCTGCGCTCATCGCACCGCCCGGAAGCGCGGCGCGTGTCGCCGGAATCATGAACTTTGTCGCCAATCTTCCGGCGATTCTTGCTCCCGTAATTACCGGATACCTGGTCGGCAACTCGCAGTCATTCCGCCGTCCATTTCTTGTTGCCGCGGCAGTGCTGGTCGCCGGCATTCTTTCGTACATATTTCTGTTAGGTAAAATCGAAGTTATTCCAGGACCCGCACCAACTTCTTCGCACTGAGCTGTTACCCGCGCCGCGACTCTGCGAAAATAGTTTTGGATATTGCTTCTTCATGCCCGTTGATCCTAATCATCGTCCGCATCAAGCGACCGAGTCTGCAGCTTCGGCCGAAGACCAAAGAGCTGGTCTGGCCTACTGGTCGGCGCGCGTTCTCGAAGAGGTCGACAAAGCTAGCCACGATTTTGCGCCTGATCCAGTTCACGATTTGCGCGTTGCCATTCGTCGCTGCCGCTCGATGGCCGATGGCTTTCTGTCAATCGATCCCGAACCTGCCTGGCGGCAGATGAAGAGACTCGGTAAGGGACTCTTCGCCCGCCTCGGCGACCTGCGTGATACGCAGGTCATGATGGAGTGGGTCGAGAAACTGTCGGAGAAGGGCGATCCACTGCGCCAGATCCTGCTCGATTCCTTGCGGAAGAAGGAAGAAGATCTGAAGCTGATCGCCAAGGACGCGGTTAATAACTTCGACCGCAAGCGCTGGGTGGCTCTCAACGACATGCTCGCAGAGCGCGCTGCTCGGGTGCCGCTTGAGGGCTCAGTGTTCCAGTATCTGGCGCTTGAACGGTGGCACGATGCGCACGCGCTGCATCACACAGCGTTGCGCAATCGCAGCGGTGTGGCTTATCACCAATTACGCATCGGCATAAAGCGCTTCCGCTACACCGTCGAGAATTTTCTCCCCGAGCGACATCGGAGCTGGTCGCGCGATCTACGCGATCTGCAGGACGCCCTCGGTGAAGTCCACGACTTTGACGTGCTGTGGGGCTTGGTGAAGTCCCATCCGGAAGTTGGGGTCGCGGAGCGACAACTCTGGCAGCAAACGATTTCGACCGAGCGGCAGAAGCGCCTGGCTCTGTACCGTAAGAGGATGCTCGGCAAAGAATCGCTCTGGCATCAGTGGCGTGCCGAGCTGCCTGCAGACGATGAACTGGCCCAGGCGGCTCTGGAAAAGATGCGAACCTGGGCCTCTTTTCTCGATCCCGATGACGAGCATTCCCGGCTTGTCACTGCCTTGACGCTGGAGATCTACGACGGCTTGGTGCGCGACGGCATACTTGCGGAGTCAGATCTGTCCCGCCGGATTCTCGAAGCTGCCGCAGTTATGCACGATGTCGGTCGCCGCAAAGATGGCGGTCATCGCAAGCGCGCTTATCGCCTGATCCGCAAGTTGCCACCGCCAATGGGTTGGAGCGACGAATACCTGCAATACGTCGCCATCGTGGCGCACTATCACCGTGGAGGGTTGCCACCGCCGAGTCACCCGATCTTCGATGGAATCTCTGCGCATCGCCGTGCCGAACTCATGCCACTGGCCGGTGTGTTGCGCCTCGCAAACGCGTTCGACGAAGCCCACGACCAGCGAATCTCAACAGTTGAACTGAAGCGCCGCGACGGTGCGCTGACCCTCTATGCGCAAGGACTGACGAGTTCGGTTGGCCCCTTCGGCGAGCAATTGGCGCGTGCGCGCTATTTGCTGGAGTGCTCGATCAAGATGCCGATCGTGATCAAGCCGCTACGCGCACGACACAAGCTTGTACCCCACCCCCGAGAGGTGGCTATTGTTAGCGCAGGTCAATCTAAGTCAAACTGATACTGGATTATCGGCGCAGCGCACTCCCCCTATTGAGGATTGCCTGGGGGGGAAGGCTGCGGCTGGGGCGCATCGCCTGGAGCAGCTTGCGGGGCTTGGCCCTGCGGTGGCAGCGGGTAATACCCGTGCTTTGCCGAGACGACCAGCCCAGGACGTTTCACCCGCACTTCGATGTCGCGATATGCACTCGAGGCCCGCTGCGGCGTCACATATCCCAGGGTGTATTGATTCCGCGCCTGGGCTGTGATCGACTGGTACGCACTCTCGATCGCCTCGCGCGAGTACGACTCAATGACGTCGCCGCCGGTCGCGTTGGCATACTTCGGGAGAATGTTGGTATAACCCTGGCCGGGAATGTGTAACTTGTCGATCTTGTTCAGGCCGGGGATTGACGCTGGCTCGACGCCCACTGCGTAAATGGCAATCCCATTCGTCAGCAGAACCTTGAGTACCTGAGCATAGCTGGCCCGGCTGCCGTATTCGTACCCGTTGCTGATGACGAAGATGATCTTTCGATTTTCCCGGGGCAAGTGCGACAGTTCGGTGGCCGCCATCAGGATGGCGTCGTTCAGAACACGCGATTCTCGGCTCCCTGTCTGGGATGGCAGCGGCAATACGGCTGGATCGACTGGCTTGCCATTGATATTCGGCGGCGAGCCCAGTGGGCCACCGATAACCGGGGCTCCGGGATTCCGGCCTTGGAGGTCCCGGATGCGTTGCAAAGCCAACTGCAGCCTCTGCGGATCTCCAAAGTCAGATTGTTTGGCCGCTGAATTGCCGTAGGTAAAAACGGCCACCTTATCAAACGGGCCGAACGAGCCGTCCAGCGCGGAATAGGTGGCGGCGACCTTCTTCAGGGTGGTGTCGGAAATGCCAAGGTCGATCACCAGCGCTGCCGAAAGCGGAAACGGATCGCTGGTAAAGTATGTGATCTTCTGCTTCACATTGTCTTCGTAAATGCTGAAATCCTGTGCCAGCAGGCCGTCCACCATCTTGCCTTCCGGGTCTTTGACCGTCACCGGAACACTGATGAAGTTCACGTCGACGCTTAACTTATACAGCTCATCAAAATCGTTGCCCGGTGCGGTGCTGTTCTTTCCGGCAGGCACGGTCTTGATACCCTGCGAACCCGGCGGAGGCGCTTGCGGGTTGGTCGCAGGCGGGGCCAGAGTTTGGTCATCCGCTGGCCGAGTATTTCCGGCATCTTGCGGGTTAGCTTTCGAAGAGGGTATACCGGTGGTATCGCCGCTTTCTGGTGCAGGCGTTGCCGCATCGGACGTTGGCGCCGGAGCGTTGTTCTGCGGTCGAGGGGCGTCTGGCAAAGGTTGTTGGGCAAACGCGCCGGTGGCGGCGAAAGCAATCGCCGCCAGCAACAGGGCGAAGGGAACCCTTGAACTTGGTTGACGCTTCAACATGTTAAGTGGCTAGTCTCCAAAGATGCCAGACGTTAGCCTCAGTATACCCGCAACTTGCACCCGTCGGCACGCGGTACCCTGCGGCGAGTGCGGAGGTTGCAATACAATAGCCGCACGGTAGAGAAAGAGGTATTTGGTTGATCCGCGTTCGTTCCTTCCTCGTATTTGCGTCCCTTCTGTTCTTGTCGGACCTGTGCTTGTTGGCGCAGTCCACCGTGCATGATCAGGAACCTCCTCGTTCATCGGTTCCACCCCAAGCACAGGCACCGGATCAACAATCGCAGCAGCCCGAGGGCGAATCGGTCGAGACCTTCAAGGCGCAGGTCAACGTGGTCAGCATCTTCTTTAATGTTAAGGATAAGCACGGCCTGCTGATTCCCGGGCTGACCAAGGCGGACTTCGACGTGATCGAGGACGGCAAGCCGCAGACCATCAAGTACTTCGCAGCCGACTCCGATCAGCCCCTCACCCTTGGCCTTTTAATCGACACCAGTCCCAGCCAGGAACGCGTGCTAACCATCGAGCAGGAATCGTGCGTCGAGTTTTTGCAGAGCGTGCTGCGTCCGAAGGATCTGGCCTTTCTCATCAACTTCGACTCGGACATCGATCTCGACCAGGACTACACCAACAATGTAGCATCCATCCGGCGCGCTCTGAACAAGCTCCAAATCGGAGGGGGAGCGGTTGGCGGAGGCCCGGTCGGCATGGGGGGAGGCCCCGTGCCCAACGCTCATCCCCGCAGCACGGCGCTCAATGACGCGGTCTACGTCGCAGCAGACGAGAAACTGAAGACGGAAGTTGGACGCAAGGCGATGATCATCTTCACCGACGGTGAAGATGAGGGCAGCCGCCTTAAGATTCGCGATGCGATCGAGGCGGCGCAAAAAGCCGACACCATGTGTTATGTCATCCTCATTGCGGACCGTGGCGGATGGTATCAGGGTTTTGGCGAGGGCGACATGAAGAAGCTGGCTGAGGAAACTGGAGGCCGTGTCATCGAGGTGGGCAACAACCAGCAGAAGCTGCGTCAGGCCTTCGACCAGATCCAGCACGAGCTTCGCAGCCAATACAACATCGGCTATACCCCCACCAACTCGAAGCTCGATGGGTCCTATCGCAAGATCCAGATCCGCAGCAAGAGCGGCGACTACAAGGTACAGGCCCGCCAGGGATACTACGCTATGGCCAGAGAGTAGCGAACGCCGATGACTCTCTTTACCAGGTGGTGAATGGCTTTGCCACCAGGTTTGCGTTGAAGTAGCGCGGATCGCCGGTTACTTCCTTTCCGATCCAGTCGGGCAGGGTAACCGTTTGTTGCTCATCCTTGAGCTCGACTTCGGCTGTGATGAGGCCGCGATTGTCGCCCTCGAACTCATCGACCTCCCAAACTACCGGACCCTGCGGAATGCGATAACGTGTCTTCTCGACTAACGGCCGCTCGCACAGCCGGTCAAGCATCTCGTTGGCGTCAGCCAGCGGAATCTCATACTCAAACTCGGGGCGTTTGTCGCCCACAGTGATACCTTTGACGGTGATGAATCCTTTGTCGCCAGCCGTGCGCACGCGGACAGTTCGTTCCTTAACCGTGCTCAGATATCCCTGGCGGTAGCGTTTGCCTGTGCTCAGGCCGCGCCAGCTATCGTTCTTCATCAGAAACTTGCGCTCAATCTCTATTCCCATTGCATCGCCTCCGACCTTCTATGAGTGATTGACGTTACTCCGTTTCCCAGCCCAGGATGCGCCGGATCTCGTGAATGTAGCTGACATTCGGCTCGTTGATTCCCAATTCGCGCACGAGTTGCAGAACCGCGTCAGGATCCGTCGATTCCACCGCCACCGTGTCTCGTGGAACATTGCTAAGGGTGATCTTGGAGTATTCGCTGGCGCAGACTCCGATGTTGAATTGGAAGCGGGTCTTCGAAACCTGGACGACCGCGATCTTCGGCTCGTTACCCACCACCTCCGAGAAGAACTCGTCCATCGAGTATTCGGCTTTGGCGAGCTTGGGCACGGGCAACTGAAGGCCGGGAAACACCTGCTCTGCGATGGCCGAACTACTCAATGGGAATTCCGCCTTCAAAATCGGCTTCCATTGCTCCAGCCCGCGGTCTTCCGCAATCAGGACCTTAATGTCCATCAGTTCGGCGCGAATTTTGGCGTTACATTTTCCGGTGACAGCCGAGATTAGGTAGGTTTCTTGGCTCTTGGTCTCTTTCGGTGGTGCCTTGGTCTCGAGCTTTCCGCGTAGCGGAGCTAGCGATTCGGCCCAGACGCGAAATTCGTAGCGCGGCTTGATCTCAGACATTTCGGCCCTCGAAACAACCAATCAGTATATGTAAGTTGAGGCATCAACCCGAGGTAACACGTCTCCCCGACATACTTGGCACTAAAGTGTTATTCTAAAGAGTTCCAATCGCACATTTTTCTGCTGCGCATACCTCAGCATGCCCGGAGGTCTCATCGTGAGGTCAAATCGCATTGCGGCGAAAGCCGCATCATTCGCCACCCTCGTCATTCTGGCGGCA
>Ga0306921_10007334_pt1 | contig 11580 bp, 9 predicted proteins | sample sta12Cox44000080_FD_203760 | JGI IMG/M metagenome (GOLD analysis project Ga0306921, IMG submission 203760) | Lab enrichment of tropical soil microbial communities from Luquillo Experimental Forest, Puerto Rico - statoxic.12C.oxic.44.000.080 (v2)... | ecosystem: Environmental > Terrestrial > Soil... | reverse complement strand
GATCGGCGAGAGCCTGCCATGCCATCCATTGCCCGGCCAGGAAGGTCAGCCCTAGCCCAATGGTCACGGCAAGCCACGGAATTCTGCGCTCTGTACCGAGCGATACTCCGGGGATGCCCTTCACCGGCGCGAGCGCGGCCTCTCGACCCAATTGGCGCCTTGCAAGTTCAAGGGTCACGCTGCTCAGCAGCAGAACTAGCGTATTCAACAGGAATAACTGAGTCGGCAGGGGTATGGGCAGCCAGTCGCGCACCAATTGGTTGGAGTTCGCATCGAGCGTGGGCAGTCCCTGCCGCACAATGTACGCGCTGGTGAAGGACACAAACAGCATCAGGATGGGCGTCAGGGCCACGGCGAGCCCGAGACGCGCGCGCCGTAAGCGTGTTCGATGGTCGGGCGGACCTGCATCGGAGCGTCCGTCATCCCCGCCGCCGGCGAATGGTGGCGGATTACCACGCCCCCCTCGAAAAGTGCTGGGCACTTGCGCCGGAATCGCAGGTGTGAACGTCTCCATAGGCTAGTGCGCGGCTACCGTCGCTGGGTCGTTTTGCATCACGTAGTCTTGAGGTGCTCCCGGTACGCTGTACTCGTATGGACCGTGATAGACGACGGGTGTATGTCCTCCGAAATTGTCGTGTGGAGGCGGAGTCGCGGTCGCCCATTCGAGCGTCGTCGCGTGCCAGGGATTGTCACTCGCCTTCGGTCCCTTGAACATGCTCCAAAGCAGGTTGTACAGAAACACCAGTTGAGCGGTGACGGTCACGATCGCCGCATACGTGATAAATCGGTTGAGCGGGACGAGGGGATGCAGGTAGTTGAGTTCGGTGAGTTGTGAGTAACGCCGGGGTTGACCCGCTAACCCCAGGTAATGCATCGGCATGAAGATGCAATAAGTGCCGACCAGCGTGAACAGGAAGTGGATTCTCGCCAGGTTCTCGTTCATCATTCGGCCAAACATCTTCGGGAACCAGTAGTAAGTCGCGGCGAAGATGCCAAAGATGGCGGCTACACCCATGATCAGATGGAAATGAGCGGGGACGAACGCCGTGTCGTGCAGCGGAATATCAAGAGTTGGCTGCGCGAGAAATGGGCCGCTGAGTCCGCCCGAAACAAACAGAGATACAAAGCCAATGGCAAAAAGCATGGGCGAAGTGAATTGGATGCGACCGCGCCAGAGGGTACCGAGCCAATTAAACGTCTTGATGGCTGAGGGTACGCCGATCGCCATCGTCATGATCGAAAAGGCGAACGCCGAATAGGGACTCATGCCGCTCATGAACATGTGATGTCCCCAGACCATGAAACCAAGCAGACCGATGCCCAACATGGCGTACACCATCGCCTTGTAGCCGAAGATGGGCTTGCGCGAAAACGTCGACAGTATTTGCGACGCCACGCCCATTCCCGGCAGAATCGCGATGTAGACCTCCGGATGGCCGAAGAACCAGAACAGGTGCTGCCACAGCAACGGCGAGCCACCCTTGTGGCCGGTCAATTGGCCATTGATCGTTCCTAGGGGCAGGTAGAAGCTGGTACCCAGGTTGCGATCCATCAACAGAAGAACGCCTGCGGAGAGCAGCACACCGAAAGCCAGCAAGCCCAGGATCGCAGTAATAAACCATGACCAGCAGGTGAGCGGCATGCGCATCATGCTCATGCCCCGAGCACGCATGTCGAGCGTGGTCGTGATGAAGTTCAAAGCGCCCATCAGCGAAGCGATACAGAAAATCGCGATGCTGGTGATCCACAGATCCGCCCCCAATCCCTCTCCGGGCCCGGCGGATTGTAGTGCGCTGAGTGGTGCATAACCGGTCCACCCGTGAAGGGGCGCTCCACCGACCACAAAGAAAGCGGCCAGCATGACCAGATAGGCAACAAACGTCGTCCAGAACGAAAGCATATTCAGGACGGGAAATGCCATATCCGGTGCGCCGATCTGGATGGGCAGGAAGTAATTTCCGAAGCCGCCCTGCGGTGCGGTCGTCAACACGAAAAACACCATGATGGTGCCGTGCATGGTGACCAGTGTGAGATAAGTCTCGGGCTTGATTTCGCCGACAAGGGGCAGCACTGCGGCCGGCCACACCAGGTGAATCCTCATCAGCAGGGAAAGAAACATCCCGACGAAGACTGCCGTTAGCGCGAGAAAGTAATACTGCAGGCCGATGACCTTGTGGTCGAGACTGAAAATGTACTTCCGGATGAAGCCCTGAGGGGCTGCGTGCGCGTGGGGTTCCTGGGCGACCATTATTGTTTTTCCGCCTCCCGGGCCGCCAGCCATTTATCGAATTCCTCCTGGCTGACAACCTTCAACATGCCATGCATCTTGTAGTGACCGAGTCCGCAGAGTTCGGCGCACGCAATCTCGTAGTCGCCGGTCTGGGTCGGCGTAAAGTGCATGTGGATCGCCAGGCCGGGCACCGCGTCTTGCTTGAATCGCATGGCGGGCACAAAAAAGCTGTGGATCACATCGTGGGCTCGCAGAATCACTTCCACCTGGCGGCCGACCGGCACGAACATCGTGCCCGTGACCACGTCGTCTTTGGACGCTGGGTCGGCGGGGTTCAGACCCAAGGCGGCTTCCCCGCCGGCCGAAGGATCTTCCAGTTCGGGCTTTGTCAGTCCAAATCTCCCGTCGGGACCGGGGTAGCGGAAATACCAGGCGAACTGCATGCCCGTGACTTCGACGCGGGTAGCTCCTTCGTCGGCAGGCCTGAAACGTTCTGCTGCCCAAATCTGGCTGCCCGCCAGGTTTAAGCCGACGAAGAGCACGGCAGTCAGCGCGGTCCAAATTACTTCGAGTCGAATGTTGCCGTGGGAATACTCGGCGCGACTCGCCGAGCCTCGATCCTGAAATTTCCAGACGAAGAGTCCGAGTGCCAGCTGGGCGGCGACAAAGACGATGCCCATGAGCACAAAGGTGATGGCGAACTGGTGATCAATCGCCGCGGTTGCAGCGGAAGCCCCCGCTGGCAGCCACCAGGTCTTGGCCACGAAGAAGTATGTGCTGGCGATCGTGATCAGCCAGATAATGCAGAGAAGAACGAGGCCCATGGATCGTACGACCTCCCACCCGACTTCTAATCGGCTTACGCTGCCACCTTCAAGGCCGTTCGAACCGATGCGATGGCCGGTAAACGCGCCGGAGTGTATCACAGCTCAGTGTGATTTGTGCAAACGAGTTGCCGAGAGAGACCTCACAACGCACGTAGTTTGCGATGCCAGCTCGTTAAGGCTAGATGCGGACTAGATGCGGATTGACGAGATGTGGTATTTGTGAGTAACATCGCGGGCGTTTTCTGGGGACCTGGGGAAATGATCGCGAGATTGTCAGAGCGTGTGGGGGTAGTTCTGTTCCAACTCGGCGGACCCGATTCGCTCAAGGCAGTCGAGCCTTTCCTATTCAACCTGTTCTGTGACCCCGACATCATTGACTTCCCCTTTTCACGCATCGGCCGCCGCCCTTTAGCGAAGCTCATTTCCAGTACGCGGGCGAAAAAGGCCGCTCGTCACTACTCGGCAATCGGGGGCTGCTCGCCCATTCGCCAGTTTACGGAGCAGCAGGCGCGAGCCCTGCAGGCCAGGTTGATCGGCGAAGGCTTGGATGCGGTGTGCGTGGTGGCCATGCGTTATTGGCATCCGTTCACGGCGGATGCCGTGGCTCTCCTGCGGCAGGCGGGTGTGGACCGCATCGTTTTACTGCCGCTCTACCCGCAATATTCCCGAACGACGACTGGAAGCAGCTTGAACGAGTGGCGGCGACAAGGGTGCGACGCACTCCCGACTTTCTGTGTAACCAATTTCTATCGTAATCCGCTATATATTGAATCTGTGGTGGAGAAGGTAAACGAATCGCTGGCCTCCTTTCCCGATCCTGCGACGGCAGAGTTGGTCTTCTCGGCGCACAGCGTTCCTGTGTCCGTCATCGAAGAGGGTGACCCCTACCAGCGCGAGATCGAAGAAACCACGGCTCTTGTCATGCAGCGCGGGGCGTGGGCCAATCCACATCGGATCTGTTACCAGAGCAAAGTGGGTGCGAGCCGCTGGTTGCAACCCTCGCTGCGAGCGACGCTCCGGCAGTTGGCATCGGAGGGGCGCCGTGAAGTCTGTGTGGTTCCCATTTCATTCGTATCCGACCACGTTGAGACTCTCGGGGAGATTGATCATTGTGCTCGGGAGGAAGCTCGATCTCTCGGCATCGAACGCTTTGCGATGACGCAAGGCTTAAATAGCTCACCCACATTCATCCGCGCTCTCGCTGATTCCGTTCTGACAGCGATCGCAGAAGCACCGCAGGCCGAACATCAAGGGGGGGAAGTGGCGGCGCTTGCTGTTGCCGCCGATTAAGACCACCGAGTCCAGGAGGAAGAGCATGGCAGGGAATCAGGATGCGGCCAAGACGTCTCCAGCGGCGGGAGATACAGCCGGACCTTACGTTGGTTCATCTGCTGTGGGTACATCAAAAGCAGCCGCTTCCGCCGGCGTCGCCGCGATCGGCCCAGAGGACAACACCGTAAATCAGCAGCGCCGGCGCTTCGCGTGGGTCGCTGTGACGGCTTTCCTGACTGCGTGGTTCATTGCATTCCTTCGATTCTTCCTGCCTCGCACCCTGTTCGAACCCTCCACCGTATTCAAGATTGGCTATCCTTCCGACTACGGCCTCGGCGTCGACACCAAGTGGCAACAGAAGTATCGCATCTGGGTCGACCGCAGACCAGATCGTATCTTCGTCATCTACGCTCGCTGCACGCACTTGGGTTGCACGCCGGATTGGAAGGCTAGCGAGAACAAGTTCAAGTGTCCCTGTCATGGAAGCGGCTACGACGACGAGGGAGTGAATTTCGAGGGACCCGCTCCCCGCCCAATGGATCGCGCGCACGTGGATCTGGCTCCGGATGGCCAGATCACCGTGGATGTCTCTCGCCTGTATCAGTGGCCGAAGGGACAGCCAAGCCGGTTCAATGACCCCGGAGCCTTTCTTTCTCTATGAGTCGTAACGAGGCTTGAAATTCGGGGATCCCGTAAGTGATTCGTCATACCGCGCAACACAGAGACTGCGAAAGCAGAGACGAGACCCAAAATGCCTGAAGACAGCCCATCCAACGGAAAGAACGGCAAGAGCACTGGCATCCTGACCCGAGTCGCCTCTGAGTTGAAGGCGGACGTGGAGTCGATCAAGACCGATCTGCCTGCGAAAGCCAAAGAGCAGGTGGATCTGCTCAAGAACCCGACCAAGACGCAGGTCTTCACTTCCATCTTCCGCCACAAACACGACGATACTCCGCGCAATCGCGCGCTGGGCGTGTTGTCGAACGTCTTTCTGCACCTGCATCCGGCGAAGATCAACCGGGATGCTGTGCGCTATAGCTACACATGGGGCATGGGGGGTATCACGTTTTACTTGTTTATCGTGCTCACGTTCACCGGGGTGCTGCTCATGTTCTACTACCACCCCACGAAGGTCCAGGCCTTCCGCGATGTTTTGTACCTCGAGCACGATGTTCCCTTCGGAAAGCTGTTGCGCAATATGCACCGGTGGGCTGCTCACCTGATGGTCATCGCGGTATGGCTTCACATGTTCCGGGTATTCCTCACCGGCTCTTACAAGAAGCCGCGCGAATTTAACTGGAATATCGGTGTTCTTCTGCTCGTGTTTACCCTGCTGCTTTCCTTCACCGGATATCTGCTACCTGACGATCAACTTGGTTTTTGGGCAGTGACGGTGGGCACGAACATGGCGCGCGCAACCCCCGGCCTTGGCCATGAAGGGCCTTTCGGGCCCCAACTGGGCATGACGCCTTACAACGACGTGCGCTTTGGGTTGCTGGGAGGGTCCATCGTAGACGCGAACGCGCTGCTGCGCTCTTACATCTGGCATTGCATCGGCATCCCGATCGTCGCATCGGTCCTGATGATCGTGCACTTCTGGCGCGTGCGAAAGGATGGCGGAATCTCCGGCCCGGCGGCGGTCGTGCTCGAGTCCGAGGTGAAGGAGGCGCGGAAATAGTATGGACTGGAAGCAGCTATGGGAGATTGCCTCCGCTCCGGACAACGTGCCCATCGTGGGATTGATCCCGCTACTCTTGTTCTACATTTATCTGGCCTGGAAGCAGGCAAATGCAAACGATGTGTTGATCGAGCAACTGGAAGGCGACGCGGCTCTAGCCAAGACTCATCACCGGAAAGCATGGCCGTTTCAACCCGGATGGCAGAAAGAAATTCATGTGTGGCCATTTCTGCTGCGCGTCGAATTTCTCGCCGCAATCATCGTCACGATCATCTTGATGATCTGGTCGATCACGTTGAACGCCCCGCTCGAAGAGCCCGCGAATCCGAACTTGACGATGAATCCGGCCAAGGCGCCCTGGTACTTTCTTGGGCTGCAGGAAATGCTGGTCTATTTCGATCCCTGGATCGCCGGCGTGGTGATGCCAACACTGATCATTATCGGGCTCATGGTCATACCCTACATTGATACCAACCCGCTGGGCAGTGGCTATTACACGTTAAAGCAGCGGAAGTTTGAGATAGGCACCTTCCTGTTCGGCTTCATTGTCTTATGGGTCTCGATGATCCTGATCGGGACCTTCATCCGTGGGCCCGGTTGGCAATGGTTTTGGCCAGGACAGACGTGGGATCACAACCGCCTCATCTATGAGGTCAACCGTGATTTGCCTGACATCTTCGGCATCACATCCAATTGGGTGAAAGCGATATTTGGCGCCATCGTGGTCGGCGGCTTTTACGTTGGCGGTGGTTTTCTAGCGCACGCGTTGTACCGGCGCTACAACCCCCGCAACTACCAGCGGAAGAGCTTTCTGCAGTACTCCATCATGATGTTCTTTCTGCTCACCATGTTTGCGCTGCCGATCAAAATGCTGCTGCGGCTCATGTTTCACATCAAGTACGTTTGGATAACGCCCTGGTTCAATGTGTAGGGATGCAACTGTCGGGAGAAACTAGTGCCTGAAAAGCCTGTCCCTGAAAACGATCCTCTCGTAAACAAGTCTCTCGCGCTCTACTACGTGGTCGCCATGGCGATCCTGGTGGGTACTCTGTTCTGGGCCTTGTGGGATGAAGATTTCGGGCAGCGCCCATGGAAGGCATACCAGCACGAGTGGAAGGATCGCTACTCCGCTTTCCTGAAAACAGCTCGCTCCTCATCGACCCAATCGGAAAAAGATGTCGAGAGCGACAGCGACTACCAGAAAGTGAAGCGGGACTACGAGCAGGCAAACCAGCAGGCATTGCCGCGAGCAAAGGAGATCAACGATCAGCTGCGCGTTCTGAGCGCGAAGATCCTCGCCGTACAGAACGTCTTTACCGATCGCCGCGCCTACGTCAACGCGTTGACCTACGACATCGAAACTACCGGCAGCGCATCTTCGAAGCAAAGCAAGCTCAAAGATCTTGAGAGTTACGAAAAGCAAACCGCCGCCGTCGAGTATCCGGATGGCAGCCGGGCCAGCTACACCTACCCGCAACTGGAAGAAACCTACAACGACCTGAAGGCGGAGCGAACCAAACTCAGCGCGGAGCTGGGCGAAACCATCAAGCCGGTTAGCGAGCAGAAAAACAAGCTCGACGATTATGTGTCGGAGCACATGGTCAACCTGACACCGGCCCAGATTCGCGGTCTGCAGGACAAGACCGAAGCCTGGGACCCCAAGATCATGCAGATTAATGTGGCCGATGCCAACATTGTGGATCGATGCGAATCCTGCCACATCGGAATTCGCGAGCCGGTCAAGTTGACCCCAGCCTCGATGGCACCGAAGGGCAAGAAGCCTGATGATTATGCCCGCGCGTTTACCAGCCACCCGGAACCACAATTGCTGCAGATTCACGATCCGGACAAGTTCGGCTGCTCTCCGTGCCACCAGGGAAATGGCCGGGCCACCACCAGCATTGAGAAGGCTCATGGCGACTACGAGCACTGGCTCTGGCCACTGTTCCCGAAGCAAAACGTCGAAGCTGGATGCCAGACCTGCCACGCCGCAGACATGCTGCTGGTAAGCGGCGATGTGGGCTGGATTCTCAGTGAGGGCAAGGATCTGTTCCGCCAGCGTGGCTGTGTGGGTTGCCATCGCTACGAGGGCTACGACAAGGAACCTGAAGACCTGAACGCCGTCGCACAACAGATCAAGCAAATGGAAGGGGAGAAGAAAGAGAACCTGAAGCAAGCAACTTACCTGATGAAGCAGGCCGACTCAGCCGAGTCGAACCAGGAGGCCAACCGCCTGAATGATCAGGCTGTCGCATTGCGCGTCAGCAACAGCAAGCTGGAGTTGCGCATTACTCAGCTCGACCGCACGACCAAGAGTCTTCTGCAAGATGTGAAGAAGGTCGGGCCGAATCTGAAAGATGTCCGGCTGAAGCTCAACAAGAACTGGATTCCCGTGTGGCTAAAGAAGCCGACCGACTTCCGTCCTACGACGAGAATGCCCAACTTCCGGCTCAATGATGACCAGATTCGGGCGATCTCCGCGTACCTGTGGCAATCCGGCCTGACCGACTCTCCCGCCAAGCAGCCACCCGGAGACGCTCCGCACGGACAAGAGCTCTTCGAACTCCGTGGCTGTCTGGCTTGCCACTCGATCGGCGAAGGCGATCACATGCGGGGCGGCGCGTTTGCCGCAAACCTCACGCGGGTCGGAGAAAAGGCGAACTACGACTACCTGGTGCGCTGGGTCCACAATGCCCGCCAGCGCACCCGTCCTTATTGTCTTTACGAGAAAAAGGACATCGGCCCCGAGGACTACGCGAAAAAGGGTTTGCCCCTCGTCTTCGACCTCGAACACAGTAAGTGTCCGAATGACGGCCATGAGCTTCAAGTCCAGAACATGACCGTGATGCCGAGCCTCCGGCTTAGCGATCAGGATGCACGCGACATCGCTTCCTTCCTGGTCACTTTGAAAAAACAGGAGCCGAGTTCCTATCCCGATGCGGCCTTCATGGACGATCCGAAACTGAAGGACGAAGGCAAGCGCTGGATCCGCCACTTCGGCTGCTCGGGCTGTCACGAGATCTCAGGTTTTGAGGACGAGGGACGAATCGGAACGGAACTGACGTTCGAAGGCAGCAAGCCGATCGAACGGCTGGACTTCGCTCTGCTCACCGAAGTCGCGGAGCGCGGCGAGGGTGAACCGATCACCGATCCCGACGACCGCGCGCGCTTGCCCGAAGGTCCCGCCAAGGGACCTTGGTACTCGCACCTCGGTTTCTTCGAGCACAAGTTGGCCCAACCGAACATCTGGGACAAGGGGAAGATGAAGTCGGAGACTGAAAAGCTCCGCATGCCGAACCCGCATTTGACTCAGGAACAGATTCGGGCGCTGACCAGCTTCCTCGCGGGCAGCGAAGAGAGCGGGCTTCCCGCTTCGTATCTGTACCGGCCGCTCGACTATCGCCGCGATATCCAGGAAGGCTGGTGGGTGGTTAAGAAGTACAACTGCATGGGCTGCCACCAGTTCATTCCCGGCCAGCAAACGGCGCTCATGGGGATGAAGCGCTACCAGGACGCGCAAGAGCAATTGCCTCCGAAACTTCTAACCGAGGGTGCGCGTGTTGATCCGCAGTGGCTGCTGCGCTTCCTTTCGAATCCGTCCTTAAGCGATTCGGATACGAACCGCAACGGGGTGCGCTCCTATCTGCAAGTGCGCATGCCAACCTTCTCGTTCTCCGAGAACGAACTCGGCAAGCTGGTGCGCTTCTTCCAGGCGCTTTCGCACCAGCCGTTCCCATACATCCCCGAGCCGGTGCCGACGTTGACAGCCAAAGAATCCGACATGGCGCGCAGCCTGTTCTCGAGTACGGCCGCGCCTTGTCTGAAGTGTCATGCGACAGGAGATGCAGCACATGACAAGAATGCAACCGCGCCTAATTTCCTATTGGCGCGCGGACGCCTGAAACCCGACTGGGTGGAGCGCTGGATCATCGATCCGCAGGCGATCAGTCCGGGCACAGCCATGCCATCCGGACTCTTCAAGCGTCAGGAAGAGCACTGGGTGTTCGCGGGGCCGACGCCGCCGTCCTTCCAGGGGTACGATAAGGATCAGACCCGACTGCTGGTGAACTACATCCTCCAACTCACCCCCGAAGAGCAACACCGGGTGGCCGGAGCCATGGGCCGCAGCCAGGCCAGTTCAGGCAAAGCTTCTGGAGCAAAGCAAAACGGTGGCAGCGCTGGCCAAACTCCTGCTCGCACGAACGAACCGCGGAGTGGGAATGGCGGACAACCATGACCTTCAAAAAACTCTGTTGAGATCCATCCCAATCTTGGGGAAAGGTGCAGTGACATGATGAACCAGAAACCATGGGTAACAGTGATTGGGCTCTGCGTGCTGCTTAGCCTCGTTCTGTTGAATGCGTGCAGCAAGAAAGAGAACACGGAAGAGGGCGCCACTCCCGCTACGTCCTCCGCGCCTGCGACTGCAGCGACTCCGATTGATCCGGCTACAGCCGCCAGCGTTAGCGGAACCGTGACCTTCGCCGGCACCGCCCCCAAAGGGGCGAAGATCGACATGAGCCAGGATCCGGCGTGCAAAGGGACGAACACTGCAGAAACCGTCGTGGTCGACGGCAGCAACCTGAGCAATGTGTTCGTCTACGTGAAGGAAGGGCTCGGGAGCCGCACGTTCGATGTTCCCAAGGATCCGATCACGATTGATCAGAGTGGCTGCAAATACCATCCACATGTTCTCGGCGTGATGTCCGGCCAAACGTTGAAGATCGTCAACAGCGATCCCACCACCCACAACATCCACCCCACGCCAAAGGACAATCGTGAGTGGAACGAGTCGCAGCCTCCGCAATCGGCCGCTCTGGAGAAGACTTTTGCTCGCGAAGAGATCATGTTGCCGGTGAAATGCAATCAGCATCCGTGGATGAAAATGTATGTCAACGTGGTGAAGAGCCCGTTCTATGCGGTCACTGGCCCCGATGGGAAGTTCGAAATCAAAGGCCTGCCGCCGGGTGACTACACGTTGGCGTTTGTGCAGGAGAAACTGGGCGTGCAGGAGCAGAAGGTCACGCTGGCTGCGAAAGACAGCAAAGTCGTGAACGCCTCATTCAAGTCTGAATAGCGAAATTCGAACGACGGACGTGGCTTGCGCGAAATGCAAGGAGGGCGCTTGCCGTCAATGATGATGCTAATTTCTTTCGCGCTCGGGATCATCCCTTTGCTGGGGATCGCATGGACGATTGCGACCGGCACGATCGCAACCGTAGATGGCTTGTTCATCAGCCTCATCCTGCTGACCCTGTCCGGCGTCTTCTTTCTGAATGGGTTTTGGGAAATGCGGGACCGCGGTCTCCTATCCTTCCTCCAAAAGCGAGAGGCAGCCGCGGGGAAGGAAGCGCCTAAGCCCAAGCAGGGCTGAACTCCGGATTCGACCATGGCCGCTCAACACATACCGTTAGGCTCCGGCGACGCAGTGCGCGATCTGAAGAGCCCCGATGCGCGGAGCGTCCGTCCTCGCATGTCGACGCGCAATCGGCTGCTCTTCTTCCTGACGGCATGGCTGATCGTGCTGATGCCATTCCTGTTCTGGTGGAAGACCTGGTTTGGCCGCCCGCTCA
>Ga0306921_10007329_pt1 | contig 11584 bp, 11 predicted proteins | sample sta12Cox44000080_FD_203760 | JGI IMG/M metagenome (GOLD analysis project Ga0306921, IMG submission 203760) | Lab enrichment of tropical soil microbial communities from Luquillo Experimental Forest, Puerto Rico - statoxic.12C.oxic.44.000.080 (v2)... | ecosystem: Environmental > Terrestrial >... | reverse complement strand
CAAACCTTGCTGATGAACCAGGGCGACCGGCTCCGCATCACGATTAAAGACGTACCGGGAGATCTCTTTGGAGGAGTACTCACCCTTATAGAGGATCTGAGCACGGGTCAGTCGGGGTTCATGACAGCAAGCGCCCATAACGGTTACCAAACCACAGATCCGAACACGTGTGCCGGAACGAACTTTAGCTTCCATCCGGAGTACGGCACCGCCAAGTTTGGAAACTTTGTTCCCTGGGCTGCCAACCAAGTGAATATCAACTTCTCCATGGAAGTCGGACACTTCGAGGCCCCCGATGGTGATGCCGACGATAACTTCTGTTTCCCCGGACCGGGGGTCGCTGGCTGCCTCGATTCGGACATTGATTTTGACGGCACGTCCTACCGGCGCGACTGGCCAGACGGGACAAAGAATCATGCCACGTCGGTTGCGATCGGTTCTGTCCTTGGAAACGGCATCGGCCCTGTGAGTCTGTCTGACGTGACTCGCGATTATGACCGACCCTATCCAATCATTCAGCTCGAGACCGAGGTTGCAGCCTCGGATAAGCAATGTACCCCAAATGGGGTCGGCTGCGTAGTTCCGCCGCACGGTGCGCAGTTCTATCCGTTTTATGCGTTGAGTACTGGCCAAAACAATCAAGGCCAGCAGAACGGACAAGGCCAGCAGAACGGACAAGGCCAGCAGAACGGACAAGGCCAGCAGAACGGACAAGGCCAGCAGAACGGACAAGGCCAGCAGAACGGACGAGGCTGCGCGCTCCTCTTTGGCAACTTCAGTGGCCAAGGCATCAACAATTTTGGCGGGGACGCACAATATGGCACTCCAAACCTGTATTGGTTCTTCGCTCAGAACAGCGCTGGCCCGCAGAGCAATCCTTGCATCCCCGAATCCTAAACGTGAGGATTAAGAAGACCATACGCCCAGTAACCCGGTTAATCGCGACGATGCGTTCCAGGCAGGTATCTCGCGAGATACACCTCGCCCATTCCGCCTAGGCCTAACATCGCCAGAATCTTTATAGGGCCCGAGTCGCGTCGTCGGGGCCGGCACGGTCATAGACAGCGATGCGATTGTAACTTCGGAAAAATTGGCCTATTGCGTTCGGCTTTTCAGCCGGGCGTGTAACGCCCTATGTTTAGAAGTGGCACAGAGAGCGAAAGGCATCAAATAGCCTGAAGAAGAGAATCGGGAAAGATTCCGCGAGCAGTCCGTTGTATCTGCCCAACATCGCGGGTTGATCGAAGAAGGCCAAATTACTGTAGGCGTTCTCCATAACGTCTGGTGCATCGGCGCGACCGCCGCCGACGGACATAACGCCTTGGCCATGTTGGTGCGGCGAAAGGGAGAACGATGGTGGAGTTGCTGACTCGGCTCGACAAGGCACAGACCGAGGGTATTCTCATTGACGGATCAACACCCCATAACGGAATTTACGTTCCCATGAGTAGCTCTCTTCCCACTTCAAGACGGTGAGAAGCGAACGCTTACGGTTTTCAGACTGTCGGGCAAATAGCACGGGACGAGAGCCTGTCCTCCAACGGACGCCCCCCTCCCGAACCTGTCAGCTGAAGGCTGGTTAATCCCAATTCTAGCTTGTCAGGGGGAGAGGGACGTTGGCTCAGGGCAATTCCCGCGTTGCTCCAGCCAATCTCCACTCGACAACCTGCCGCGTATCAATCAACGCCGTGAGGTCGAGACCCACAACGTCCACCTGTAGTTTGATTCCATCGTCGTCGTGAACCACGGCACGAACGACAGCGTCCTCAATTTTGCCGCGGTGCAAGTTGACGCGGATTTTGTCACCGGGCTTGAAGTCGCGCTTTGACTCCTTGGCTGGCACGAAAACTCGCTCGCTTTTCTCTATGAGGGCAGACATATGGTGCATGATTGCGTTGATAGTTTCAGTCATCTTCTTGTCGTGTGGTCCCACTGGTCTAATTTGCCGAGAAGCGCCACGGAAGCTTTCATCAGTCGCCTTTCCTCTTTATCGAGAAGTACGAATTGCGGTTTCTCGCGAGCTTCCTGAAGTTGCGCCAATAGATCCGCGGCCTCTTTCCTGACTTTCTCTTCTGGGAATCCCATCACAGGCTACGCAAACGGCGCCAATGCTGACCTACAATTGCCATGACCTTCGCATGGTTCTAAGGCTGGCGCTATTCATGGGTATGTTCAGCCAAGCGCATGAACGTAGAAGAAAATTCTCCACGCGGAACCCTCGGTTGACTGGCTTCTCTGCAGCTGGCACGCGAGGAATGTACGCCGGAGGAGGGTACGTTTTTTCAAGGGTTCAGCCGTAGGTCAAGAATGGAGCGAGAGGAGCATCACGAATGGCGATTGCAGTTGGATTCCTGTGCTAATGACGGCGTTTTGCTCGCTGCTGATAGTCAAGAAACTATACCCGGATACATCAAAGGCGACACTGGCAAGATCAGGACCACATTTTTGCGAATCGCAATGTGTTTTCCATTGTCGGCGCGGGGGCTTCTGATTACATCGAAACTGCAAAAAGTAAGGCTCTCGACGGAATCGGCGAATTAACGAGTTTTCCTGACATTGAATCTAGGCTCGAAGAAAACCTTCTCAATTCTTCGATTTCAGAAAATGAGAGTCCCGGAGGAGGGAGTCGAACCCACACGGGGAGTGATCCCCGGCAGATTTTGAGTCTGCTGCGTCTGCCAGTTCCGCCACTCCGGGACGGGATGCAACCGTTAGCCAGGAAGGCTTTCGACTTTCTGCCTGCGCCGACGCTGAATCGTTTTCAGGATCAACTCTGGATGAACTATGCATTGAGCCTGAGAGAGCGGCCTTCGCGCCTTCCCGAATCCTTCTTGGCCGCGTTCCGAAAATCAGCCTCGCAGACGATATTGTACCGCGAAAACACAGAGTCCGTCTTGCGGCGTGACACTGTACGCGCCGTCTTCTGCCGAACACCTCGAACAGGTGCGCACGGCGCAGACGGGTCTGACCGTTTTCTCCCATTTTTTCGCCCGCTTCCACCGAACCGTGGCAAGCGTAAGCGAAATTTTCCCGTTCCCTAAGGTACATTCCCAGTTGCTCTCAGGCGTCGAGCCACATTAAGTTCGAAGAGTTGGCGATGATTGGTTTTGCTCATGTTCAACGCTGACTTCGTGGGTCTAATCTGCCAGAAAATCGCCGCCGAAAGTGACCTCAAAATTTGAACAGTCTTTTGCTCTCCGTTATTAGGGACGACCACGATGAAGTCAGGCTCCGGATCGCATATCTGGCTCGAGCCTATGGGATTACGTTTAACGAATCGAAAGGTAGTTTTGGCTGCACCGTAGTCGGCTATCGGTGAGAGCGGAAGCGGTTCCCGGGGCGGCCGCCCGCCTCGGGACCGTGTTTCCTATGGCAGGCAATCGTGATGGTGCGTAGAAAATGGCCCTAAAATATCCCCAGTGGCAGGAACCCCTCGCTGCGGCTATTCTCGAATTTAATCCTGAGCAATTACCTGGCAAGGTACAAAGGGCCGAGGAAGCAATTTCCAAAAGAATTGAAGAACTCGCATTCGAACAGGGCGACCAACGCGAACGTCTCGCGCTCTTTGACGGATTGTTCATTCTCCAGAGCGTAAAAAAAGACCGGCTGCGCATCCACCAGGCCTAAGGTGAGTGCCGCAAGCGAAACTCTACTCTGCTCCTCGCCGAGGTCCGGGACATACACATGCAAGTCCATCGCAATCATTGCACATTGCGAGCCAGTGAGAGTGCGTGCGCTTGATGGGTGGTGCACGACAGGATAGACTGCGGACCTTCATGAAGGTTTCTCCAGGTCATTTGGAAGAAACGGTAGCGGTGCGGGATCCGCGCGGCGGGTTGCTGGGGTTCTGGGCGCTGATTGCCACTCAGTTTCAGGGCGCGTTCAGCAGCAACGGGATGAAATGGCTGGTGAGCTTCCTGGTGCTCGAGTCCGGGGTGTCGCGGGAGCAGCGGGACTTTCTGTTTGTGCTGGTGGTTCCGATGGTGTTTGCAATTCCCTTCCTGGTGTTTTCGATTCCCGGAGGGTACTTTGCGGACCGGTTCAGCAAACGCAGCGTGACAACATGGACGAAGCGGCTCGAGCTGCTGACCATGGGGTTTGCGACCTATGCGTTCTGGATGAACCGGCTGGATCTGGCTGCGGTGGCTCTTTTCTTTATCTGCGCGCAGGAAGCGATTTTCGGCCCTTCGAAATACGGGTTGCTGCCGGAATTGTTGCCCGCGAGCAAGCTGAGCTGGGGAAACGGGGTCATCGAATTGTGGACGCTGCTGGCAGCGATCGGGGGAACGCTGGCCGGCGGGTTCCTGGCCCACCATTTTCAAGGAAGGCAGCAATGGTCGGGAATTTTCTTCCTTGCGCTCGGAGCGCTCGGGCTGCTGACGAGCCTCGGAATAACGCGCGTGCCCGCGGCGGATCCGGAGCGGCGGTTTCACTGGAACTGGGCGGGAGAGTTTTTCGCGGAGATACAACGGATGCGGCAAGATGCGGTGCTCTGGGTGGCGGTAATCGCGAATACGTTCTTCTGGTTTCTTGGGGCGATTCTGCTGCTGAACATTGTGCTGTACGCGACGGACATTCTGCAGGTTGATGAGGCGCACAGCAGTTATCTGCTGGCGGTGCTGAGCCTCGGCATTGGTGCGGGCAGCTTTCTTGCGGGGTATGCGTCCGGCAGGAAAATTGAGACCGGGATGATTTTGCCGGGGCTGAGCGGCATCGTGCTTGCGGCGGGCGCGCTGTTTGTTCCGAGATTGAGTTATGACGTGGTGATGGTGCTGCTGTTCGTACTGGCAGTTTGTGCGGGATTTTTCGTGGTGCCGGTGAATGCACTGATTCAGAAGCGGCCGAGGCCGGAGGTGAAGGGCCGGGTGATTGCGGCGTCGAATCTGCTTTCGTTTGGAGGGATCGCGCTGCAACCGGTGGCGCAGTACGCGATGCTGCAGCTGGGGCATCCTGACCCGGGACATGTGTTTCTGATCTGCGCGGCGGCGTGCGTGGTAATGGGATTTTTGCTGGCGCGGATGCTGCCGGAGTTATGGCCGAGCGCGCTCTACTGGACGAGGTTGCGGCAACGCGCTACTCTTTAGGCGCAGGCCGACAGGGGCCGCGGCGTAATGTCGCGGTATCGGCGCTACAAGGGAAAATGGCTACTTCCAGCACTGTAATGGGCTCGCGTCCCGAGCACCGCGGGTTGTCCTATTGGATGGAACGCGCTTTGAAGGAGTTAGACCACGTGCGCACGTCGCCGGATGCGGACGCGGTGCACGATCTGCGCGTAGCGCTGCGGCGGTGCCGGTCGGTTGCCGCGGTGATGGAAGAGGTCGACCCCGACCGCTCGTGGAGAGAAATGCGCAAGGTGGGGAGAAAGCTGTTCCGCCAGCTTGGAGAATTGCGCGACACGCAAATTCTGGAAGATTGGACGAAGAAGCTCGGAACGGAGCAGGAAGCGGTCCGGCACCGCCTGTTGAGCGGGCTGGAGAAGAAAGAGGCGGAGTTGCGTCAGGCGGCGCTGAAGGTTGCCGGGAAGTTCGACCAAAGAGCCTGGCGGAAACTCGAGCAGACACTGTCGCGGCGAGTGCGGGTTGTGCCACTCGATGGACTGGCTGCCGAGTGCCTTGCACTGCAGCGGTACGAGGCGGCGAAGGAGTTGCATGCGCAGGCGCTGCGCACCGATAAGCCTGAACATTGGCACATGCTGCGAATCGGAGTGAAGAGGTTCCGCTACACGGTGGAGAGCCTCTTGCCGGAACGCTACGAAGCGTGGGGCGACAATCTGAAACACGTGCAGGACCTGTTGGGGGATGTGCACGACCTCGATGTGCTTTCGGAGAAAGTTGCGCAAGAGGCCAGCAGCGAATCGGAAGAGGTGCGCGCGGCTTGGGCTGAGCGCATCCACTCTGAGCGCCATGGGCGGCTGGAAGCTTACCGGCAACTGACGCACGGAAACAGCAACCTGTGGCAGGAGTGGAGAGCGGGGCTGCCGCAAGGGAGCAGGCTCGAGGCCGCTGCAATGGCGAGAATACGCTCGACGGCGCGGGCGCTCATCGGCAACGCGGTGCGGGCCGCCCAAGTGGCACGATTGGCGACGCGATTGTACGACGGTTTGCGCCGGGCGCACGCGGCACCGTTGTTCGCTGAAAAGCACTTGCGCAAGGTTATGCGAGCCGCGGCCCAGATTCACGGAATAGGAAGAAGGCTCAATCCCCATGCGCCGCAGAAAGCCGCGCGGAATTTTCTGCGTGACATGGCGGTCCCGCCGGGATGCGAAGAGGAGGAATGGGAGCTTCTCGGCAGTGTGGTGCGCTACCATCGAGGCGTGGCGCCGAAGGTGAAGCATAAGAGTTTTGGCCGGTTGACACCCGGGCAGCAGAAAGCCGTTTGTGTGCTCGCGGGGGTGCTGCGTCTGGCTCGGGCGCTGCGGAAGTGCGGCGTGGTATCGGCTTCGGGCCTGCGCATCGAGAAGTCGGTGGATGCGCTGATTCTTTATGTGCCGGGACTCGAGGAGACGGAGCAGACGGTGACGCGGCTGGCGGCGGGAAAGTATTTGCTGGAAAGCACGCTTGAAGAGCCGTTGATTCTCAAGGCCGCGCCGGGAGTGCTGAAGGTGGTGGAGTTACCGAAGAAGGAAGAGGTTCGGCCGCCGTCGGCAGCGGCGTCGGATTAGGCAAGGCGAGAGTCCCCGCGAGACCCACCCTCAAAATCCGAGGGCGGGGTACCCGACACAAAACAGGAGAGATTCCTCGGAGCGCCTGCCTGCGGCAGGGAGCTCGGAATGACGGGCTATAAAAGGGGCTTACTTCCCGGCTTTGCGGAGGAGCTTTGGGGTCGCGAGCCAGATGATTTCGGCGCTCGGGGGAGCCAGGCGCCTAAGTTCAAGCATGGCAACTCCGGCTTTCTTGAGGGCGGTGATGTGATGCTTGGAGCCCACGGCGGTCGCGATCAAGTCGTCAAGATGGGGAGCGTGACCGAAGACGAAGACGACGGAATTGTCTTTGTCTTTCGACAGTTCGCGGAATAGCTGAAGAGGCTCGGCGCCGGGCAAGAGCAGTTCGGTTTTCTGGATTTTTTGTTTGGGATATTCGAGGACGGTGGCGAAAATTTCGGCCGTTTGCGCGGCGCGCACGTAGGTACTGGAAAGCATCAAGTCCGGGACGGCACCGATTTCCGCGACACCTTTGGCAACCTGCCTGGCCTTTTCGATCCCCTCTTCGGTCAGGAAGCGCTCAGGATCGGGCGGACATTTGGGGTCCTCACGGTCGATGGCAATGCCGTGGCGCACAATGAACAGCTGCATCAGGCTTTGTCCTCCTGCGCAAATATTACCGAAACCGAGGTAACACTTTGCAACAACCAGGGTGAGGGTGTCTATGACTAAGAGGAATTTCGCACCCCGCTGGCGGTGGTCCGGCTGATCGCTAGCGGTGGTTCAAGGAGCGGAAATAGAGTTGAACGTGGAATTCCTTTTCGAAGAGGTCGGAGCTGCGTTCGGCGTCGCGGAGGTCTTCGGCGGCGTCGCCGTGGGCTTCGACCTGGAGGGTGACGGCCCCGCGGTGAAAGGAGGCATGTAGCGACTGGACGCGCTGGCGGTGGGAGTGGTCGAGACCTTCGGCGATGCGGACAATCGAGGCGAGACGGCGGGAGATGCGCTTGTCATTGCTGTTCAGGGCCGAGTAAGCGGGATGGTGGCTGGCGGGTTCGGACTTGCGATTGTGGTAGCGCACGATGGCGCCAACGATGTTGCGATCGCGCCCTTCGAGGCCCGGGATGTCGCCGTTGAGCGCCAGGTATTCGCCGTGCTTGTGGTGGCCCCGGTGGCTGATGCGATGGCCAACGTCATGGAGAAGGGCGCCGGCCTCAAGCTGCACGCGGGACTGGGGTGGCAAGTGGTGAACGGCCTGAAGTTGATCAAAGAGCATGAGGCTGAGTTCGCGAACGTGTTCGGCGTGGCGCTGGTCGTATTCGAAGCGTCGGCCGTAGGTGCGGGTGCCAATGAGGATTTGGCGCGCCTCGTCGTCGTAGCGATGCGGTTCTTTGCGGGAGAAGGCTTCGCGTGCAATTTCCTGCAACAAGCCTTCGCGAATGCCGACACCGGGGATGAGAAAGCGCTGAACGTTGAGGTAACGGCCGAGCGTTAGGAGAACGATTGCGGCCACGCCCATCACGTCGGCACGGTCACGGCGAACGCCGTAAGTTTTCATACGTTCGCGCACGTCGCGTTTCAGGATGTCGCCCATGCGATCGCGCAACAACGGGAGCTCGAGGGTCGGCAAGCCGTCCTGGCGGGGTCCGGGCGCGACATTCGAAAGAGTTTCCGCGTTGCCTCCGAGAGCGACAGCAACCTGATCGGCGAGATTCGGCCCTTTCGACAAGCGGGATTCGAGAAGCGCGCGGACGTAGCGGCGAACTTGCTCGGCCTGGACAGGCCGAATGACTCCCGGGAGATTGAGCGTGGTCATAAGGCGAACGGTGCCGATGGGCAGCTGCACACCTAGCTCGACGTCGTGGTCGCGAAGGATGGTCAACTCGAGACTGCCTCCACCGAGATCGACGACGCAGCGCGGCTGGACTTCGGGGCCGACGGCGGCGAGAGCGGCCTCGCGGCCAAGGCGCGACTCCTCTTTTGCGCCGATGACTTCGAGCGAGATGCCGGAGGCTAGCTTGACGCCACGGACCATGGCGTCGCGGTTCTGAGCTTCGCGCGTTGCGCTCGTGGCGACGGCGCGGTATTTCGTGACGCCGAATTCGTCCATGATTTGGCGAAGATGACGGAGGGCTTTGACGGCTTTCTTCAAAAGGTCTTCGGTAAAGCGATGGCGTACGAACACGCCTTCGCCGAGGCGGAGAGGGTAGCGCTCGGTGATGAGCGGTTCGATATCGAGCGCGGAATAAGCACGGGCAACGGACAGGCGTACGGCATTGGAGCCGGCATCGATGGCGGCAATGTGGACCGGCTCAGGCATCGTTACGCCTACCGCCAGAGATGAGCGAGAGCGGCCGAGGGAGTGTATTTGGTGGTGCGAATGGCGAGTTGCTCGCCGATGCGCTGGCGGAGTTGCTTGTTGACGGCAGAAACACTGGCTTCGCCATCGAGTTCAATGAAGCCGTTCTTTTTGGCCATGACTTCGAATTCGCGCTTGATCATGGTCTGATAACGAACGAAGGACCAGTAGAGGTCGTGAGAGAGAGACATATCGCGGCCGGCCTCCCAATAGCTGATGGCCTGGGCTTTCTTGAACTCGCGGCCAAAGGCGGTCTCGGGGCGCAGGTTCAGCCAAAAGGTCAGATGGGGGCGGAGAGCCATAGCGTAGAGTCCCGTGAGGTAGTCGCGATTGATACCGCGGACAACGCCGCGAGCGATCAGAGTAAAAATGAAGCGGTCGGCGAGAACGACGGCGCCGGAGCGAAGAGCGGGAACGATGCGGTGCTCGAGCTGATCGAAAAAGTCCGTCGCATACATTAAGGCCAGCGTGAGACGAGTGACGGCGTTCTTGGCAAGCAGTACGTCGATGTCGCGGCCAACGAGGTTGGAACGGCGCAAGCCGCTGGTTACGACAGAAAAGCCCTCGGACTCGAGCCATTCCTGGAGCAGAGCGATTTGCGTCGAGCGGCCGGAGCCGTCCATCCCTTCGATGACGATCAAGGTGCCGTTAAGTTCGGAGGGATCGAGGCCGACGAGGTGTTCGCCAAAGAATGCACTGGTGTATTCGGAATCCGCACCGGGAGCCCGGGGGGCTGGCTCGGGGAGAGGGGCGGGCTGCAGCGATTTGTCGCGCGCCTGGTCGGGCATGGTCACTCCACCGCTTCCGGGCGCGGCGCAAAGCGCATCAAGTCGATTTTGGAAGCGACGATATCGCGCATCTGTTTCTGAAGCTTGTTAACGGGGAGCGTGCCGTCGAGGACCACGAAATTGTCGGTGTCGACCATCTTGTCATATTCCTCGAGGATGCGCGCCTGAAAGAGCTTGAAACTTTCGGCGCGGTCGTAGGAGAGGCTGAGGTCCATGCCGGCTTCGTAGTATTTGAGCTTGGGGCGGCCACTAAGAATGCGGTTCACGGCGACGTCGAGTGGCGCACGGAAATAGAAAGTGATATCGGGGATGGGAGCAAAGCGGTAGAGATTGCGGAGCCAGCGATGAGAACAGCCGCGAGCCGCGTCGCGGGCAAAGGCGGTGTAGATGTAGCGGTCAGCAAGAACGAGGTAGTCGCCCTGCAAGAGGGGCATGATCTGGCGCTCGCAGCGGTCGGCGAAGTCCGCCGCATGCAGTAAGGAAAAGGTAGTGGGAGTGAGGAGGCGCTTCTGTTTGCCGCGACGGGTGGCGGATTTGACGAGGGGAGAGGAGTTCCACTCGGTGAAATGCAGGCGGTAGCCACCGATTTCGAGCCAACGCTTGAGAAGGTAGAGTTGGGTGCTTTTTCCGGAGCCGTCCGTGCCTTCGACGACGATGAGCGCGCCAGGATAAGCGCGGCTGGGAATAGGACGTCCGGGTTGGGGGAGCGTGGTTTTCGAGACTTCGGGCCTGATAACCCGGACCGCGGTGTCTTGATTTTCCATCGAAGAACTAGCGTTACCAGATTCTTGAGGGTAGTCAGTCATTGTTAATGGTTCATTACAACATAGGGGATAGGGGTCAGGCAAAAACCGGAGATCGAGAAAGAGTTGAAAGAACAACGAGCCGAGCCGGTCAGACGAGCTTTGGCTTTCTCCGACGGACTAGAAGAGGGTGAGTTTGACGGTCAGGTATTTCTTGGGATTTTTGCGGAACTCGGCGAGGAACTGGCGCAGGTCGGCAGTGGCAGCGGTGAGGTTGTCGTAGAGCTGCGGGTCGGAGAAGAGCTTGCCGACAGTATTGTTCGTTTGATTGAGTTTCGAAGTGGCCTCGGAGAGATTGCTGCTGGTGTCGCGCAGTTTGTTGTAGAGGGTTTCGTCGGTGGCTAGTTTGCCGAGGGTGCCCTTGCCTGCGCGGACATCACCGATGACGGCATTGCCATTGGTGAGGGCTTCCTTAGCCTGATCGTAAAGCGTGGGATCGTATAGCAGTTTGCCAAGAGTTCCCTTCTGGGCGCGAAGATCGGCGAGGATGGTGTTGACCTGGTCGACCGCGTTCTGCACCTTCGTTGACATCTCGTCGGTCATCAAAAGCTTTCCGACGGTGCCCTGACCTGATTGAACGTTGCTGACGATCTGGTCGCCGTTGGCGAGAATGTGATTCAGGTGGTTGTAGGCCTGGTCGTCGGTGAGCAGTTTGCCGAGAGAGCCCTTACCAGCGCGAACGCCGGAGATCAGGTCGCGGACCTCGTCGCTCAAGGCCTGAAGGTTGCTGAGGACGTCCGCGCTGCGCTCGACAACTTCCTTGATGGCCTTTTCTTCGGTGCCCGTAACGATCTGACCGTCTTTCAGGGGGACGCCAGTGTAGCCGCGCTGGATATTGACGTACCGGTTGCCGAGCAAGCCTTCGGTTACGAGCGAGGCGGTGGAATCGGTGAGGACGTCATTCTGGTATTTGCGGTCGAGCTTCATACCGATTTCGATATTGTGCATGCGGTCGGGAGGCTTGCCACGATCACGAGGGGCCAAGGTGATGCGGTCG
>Ga0306921_10007327_pt1 | contig 11584 bp, 5 predicted proteins | sample sta12Cox44000080_FD_203760 | JGI IMG/M metagenome (GOLD analysis project Ga0306921, IMG submission 203760) | Lab enrichment of tropical soil microbial communities from Luquillo Experimental Forest, Puerto Rico - statoxic.12C.oxic.44.000.080 (v2)... | ecosystem: Environmental > Terrestrial > Soil... | reverse complement strand
GGATCAAGAACAGCAGGCCAGGCTGCGTGAGATTCTGGTGGACCAATATGCGCAGTTGATGAAGCTTCGCACCGAGTCAGCTCCCGGCACGGACCGCGCGGGGGCGATGCGCGCGATTGCGGACCGGACCCGGGAAAAAATCCGGGAAATGCTGAACGAAGAGCAGAAAAAGCAGTACTCGACAGAGGTGCCGCGCGAGGTCACCGCCGCGACGCGAGCCGATCTCGAGCACTGGCTCGACGTGCGTGATGCGCAACGAAGAGAGGATACGGAAGAGTCGAAATGATGAGTTCAAATCCGACAGAAACGGCTACCGTGGGGACCGTGGCCAAGAAAAACGTGCGGCGCTCCGCACGCAACGCAGGGGTTGTGGTTGGCTTGCTGGCCGGCTTGGTGTCCGGGACAAGCGTTTGGGCGGCTGATGCGCCGCTTCCGGCACAGGCGTCCCAGCAGACTGCTGCGCAGCAGATTCCGCCGCAGCCCGTCAAAGCGTCCGCGAGCAAGGCCGCCGCATCGCCATCAGCCCAGAGCGCCAATTCCAAGACATCGCGGAGTTCCACGGCAGCAACGGGCAAGGCACATCCGACCCGTTACGCGCCGGACCGCTTCGCGGGGCGCGCGGGCAAGTTCTACGAGCTGACCTGGGGGGTCGACTCCCTCAACGTCAAGCTGGTGGAGTCGGGCGAGCTGGTCCGCTTCAGTTACCGAGTGCTCGATCCGGTCAAGGCGCGCTTGTTGAACGACAAGCAGACCGAGGCGTCGCTGATCGATCCGAAGGCCGGTGTCAGGCTCGCGGTCCCTACCATGGAGAAGGTCGGGCAGCTGCGCCAGACGGCGTCGCCTGAGGCGGGCCGCTCCTATTGGATGACCTTCTCCAACAAGGGTGGCCACGTTGTTCGCGGTGACCGCGTCGACGTGGTGATCGGCACGTTCAAAGCCAATTTCCTCGCCGTCGATTGACCCGTGTCAGTTGCCGGCGCATTTTTCAGGAGTGTTGATAATGTCCCCAGTTAGACCGCTGTTCACGGCGTTGGCCGTCGGTGTCGCTTCATTGCTGTTGACAACAGGCCAGGTCATCGCCGCGGATGCGCCCGGCGCTACAGCGGCTGCACCGCAGGTACGGGTGCCCAGTCTCTCGGCGGCGCAGGTCCTCGAGAAACACATTGCTGCCCGCGGTGGCGCACAGGCCTGGAAAGCGGTCCAGGGACTGCGGCTCACCGGTAAGATCGATGCTGGCAGGGGCGATAATTACGCGCGCGCCGTGAAGGTCGTGGAATCCAGCAAGAAGGCGACCGGCCGCGGCACCAATGCCGAGATCGCGGCCGCGAACGGCCCGACGGAAGCTGCGGCGCAAGTGCAGCTGCCCTTCACACTCGACGTTAAGCGCCCGAACAAGATGCGGCTGGAGATCCTGGTGGCCGGCAAGACGGCTGTGCAGGTGTACGACGGGCAGCAGGGGTGGAAGTTGCGGCCATTCCTGAACCGAACGGATTCCGAGCCGTTCACGAATGAAGAAGCCAGGACCGAGGCCGCGCGCGATGATCTGGACGGTCCGCTGATCGGGTCGGCCGCCAAGGGCGCCAAGGTCGACTTGGATGGCACCGAACTGGTGGACGGGCAGCCGGCATACAAGCTGAAGGTCACCCAGAAGAATGGCGATGTGAAGCACGTATGGGTGGACGCCAGGAGTTTCCTGGACGTCAAAATGGACGGAGTTCCGCGTCGCATGGATGGCAAGATGCACGAGGTGTTCGTATACCAGCGCGACTTCCGTAAGGTCGAGGGCGTGACGATTCCCTTCCTGTTGGAAACTGCAGTGGCTGGCTACCCTGACACGCACAAAATGATCATCGAGAAGGCGACCGTCAATCAGAAGATGGATGACGCCCTGTTTGCGAAGCCGCGCGCCTAGCCCTCGGTGATGCGTCTACCGGCTCTGGAACCATGAGCGGAGGAAAGGCCGGAGCGGCCGCGGCACTTCTCCTGACTGCTGCGGCCATCTGCGATGGGGCGACGGCGGTCAGGACCCCCGTAGAGGTAGGCCGCGCGATCTACCTGCACGGGGTGCTGAGTTCAGGAGAGCGGCTCGAGGGTGCCCGCGGTCCGGAGGGGTCGCGGACCACGGGTCAGGATGCGGCCTGTGTGAACTGCCACCAGCGCAGCGGCTACGGCACCACCGAGGGGCTGACGCACATTCCCCCAGTCGCTGGCGGCTACCTGCTTCGCCCGCGCGCTCGCCCGACCGAGCACCACGATCTACCGTACGTGGATGGAATGCACACCGATCGCGAGCCTTACAGCATCGAAACGTTGGCGCGCGCCATTCGTGAGGGCATCGATTCGGACGGCCGTCCACTCGCTTACCTGATGCCACGGTTTGCGCTGGGCGAGGCCGACATGGCCGCACTCATCGAGTATCTGCGCTCCCTTCCCGTCGGACGTGCCCCGGGGGTCACGGACGGCGTGTTGCACTTCGCGACTGTCGTTACGCCGGACGCAGATGGCGTGAAGCGCGCCGGCATGCTGGATGTCATGCGGCACTACTTTGCCGAACGCAATGTGCGCCAGATGGTGCCGAGCCGTCGCTTGCAGCCCTCCGGCGGGACCATGTATGCCGACACGATGTACATGGTCCATCGGCAGTGGGAGCTGCACGAGTGGGATCTGACCGGTGCCCCCGAAACCTGGAAAAGCCAGCTCATGGAGCGGATGGCGCATCAGCCGGTATTCGCCATCCTCTCGGGGCTCGGGGGCAGCAGCTGGCGACCCGTGCATGAGTTCTGCGAGGAGAACGGCGTGCCGTGTCTCTTTCCGAACGCCGAGGTACCCGTCGAGTCCGGAGACGATTTCTTCAATCTCTATTTCTCGCGCGGTGTGCTGCTGGAGGCGGCGCTCATCGCCGATCGGATCCTCACCCAGCAAGCCGCAGAGAAGCCCGCGGTCATCGAGCAGGTGTACCGCGCGGGCGACAGCGGCGAGGTGGCAGCGGCAGCGCTCGCGGAGCGGCTCGCCGCGAACGGTGTGAGGGTCCGGAACAATGCGTTGCCCTATGGGCCAAAGCGCGGAGACGTCGCCGCAGCCGTGAAGAAAACCCGCAGTGCAACGCTCATCCTCTTGCTCCGCCCGAGCGATGTGGCGGCGCTCGGGCCAGCGCCGGGTACCCTGAGCGCGGTCTACATTTCCGGTCTGCTCGCAGGACTCGAGCACGCACCGTTGCCCCCCGACTGGCGGCCGCACACCGAGCTCACGTACCCCTTCGACCTGCCCGAGAAGCGACGCGTGCGCGTCGACTACCCACTCGGTTGGTTTGCGATCCGACACATTCCCCTCGTCGCTGAGCAGGTGCAGGCCGACACGTACCTGGCGTGCGGGCTGCTCTCCGAGGCGCTCAGCCACATGGTCGACAACTTCAATCGTGCCTACCTGATCGAGCGACTGCAGACGATGATGGAGCACCGCATCGTCACGGGTTACTACCCGCGCCTGACTCTGGCAACTCACCAGCGGTTCGCTTCCAAGGGGGGCTACCTCGCCCACTTCGCAGACGCCAGCGGCTCTAAGCTGGTCGCCGACAGCGACTGGCTCACACCGTAGACGAAGTCACCGGCCAGAGATGGTGGCGGCGCGGCGAACGAGTCGGGCACATCGCCTAGCGAAACTGTCGCCCGAGCCCACTCGTGGAACACTCACCGATCCATGCGGCCTCGATTCGCTGACGAGCGAAGTGGTTCGCGGCGCGCATCTCGCTCAGGTCTGTGTAGCGGACGGCACCCCGGACGATGAGCACAGCGCGGAACGTGGTCGGGCCGAGCGGTGTCGGGCAGGTCCAGCTGGAAATGTACCGCCCGTGCCGGCGCGCGAGGGGGGCGAACTGACAGCCGTTGTGCCCGAGTTGCGCCATTTTCTCGCGAATCTCGGTGCTGGGATCGGCGCACTTCTTGAGGATCGAAACGTGCGGGGTTGGCGAGTCGCTGTTCACCACCGTTCGGCGGTACTGCCACAGTCCCGCCTGGAACACGGGCAGTTGCACCGCGGCAGCGTTCGTCTGTACCGGCTTGTGGTGCTCCGGACTACGGCTGGGCTCGGTGTTGGCATGGGCGGGCTGTGCGGTGGGCAGCAGCAGGCAGCAGAGCGCTGTCGCCAGAGTCCCGAAAGCAGTGCTGCGAACCGGCATGGCCACACCCCATGGCTCGCGAAGGTGCGGAGTATCGCGCAGGTCGCACCGCAAAATCACGGAAAAGGCCAGGAGGCGCAACCGGGGGCGCAGCCGCAAACGGCCGGTACGCCGCGCTTACGCCTCGCTCGGCTCAGTGGTTGAAGTTGATGCGGTACGACAAGCTCACGTAGTAGCTGGTCGTGTTCTGGGTCTGTACGAACTGTCCGTTCGCGAGCTGCAGGAAAGCCTCGCGGCTGCCGAGCTGGGCGCCGGTCTCGAACTGCACCAGGTAGTTGCCACGCTGGTAGTCGAGCAGCGCGGAGGGAATGTAGCTGGTCTCGTTGCCCCCGTCGCTCAGCTGGCTGAGTCGTTCGACGGTGAAGCGCGGCGCGAGCCGCCAGGCACCACCGAGCGGGAAGCGCAGCGTGAGACTCGCCGAGTCGATGCGGCCGATCTGCGTGTCGCCGTGCTGCAGCGTCAGCACGCTGAAGTCGCCCTGGCTCCAGAGGTTCGACCCATAGAGCTGCAGCTGGTAGTTGGGAAGCACTCCGGTGGCGGGCTGCGCCGGCACGCCGCCCGAGGCCGGCGTCGCCCCGCTTTGCGTGGCGGAGGCTATGGCCGTGAACTGAAAGCGCTGGCCGAGCGGATGGGTGGCCGTAAGACTGTAGTAGGAGGTGACTGGCGTGCGATCCCGCGCCAGCTGGTAGATCTCCTGATCGGTAAATACCTGCTGCATCTGGTGCAGGTCGGTGAACGGCTGGCCGATGAGCGCATTGCCGGTCGTGAGCACCGGTGAGTTACGGCGCTCGGTGTCGAAGCTCAGATTCCAGCGCGCCGGGAGCTGCAAGGTGCCGAGGAGGCTCGCGGTATTGAGCGCGTGATAGAAGACGTCGTAGTCGACCACAGCGACCAACGAGCCGTGCGAGGCCAGGTAACGGCCCTCGGCGCCGACCGCCTGGCGGTCGCGCATGCCGTCGAACTGCTGGCCAGCGACGAAAAGGTTGGCATCCCAATGGGCGTTGCGCGGTGTGTACACGAGCGCCAGCGTTTCGAAGCTCAGCTGCGTCTGCGGCGCGACGTTCAGCAGGTTCACCGGATAGCCGCCGGCGACATTGAGCGCCCACGACGGCGAGAATTGCCAGGACAGGAACAGCCCATCGAAGGTGCCGAGAATGCCGTAGCTGTTACTGGCCTGCCGTCCCAGGCGCGCCAGCAGTCCCAGCGATCGATCGAGCAGCTCGACGGATGCGAGGCTCACGCGAGTGGGATCGATGACCGAGCCGCCCTGGATGAATGACTTGTCATACCCGCCGCTCAGACGACCGATGAAGTCGAAGGTCGCACCGCGCCGCCGGGCCACCAGGTCGAGGTCGGTGAACAGGGCGCTCTGCTGCGCCGTCTGCTCGGCGAGCGGCACCGAGGTGGGCAGCGGTGGTGCGCTGTTGGTCACACGTAACCCGTCGTAACGTCCCATCTGCGAGACGCCGCCGCTTATCTGCCAGCCCTGGCCCTCCACGCCCACCTCGCGTCCGGTGCGTGCCTTGGCCTCTGCAGCCTGCAGCGTCTTCAGGCGGAAGGCGACACGTTCGGCAGCTTCGCCCTTCGGGTAGCGACGCAGGTATTCCTCGTACTCCGCCTTGGCGTGGGCCAATTGCCCCGAGCGTTCACGGGCGAGTCCGAGCAATTCCTGGGCGCGGGCGCGATCGGGGAACTCTGGTTGCCGTTGCAGCTTGGTGAGCAGCGCAATGGCCTTCGGGTAGTCGTGCACCGCCATCGCGGCGCGCGCGTCCGCGAGGACCTGCTTCTGCTGCTCGGGCGGCAGGGCGGGATCGCTGCCGATACGCTCGATGGCAGGCAACGGCGCCGCCGTGGCGGCCGCGAAATCACTCGTCACCGCATCATCGCCGATCGCGAGCCAGGCGCGCGGGTATTCCGGCAGCGCGCGGTTGAGGAGCTTGTCGGCGTCCGAGCGGCGCTCGATCGGACCGGCACGCAGGCGGTACCACTTCTCGCCATCGACCACCGTCTCGGAAACGAATACCGGCACCTGCAGCCGCTGATGTGCGAGCTCGATCTCCTCGGGCGTGAAGGGCTTCGGTCGCGAGTCGAGATTGATGGCGAAATTGCTCACCGCGTCGTTCGGCTCGACCATGACCCGGCCGCGGGCGCGCGTGTGGTCGACCAGGCGCACCCGCAGGCCGCGCGGATCGACGCCCTGGGCGAGCACGAAGCGCTCGGTCTTCTTGAAGCTCAGCGTCAGGGTGATCTGGCCGGGAGCGAGGGACTCGACGCGTGCCGCGGTGATGATGCCCGCGCCTCCGGAGAGCGACGGAATCTCGGAGGGAATCTGCCCGAAGGGGCTGACGCCGCAGTCGGCAAGCGGCACCAGCTGGATGTGCACCTCGGTGCCCTGGCTTGCCGGCAGGTTGGTGACGAAGCGCATCGAGCAGTTGAACACGACGGTCAGATCGACCTGGCCGTCGCGATCGGACACCTCGATCACCTCAACCAGCCGCTGTGCTGCGGTGGGCATCTGCGCCGACGCAGCGCCCACTCCGAGCGCGGCGAGCAGGCCCATTACGGTGCCGCGCCGCCGAAACTCAACGCTTGAGCGTCGCATCCGTTACTCGGTGATGCGGTCCGGGCAGACTCCTGGTGATTGTTGACTGCGTCGTATCGCTGTAGACGTGGCAGGCACCGGTGCAGTCGGCGAGCTCGTGCGCGTTGTAACTCACGCCTTTCGCCGTCTTCGGGTGTGGCGCTGGCTTGAAGTCCTTGGCATGGCAACCGGCACAGGTGCCGGCCTCGGCGGTCGAGGCGTACGGCACCTGGTCCGTACCCGTGGTGTGGCAGCTGCTGCAGGCGAGCTTCGCATGACGCCCGCCGGGGTAGGCGCTGCTCGCGTGCCGGAAACTCACCGCACTCCAGTCGGGATAGCTGTGGCAACGCGCGCAATCGAGCTGCGTGCGCAGGTGTCCGGGCGAGAAGCCGACGGCGGCGACATTGTTGTGGCAGCTGGCGCAGCCGGCCGTGAGATGGGTGTGATCGACCTTAACCGGGCTCCAGGCGAGCGTTCCGTGACAGGTGTCGCAGGACTGCGTGGTCGGAATGTGGGTGCGCGGCATGCCGATGGCGCGCACGGTGTTGTGACAGGTGGTGCAGCTGTGCGGCGTGACGGTCGCGTGGTCGAAGCGCGCCGGCGTCCAGGCGGAGGTCGTGTGGCAGCTCTCGCACGCGCTGCTCGTCGGCAGGTGGCTCGAGGGCTTGCCGGTCGCAATCCTGCCGTTGTGACAGCTCGCGCAGCTGCCGAGCACCTGGGTGTGATCGACGCGGGTCACCGGCAGCCACGCGAGCGTCGTGTGGCAGTTCTGACAGGCGTTGCTGCTCGCAATGTGGCTGGCAGGCTTGCCGCTGCCGTTCGCCGCGCTATGGCAGGTGACGCAGGCCGTGCCGGCGACGCTGGCGTGACTGAATGCCGCCGCGGACGCTGCGGCCACCGGGGTCGCGGACGCAGCGGACCCCGCGGCAGTTGCGGCCAGGGCCGCGCTGCCTGAGGGCGCGCGTGCGACCGGGCCGGTGCGCGTGGGAGCCGTCGTCCCGGCGCCGCCCTTGGCAGCCGTCGTCGTGCTGCCCTGTCGCGAGACCGCGCCGCGCGCCACGAACTTCGTGTCGCGCGAGGTATGGCAGCCCGAGCCGCCGCAATCCTGGCCGGCGTGATGATTGGGGCTCGGTCGCGTCCACAAGGTGGTATTGACCTTCCATTTCATGCCGTACTCGTGGCAGCTCATGCACGTCATTGACGTCACGTAGGCGTGGTACATGGTCGTGCCCGCGAACGTCGTGAACACGGCGTTCGAATGGCACAGCTCGCAGGCGATGGCCTTCGTGCCATTCGGCGGAACCGCGGGGATGTGTCCCGTGGCACCGGACGGCGGCTCCTTCAGGGTCGGCGGCGCCATGTTGTAGAAACTCAGCCCGTAGGCGTGGCACTGCGCGCAGTTGCTGGTGATGCCGGTGTGGCCGGTCGCACCCATGACGTACGCCCCGTAGTTGCCGGCGGTTGTGTGGCACAACGTACAGGCCTGGCTGGTGGGGATGTGGTTTGCCGGCTTGGAGCCGGCGGTCTGGTTCGTGCCGAACGTCGGAGAATGTGTATGGCAGCCACCGCAGTCCTGCGGCGCGGCCGGATGTGACGAGAGGTAAGCGTTCGGGCGCGTGTCTGCCCCGGGCGAAGCCGTGCTGGGAATCATCCCGAGGAAGGCCGTGTTTTGTTCATGACAGGTGAGGCACGCCGTGCCCGATACCGTGCCGTGACCCGCGGCGTTGAGCGTCGGATTGTTGATGTTGCCCGCTTTGCCGACACCGATCTGGAAGCCGCCCGGATTCACGTTGGCCGTCGTGTGACAGCCCGAGCTGCCGCAGTCGAGGGCCGCGATCGGGATGTGGTTGGAGGGCGTCGTGACGATAGTCACGTTGATGAAGGTCGTCGCGACGCTCGGCGCGTGACAGGCAAGGCACGCCGTCACGCCCGTGTGGACGCCGGTCACGGAGTAGACCGCGTTGTTACCCGGTGTGGTGTGGCACTGCGTGCAGGCCGCGGTGGTGGGTATGTGGTTCGCGGGCTTGGCGTTACCAGTCTGGTTGGAGGAGAAGGTCGGCGTCGTCGTGTGACAGCCGCTGCACTCGCCGCTCGTCGGGTGATTCTTGTCGTACGCCGTCGTCGGACGCGAGTCGCCCCAGGTGGCGGAGGTGCCTACGATCATTCCCATGAAATTCGCGGCTTCATGGCAGCTCGCGCAGCCGCTCACCCCGGCCCCGGCGATGGTCGCGTGACCGGCCACGGTGAGCGTCGGGCTGGAGACACTCGGCGCGCCGATCTTGAAGCCACCCGCGGCGCCGCCGTTGGCGGCGTGGCAGCCCGAGCCGTTGCAATCGGCGCTGCCGATCGCGATGTGAGTGGCGGGCGTCGTAACGATCTGGACGTTCGCGAACGTGGTGGCGACGCTCGGCCCGTGACAGGCGAGGCACGCCGTGACCCCGGTGTGCACGCCAGCCACCGAGTAGACCGCGTTGTTACCCGGGGTGGTGTGGCACTGCGTGCAAGCCGGAACCGTGCCCGAGTACGGCGGCACGCCGGTCGGAATGTGGTTCGCCGGCTTGGCGTTGCCAGTCTGGTTGCTGCCGAAGGTCGGTGTCGTCGTGTGACAGATGTTGCAGTCGCCGGTCGGCGGGTGATTGCCGTCGTACTTCGGCCGTGCGTCGCCCGGAGCGCTGATGGAGCTGCCGACCATCATGCCCGAAAACCCGGCGCTCTCGTGACAGGTCTGGCAGCCGCTCACCGCGGTCGCGACCGTGGTGTGCCCGGCGACGTTGAGCGTCGGGCTCGAGATATTCGGGCTGCCGATCTTGAAGCCGTTCGGATTGACATTGGCCGTCGTGTGGCAGCCCGAGCTGCCGCAATCGAGGGTGCCGGCCGGGAAGTGGGGTGGGCTGCCCGGCCAGCCGACGACCGTGATCACGTTCGAGGGCGGCGGACCGAGGAACTTGCCAGTGCCCAACGTCCCAGCGGTCGAACCATGGCACTGGTTGCAGGTGGTCTGACCCTGGTGCACGCCTACGACGTCGTAGACGGCGAAGTTACCCGGGGTCGTGTGACATTGTCCGCACACCACGCTCGTGGTGGGGATATGGTTCGGCGGTATCGCATTTGTGCACGCTGGCAGGGCCTTGGTGCCGCACAGCTCGTTGGTGTTGAAAGTCGGCGCGGTCACGTGGCAGGTGCCGCAGTCGCCGCTCGAGGGGTGGTTGGCGTCCAGCGTCGAGTTGGGACGCGAGTCACCGGCGGCAGTGTTGGTGCTGGCGGTCATGCCCTTGAAGCCCGCGGTTTCGTGACACGTGGCGCAGAGGCTCACGCCCGCGCCCGAGATCGTGGAGTGCCCGGGCACGCTAAGCGTCGGCGCGTTGATGTTCGCGATGCCGGTGCCGATCTTGAAGCCGCCGCCGTTGGGCGTCACGTTGGCCGTCGTGTGGCAGCCCGAGCTGCCGCAGTCGGCTCCGGAGGAGCCCGCGCCCGGGCCAGTCTGGAAGTGGCCGAGGGCCGTGGCGGAGGCCCAGTTGACGATCGAGATCGTGTTCGACGGTGGCGGTCCGGCGAACGGCCCGGTGTTCGGCCCGTGACACGGGATGCAAGTGGTCACGCCATTGTGCACGGCAGTTGAGTCGTAGGCAGCGTAATTGTTGAGCGTCGTGTGGCACGTTGCGCAACCCGCGGTCGTCGGAATGTGGTTGGCGGGTTTCGCGCCGCCCGTCATGTTGCTGGCGAAAGTCGGTGTCGTCGTATGGCAGCCGACGCAGTCGCCCGATGTCGGGTGCTGGCCGTCGTACTTCGTCGGCCGGTCGTCGCCCCAGGCGCTCGAGCTGCCGACGGTCATCCCCATATACACACCGCTCGAGCCGGTAGCGGTCTCATGGCAGGAGGCGCACGTCATCGCCGTAACGGTCGCATGCCCGGCGCTGCCGAGCGTCGGCGCATTGACGCTCGCGACGCCGGTGCCGATCTTGAAACCGCCGCCGTTGGGCGTCACGTTGCCCGTCGTGTGGCAGCCACCGCCGTTGCAGTCGAGCGTCCCGATCGGAAAGTGATTGCTGGGCATGCCCACGATCGCAATCGTGTTCGAAGGCGGCGGACCGGCGAACGGTCCGGTGCCCGGCCCGTGGCAGGCGAGGCAGCTCGTCACGCCCTGGTGCACGCCGGTGGAATCGTAGAGCGCGTCGTTTCCTGGGGTCGTGTGACACTGGCCGCACGCTGCGGTGGTCGGAATGTGGCCCGTGGGCTTCGCGCCACTGGCGGTCTGGTTGGTCGAGAACGTCGGCGCCGTCGTGTGACAGGTGACGCAATCCCCGGTTGTCGGGTGGTACGAGTCGTACGAGGTCGGCCGCGAGTCGCCCCAGGCGCTGGAGCTGCCCGCGATCATGCCCATATACACGCCGCTCGAGCCGCTGGCTGTCTCATGGCAGGAGGCGCACGCCATCCCCGCAACGGTCGCATGCCCGGGGCTGCCGAGCGTCGGCGCATTGACGCTCGCGACGCCGGTGCCGACCTTGAAGCCGCCGGGGTTGACGTTGGCCGTCGTGTGGCAGCCCGAGCCGTTGCAGTCGAGCGTGCCGATCGGAATGTGACTGCTCGGCGTCGTCACGATCGTGACGTTGATGAAGGTGTTCGCGACCGCCGGTGCGTGACAGCTCAGGCAGCCGGTCACTCCTGTGTGCACGCCGGTCACCGAGTAGGTCGAGTTCTGCCCAGGCGTGGTATGGCACTGCACGCATGGTGCGGTGGTCGGAATGTGGTTCGGCGGTTTGGCCGCGGCGCCGGCGAACGTCGTGGTGTCGTGGCACACGCCGCAGTCGGCGGTGGCGAGCTGACCGACG
>Ga0306921_10007325_pt1 | contig 11585 bp, 9 predicted proteins | sample sta12Cox44000080_FD_203760 | JGI IMG/M metagenome (GOLD analysis project Ga0306921, IMG submission 203760) | Lab enrichment of tropical soil microbial communities from Luquillo Experimental Forest, Puerto Rico - statoxic.12C.oxic.44.000.080 (v2)... | ecosystem: Environmental > Terrestrial > Soil... | reverse complement strand
ATTTCCAGTGGCACCACACCCAAGCTGATCTCCCGTGAGACCGAAACTCGCATGGTGGGATACGGGGCCATGGCCGCCGAGTCGATGGTCGCCATTATGGCCGTGATTGCCGCTTGCGTCCTGCAGCCGGGAACGTATTTCTCCATTAACAGCCCCGCCGGAATCGTGGGAGCCGCCCCGGAAGCCGCCACCGCGACCATCTCTTCTTGGGGGTTCCCCGTGACCGCCGCCGACATGCACACGCTCGCACAAGCGGTCGGAGAGCAAACCCTGTTCAACCGCACCGGCGGCGCTCCCGCCTTTGCGGTCGGCATGGCGCATATCTTCGCGCACAGCATCGGAGGCCAGGCCCTGATGGCTATCTGGTACCACTTCGCCATCATGTTCGAGGCGCTCTTCATATTGACTGTGCTCGATGCCGGCACCCGCGTCGGCCGCTTCATGGTGCAGGACGCGCTCGGCCACATCTACGAGCCGCTCGGCCGCACCAGTTGGTATCCGAGCATCCTCGCCAATAGCGCCCTCATCGTCGCTGCCTGGGGATACTTTCTCTGGCAGGGAGTCAAAGACCCGCTCGGCGGGATCAATTCGCTGTGGCCCTTGTTCGGGATTGCGAACCAGTTGCTGGCCACGGTCGCGCTCTGCGTGGCCACGACCATCATCATCAAGATGGGCCGCGCCCGCTATGCTGCCGTGACGCTGGGTCCGCTGCTGTGGCTGGTGGCGGTCACGTTTTCTGCGTCGTACTACAAAGTCTTCGATCCCAACCCGCGCAGCGGATTCCTCGCGCATGCCCGGCAACTCGCTTCCAGCGTGGCTCGAACCGGCCCGAACTCCGCCGCCACTGCGCGGCTGATCTTTAACGACCGTCTTGATGCGGCCGTCACGGGAGTTCTCATCGCGATGGTCGCCATGATCTTGTTCGAGTCCACCGCCGAGTGGGTCCGCGTGCTCGCCGGACGCAAGCAGGCGGTCGTGCGCGAGACACCCTTCGTCCCCACCCGATTCGCGGCCGAGGAGCAGGCATGAGATTCCGACGGTCAACTCCGGTGCTGACTCTGAGCAAAAACCTGCGCCGAGCGACGTCAGTTCTCTGGTCCACTCTCCGCGAGATCTTTGATGAGTCTGCCTACGCCCGTTTTCTCCAGCGCCAAAATATAGGGAGCTCCAAGCACGCCTACGCAGCGTTTCTGCGGGAGAATCTGCGCCAACGTGAGCGGCGTCCCCGCTGCTGTTGATTGGGGATACTGATTCCTCACCTATGGAATCCACCCCCGACGCGCTACACTGACTCCCATGCGGGTTCTTGGCATCGACTGCGGCACCGAATATACCGGATACGGCGTGGTCGAGCTCGGCCCCAACGGCCGCTTGCTTTGCCTGACCTGCGGCGCGGTGAAGCTCTCCCCCCGCGAGCCGCTGCCCACTCGCCTGCATCGCATCTACGAGCAACTCGCCCTGCTCATCCGTGAACACCGGCCCGATCAGGTCGTGATCGAAGACGTTTTCTACGCGCTCAATGTGAAATCCGCGCTCAAACTCGGACAGGTGCGTGGAGTGGCCATGCTTGCGGCCTCAGCCGCAGGGCTCGAGGTTGCGGAGTACGCCCCACTGTCGATCAAGTCCGCAGTCGTAGGATACGGGAAGGCCGAGAAGCATCAAGTCCAGCAGATGGTCACTCGCCTACTCGCACTGCCCGAGCCTCCGCAGCCAGCCGATGCCTCCGATGCACTTGCCATCGCCATCTGCCACCTCCACACTGCCGCCACCTTGCAGCGGCAGGGAATTGCCGCGAAAGTAGCGCCGGCATCTTGCCGGCCATAGGTCGCGGCGCCTTCTCGAGGCGCCTTCAACGAAACGGCGTTGTGGCCTTACAATAGTGCGATTCCGTATGCCTTCTTTCCCGGTTCGGTGGTTCGCGCTCGCGTTCTCTGTGGCGGTCCTTCTCTCTAGCGCTCTGGCTCAACCCGCCCACGCTGCGGAACCTCCCGCCAGCGTCAGCTTCTCTCTCGACTTCCCCAACTCCATCCCCGATCACTACATGATCTCGGTCGCCTCCGACGGCCATGCCAGCTACGACTCGACGGGCAAGCTGACCCCTGACGCTGAACCCGGCGATCCATATCACACCGACTTCATGCTCTCGTCTGCGAACTGCAAGCGAATCTTCGATCTCGCCGCCAAAGCGAAATACTTTGAGGGCAAAGTCGACTCGGGACGGAGCAACCTCGCCTCCACCGGAGTCAAAGTTCTCACCTACACGGGAGGCGACCGTCACACGCGCGCCGAATACAACTATTCGCCAGTCCCCGCCGTGCAGGAAATCACGACCATCTTTCAGAGCATGTCGACCACCCTGGAATTTGGCCGCCGGCTGGATTTCTACTATCACCACCAGAAGCTCGCTCTCGAAGCTGAACTCAAGCGCATGGAGGAAATGGCCAAGGAAAAAAATCTGGACGAGGTCCAGGCGGTAGCGCCCATCCTGCAACGGATCGCCGCCGACCAGAGTGTGCTCAATGTCAGCCGGGCGCGCGCCCAGAGATTACTATTGGCGAGTGGCAGCGGGGCTGCTCGTTGATCTACATTGCCTTTTGCTTTAATAACTTAGAATGATCTACCTCGGGCCTCTCAAGAGATCGGCCCCTTCCTCGGCGTCACCTCCTGGCTCCGTCAGAAGTTACAAGAATGTAGCAACCCGACGCCTGCGAAACGTGCTCTAATCAAGCAGGATCCAGTGTCTCCGGGAGACAATTTATGGTGAAGCGAAGCTTGGGTACAGGGCTTGCTCTGGGCCTGGGGCTGTTTCTCGCCCTGGCCGTGAGGTCTGCGTTTGCCGAGTCGCACGTGCGCATCGTGCGGCTTAGTGAAATTCAAGGAACCGTTCAAGTGGATCGCGGCACCGGCCAGGGGTTCGAAAAAGCTTTCTTGAACATGCCCATGGTGCAGGACATGAAACTGGCCACCAAGGACGACGGGCGCGCCGAAGTCGAGTTCGAAGACGGCAGCACCCTGCGCCTCGCCTCCAACACTGCGGTCGCCTTCACTGCGCTGTCAGCGCAGGACTCCGGAGCCAAGGTCACCAGCGTGACCTTGCAGCAGGGCCTCGCCTACGTCGACTACACGGCAAAACACAAAGACGACTCATTCACGCTGGCCTTCCAGAAAGAAAAGGTCCTGCCTCGCGAAGCCGTTCACTTCCGCGTGGAACTGCAGGACACCAACGCGGCCGTGGCCATCTTCAACGGAGACCTGAAAGTCGATGGACCTTCCGGCGAGGTCGAACTCAGTAAGAACAAAACTGCCACTTTCGATTTCGCGGCGGACGACAAGTGCACCATCGCCAAAAACGTGGAAGAGAATCCCTTCGACGCCTGGGACAAGCAGCAATCGAAGTATCAGCGCGAATACGCCAGCAAAGGCTCGAACCACAATTATCCCTACGGCTACGGCGTCAGCGATCTGAACTACTACGGCAGTTACTACGATGTCCCGGGCTACGGCCCGATGTGGCAACCCTACTTCGCGGGCGCGGGATGGGATCCCTTCGCGTTTGGTTCCTGGATGTACTACCCTGGCTTCGGCTACACGTGGGTCTCGGGCTATCCGTGGGGCTGGATGCCATACCGCTACGGCAACTGGGCTTTCGTGCCCGGCTATGGCTGGATGTGGGCGCCCGGTGGTTTCGTGGGATGGAATCCGATTCCGCCGGTCACCAATCCCCCGCAGCGCTTTAGGCCGCCGCTTCCGCCATCTTCAGGTACCGCGACAGTTACCGTCCGACCGCCGGTTCTCTACAGCAATGTCCCGCGCCGCGTGACCATCGAAAACGGCTCGGCCGGCATCGGAATTCCGCGCGGCTCGGTCGATAACCTGGCGAAGTTTTCGCACGAAGCCGCGCAGAACGGCTCGGTTACTCTGCACACCTCGGCACCAGTCCGAAGCAGCATGGCGATGCCCGCATCCGGTGCGGGTCGGATGAGCAGCAGTGCCGGAAGCCACGTCAGCACCGGCGGTTCGCACATGAGTACAGGCGGCGGCCGAATCAGCTCCGGAGGACACACCTCAACGCCGCACCGCTAGAAACACCGCCAGAGATCGATGGAGCGACGGGGAGCCCTGAGCTTGTCGAAGGCTCCGCGCCCGTCGCATTTTTCTTAGCAGCAAATCCGCACCTGGGTGTCCCCTCCCAAGCTCCCCTTGGGCGGCGGGGATGTTCATCGGTCACAGATCGACAGCCTGCGCATCGGATTCGATTCACTGAGCGAAAGTAACCTAGACGCCAAAGGCCCTGCATTCTCCTGTTCCACATCCATACTTGCTTCGGTTGTAGCAACCCTCGTCATTTATGTGGGAGTAGCGTTCATTCTCGGCACAGCCGCGCCAAGGATGCCAAACAAGGGGTGCCGCTTCGTCCTTATTATTCGTACTGGGGGTGCCACTAAATTGGGTTACGAATTACGTGAACGTTTGGACCATGGGGTCCCACAAGACGGGATGGGCTGCGGCACTCATTATCGCTTTGCTCTTTGCCACCTAGGGAACCTTTTGGCCACCGCAACCGCACAACTCAAATATGCCATGACGCGGGCGGGTGGCCCGACGACCGACAACTGACGACCAACCCCTGTTCTACCTCACCACAATCCCCGCATACCCCACCACCGTCCGCCGATCCCCCGAGACGTCCCCGGAAGTCGCATACTTCACCAACTCCGCCGAAGTCGCCCCCATCTCCTTGGCCGCAGTCAGCATCGCGATCGTCGGGCCGTACCCGCACATGCTCACATGATCTTGAGTCACGACTTCATTGAGCCCGGCCGGATCAAGCGCCAGAATCTTCTCGATCGCTTTTCGATCTTTCACCCGCGTCACCGCGTCCGACTCGTAATGATTCATGTCACTCGAAGCAACGACCAGCACGGGGTCGCCAGTCTCCGAAAGCACCCGTGCGATGGCCTTGCCCAGCCCGTTCAGCGCTTCATAGCCGCGGGTTCCAATCGCGATGGGCACGAAGCGCAAGTCGGCTCTGCGCGACACCAGGAACGGCAACTGCACCTCGATCGCATGTTCCCCGCGGTGCGCGTCTGAATCCTCGCGCAGCAGTGGGAACGCTTTCAGCAGCGACCCGGCAAGCGCGCTATCGATCGGAACGTCGCCGAGCGGCGTTTCCCACACTCCCGCGGCCATCATCGATAGCGGAGTGCCATACCCGGTGTGGTTCGGGCAAAGGACGATACACCGCTGGGGAATCGCCACATGCGCGTATACCGCGCCTGCCACGCGCCCCGAATACACATAGCCTGCGTGCGGAGCCACGCACCCAAAAGCCGAGACGGGCTCCCCTTCCACGTGCAGGTAGGACTGCACCTCGGCCATCAGGCGCGACTGTTCTCGGGGATAAAACTGGCCGGCAACAGCAGGATGGCGAACTGAGGATTCGCCCATGAGGCCCTCCTTCCCGCGACTAGTTGCCCGCGACCGGAGCTTGACCGTTCTTGGAGGCAAGCGCCCGGTAGATGGCGGCGCTTTTCTCGAGGGGCAGCGATTCGGCACGGATGACCGGCTTGACTCCGGCTGCGCGCAGCGCTTCCTTCAGGACCCCTTCATCGTACTGCACTCGCAGATTGTTCCACAGAGTTTTGCGTTTCTGGGCAAAAGACAGCTTCAGGAAATTCATGAAGCCGCCCTCTTCCACGTCCAGCGACTCCAGTTGCGGCGCCATCGTAATCCGCACCACCGACGAGTACACTTGCGGTGGCGGCGTGAACGCTCCAGGAGGAAGGGTAAACAGCTTCTCGACCTTTCCGTACAACAGCGCCGTCGCCGACAGCAGCCCGTAGTCGGTGCTGCCGGGTGAGGCTGCCAGCCGGTCCGCAACTTCCTTCTGCACCATGATCACGATCGTGCTGAAGCATTGCCGAAACTCAAACAGCCGGAACAAAATGTCAGATGTGATGTAGTAGGGAAGGTTGCCCACCACCGGCACCGGATCCGGTGCTTGCACCAGTCCCGGACGCGAGGCCCCTGGCCGCGGCCCGAATAGGGTCGAGAAGTCCACCGCCAGCACGTCGCCTTCGATCACTTCCACGTTGGGATACAGCGCGAACTTCATGCGCAGCTGCGCGGCCAGCACGCGGTCGAGTTCGATGGCGATCAGGCGCCGCGCGCGCTTGGCTAGGATCGACGTCAGCACGCCCCGCCCTGGCCCGATCTCGAGCACCGTGCCGTGGGAGACATCGCCCAGCGCATCGATGATGCGGTGTGCCGCCGCGTCGTCCGTCAGAAAATGCTGGCCGAGCTTTGGCTTGCGCGCAATACGTTTCGCGGCAACTTTCGGCACGTTGACCCTCTTTCACTGACCCAGTTAGACTGACTGCGCGATCGCGCAACTGCAGGCGGGACCTTTGCCCCTTACGTTCGATCCTCTTCCATCATATCCTGCGCCGGGCCTTCTCGGCTGTCCCTGGGAGGTTGGTCCTCATGCACATTGCCTTTGCCGCTTCAGAGGGAGTTCCTTTTTCCAAAACCGGGGGACTGGCCGACGTGGTGGGTGCGCTGCCGCGCGCGTTGGCCGCCTTGGGACACCAGGTCAGCGTCTACCTTCCCCACTATCGCCAGACCCAGCTCACTGATCCCCAAACTGTCGTTCGCAGCATTACCGTCCCCTTCGACGACCACTACCGCTTTTGTTCCCTGGTGAGCACTAACGGTCCGGCTGGCGTCCGCTACAACTTCGTCGACTACCCGCAATATTTCGATCGCGATGCTCTCTATGGCACCGCGGTCGGAGACTACCCCGACAACGCCGAGCGCTTCGCGCTGTTTTCGCGCGCCGTGATTGAAGGCTCGAAAATTGTGGGTATCCCCGACGTGTTTCATTGCCATGACTGGCAAGCTGCTCTCATCCCTGTTCTCCTGCACACGCAGTACGCCTCTGATCCCGCGTTTCGCGAGACCGCCACCGTTTTCACCATCCACAACATGGGTTACCAGGGATTGTTTCCCGCCGAAATTCTCCCGCTGCTCATGCTGCCCTGGGACCTGTTCACCATCGCCAAGATGGAATTCTTCGGTCAGGTCAACTTCCTCAAAGGCGCCCTGGTCTATTCCGACTACGTAACGACGGTGAGCCGCAAATACAGCCAGGAAATTCAAACCACGGAATACGGATTCGGCCTGGAAGGAGTTCTGCGGGACCGCGCAGCGAGCGTGACCGGAATCGTAAACGGTGTCGACTACAACGAGTGGAGCCCGGAGGCGGACAAGTTCATCGCGGAAAAGTATTCGCCAGCGGATTTGTCGGGCAAACGCAAAGACAAGGCCGACCTGCTCGCCCTGTTCGGGATCCAGAACACCAACCCGCTTCTCCCCGTGATCGGCATCGTCTCCCGCTTCGCGGCCCAGAAGGGTTTCGACTTGATCTCCCAGGTCATGGACCGCCTGGCCCGCGAAGAGATGATCTTGGTCGTCCTTGGCACCGGCGACAAGCCCTACGAAGAGATGTTCCTCCGCCTGCAGAAACAATTCCCGCAGAAAGTCGCGGTGAAGGTCGCCTACGACAATGCCATCGCACACCAGATCGAGGCCGGCGCCGACATGTTCCTGATGCCTTCGCGCTATGAGCCCGCCGGGCTGAATCAGATTTACAGCCTGAAATACGGAACCGTTCCCATCGTGCGCGCCACCGGCGGTCTCGACGAGACCATCGAACCCTGGGACGCCCGCACCGGCAAGGGCACCGGCTTCAAGTTCCACGAATACAACGGAGAGTCCCTGCTGCTCACCATCAAGGCCGCGCTGCAGGCCTTCCGCGACGAAGCCTCGTGGCGGGTGCTGATGCGCAACGGCATGGCCCGCGACTTTTCCTGGACAGCGTCCGCGAAAGAATACGTGAAGGTCTACGAGAGGGCGCGGCAGGCGCGGGCGGTAAGCATCAGCTAGTTTTTCTGCACAGATTGGGTACCCGGAGTGACCCACAGGCGGTTACCAGCTCAGCCGATGCGCGGGCAGGATCCGGTCGGTGTTGGTGCTGCTATCCCTTACGACTTTGGGCGGGGGTGCTCCGCTGTGAATTCGTTTTGCCCCTTTTGTTCGCTGCTAGAATCATTCCAGGCCTTCGCCTTCTCTTCTCGGGGCTCCAACTATGAATGCCTTGCCGAGAACCATCTTCCACGTCGACATGGACGCCTTCTTCGTCTCCGTGGAAGAGCTCTTCGACCCCTCTCTGAAAGGGAAGGCCGTAGTCGTCGGAGGCCAGCGCGACGAGCGCGGCGTTGTTTCGGCAGCCTCTTACGAGGCCCGCAAATTCGGCGTGCACTCCGCGATGCCCCTGCGCACCGCCGCCAAACTTTGCCCGCACGCGATTTTTGTCGACGGCCATCCCGACCGCTACCGCGAGTGCTCGACCAAGGTCTATGAAGTCTTGGGAACATTTTCGCCGGTGGTCGAGATGGCTTCCATCGACGAGGCTTATCTCGACATGACCGGAACCGATCGCCTCCATGGGCCTCCGCTCAAGGCTGCTCACCTGCTGCACGCCCGCATGAAGGCCGACACCCAGCTCAACTGCTCGATCGGCATCGGCACTTCGCGCCTGATCGCCAAGGTCGGCTCCGCCAAAGCGAAACCCAACGGTGTGCTCTGGGTCGTTCCCGGCCAGGAAGCCAAATTCTTGGCTCCGCTCGACGTGCGCGACATCCCCGGCGTGGGCAAAGTCATGGAGCAGAATCTGCACGCCATGGCCATCCGTCAGGTTGGCGATCTGGCCGCGCTCGATGAGGGCGTTCTTGAGGAGCATTTCGGCAAATGGGGCCTTGCCCTCGCCGGAAAAGCCCGCGGCGAGGATGCCGGCGGCTGGTTCGACACGGAAGTCGGCGCGCATGCGGACCCGAAATCCATCAGCCACGAGCACACTTTCAACGAAGACACGGCCGATCCCGTGCAGCTCGAATCCACCCTGATGCGTCTGAGCGAAATGGTCGCCCGCCGCCTGCGCGAACATGCGCTGCACGCCCGCACGATCCAGCTCAAGCTGCGCTACAAAGACTTCACCACCATCACGCGCGCGCACTCGCTCCCCGAACCCACGCAACTCGATACCGAAATCTTCACCCAGATCCGCGTGCTGTTCCGCAAGAACTGGAAGAAGGGAAGTGCAGTCCGTCTGCTCGGCGTGCACGTTTCGTCGTTCGAAGAAGCGCCGGCGGGACAACTCGATCTGCTCGACGGTGGCCGCCATCAGCGCTGGCAACAGGCTCTTGCCGCAGCCGACAAACTCCGCGATCGCTTCGGCGAAGGCAGCGTGGGCCTCGCCGGAGGCATGCGCGGAGTTTTCCGCGAAAAAGCTCACGAGAACCCCGCCAGCTTGCCGGGGAAGGGACCGAGAGATAAGAAAGATCCGGGTTAGCGACCAGAGTAGTCCTGCACCGAAGAACTTGGAACCTGCGATTTTTCGCGATATGATCCCGCCACGCGGAGGAACCGACCATGGGCTCCTCAGGGGTACATCGTTTTCCCATCGTGCCGCATTGCCTCGCGAAGGCATGGCCCTGCGCGCTCCTAGGAGTTTTTTCCGTCTCTTTCGCATTGGCCCAGGTTCCCGTCGAGCCAGGGGCGCCCGGGGATATCAGCCAACTCCCACGAGAAGTCACGCGAACCATGGACAGCGTGAATTTGCGAAATGGTCCCAACGACCCACGCCGGGCCAAGAACAGGCTCCAACGGGATGGCAACTGTCTCCTTCCTCCCCTGACCTCAACCATTGCCACTCCTACGGTTGCCGCTGACCAACTCAAGATTCCTGAGAAAGCGAGCAGGGAGTACGAACAGGCATGCTCAGCCCTGGGAGGTCGCAAGCTCGACGATGCCGAGAAGCATCTGCGTGCCGCTGTTCGGGAATACTCGAAATACTCGCCCGCATGGGTCACGCTAGGGCAGTTGCTGGTTCGGCGAGCACGCGCTGACGAAGGAAAGCAGGCCTGCACCCAGGCCTCGGTTGCAGAACCGGGATACGCTCCCTCCTACCTGTGCCTGGCTGATATCGCCGCCCGGGCGCACGATTGGGCCGCAGCCCTGGCCTTGAGCGGGCGCGCCCTGGCTCTTGGGCCCACCTATGCCGTCGTGGCTTACGAGTATGATGCGGCGGCGAATTTGAACCTGCGCAATCTGGCCGACGCGGAGAAAAGCGGCTTGCGCGCCGTTGAATTGGACCGCGACAATCACGAGCCGCGCGTGCATTTCGTCCTGGCGCAGGTCTACGAAGCAAAAGGCGACCGTCAAAAAGAAGCGGAACAGCTCCGCGAGTATTTGCGGCATGCAACTGATGCCGGCGACATCACAATTGTGAGCGACGCCCTCAGGCGTCTGGAGAACTCCGGTACCGCGAGTCCGGCCACCGCGGCAGCCTCTGCGATGGGCGGCCCGCCCCCCACAGAAATTCCGCGTCGCTCCTGGGCGCCCGCCGACGTCGACGAAGAGATTCCCAGTGCCCAGTTGGACGTCGCCTGCCCTCTGGAACAGGTCCTGAAACAGACCAGCCGTCGTACCCAGGACTTGATCGAAAGCCTGCAGCGCTTCAGCGCGGATGAGCGCATCGAAGAGACCGACTTCGACAAGAGCGGCAGAACGCGCAGTACTATGAGCCAGCTCATGAACTACGTCGCCCAGATCGAGGGCGCCTCCTCCGGGTACCCCAGAATCAAGGAATACCGCTTCGGGCGCGCGGGCAACCGGGAATCCTCCGTGATAGATACCGGTTCGGCCGTGTTTGCGCTGATTTTTCATCCCAGTCACATTGGCGGCTTTGATTTCCGATGTGAGGGACTGACTCATGTGCAAGGCTCGTCTGCGTGGCAAATCCACTTCGAGGAATCCGCCAACGCGAACCAGCCCTTTCAAGCCATCCGCATGGGTGGATCCATGTATCTGCCCCGGCTGAAGGGCCGCGCCTGGATCGCACGCGACCGCTACGAGGTGCTGCGGATGGAAACGGATTTGGTCTCGCCCATTCCCCAGATTGACTTCAACCTCGAGCACCTGGTGATCAGCTACGCTCCGGTGGAATTCAAAAGCCATTCGATACGCTTGTGGGTGCCCGCCAGCACGGCCCTCTACGTGGCGTATCGTGGTCATCGCTACGAGCGCGTGCACACGTTCAACAATTTTCAGCTTTTTTCTGTCGATTCCGATCAAAACGTCAAGGACCCACCGTCTAATCCGCCTTCGCAGTTTGTCGCGATTCAAAGGCTGATGGCAGAAGCAAAGTGAGGGCAGCCCCGCCCGCGACGACGCCCACGGAGATGCGTCCCGTCGCTACCGCTCGCCAAGGTTGCGGGCTTGAGGCGGCCGCCGCCGGCTGCCCGCCCTTCCCCCGTCCCTTGCGGGAGGGTGGGGAAGTTGTCGATTCCAGCGTAGCGCCGGGAACTCACCGTGATCGAAGTCGAAGGTCCCGCCGGCTGTCCTGAGAGCTCCTCCTGAGCTCGCCGAAGGGGCGTCATGCCCTCAGAAATTGCTGCTCGGCGTCCTCCCCCCGTCTGTGGGATTGCGCCCGCCTGCCACGCCTCGTATCATGGCGCCCACTCGTG
>Ga0306921_10007324_pt1 | contig 11586 bp, 12 predicted proteins | sample sta12Cox44000080_FD_203760 | JGI IMG/M metagenome (GOLD analysis project Ga0306921, IMG submission 203760) | Lab enrichment of tropical soil microbial communities from Luquillo Experimental Forest, Puerto Rico - statoxic.12C.oxic.44.000.080 (v2)... | ecosystem: Environmental > Terrestrial >... | reverse complement strand
CATTCGAAGTCGGTGATGGCGAGCGGGCCGAACAGCCTCTCCTTGGCATAGTCGTCGAGCCGCTTGCCGGTGACCTTGGCCAGCACCGCGCCCAGCAGGGTCGTGTTGCCGCCGTTGTAGTTGTAGATGCTGCCTGGCGGCGCGATCACCGGCTGCTCGAGCACGTATTTGACCGGGTCGGCCGCGTCGTCCATCTGCAGTTCACTGTTGGCCGGGTTGCTGTAGGGCAGTGATTCGTCCCACTTCAGTCCCGACGTCATGGTGAGCAGATGGCGAAAGGTGATGCGCCCGTTATCCGCCGTGCGCAGGCTGGCATATTCGGGGAACTGGTCCATGACCGGCGAATCGAGGTCGGGGAACCTGCCCCGGCCCAGCGCGATGCCGACCAGCATCGAGGTGACGCTCTTGGAGATCGAGCGCAGGTCGTGCTTCACGTCGGGTCCGTAGGTGATCGTGCCGATCGGTCTGCCCAGGCGCTCGTCGGCGCCGGTGTAGTAGCGCTCCATCACCAGCTTGCCGCCGCGTGCCACGACCACGGCGTGGATGTTGGCGTCCTTCCACTGGGCGATGAACTTGTCGAGCTTGCAGAGTTGGGCGGTGTCGAGGCCGACACTCTCCGGCCGGGCCAGCAGCCAGCCGTCGCCGTTGGCGATCGGCACGCCGCAGGCTTGCGTCTCCTGCGCCGTGGCGGTCGAGCAGAGCGCCAGCAGGGCCAGCGCGCACATGAGCAATCTTGTCATTGAGGCCTAGCTTAGATCGCGGGTAGCGCTCGGCAAGCGCGTGTTAGCGTGATCACATGAAACTGTACTCCGGTCCGCTCAGCATGTTCGGTGCCAAGGCCGAGATTGCATTGCATGAGAAAGGTATCGATTTCGAACTTGTGATGGTGCCGTTCGAAATGAAGACCCTGTACCAGCCCAAGCATCCCGAGGTGGCGCGCATCAATCCCAAGCGCCAGGTGCCGGTGCTGGTCGACAACGGTCCTGGGGGCGACCTCGAGATTTTCGATTCCACCCAGGTCTTTGAATATATCGAGACGATCCGGCCCGCGCCGGCACTGTGGCCGGCCGAGCCCAAGGCGCGCGCCCGCGCCCGGCTGCTGGAGCTGAAATCCGACGAGGTCTATTTCCCGCCGATCGTGCGGCTGATGGGCTTGCAGGCGACGCCCGACGATGCCGCGGCGGTCGAGGCGCGGACCGCGGCCACGCAGTTCTATGACGAGCTCGAACGCGCGATGGATCGCCGCGAGTGGCTGGCCGGCGAGCATTACTCCTACGCCGACATCGCCTTCTACATGGCGCAGCTCTTCGGCGCGCGCATGACCGCACCGATGAGCGACGCGCATCCTCGCCTGCAGGCATGGCGCGAGCGCATGAGCGCGCGGCCGGCAGTGGCCAAGGTCGCGGGTGCAATGGGCCGCTACCTCTTGAGTCAGGGGCGGCCACTGCCGCCGTTCCTGGCGAGGCTCAGCGCATGACCAAGATTCTGTTCCTGCCCGGCGCCGGGGCGTCGCCGGACTTCTGGAAGCCGGTCGCCGAGCGGCTGCCGGCCGACTGGCCGAGGCACCACTTTGGCTGGCCGGGCCTTGGCAGTCAGCCGCCCGATCCTTCGATCAAGAGCATCGACGATCTGATGCGGCTGGTGCTGACCGAGATGAGCGAGCCGGTCGATCTAGTGGCGCAATCCATGGGCGGCATCGTCGCCACGCGCCTTGCGATCGCCCATCCACGGCTGGTGCGCCGCCTGGTGCTGACCGTGACGTCGGGCGGCGTCGACATGGCGAGCTTCGGCGCCTCCGATGCCTGGCGCGCCGACTATCGCAAGGCTCACCCCGGCGCGTGGATCACCGAGGCGCCGGCCGCCGCGCTCGTGCCCGTCGAGCGCATCACAGCGCCGACGCTCCTGATCTGGGGCGACGTCGACCCGATCAGCCCGGTCGCCGTGGGCAAGCATCTCGAGCAGCGGATTCCCGGTGCACGCCTGCACGTCGTGGCCGGCGGCGATCACGACGTGGCGCAGACGCATGCGAACGAGGTCGCGGCACTGATCGCCACGTTCCTCCGCTAGTCAGGCAGTCGGGCCAACCGCGGCGCTTAAGGTCGCGATGACGGTCTGTGCCGCATCGGAGCCGTCGTTCACGTCGGCCTTGAACTTGGTAAGCAGGCGTCCGGCCAGGGCAGGGGCGGGCGGCGTGCCAGCGGGCACCGGAGGCGCGCCGGTGGTCCAGAACGGCGGCTGTTGCGGCCAGAAGCCGGCGACCAGGAGGAACTGCACGCCATAATAATAGGAGTTGACCGTCGACATGTCGGGGCTCGGCGCAAAGCCGTCGCCCTGCAGCGACGTGCTCAGGCACCAGGCAAGCAGGTTCTCGATCTCCGCCCGCGCCTTGATGCGCGTCGGCTCCGTCGTGTTCGGCCACAATTGCTGGAACATGGTGATCAGGTCGTAGTTGTTGTGGTCGCTGAAGAGCGGCGGCGGCCCGTGGTCGGGCGCTTCGGGCTTGAGACCGTTGGGATAAACGAACGCCTCGATGGTCTCGGTGGTGTCGACGATCTTCGCCGTGTTCGGCAGGTCGGTACGGTGGCCGCCGTCGCTGTAGTACTTCACGACGTGGAAGGTGAAGGAGAGGTCCTGCACCTCGATCGGCTCGCCGTCGAAGTCGTAGCTCGGTCCCCAGTATCCCGTCACCGCGCTTTGCAGGCGAAAGAGATAGTCCCTGAGACTGGTGAACGACGGGTCCGACACCGTGAACTGCGCCTCAGGATGCCGATCGAGGGCGCGCTTGAGCTTGCTCTTGAAGAAGAGCTGGGTGAGGGAGGTGATGAGCGAGCCGAATTCGTCGCGGTTATTGCGGCCGGTCTGGTGGATGGTGCTGGCGCGCAGCTTGTCGAGGCGATCGGTGACGAATGTGGGGTCCTGCAGTTGTTGCATGAAGGCGAGCGGGACCAGCGTCAGCTCGTGGCCCGGCTGGGGTCGCAGCACGGCGTCGGACTGCAGGAAATCGACGGTCGGCTCGAGCTTGCGGTAGAACTCCGTGCAACCGGGGCCGCACGAACCGTCAGGCTGCTGGTCGATATTCTGGTTCTCATCGGCAAGGCTCGCCTCGAAGCGATGGAGCGTTGCCGCGGCGCGATCCCAGTCGTCGGTGTAGTTGATCAGCCACTGGGCTTCGAGCGAGATCTGCTGCGAGACCGGCCGCGGCTGGTGAGCGGCGATCAGCGCATTCATGCGGCTGTTGAGGTCCTCGAGCGTGTCGCGGAGACTTTGCCGCTTCGCGATGTAGTCCGGGTTGCGGGCGATGAACGCCGCATTGATCTTCGCCAGAGCCGGAGCCCGGTCGATCGGTGGGTTCGCCATGTCGGTCTCCCCCTCGGCAGGGGGAGACTAGCACGGGATTGGCTACGCCTTGACCTTGCGCTTCAGCATCATCTCGTAGACGCGCAGGATCGAGGTGCTGTCCTCGGGGCCCCAGCCCTGGCCCTTGGCCAGGCGCTGCAGGTTGTGCGTCGAGGCGCCCTGCTGCAGCGGCACGCCCAGTTCGTCGCCGAGCTCCAGCGCCAGATGCAGGTCCTTGTAGGCGAGGTCGAGGGCGAAGGAGGGCGGATTGTAGTAGCTCTTCAGCGGCCGCAAGGTGAAGTTCTTGATGGCGTTGGAGTTGCCGCTCGAGTTGGCGATGGCGTTCAAGAGCTTCTCGGGATCAAGCCCATAGCCCGTGCCGAGCATCATGGCTTCGCACAGCGCCGCCATGTTGCAGAACGACAACATGTTGTTGCAGAGCTTGGTCACCGTCCCACTGCCGAGCCCGCCCATGTGAAGCACGTTGGCGCTGAACGACTGCAGCACCGGCAGCGCGTCGTCGAACACCTTCTTGTCGCCGCCCACCATGATGGCGATGGTTGCGGCCTCGGCGCCCGTCGTCCCGCCGCTCACCGGCGCGTCGAGCATGGCGATGCCCTTAGCGGCGAAGGCGGCGCCGATCTTTTTCACCATCGACGGCGCGTTGGTGCTGAGGTCGATATAGGTCTGGCCCTTGGTTATGTTGGCCAAAATGCCATTGTCGCCGAGCGATACAGCCTCCACATCCTTGGGCATGGGAAGCGAGGTCATCACCACGTCGGCGCCCTTGGTCGTCTCGGCGATCGATTTGGCCGCCGAGCCGCCGAGATCGGTGCAGGTCTTCACCGCGGCCGGGTTCAAATCGAACACCGTCACCTGGTGGTTGGAGCGCTTGATGATGTTGCGGCACATGGGGCCGCCCATGTTACCGACGCCGATGAATCCGACCTTCACGGTTTCCTCCCCGACAGAACGCGACCAGCCGACTATAGACGATGCCGAGCCGCGATGACGACCGATGATGGGCGCGCTGCAGCGCTGAAACGCATCAAGCTCATGGCCACGCTATTGCTGGTCGGAACGGCGGCGCTTTTTGGCATCGCCCGGTACTACGAACCGACGCACTGGGCGTGGGGCTACGTCGCCTCGTTCGCCGCCGCGGCCACAGTGGGCGGGCTGGCCGACTGGTATGCCGTGGTTGCGCTGTTCCGCCGGCCGCTTGGGCTGCCGATCCCGCACACCGCCATCATTCCGCGCAACCATCAGCGCATCGCCGACAACCTCGGCGTTTTCATCGAGACCAACTTCCTGGCGCCCGAGGCGGTCGAGAAAAAGCTCGGCGAGGTCGATTTCGCAGCGCAGGTCGCGGAATGGCTGAGCGAGCGCGAGCGCAGCGCGGCGCTGGCGAGCTTCGCGATCAAGCTCCTGCCGCAGACGCTGACGGCCATCGACCAGTCGGGCCTGCGCAGCTTTCTCGGCGAACGGGTGCGGGCCGAGCTCGAACGGGTCGAGCTGGCGCCATTGGCCGCCGGCCTGCTGAGCGCGGTGACGGAGACGGGGCGCCACCAGCGACTGCTGAACGAGCTTTTGGGCGCGCTCGACAAGGTGCTGACCAACGAGGAAACGCTGGCCGCCTTGCGCGAAAAGATCCGCCAGGAATTGCCGGCGCTATTCAACCTCTATCGCGCCGATGCCTATCTCCTGCGCAAGATCGTGGCCTCGACGACGGCCTTCATCGAGGAAGCGCGGGGCGATCCGAACCACGCGTTGCGCCGCGAGTTCGACGGCTTTGTGCGCGGCTTCATCGAGCGCCTGCGCCATTCCGCCGACTTCGCCGAACGGGCCGAGCGGCTGAAGCACGACCTGCTGGCCCGCCCGGAGGTGGTGGCGCTGGCAGAGGGCGCCTGGGACAGCCTGCGCGCCTTCCTCGAGCGCGACGCGGCGAGTGAGGAGTCACAAATCCGACGCCAGCTCGAAACCATGCTGGTCGATATTGGCGGGCAGTTGGCGCGCGATGCCGCGATCCGCGCCGAGATCAACCGCGGCATGGTGCGCGTATTGGCCGATTTCGTACAAAGCCAGAAGAGCGGCGTCGGCCGCTTCATCGCCGACCAGGTGAAGTCCTGGGACATCGACGTGCTGATCGGCCGCATCGAGCTCACGGTCGGCCGCGACCTGCAATACATCCGCTTTAACGGAGCTTTGATCGGCGGGCTGGCCGGATTGGCCTTGCATGCGCTGGAGCAGGGGTTGAAGCTTTCATTGTAATCGAGAGGAGGAGGTTCCTATGCCGGACGCAGGACAGAACTTCACCGAGATGTTCCAGAAGCTGGGCGAGCAGCTGAAGGTGCCATCGTTCGATATGACCAAGATCATGGAGCACCATCAGAAGAACATCGATGCGATGGGTCGCTCGTGGCAGGCGATGGCGACCGGCGCAACGGCGGTCGCCAACAAGCAGCGCGAGATCTTCGAGGGCGCGATGAAAGAGGTCGCGGAGATGGCGCGCGACTACAAGCCAGGCGGCTCGCCGCAGGAGATGTTCAACAAGCAGGCCGAGTTCGGCAAAAAAGCGATGGAAGCGGCCATCACCAACACCCGCGACATCGCCGAGCTGGTGCAGAAGTCGGGCACCGATGCGCTCAAGATCATCCAGGAGCGCATGCAGGAATCCTACGAGGAGATCCGCGGCAGCCTCGACAAGAAATAGCGCCTAGCGCAGCGCGTCGGCGACGCTTGCTGCCTGGTCGGCGCGGCCGACGTTGAAGGCGGCCTCCCACAGCGAGATCTTGCCGTCGCGCAGGACCCAGACCTCGACGCCGAAGCCCGTCATCGGCGCGCCGGTTTCGGCGTCTTCCCAGGCGCCATCCCAGACATTGGTGATGGTGTCGCCGGACAGCGAGCGCAGCTGCTTGGTCAGCCTGTAGTTCCGCTGCCGGGCGCTGCGCGTCCTGAAGAAGGCGCGCACCGCCTCGCGGCCCTTGAGTTCGGGAACGTTGCCGAAGCGCACGACGCAGTCCTCGGTAAATCCGTCGGCCAGGGCATCGATGTTCCACGGCATGAACAGCGATTCGACATGCTTCACCAGAGCGAGCGCCTCCTCGAGGGTGCGCGGATTGCGGCTCTCTTCCTTGCGCAGCGACTGCACAGCCATGTTTTCCTCCCCTAGACACCTGCGCCTATAGTGCGCGCAGATGAAACCTGAGGGAAGCATGGAGCGGTTCTGGCTCAAGAACTATCCGCCGGGCGTGCCGGCCGACATCGATCCCTCGGCCTATCCCACGCTGGTGTCGCTTCTCGAAGAAAGCTTCGCCAAGTATCGCAACGACAAGGCCTATGTCTGCATGGACAAGGCGCTCACCTTCGGCGAGATCGACACGCTCTCCCAGGCGCTCGCCGCCTGGCTGCAGAGCCGCGGCCTCGAAAAGGGAGCGCGCGTGGCGATCATGATGCCCAACGTGCTGCAGTACCCGGTCGCGATCGCCGCGGTATGGCGGGCGGGCCTGATCGCCGTCAACGTCAATCCGCTCTACACCGCGCGCGAGCTCGAGCATCAGCTCAAGGACTCCGGCGCCGAGGCGGTGATCGTACTGGACAACTTCGCCGCGACCCTACAGGCGGCGATTGCCGGCACCCGGGTGAAGCATGTCGTGGTCGGCACGCTGGGCGACCTGCTGGGCTTTCCCAAGGGCCTGATCGTCAACTTCGTGGTCGGCACGGTGCGCAAGATGATCCCGGCCTGGTCGCTGCCGGGGCATTTCCCGTTCAAGGACGTGATCGCCGCCGGCAAGTCGATGACCTTCAGCCATCCCGAGCTCGGGCCGCAGGATGTCGCCGTGCTGCAGTACACCGGCGGCACGACCGGCGTCGCCAAGGGCGCGACGCTGCTTCATCGCACCATCGTCGCCAATCTGCTCGCGTCCGAAGCCTGGATGCAGCCCGGCCTGCATCGCAAGAAGTTCACGGGCCAGCTCACCATCGTCTGCGCGCTGCCGCTCTATCACGTCTACGCCTTCATCGCCTGCGGCCTGCTTGGCATGCGTACCGGCGCGCTCAACATCCTCATTCCCAATCCGCGCGACATGAACGGGATGATCAAGGAGCTCGCCAAGTATCACATCAACATGCTTCCGGCGGTGAACACGCTGTTCAACGGCCTGGTCAGCCATCCGCAGTTCGCCAAGCTCGACTTCTCCGGGCTGGTGATCTCGAACGGCGGCGGCATGGCGGTGCAGGAAGCGGTGGCGCGGAAGTGGCTCGCCGTCACCGGCTGTCCGATCGTCGAGGGCTACGGCTTGAGCGAAACCTCGGCCGGCGTCACCTGCAATCCCACCGATTCCGACGCCTTCACCGGCTCGATCGGCCTGCCGTTGCCCAACGTCGAGATCAAGATCCTCGACGATCGAGGCCAGGAGCTGCCGCTCGGGGAGGCCGGCGAGATCGCGATCCGCGGACCGCAGGTCATGCGCGACTACTGGCAGCAGCCGGAGGAGACCGCCAAGGTCATGACACCTGACGGCTTCTTCAAGTCGGGCGATATCGGCGAGATGGACCAGCGCGGCTATATCCGGATCGTCGATCGCAAGAAGGACATGATCGTGGTCTCGGGCTTCAAGGTGTTCCCCAACGAGATCGAGGAGGTCGTGTCCAGTCATCCCGGCGTGCTGGAATGCGCCGCGGTCGGCGTGCCCGATGAGAAGTCGGGCGAGGCGGTCATGCTGTTCGTGGCGCGGCGCGACAAGTCGCTGACCAAGGAGGCGCTGGCTGAGTACTGCCGCCAGAAGCTGACCGGCTACAAGCGGCCGAAATACATCGAATTCCGCGACGAGCTGCCCAAGACCAATGTCGGCAAGATCCTGCGCCGCGAGCTGCGCGACGGGGCGCTGAAGAAAGCCGCCTGAGTACCGTAGCTGACTGCAACCCCAGGGTGCCTGCCGCGTTGGCGTCATGCCTTTCGCTGGAGGAGCACCCCATGATCCGCATGCAGCTTGTCACCGTGGTGGCGGTGGGACTGGTTGCCACTGGCTGTTCGTACAGTTCGACGACCCAGGCGGTCGTTCCGGCCGGTCCCTTGACCGCCTCGGAACAGGCCTGCATCGACTACGGCTTCACCCCGGGCACCGGCGCCTACGAGCGTTGCGTGTCGCGCGAGCATGCCGCCCGCGTGACCGGCCGTGTCCCGCGCGGCTATGCCGAGGCCCGGCTCGCCGCCGACGCCCGCGACGCCTGCTATTCCTATGGCTTGGACCCGGGCTCGGCCCGCTACGAACGCTGCGTGGGTCGTGAAATCGACGCCCGCCGCTATCGCGAGGAGGCCTATGTGGCGCCGGTCAGCACCACCGTGGTCTACACGACGCCGGCCCCGGTCTACGCCCCGCCCGTGCCGCCGTCGCCGCCGGCCGGCGTTCAGGCCTTTAGGGACGAGTATGGTTTCCGCTATGATGGCCAGGGGAACCGGATCGACGCGCGCGGCAACATCATCAGCCCGCACTCGACCACTCCCTAGAGTGTTCGTCGTGGGGGGCTGTGATGGCGTCTGTTCGTTTGCTGGCCGTGGCGATGGCGGGCCTGGTGCTGGCTGGTTGTAACCAGCCCAGGCCGCTGTACACGCTGGTCAAGGATCCGCCGCCCTTCCGCACCCAGCCAAACGGCCAGTGGCTCGACAACGAAGACTACGCCATGGACGCCCAGGGCTTCCGCATCGACAAGCAGGGCAACCGCATCGGCATGGTCGACATCCCGGGCAAGACGGCCGGTGAGCAGTCCAACGCCATGGCCGGCTTCTACATCAGCAGCATCGGCCGCAACGCGCCGGGCAGCGTGATGGTGCCGAGCGAAGGCGCCACCTCTGGCCCAGGCTACGGCCCGGGCAGCGCCAATCCGATGCCGAGCGGCAGCATGCCGGAGCCCAGCTCGGTCATCTCGCCGCCCGGGACCCTGGGTCCGGCGGCGAGCGGCACGCCGACGCCGATCACGCCCAGCACGCCGCCCAGCACCACCACTCCGCCGACGAAGTAGCTACTCGATCCTGACGTCGGCGGCCTTGATCACCGGCGCCCATTTGGCGATCTCGTCCTTGATGAACTTGGCCGTGCGTTCGGGCGTGGTGTCGGTCATCGGCACTGCGGCGATGTCCTCCAGGAACTTGATCATCTCGGGGTCGCTCATCAGCTTGCGCGATGCCTGGTCGAGCACGTCGACCGCATCCTTGTTCGCGTTGGCCGGCCCCAGGACGAGGTTGAAGGTATAGGCTTCGTAGCCCTTCACGCCGGCCTCGATCATGGTCGGGATTTCCGGCGCGATCGGTGCCCGCTTGGCATAGGCGTAGGCCAGGATGCGCAGCTTGCCGGCGCGGTGCTGTTGGAGCGTGGTGCTGAAGGTCTCGAACATCCATTGGACGTTGTTCGACATCACGTCCTGTAGCGCCGGCCCCGAGCCCTTGTAGGGCACGTGCACGACATCGATGCCGCCGACCTCGCGCTTGAAGTACTCGGTGGCGAGATGAAGGATCGAGCCGTTGCCGGACGAAGCGTAGGAATACTTGCCCGGGTTCTTCTTCATCAGCTCGACCAGGCCCATCACCGAATCGGGCATCGACGGATGGGTCACCAGCACCAGCGGGTTGACGCAGATCGAGGAGATCGGCGTGAAGTCCTTGACCGCGTCGTAGGCCGGATGGACGAAGGCCGTCGGGTTGACCGCGTGGGTCGAGGACGGCGCGAACAGCAGCGTATAGCCGTCGGGCTTGGCGTTCTTGACCTCAACCGCGCCGATCGATCCGGCCGCGCCCGCCTTGTTGTCGACGATCATGGTCTGACCGAGCGTGATGGTCAGCTTCTCCGCCACCTTTCGGCCGATGATGTCGGTCGGGCCGGCCGGGGCGAACGGCACCACGAGGCGGATCGTGCGCTCGGGATACTTGGCCTCGGCCCGGGCGACGGCGGGGGCGGCAAGCAAGCTCGCTCCCGCGATGATGAGTTGACGACGCTTCACTTCACACTCCCTGCAATTCCATGCCCCCTTCTAGCACGGCTGTCCGGGAATGCGTGCGCGGCGTTGTCGCTGGTGTCGCCTCGCTACGCGATCTTGACGTCAGCGTCGCGGATGATCGGCGCCCACTTGGCCAGCTCGTCCTTGATGAACTTCCTCGTGCGCTCGGGCGTGGTGTCCGGCGTGGGAACCGCGGCGTTGTCCTCAAGGAACTTGATGGTGGTGGGGTCGGCCATCGCCCGGCGGCTCGCCTTGTCGAGCGTGTCGATCACGTTTTGCGGCATTCCGGCCGGACCCAGGATGAGGGCGAAGGTGTAGACCTCGTATCCCTTCACGCCGGCCTCGGTCATGGTCGGGATGTCGGGCGCAACCGCGGCGCGCTTGGAATGGCAATAGGCGAGGATCCGGAGCTTGCCCGCCCGGTGCAGCGGCAGGGTCGTGCTGAAGGTCTCGAACGAGCAGGCGATATTGCCTGCAATCGTGTCCTGGATCGCCGGTGCGCCGCCCTTGTAGGGCACGTGCACGATGTCCATGCCGCCGACCGAGCGTTTGAGGTATTCGCCCGCGAGGTGAATGATGCTGCCGATGCCGGCCGAGCCGTAGGAATACTTGCCGGGGTTCTTCTTAACGAGCTCGACGAACTCCATCACCGAAGGCGGGAACGACGGGTGGGTGAAGAACACGGTCGGGTTGACGCAGACCGAGGCGATCGGCGTGAAGTCCTTGATCGGATCGTAGGGCGGATGGACGAACGCGGTGGGATTGATAGCGTGCGTCGACGAGGTCGCGACCAGCAGCGTGTAGCCGTCCGGCTTGGCGTTCTTGACCTCGCTGGAGCCGATCGAACCCGAGGCGCCGCCCTTGTTGTCGACGATCACGGTCTGGCCGAGTTGCTGCGTCAGCTTGTCGGCGAACATGCGGCCGGCGACGTCCGTGGCGCCGCCAGCCGGAAACGGCACGATCAGGCGGATGGTGTGGTCGGGATACTTGGCGTCGGCGCGCACGACGGCGGGTGCCGCGAGCGCGCCAATGCTGCCCGCAAGCAGCTGGCGACGTTTCATGTAATGACCCCCTGTTGATCGGTTCTTTATTTCTAAGCGTCTCAGCACACACAGCTCGATACGCGTACTTCCAACCGATTTTCCGCAAGCCTAGCGTACCTGCGCTTGACCCGCCAATCCGGCGTCGGCAACAAGTCCCGCCATGTTTCCACCGGTCGTCCGTTTTGCGCCGAGCCCCACCGGGCTCCTGCACGTGGGG
>Ga0306921_10007316_pt1 | contig 11592 bp, 14 predicted proteins | sample sta12Cox44000080_FD_203760 | JGI IMG/M metagenome (GOLD analysis project Ga0306921, IMG submission 203760) | Lab enrichment of tropical soil microbial communities from Luquillo Experimental Forest, Puerto Rico - statoxic.12C.oxic.44.000.080 (v2)... | ecosystem: Environmental > Terrestrial >... | reverse complement strand
GCTGGCTTTTTTGCCTTGTTTAGCCGGCTGTGCCGGCTTGTTGTAACAATCGCTTGGACGGTAGATCACCTGAACATGCATTGAATGCTCCGCTACCGCACCGGGGCGGCTTGAAGCGGAACATGGCGTAGTTTGGCGTTAACGCAATAGGCTAAGTCGTTGAAAACGTTGAACAATATAGGCTCTGGGCCTATTAATGTTGCCAAGTTACGGATTTCGTTTGTGAAAGTCCTGCTTAACGGCGTAATAAATTATTTTGGTTGGTAACTACTGCGTGCGGCTACCGCTGGTTGTGACCGCGCAGCAGCGGCACCACGGCGCCCTCCACCGGCGGCGATGTGCAATAGCGTGCCCACGCCTCAGCCAACTGCCGGCGCTTGGCCAGCAGGTCGCCGCGCCTGTACGCGGCTTCCACCTTGTCGCCGACCGTGTGCGCCAAAGCCATGTCGATGGTGACTTTGGAGAACGCCGTCTGCTCGTGCGCCCAATCCATGAAGGTAGAACGGAATCCGTGGGTGGTGATTCCACCGTGGCCCATGCGTCGCAGCACCGCCGTCATGCTCATGTTGGAAAGCCCGGCGCCAGCGGTCGGGCCGATGAAGACGTGATCATTGCCGCGCTCAGTCGGCAGATCGCGCAATAGCTCAATGGCGCGCTCGGATCAGGCGACGCGGTGCTCCTTGCCCGCCTTCATTCTGCCGGCCGGCACCGTCCATATCTTGTTGTCTTCATCAATCTCGTCGCGCTTGGCGCCAATCACCTCGCCGGTGCGGGCGGAGGTCAGGATGGTGAACTCCAGCGCGCGCGCCGCCGTCCCTTGCCGGGTGCGCAGCGCCGCCATGAAGGCTGGGATCTCGCGATAGGGCAGGGCGGCGTGGTGCACCGGCTTCGCAATCTGGCCCTTTGCCGGTAGCACGTGCTCCAGGTGCCCGCCCCAGCGTGCCGGATTGTCGCCCTGCCGATATCGCCGCACGGTGGCCCAATCCAGAATCGATTCGATGCGCCCGCGCACGCGGCTTGCGGTCTCGGTCTTCGTCGCCCAGATCGGCTCGATGCATTTGAGCACGAGGCCGGTGTCGATTTCCGCCACCGACAAAGCGCCAATCTTTGGATAGACGTAGGTCTTGAGCGTTGAGGTCCATTGCCGCGCATGCACGCGGTTCTTCCAGCTGCCTTCGTTGGCGGCGATATAGGCGGCGGCGCAATCCTTGAAGGTCATCGCCTTGGCGGCTGCCAGGGCGCGCTCTGCCTTTGCGGCCTTGCGGTGCTCAATCGGATCGATGCCGTCCAGCAAAAGCAGCCGGGCGGCGCGGGCACGCTCGCGCGCTTGCTTGAGCGTAACGGTGTGCGTTGGCCCAAGGCCGAACCACCGCCCCCTGCCGTCACGTTCGTAGCGCAGCAGCCAACTCTTATTGTTGGCGTTGACGACCTGCAGATAGAGGCCGTGCGCATCGTGGTACCGACCGGGCTTGGCGCGCTGCACCCTCTTCGCCGTCAACCCCATGGGATTCGAACCCTCTCGATGTGGCGGGCACTTCTTGCGCGTGCGCTTGGCCGCGTCCGCCTAACCGGCGGCCTACGGAAAAACCTACGGATCGGCCGCCGGAATACAGCGAACTATGTCGGACGTCGCCGCACCGCAGTCAAGGGCACTAGCGATAAAAGCACCGAAAAATTGCGCACTTACGCGGGCAGCAGCGGCCCACAGCGGACGGCGTTGCCACGGACTCCGTCTCCGCCAGTTTCACCGCACGCCCCACTGCGGACTTTCGCACCAGCCGCGCCCTTCCCAAGTATCGAGCCGGCCAGCCGGCGAATTTGTCGGCTGCTGGCGAAATGCAAAGGGGCGGGCACCTCGCCCGCCCCTTCAAGTCTCTGTCGGCTGACCGAAGCTTACCACTCGTCGGTGCGGTACCAATCCTGCAGAGGGTAGCCGTTGTAATAGCCGTTTTGCTGCGACTGGTAGCCTTGCTGCGGCGCCGATTGCGCGCGTTGCGCCAGCGCGGGGGAGGCGATCGCCATCGCAAGAATAGCGGTAGCAATGAGCGTCTTCATGGTTTTCTCCTTACTGAACCGATTGATCCCAGACGCGGCGACAATTGTGCGCCGAAGGATCACTGTGCAATGCACAATATTTTGAATCGTCCGTGAGCGGATGATCACAAGAAAGTAAGGATTCGCTGTAACTTATCTCGCGTCAGCCGCGTTTATACGAGATTAATGCAACGCAAAATTTACGCGCTAGGAAGTGCCTGTGGCAGCGATATGAGAGGGATAAATCCGCCGCAGTAATCGCCGCCGAAGATTGGCGGGATTCGCGGTGGGGAAGACCTAATCCTTGGCGAAGCGGGTGGCGATCGCGGCAAGCGGTGGGCGCGGTCGGTCCTCGGGGGGAACGTTGGGTCGCCCGATATGGACGAATCCTGCGATCCGCTCGTGGTCCTGAAGGCCGAGCGCGGCGAGCACGCCACGGTCGTAGGCGTACTATTCGGTGATCCAACTCGCGGCGTAGCCGAGCGCGTGGGCGGCGAGCACAAGGCTCATCGCTGCGGCTCCCGCGGAGAGCACCTGCTCCCATTCCGGAATTTTCACATGCGGGGCGGCGCGGCTGACCACGGCGATGACGAGCGGCGCGCGCGTCAGGCGGGCGCGCTCGGCTTCGACGTGCTCGGGCTTGGCCTGGGGGTATTTGGCGCTAAACGCGGCGACGATGGCATCGCCGGCGGCCAATCTCGCGTCGCCATCGCCACGGCACGAGCTTGCCGTGATCGGGGACGCGTGACGCGATCGTCAGCAAGGTCTCGATCTCGGCGGCGGAGGGACCGGGGCCGGCGAGCTCGACCGGCTTGATCGAGCGGCGGGTCTTGAGGAGTTCGAGAGCATCGCGCATGGCTTGATCGAGGCAAGGGCGCTGAGAACGTTCGCGCCTATAAACGGCCGCAATTTCCGCAGCCGCGATAGTTGGGCGGTTTGCGCTAGCACAAGGCCGGTAACGCTGACAAATCGCCGGCAAATGGCATGAATTTGCCGCTATTGCGGTCGAAAACCGCGAGTTATGGGCATTGGGGGGAGGAGGTCCGGGAGGGGGGGCCAACTCGTTTTGGCCACCGGGATCTGGCTCGCGGCGTTCTGCGCCGCTGCCGACGCGCAATTCTTTAGCAGCGCTGGTGCCGACGATTCGTTCGCATTGCGCCCGCCGCGGGACGTGCCTTCAGCCCCGCCCGGGCCTGCCCAAAGCCTCGTTCCTCCCAGCGGCAATGCTGCGCCAAGCGTAGCACCGAAAGGACCGCTGCTGCAGTCGCCGGCTTCGGCCAACCCGGGCGCGCAGGCTCACGCCGCACCCGCCGCGTCCGCCCTGCTGCCCGGACAAGGGGCGCTCGCCGTCAGCGCGCGCTTCGGCCGCGATCTGCCGCCAATCAACGGTTCCTTGCATTGGCGCGTCTATCGCACGGAGCAGAACGGCGTCCCACGCCTGGTCAAAGAGGACAAGGGACCGGCTCCGACCTTCGTCCTGCCGGCTGGCCCCTACATCGTCAGCGTCGGGTTTGGGCTGGCGACCATGACCAAGGCGGTCCAGGTACGCGCCGAGACGATGAAGGACGTGTTCGAAATTCCAGCCGGCGGACTGCGCATCGAAGGGCGCGTGGGCGATGCGCGCATCCCGCAGGGACAAATCTCATTCGACCTTTACAAAGGCAGCCAGTTCGAGCCCGGCGATAAACGTCCGATCGCCACCGCGATCATGACCGGCGACATCGTGTTGCTCCCGGAGGGCGCGTATCACATCGTTTCGAACTACGGCGATGCCAACGCGACCGTGCGCTCCGACATCCGCGTCGAGATCGGCAAGCTCACTGACGCAACGATCAACCACCGCGCCGCTATCATCACGCTCAAGCTCGTGAGCGAGCGCGGCGGCGAGGCCCGGGCCAACACGCAGTGGTCGGTGCTGACCCCCGGCGGCGACGTGGTCAAGGAATCGATCGGCGCCTTCCCGCGCGTGATCTTGGCGGAGGGCGAGTATCGCGCCATTGCTCGCAACGATAACAAGACCTACGAAGGCGAGTTCCGCGTCGTCAACGGCGTTGACCGCGAGATCGAGATCATCGCGCGTTGAGGCTCTCCTTTCGGAGCAGCTTGCCGGCATTACGGTCGGGGCCGCTGCCATGCGGTCGTGATAATTTGCCTTAGGAGCAAAGGCGATGATGGGTCGCTTTTGCAGCACCGCAGTCATTCTGCTCATAGCGGGGATTGCCGCGGCCGAAGCGGCACCGCTCGTACCGTCAGGCGATCTGCCCGGCCGTGAGCGCTACCGCTTCACGCCGTCGCCGCTCGACCGCTTCATGCAGCCGCAGCCGCGCGTGAAGCTGCTCTTGTGTTGGGACTGCGGTGAGCGCCGCACGTACTCACCGCACCGATCGCAGCGCCACCGCCGTTGTTGAAGTTGGCGAGGGCCTCCTCGGCGTAATCACGCCGCCCGCTTTATTCTTCGCACATCCGGCGCCACCGCCTCCTCGGCGAGCGCCTTGAGCGCGGCGTCGAGCGGCACCACCGTCTGCCCTTCGTGTCCGAGGCGGCGGACCGAGACGGTGCGGTCGGCTGCTTCCTTGCGGCCGACCACGAGCAGCGCCGGCACTTTGGCCAGCGAGTGCTCGCGCACCTTGTAATTGATCTTCTCGTTGCGCAGGTCGCCCTCGACCCGCAGCCCTGCGCGCTCCGCCGCGCCTATGACGTCGCGCGCGTAAGCGTCCGCGTCGTCGGTGATGGTGGCGACGACTGCCTGGAGGGGCGACAGCCAGAGCGGCAGGTGCCCGCCATGGTGCTCGATGAGAATGCCGATGAAGCGTTCAAGCGAGCCGAACATGGCGCGGTGGAGCATCACCGGCGTCACTTTGTTCGAGTGCTCGTCGATATAAAAGGCGCCCAACCGGCCCGGCATGTTGAGATCGACCTGCACGGTGCCGCATTGCCAGTCGCGGCCGATCGCATCCCGCAACACGTATTCGAGCTTGGGGCCATAGAAGGCGCCTTCACCCTTGTTGAGCGTCCAAGGCCTGCCTGAGGTCTTGAGCGCCTGCATGAGCGCAGCCTCGGATCTGTCCCACACCGCGTCCTCGCCGATACGCTTCTCGGGTCGATCGGAGAATTTGATGGTGACATCGGCAAAGCCGAAATCCTCGTAAATCGAGAGGATCAGGTCGTTCATGGCGAGCGCTTCGGCAGCAATCTGTCCTTCCGTGATGAACACGTGGGCATCGTCCTGCGTGAAAGCGCGCACCCGCATAAGACCGTGCAGCGCCCCCGACGGCTCGAAGCGGTGCACCTTGCCGAATTCGGCGAGCTTGAACGGCAGGTCGCGGTAGGACTTCAGCCCATTCTTGAAGATCTGGATGTGGCCCGGGCAGTTCATCGGCTTGACGACGAAGGTGCGCTCGTCGTCTTCGCGCGGCTGGGTCAAGAACATGTTTTCGCGGAAGGTCGCCATATGGCCGGAGGCGACCCAGAGCGAGGAATCCATGAGCTGTGGCGAGTTCACCTCGACATACCCGGCGGCGGTTTGGCGCCGGCGGATGTAATTTTCGAGGATCTGATAGAGCGTCCAGCCCTTGGGGTGCCAGAACACCGAACCCGGCGCCTCCTCCTGGAAGTGAAACAGGTCCATCTCGCGGCCGAGCCGCCGATGGTCGCGCTTCTCCGCCTCCTCGAGCTGCTTGAGATAGGCGTCGAGTTCTTCCTGCTTGGCGAAAGCTGTGCCGTAGATGCGGCTGAGCATGTCCCGGTTGGAATCGCCGCGCCAATAGGCGCCCGCGACCTTCATCAGTTTGAAGGCGTTGCCGACCTTGCCGGTCGAGGTCATGTGCGGGCCGCGGCAGAGATCGAACCAATCGCCCTGCTTGTAGATCTTGATCTCTTGGTCTTCCGGGATGGCGTCGATGAGCTCGACCTTGAACAGCTCGCCCTTGTCGCGGAACACGCGCTTGGCTTGTTCGCGCGCCCACACCTCTTTCGTGAAGGGTTTGTCGCGGGCGATGATTTCCCGCATCTTCTTCTCGATGGCGCCGAAATCCTCCGGCGTGAACGGCTGGTTGCGGAAGAAATCGTAATAAAAGCCGTTATCGATCACCGGGCCGATGGTGACCTGCGTGCCCGGCCACAGCGTCTGCACCGCCTCGGCGAGCACGTGGGCGGCGTCGTGCCGGATCAGCTCCAGCGCGCGCGGATCGTCGCGGGTGAGAAACTCGATTTTACCGTCGTGCTCGATCGGTTCGTTTAGATCTCGCAGCACGCCGTCGAGTGCCATAGCGACCGTGCGCTTGGCGAGCGAGGGCGAAATCTGCTTGGCGATGTCGAGACCGGTCGAGCCTTTTGCGTACTCCCGACGCGCGCCATCGGGAAAGGTCAGCGCGACCATTGTTTGCTCCTGTTGCTCACTCGCTGCCTACGAATGCAGGTAAGCGTGGGCGGACTTTCTTGAAGATGGCGCCGGTCCGTCGGCGCCGCCGCGTGCACAAGGCGGCAAAACGAAATCACGATTATACGATGTAAATGAGCTGCGCAACGCGGCGGGCTCGTCGCAAATAACGCAACGCGAGGCGCTTACTTTGGAGGCGCATGTTCGACGACTTGGGTGGTCCCGCGCCAGCGCCCGTAGCGCCAGGGCAGATACCAACGCGCGCGATCCGGCAGCGACGCCGGCACGAAGTCGAGCCCGGAGGTTCCGAATGGATGGCAGCGACAGAGCCGCGCCAGCGTCATCCAGCCGCCGGCCCACAGACCGAAGCGGCCAATCGCCTCATCACCGTAATCCGAGCAGGTCGGCAGATGCCGGCAGTCGAACCCGCTCAGTGCGGAAAAGCCGTGGCGGTAGACCTTAATGAGTGCGCGGCCGAGGCGGCGCGGCGCGCTCGCAAGATAGCTCAGCACCATGTGCGCAGGGCCTGCCGTATGATTGCAGTTCCAGGAATGCTGCGTCGGGACCGTATCTCCGTACCCCCTAAGATAGTCGTGGCAGCACGAGAGGTCATGCCGGCTGAGGTAAAATGGGATGTTCCCAAGCGCGTTTTCGGACTGGACCCGAATCTCCTTCGCCTCTAAAAAGGGACGGCAAACTGAGGGACACAGAAGCGTCTTCGACCGGCGTCGGCTCAAGAAGCGTCGCGAAGCGCCTATGATGAGGGTCAGCATGCTCCGATTGCTTTGGAGCGCATTCGCGCTTGCTTGCGGAATAGTCCAAGCATCCTCCGCGCCACCGACACCCCTCCAGGAAGACAGCGGCAGCGCCCCGATGCGCTTCGAATGGAGGCGCGAGGGCCCGGCCCAGACATGCGGAACGAACTGCCGCGTCTGGATTTCCGCGGTCGGCTATATCACCGCCGATACGCCGCGCGAGTTCGAGACCTTCGCCAAGGATCCGAATGTGCGAGGAGCGGTCCTAGTTCTCGATTCCGACGGCGGCTCGGTCCTGGGCACGCTGGCGCTGGGCCGCGCCATTCGAAGCCTTGGCATGATCACGACCATCGGCAAGACCACGGCACTGCCTGCCGCCGGCAAGGGCGACCGCCGTGCGATGCTGTCGCCTGACGGCACATGTGAATCGATGTGCGCGTTCCTGCTGCTTGCGGGCGCGCGCCGCTATGTGCCGCCTGAGGCGCACGTCCTCGTTCATCAAATTTGGCTCGGCAAAAAGCGCAAGCAGGCGCTGGAATCGAACTATTCGGCCGAGGAGCTCAACATCGTCCAGCGCGATATCGGCCGTCTCGTGCAATACACGATCGAAATGGGAGGAAGCGGCGAGCTCTTGGAAACGGCGTTGCGGGTTCCCCCTTGGGAGCCGCTCTATAAGCTTTCCACGGATGAACTGCGCCGCATGAAGCTGACGACCGCCGAAGCCCTATTCGAGCCCGAGGTTGCGGGATCGCCGCCGCCAAAATCGACAACCTCGCTGGCGACCGTCGGCCAACCCGCCGCCCCACGCGACTAGCGTTTATTCGGCGCACTCGATCCGGCTCCAAGGCCTGCGAGCGGCTCAATATCTAGTCCGCTTGCATCGGGAGCGGCTGAACAGCTTGGCGTAGCCGGTTCGCATCTTGTCCCAATCGGCCAGCGCTGCCGCATAATCCGAGTTTGGACAGTGGGCGACGTGCGCCTTCAGGCGGGCGGCGAACGCCATCAGGGTCTCGAGCGTGATGCAATACGGCGGCCGGTCGGCCGGGGAGGCCACCTCGAGCCGCGGCAGTTCCGATTGCTCTCTGGCAAGTGCCGCGGCCTCGACCGCGCAGTCGGCCGCCGGCGCGGCGGCATTCCAACAACAGATGAGGATCCCGGCTAGGCAGGCCCGCGCGGCCATCGCGGCCCTCCATCGATCCGGCATGCGCAGCCCCAGAGGCCTTATTCGGCGGCCATCGCGGCCTTGCGTTTGGCTTCGATCTGATCGATTGCCGTGGTCACGGCGTCGAACGTCAGCATCGTCGAAGCGTGGCGCGCCTTATAGTCGCGCACGGGCTCAAGCACGGCGATATCGGCCCACTTGCCGCCCGGCGGGACCCCGTTTTCCTTCAGCATGCGCCGCACCGTCTCGCGCAGGTTGCGCAACTCCTCGGCCTTGGCCCCTACCACGTTGCGCGCCATGATCGAGGAGGAAGCCTGCCCGAGTGCGCACGCCTTCACCTGGTGGGAGAAGTCGGTGACGGTGTCGCCCTCCATCTTCAGGTCGACCGTAACCGTCGAGCCGCAAAGCTTCGAATGGGCAGTCGCGGTCGCGTCGGGACTGTCGAGGCGGCCCAGCCGGGGAATATTCCCGGCCAGTTCGAGGATGCGGCTGTTGTAGACCTCGTTCAGCATGCGCTTCGAAGGCGGTTGGTAGCACGGCGGCGCGATTGCGCGGCGCTCTTGCACGAATATATAGGGAGCGGCTCGCCAGCGCGAGCAAGGACCCGCGGGTCTGGCTTAATTGAGCAAAGCCAGATCGAAGCCATGTCAAATGGGAATGCGGCGTGCGGTCGACGCGCATGGGTCGAATCCTCTGCATGGCGTATGACTGACTGACGCAGGGCCACCCCGTGACACGCCGGCTTGGGGCCGGCCGAACGAAGAGATTGCGATGGATGCCGTCGTCAAGCCTTGGCCCAAATCGTCCCCCGGAGAAAAGCCGACTCTATCCGATCACGTGCGCGCGGCTCCCGCTCCCGTGGTGCCCAAGCCCTCGCGCGAGCAAGCGCTCGCCGCCGTGCGCACGCTGATCTCCTATGCCGGCGATGATCCCGATCGCGAGGGGCTGCGCGATACGCCCAAGCGGGTGATCGACACCTACGAGGAGCTCTACAGCGGGTATCGCGAATGTCCGGTCGACGTGCTCGAGCGGACGTTCAGCGAAATCGCCAGGTATGACGACTTCGTGCTGGTGCGCGACATCGCCTTCAATTCCCATTGCGAGCACCACATGATGCCTTTCACGGGCAAAGCGCATATCGCCTATAAGCCGGTGGACCGGGTGGTGGGGCTTTCCAAACTTGCACGTCTGGTCGACGTCTATGCGAGGCGGCTGCAGACCCAGGAGCGTATGACCTCGCAGATCGCCACCGCCATCGAGGAGATCTTGAACCCCCGCGGAGTCGCAGTGATGATCGAAGCCGAGCACATGTGCATGTCGCTGCGCGGCGTGGAGAAACCGGGATCGTCTACGATTACAACACAATTTACCGGCAGCTTTCGCGACAACGCCGACGATCAGGTCCGCTTCATCACCATGGTGCGCGGCAGCGATCGTTGAGCGACCGCGGGCACGGTTGCCCAAGGCGTGGCCTCGTCGCGCAGCATCAATCCTCGCAAAAGCCCGATATAATACCTTTCGCGTCCTACCTGGCGCGCTTCGCCTGTCCGTGCGGACTGCGAAACGCGATTTTCGAGCGAGGTGTTCTTGTCTGACCAGCTTTCACCTTTCGCCCAGCGCGGGTCGGCCGAGGAGGTCGAGGAAGGTCGCGCCTTCGCACCGAAGTTCGATGCCGATGGGCTCGTCACCTGCGTGGTGACCGATGCGCGATCGGGCGACGTGCTGATGGTCGCCCACATGAACGCGCAGGCATTGCAGCAGACCATCGCGACGGGCGAAGCGTGGTACTTCAGCCGTTCCCGACGGAGCCTCTGGCGCAAAGGCGAATCTTCGGGCCACCGGCAGCGCGTCGTCGAGATGCGCATCGACTGCGACCAGGACGCGGTATGGATCCGGGTCGAGCAGGAGGGCGCCGGCGCCTGTCATACCGGGCGGCGCTCGTGCTTCTATCGGGCGGTGCCGTTGGGGAAGGCGGGCGCGGTGAGTCTAGAATTCCGCGACGGCGAGAGGACCTTCGATCCCGGCGCTGTGTACGGCAAAACGAAGTAAGTCACGCAAAGAGCCGCGCCGCTCGCCCCCGCTACGCCGGCGCGCCACCCCTTGTCAGCCGATCCCCGCCGCCTCGGCCCGCGCGAGCAGCTGGCGCGCGCGGTCGAGGTGCGGTCGGTCGTACATCACTCCGTCGATGCCGACTGTGCCCTTGTTCGGCTGCGCCTCGAACGCGGCGATGACGGCGCGCGCCTGGGCGACCGCCGCCGCTGATGGCGTGAACACCTCATTTATGATGGGCACCTGCGCCGGATGAATCGCCATCTTGCCGGTGAAGCCATCACGGCGTGCCTCTTCGCTCTCCCGGCGCAGCGCCGCAACATTGCGGAAGTCGACGGTTACGGTGTCGATCGCCTGCACCCGCGCTGCCGCCGCGCCGGCAAGGCAGAGCGCGCGCGCGAGCCGATAAGGGTCGAGGAAATCACCGTTGCTGTCGCGGTTCGTCTCGGCCCCGAGCTCGGCTGAAAGGTCTTCCCCGCCCCAGGTGAGTCCCTCGAGCCGCGCGCTCGCTCCGCCATAAGTACCTGCAAGAAAGAGCGCGGTCGCGGTTTCCGTCGCAATGGCAACGATCTTGATGCATCCGTCGGAGAGGCCTGCGATCGCTTCACGCGCCGCGAGCTTCGCGTCGGCCCGGACGATATCGGCGCCACCTTCCGCCTTCGGCAGCATGATGGCATCGGGGCGCGCGGGAACGACGGCGTCGAGATCGGCATCGGCGAGACCCGTCGCAAGTCCATTGATGCGAACCAGCAGGCGAGGGCGGTGCGTGGCTTTGCCGGCGTTCCCGATGAACGCCGCGGCGCTCACTCGTGCGTCTGCCTTGCCTTGGGCGGATATGGAATCCTCGAGATCGACGATCACCGCGTCGGCCCCGCTCGCCATCGCCTTGTCGAGCTTTCTTGCGTCGTCCGCCGGAACAAAAAGCAGCGATCGCATCATCGCGGCCGCATGCGCATGAACACTTGGCGGCGACACTCGGCCACCAGCTTGTTGTCCTGATTGTAGGCGCGGTGGTGGAATTCGACGATGCCGGCGCCAGGACGTGACGTCGACTCGCGCTTGCTGATGACCTCGGTGGTCACGTGCACGGTATCGCCCTCGAACAGAGGGTGGGGAAATTTCACCTCGGTCATACCCAGATTGGCGATGGTCGTGCCGACAGTGAGGTGATTGACCATGATGCCGATCATCAATCCGAGCGTGAACAGCGAGTT
>Ga0306921_10007315_pt1 | contig 11593 bp, 6 predicted proteins | sample sta12Cox44000080_FD_203760 | JGI IMG/M metagenome (GOLD analysis project Ga0306921, IMG submission 203760) | Lab enrichment of tropical soil microbial communities from Luquillo Experimental Forest, Puerto Rico - statoxic.12C.oxic.44.000.080 (v2)... | ecosystem: Environmental > Terrestrial > Soil... | reverse complement strand
GGTCGCGGTAATGCTGCCGGCATACGTGCACAAACGCAAAGGCGCAGTGCTAAAGCTGGTCACGCCTTCCAGAGCGAGATTCAACAGCGAAACCCAAGAGAACTTGGTCGAACCCAAATTGCGTAGGTCTCTGCTGTATTTGACCACCGCGCTTTTGAAGCCCACCCAAGCAAACAGCCCCTTCATAAAGCGTTGCCGCTCTGGCAGCTGTTTGAGGGCTTCCACGACTGCTTTATCCATGAGGCGAAAGTCTCCTACATCTTGGGGTATCTGGATTTCAGACAGCCAGTTGTGTAGGCGGTAGAAGAGCCGCGCCGTGTATCTTTTAGAGAGCGTATCAGCGTCTCTGTCGCTTCGTCGCGCGAGCACAACGTCGGCCCCTTCCTGCCAGGCCGCGATAAGGGCCGGAATCAATTGGGGAGGATCTTGTAAGTCGGCGTCGATGGGGATGACGGCATCGCCTTTGGCAGCATCAAGGCCGGCGGTAAGCGCCGCTTCCTTCCCGAAGTTCCGCGAAAGTTCGATGACCGAGAAGCGGGGATCGCGATCTACGAGCGAGAGCAGTTTGCCCAAGGTCTCGTCGCGGCTGCCGTCGTCCACACAGATGATTTCGAAGCGGATATCGGCGATACGGTCAATTACATCCCGAAGCGCCAGATAGAACGGCTCCACAGCGTTCTCTTCATTGTAGAAGGGAGCGACGATCGATACGAACTTGCTCATAGCGAGGTTATGCTACGACCCTCCGCGAAACCGTACAGCCAACCTACTTGACGACCTTGCCGCGACATGCGTGACGCAGGCTCAGGGATTAGGCCACAAAAGATATGAATAGTTACGTCTGTTTTCAGCCCGCCCGAAAGCCGTTGTTTTATCTCCTGGGGCTCTCCGCCATCGTCAAAATTAGCGTGCTACTGCTTAGTGGCCCTTCCTTCCATCCTGATTCGGATGGTTATAACGCCTATGCCGATGCCATTCTTGATCGCGGTCGAGCGTTCGCGCCCATTGTCTGGGGTGCTGAAGCCATCCCGCTCTTCATCTTTCGTTTTCCTGGATATCCGTTAGTCCTTGCCGGGGCCAAGCTCGTTTCTGGAGGGCACTATGCATTTGTCACCGTTATTTTGCAGTGCATATTCACCGGTGTTGCTGTCTACTTAATCTATCGTGTAGTCGAGCGGTTGTTTTTATCTAGCAGAGCCGCCCTTTTGGTTGTGGCGTTTTACATCTTTTCTGAGTCGATGCTGTATGACAATTCGATCCTCTCAGATAGTATCTATGCTTCGCTGTTTAACATCGTATTGTTCGGATTGGTGGGTCACCTGATTGGCTGCTGGCGGCTGCCGTTGGGTCGGACCGCCGGTTTGGCGGCATTGTGGGGCTGTTCGATTTTAGTGCGCGATAACGGGCTGTATTTCACCTTTCTTCCGATCATTCTGACAATCGCGATCGCCGTCCATAGCGAAGGTCCGTATCTACATCGTATTGGTCACTTCCTCATCTTCGTATTGGTTACGAGCGGGATCATTGGGGGCTATATCGCGTTAAACTGGCACCGAACGGGGGAGGCCTTTTTCAGCATTACTGGCTTGGAGAATTGGCTGCATCCTGTGTTCGACATGGCGCGGCACGGTTACGCGCAGCCGTTTGGGAGCGAAGACTTGGTGTCCTCTATCGTACGTGAGACTATGCCGGACTACGGATTTGAAGCCCAGCTTCAATTGTTAAGAAAGCTGCATGAGGATTGCCAATGCACTCCCACACAAGTGCAGTCAGTGGTGTTTGCCAAATATCTCTCGGCAGTAACTGCACATCCTATCGCGTATCTGCGCGTGATCTGGGGGAATTTTAGTCGACTCGGTTCCGTTATCGCTGATCCCGTATGGACGGTAAATGAGTTCATCCAACAAGGCACACCTCTCGGGCGGATTTTCCCAGGTTTGTCCACCAAGAGCATTGTGGCATTGGTGCAGGACTTTTCACTGCCCAGGCTTGTGCTTATGCTTTTGATGACTATTTCGACGGTTCTTTCCACGGCGGCCTTTTGGCTCTTCATCTTCGGTATTCCGGCGATGGTCGCATCGGAGTGGTTTGGAGGAAAGCGGACCAACGACAGGTTGGCTTTAATGAGCTTTTTCTGGCTGGCGTTCATGAGTGTGGCAATTGCATTCTCGATGGTGCGCTTCGAAATGCGTTATGCGCTGCCGGTTATTCCAGCCGCGCTTGTGGGGGTTATGTACATACTCCAACGGCTTTCACAGCTGAAAATTTTCCATAGAAGCCGAAATGGTGTTTTGAGCATGACACGCCGAGCGTGACACTGCTGAAGACCTGTAGCGGAGAGGCAATCAATGGCTGTTTTGGTCACGGGAGGCGCTGGCTACATCGGCAGCCACATGGTCCTCGGTCTCCTCGATGCAGGCGAGGAAGTGTTGGTCGCCGACAATCTCTCCACCGGTTTCCCGTGGGCGGTGGCCGATGCTGCGCGTCTAGAGGTTGGCGACGTCGGCGACGCCGCGGTTCGCTGCTGAGGCGAAACGTTATCGACACGATTATTCATTTTGCCGGATCAGTTGTGGTTCCCGAGTCAATTGAAAATCCCCTTACTTATTACCGCAACAACACCTGCAACTCCCGTACCCTCGTAGAGTGTGCCATCCAAGCAGGCGTTCGGCATTTCATCTTCTCTTCGACGGCTGCCGTATACGGAATGCCGAAGTCAATTCCTGTATCAGAGGACGCTCCGCTCGAGCCGATCTCGCCTTATGGGAGCTCAAAGTTGATGACCGAAATGATGCTGCGCGACTCGGCGCGTGCGCACGGCCTGCGCTACGCCGCGCTTCGGTATTTCAATGTTGCTGGTGCCGATCCGCAAGGGCGAGCGGGTCAATCGGCGTCGCGGGCGACCCATCTCATCAAGGTGGCGCTACAAGCCGCCTTGGGACAGAGACCACATTTAGAGGTGTTTGGCACCGATTACCCCACGCCAGATGGAACCTGCGTGCGCGATTACATTCATGTGAGCGACCTGATCGGCGCCCACCTCGCTGCCCTCAATTATTTGCGTCGAGGAGGCGAGAGTTTAGTGCTCAACTGTGGCTACGGCCGGGGCTTCTCGGTTCTACAGGTAATTGATTTAGTCAAGAGGATCAGTGGCGTCGAATTCGAGGTCCGGTTCGGAAAACGACGATGCGGTGATCCTGCGGTCCTAGTAGCGGAGGCGCAACGAATCGCCACGATGCTTAACTGGAACACTCATTATAATGATCTTGAGACGATCATAACTCATGCCCACTGGTGGGAGCGCAGATTAACGACAGCTCAGGGCCAACTGCCGATCTTAACGTAATCCGCCGCCGTCGCGTACAGCGACAAATGAGGTGTCTTTTTTTAACGCCGCTCCAAGGACAAGGCGCGAGATGGGTGTCCCGCCCACAGCAATGACCTCCCAATCACTCAGGTTTCTTGCAGCGATTCCCGAACGCCATTCTGCTTGTAAACTAAAAGCTTAGACGACCATAAGGTTTCTATCTCAACCACAACAATAGTGAAGACCAGCAACCAGGCGAGGAGGGCGTATCTTCCGTTCGGGAGATAAAAAAGAAGAAAGGCCTGCATTGAGAGCGCAATGAGCGCGAAACCGCGAAGCCACGGGGCAGAACTGGTACGCAAAAATACCCAGATGACCACCAGAACAGCAATCAGCCGATAGAAATCAGTGATTTCATTCCACCGTGAGAGCTGACGCACAACTTGGGCGAGTCCGTCGCCGGAAAAATTGAGCTCGCCCATCTCCTTTATCGCCGCCCAATAAATTGAGGGAGGTGCAGTGAGATTGTCCGGCGTGAAAGCGCTAGAGGTCAGCGGCACGAACTCATGACCGAAATACCAGTTGTGCAGCGGGATCAGAAGTAATGGGGCGAAGCCGACGACAAGTCCTATCGCTTCGACCCACCGCTTTTGAATGAGGAGCCAATATCCCGTCATGGTCAGGATCAAGAGCGCCGGGAGAACGAGATTCGGGCGAAGCGCGACACCTAACGCCAAGGCGAATGCGATCCAGCCACTCGGCATCGGCCCTGTCTTTTCACCTGGGATATTGGTCGGTATGTACTGCGCGAGCAGGGCCATGCCACCCAAAAAAGCCGTATAGCCGACGGGCTCTGGGAAGCCCTTAATCATTTCTCTGAGGTACACAAAATGAGCGAAGCCGAAGCGCTCGAAGATCGGTGTGAAAAGAAAAATGCAGAGGAGAGCTGCGCTCCAGCGAGGTGGCAGCAGTCTGCGCAGCAGGAAATAAAGAAATACGGGAAAGAACATCGTGCAGAGCACGATGCCGAAGTTCGTCTCGCCGAACAGGAATTGCTCTAGCGCGTGAAGATATCGAAGGCCCGGCATGTAGTAGAACACACTTTCTCCACCCTGGAGTGCCGCGGCCCAATTTGCGTGGCGCAGCGCCTGCGCGATATCGAAGCCCAGCGACTCATGCGTGAGACCGTCATTGCCGCCTTCAAGCGTACGAAAGCCCACCAGATATCCCGGTGAGAGGATGGTTGTGGTTATGAGCGTGGAGAGTGCCGCCGCGATGGGCAGCAGGACTCGGTCAACCCGCACAGTCATGAGAAGGCTTAGAAGAGCGACGATACCGAAAGTGCGTAAGGCAGTTCTAAGCCAAAGGACGACTTCTCCGTGGAGAGGCGGGTTTATGGCGAACGATACTGGTGATGCGATAGAAAGGGCAAACACTCGCTTTCCCAGGTCCTCGCGAGTGATCTGCCGGCATGTCCAGGATCGATTTTGCAGGAGGTCAAACTTTTCGTGCTCCCGCTCCCACAACAGATCCCCCTGCCAGCAGGTCGTACCGCCAAGAAAGCTAGGATCGAACTCTGCCATGACGAAGAACGGCATCCGGTTCCGATCTATCGCTGGCCCGGCAATCCTCGCGACTTTAAGATTCACATTATTTTCCAGAGCGATCTGGGCTGGGTTAATTATTTTTCGCAATCGATTTGCATGAGCTTGTACGATATAAAAATTGTAGGTTAGCAGGTTGATGGCGCCGATCCTCGCCTGGTCTTGATTGCTGAAGCTCAATTCGTTCAAGGTGCGGGAGCTTTTGGGATTCTGCCAAAGAGCATCGGCTGATGGCGAGAAGGCATGCTCAATCCAGTGTCGAGGCTTCACGAACCCTTCCATGCCTCCAGAACTCTCCCTGCCGCTCAAATAAGTTCGATCGAACTCTGCTTTCATGAGCGAATTGGCGTCGGGAGGGAGTTCGCGTGCGAAAATTTCAAGGTTATCCCCCAAAGGAATGTAGACGTTCTCACCTTCCTCGAGGCGGGGAAGGGGAAGGAACCATCCCAACCCGGCGACCAGTATCACGACCACGGCTGCAAGCAGCCATCGCTTGGGAAGGGTGGTAGGGGTACCAAACGTGATAGCAATAACGGCGGCAAGGAGGAGCAGAAATCTCCAAATATCCGTTATCGGCATGCCGAGCACGGCGAAAACCATGCCAAGGATTGCAAGCCTAGGCAGGATGGCACGTGAATTTGCGACAACAAATCTTTTCAAGCAGCTACTTGCCGCTCCAGTAATTTTTTGGAGCCTCGCACTGGCGCGCAACGAGAACATCGGTTGGTGTTTCACGATGTAGCCCGTCTCCAAAGATCAGAACAAAGCGAGGAATCGACATACCCGGAAAATTCGTCAATGCGGGGATAAGTCGAGCGGATCATCTGGGCCGACATGCGACCGTCTTTGGCGAGGTAAACGCGCCCTTTAGCCTCACACACCACAGCGTCGAGCTTGTCCAGCAGCCGTAGCGTCGAGGTGCCTTTGTTCGGAAAGTCGAGAGCAAATGTGAGGCCTTCGATCGGGAACGACAAAAGTCCCGGCGATCGGCGCGATCCAAAGGCCTTGAGGACGGCAAGGTGCGGCCGTTGGTCAGTTTTGTTGACCTGGCGTACGCATTCAAGAATCGCAGTTGCGGCTGAGGTTGGCACTGCCATCTGGTACTGAAAGAATCCACGCCGTCCGTATAGCCGGTTCCACTCGGGCACGTGGTCGAGAGGATGCAGAAACGAATTCATGTCGACGCGACGTACTTCGTGATTGGGCCGATGCGTCGCGTAATAGAGCGCGTTGAGAACTCGTACTGTGCTGCGGTTCACCAAGCTCCATGGTAACTCGATTGGTATCTTCCAGCCCGTGCGATCTCTTGGAAGTTGGAGCTGGCCTTCACTACTTTCTTTTCCCCGCGAATAAATTCCGCTTAAGTCCGCCAAACGAGCACAATCAACCCATGCTGCGGAATATGGGAACGTAGTCACACTGGACTGATTGATGCCGAGGAACTCTTTGAGACCAGAGAAGCCTATGTTTTGGACGTCCATTTGGCTCGTTCTGAGGGGCTCGAGCTTTATTTCGGCAGAAACGATAATGCCTGTGAGGCCGAGGCCGCCGACGGTTGCCGTGAATAAAGGATTTCCGGGTTTCAGGTCATGAACGATCCCGTCGGACCTGAGCAGCTGGAGTGCACGTACATGGCAACCGAAAGTGCCGGCGACCTCATGATTTTTACCGTGGACATCGTTGGCGATTGCGCCGCCGAGAGTCACGTGTTGGGTACCCGGTAACACGGGTATCGAAAAGCCTTGCGGGATTGTGATTCGCGCGAGCTCCCGAAGCGATATGCCCGCCTCCGCACGAATTGTGCCTCCAGCGCGATCGAAATGAAGGACACGGCGCAGATTGGTCATCACCATGAGCGCTCCGTTGGAGTTCAGGCAGCTGTCCCCATAAGAGCGCCCCAGACCGACAGCGAGGATCTTCTTTCCCGCAGCTTGAGCTTCCGACATTAAAGACGGCAGCTCACTTTCGCGATGAGGACGTGCAAGAAAGTGAACGGACCGCGTTGTGCCACCCCAAGAGCGGAACCTTTCCGGCTGTAGTGTTGTCATAGAATGGCTAAGCCAAATGCCGCCAGCACGCCAAGCCCGAGCGCTAGACTGATCGGATCGCTCAACGCGAATTGAACTGGATCTTCATGAAGTGCGCCCCGATGGGCGAACAACCAGATATGGCAAAGCCAAATTGCCAATCCAACCGGCACTGCCCATAAGCGAGTCGGATGCAAGTACAGAGTCTGGCCGAATACCTCCTGCATTAGGTATAAGTTCATCACGATTATCGATGCGGTGCCGCTCGCGACACCGAGGGCAAGGGTCAACGGTCCATCCGACGGTTCGTACCCGCGATGCTGTAACGCCATACAGCTTCCGTCGATTGCGCCCTGAATCTCAGTTTGCCGTTTGGCCAGAACTAACGAGAAGAAAAAGAAAGCCGCGAAAGTCAGAAGCCACGGCGAAAACGCCACGTTCGCTAGGACGATGCCCATTACCAACCGCAAAACATACAGGGCTGCGATTGTTAGCGCATCTAAGATAGCCAAGCGCTTCAGGACGAGTGAGTATGAAAGACTGAGCAGCGCATATCCCGCCAATGCCGCCGCGAACTGGCTCGAAATATACGCAGCGCCGAGTAGTCCTAAAGCTATTCCCAAGGGCGGCAACGCGAACCCGAAGATTAACGACATCTCACCAGATGCAATCGGGCGCGCGGCTTTCGAGCGATGTTGCCGATCCGTATCGAGATCAAGCACATCGTTCACGAGATAGGTGCAGGACGCTATGATACCGAGAAGAACAAAACCGATGGCGCAGCGGACGAAGACCCCTGAATCGGAGAGCACATTCCCGAACAGTGCGGGCGCGAAGAGAAGCAGATTCTTCACCCAGTGATGGAGCCGAAGCATTCGCAGCCAAGCCAAGGGTGTGATTTGAAGCGGGCGAAATTCCGCGAGGACGCGTTTGTCGAGATCGCGCACGGTTTTCGCCACTTGAGGCGGAACACGGCAAAAAACAGCCGCTTCACATGCTGTCCACGTCTCGAGATCCGCTTGGCTTCGACCCGCGTAGGCAAAACCGGCGGGAAATTTTTGCCGCAGAAATGCAAAGCGAGGAATGGATGTTGGCGGGGCCAGCTCAGGGGACTGTTTCAGGCGCTTGGCGATTAGGTCACACAATTCGGCTGGTGCATCGGACAAGAGGATGATCTGACGGCCGCAGAGCCTCTGATTCTCTAGCCAAGCTATAAACTCCTCATCGAGCGGTAGCGATTTGTAATCAGGTTCGGCTCGTGAAATGTGCGTATTACTTGCTGGATGAGTCCGCAGTAGCATAGTTATCATGGAAAGTAGATGTGAGCGCCATCGCCTTAGACGAGCAGCGACCCGTTCAAAAACGAGATCCACTTTGAGGAAGCAGGAGACAGGCACGATGATCGGTAAGCTCGAGCCTTCGGTAGTCTGCGCTGTCCCAGGGTTGCGCTCTATTAACGAACCTCTGGCGAAAGCCTCGTGCACGTCCCGTCCCCCGTCGGCGTATTCCCGTGCTCACGCATGGCGCTAACGAATGGCGCGAGAAGGTTCGGGGGGTTAAAAAAAGTTATCCTGTCGTATAACTGTGCCGAAACCTCACTAAAACGTGCTAAAAGCAGGGTTTCACCAAGGTCTTCGGCTCTAACAATACAGCGATGGCGTCGGTATTGCCTGAATCGGAAGCCGACAACAGCTTTTTGCCACAAACGTCGCTAGCGTGAGGCTTTCACAAGTTCCCCGAAACGCTATCTGATCTGCCAGTCTTCGGACGACCCTTAAAGCATGATGGACCAGGTCTCTCCCCAAGCGCTCACGGAAACACCAGGGCTTTTGAGCGTAGAAGACGCGAAGCGCCTTTCTCCTGAACGCGTCATCGACCTGTTTATGAGCCATCTAAATCCTGGCCAGATGCATTTTATGCGGCTCCTCGGTTTTCACCGCGTCATCGTCGACTGTGCTGAGGGCATGTACTATTTCACGAGGGATAAGCAGAAGATCTTAGATTTTTTTGGGGGCTTCGGTTCGCTTGGGCTTGGCCATAATCATCCCCGGGTGCTTGCTGCTCGACAGCGATTTCAGCAAGAGAAGCGCCATGAGATTGCGATGGCTTTCCCATCTCAATATGCAGCAGCGCTCGCCTACAATCTCGCTAAAGTCTCACCTGCCGATCTCGACATGGTTTTCCTCGGCTCGTCAGGAACCGAGGCTATGGAAGCGGCCATCAAGATCGCAGAGCAGGCGCAAGGACCGCGAAGAAACAAAGTTCTCTACGCCGAGAACTCCTTCCACGGAAAAACTAAAGGAGTCCTTTCGATAACAGATGGGTCGCTTTACCGTTCTGAATTTGTGCTCATCGAAAATGCGGTGAGGGTTCCGTTTGGTAACATCGGAGCCATCGAACGCGCCCTTGAGGCTGATCCTGCTATAGGAACCGTTGTACTTGAAACCATTCAAGGCGGCGGTGGAGTCATTAGCGCGCCGCTACAATTTTGGCAGGAACTTCGTGCACTATGCGACAGGCGTTCGGTTTTGTGGGTAGCGGACGAAGTCCAGTGTGGGTTCGGCAGAACGGGGCGCTTCTATGCCTTCGAGCATGCCGGTGTTAGGCCCGACATAATCGCTATCGCAAAATCATTGGGCGGTGGCAAATGCGCCATGGGTGCCATGATTGCGCACCGTGATATTTTCATGCGCGCTTATGGAAGTCCGAAAAAAGCGCTCATTCACGGTCCTGCCACTTTCAGCGGTATTGGCGAAGCCTGTTGCACCGCCATAGAAGCACTTAACGTGCTCTACGATGAGGGATTGATGGGAAATGCAAGCTTGCAGGGCAAGTACCTACTTGCGCAATTAACATCACTAAAGGAGAAGCATCGTGTTCTCATCAAGGACGTACGCGGAAGCGGGCTCATGGTGGGGATGGAACTTGCGGATGTAAGCCAGACGCTTCCAGTTGGATTGCGCCAGATTGCCGCGACACTTGACGAAAGGCTTCAAGGAAGTCTTGCGGCTTTGCTTGGTGCCCTACTTCTGCGGAAGCATGGAATCCTCGTGGGTTTCACGGAGTACAATCGCAACGTCATTCGATTGGAGCCGCCGCTGATCTGCCAGCGCGTGCATATCGATCTTTTAATCGAAGCAATCGATAACGTGCTCTCGCGTGGGATTTCTGGCATTCTTTCCGATTACGCACGTCATGTGAGGTTCCGGTCCTGACGGCGCAACGACTCTCGGGCAGCGTCGGTCGGAGTTTGGTTCAGTTTGCTCCTACAATATGCAGCATCGGTTCGGAACTTTCTTTCGCGCTGATGAGCCGCATGCCGGCGGGCGCCAATACCTCAGCCCGCTGCGACACGCGTGAAACAAACGCCATCGTCATCCGCAGGCCGGGCCAATTGTCTTGGGCAACCAGCTCAATACCGTGCAGTTCTGCAACCGCCGCAACAAGAGCCAATCCCAGCCCATTGCCGGGTTTAGGCAAGCTTTGTTCAAGACGGTAAAACCTTCGAAAAATACGACTGCGATCTTGGTCCGGAACGCCAGGCCCATCATCGGCAACAGCAGCAATTAGACGCCCATTCTGGTCTGTGAGGCTAACCTCGATGGTAGTGCCTTCGGGTGTATGTTTAATGGCATTTTCGATGAGATTGGCAAGCATCTCCGATAAAAGATCGCCATCGCCCCAATAAGTCAACTTTGGCGCAACGTTTGCGGTGAGAGTCTTGCCTTCCTCCTCCGCCACTGTTGCGAAGGCATCTGCCACCGTTTCAAATAAGCTGCTGAGATCTAGCTCGCCGAAGCCTGCCGTGCGAGTTCCGGATTCGATTTGCGCGATGCGCAAAAGAGCCGAAAAGGTGTCCAGTATTGTATCGGTTTCCAGCAAAGCTGCATCAATGGTTTCTTTCGCCTCGGGATTTCGTTCGGCGCTGAGGCGCGCCGTCTCAAGCTTATTGCGCAGGCGGCCGAGCGGAGTGCGTAAGGCGTGCGCGATATCATTGGAAATTTGACTAAGAGTTTCCATTAACAACTGAATGCGGTCGAGCATACGGTTCAAGCTGGCAGAGAGCCGGTCAAAATGATCGTAAGTCCCGCGAAGCGGGACACGGGAATCGAAGTTTCCCTCAATGATTTCGGCCACAGTGGTCGAGATGGCATCCACTCGTCTCAGAAAAAGATTGCTAAGGAGAATTCCACCGAGCAGTGCGAGGCCCAGAAATGCCACTAAGGTCCAGACGAGTGCTTCGAAAAAAGCGTGTCGAATGGCACGTATCGGTGCGAGGTCATCCCCTACAGTAATGCGGTAGCCGTTATCCAGCAGTTTGGTTTTCACCCGAAATTTTTTGGGGACATCTGGATTCTGTTGGTCCGGGAGCGTGATGTCGGTCCAACCCAGTTTGCGAGGAGCGTGAGGCAGGCTGCCGGCGAGCCGTCTTCCGTCTGCGTTGGCCAGAAAATATTCCAGATTGCCTGCATAGACGACTCGCTGCTGGACCTCTCGCACTAGTTCTGATGCTCCCTCGCTTTGAAGCAGGAGCTCAAGAAGCCGCAGTTCTCCTTCGATGCGCGTTGTCATTTGACGGTCAACGGAGTTCTGAACTGTCCAGTAGACGATGCCGCCGAGGACCACCGCGGAGCTAGCGAATAGAGCCGCATACA
>Ga0306921_10007314_pt1 | contig 11593 bp, 8 predicted proteins | sample sta12Cox44000080_FD_203760 | JGI IMG/M metagenome (GOLD analysis project Ga0306921, IMG submission 203760) | Lab enrichment of tropical soil microbial communities from Luquillo Experimental Forest, Puerto Rico - statoxic.12C.oxic.44.000.080 (v2)... | ecosystem: Environmental > Terrestrial > Soil... | reverse complement strand
CCCCTTCTTCGCGCGCAACGTTCAGTCGTTTCTGTTCTTCAACCTGCACGTATTCAAGCGGCGTTTGACCTGACGGTTTCATGGACCCACTCCTTCATAAATTTGAATTCGATCCAGTGGCGGCGGTAAGAGACTTTTGCTTTTCCTTGCGCAGGAAATACGCGTATGCCCCAACGGTGAGAAAGTTGATGAACACTGCAATGACATTCCAGATAATTACCGGTCGCGAAGCGATAAGCAGGCCGTAATACACCCACAGGATCTGGAACGCTCCCATAATGGCGCCCATCCGTGGATTCATGCCCTCGCTTGACCGGCGTCTCATCATCGCCAGAAGGTCGGGGAAAGCGGCGAAGGTGGTTCCAAAGCCGGCGATAATTCCAACCATCTCGGGCAGGTCGGTATCCGACCTAACGATCTTGTCCGTATCGATGACCAGGTGCTGACACCCGCTAAGCAGGACTAGGCTGAGCAGAAGGGCAGCAAATAGAACTTGCTTGAATCGGCTCATCCTGTTCTCCTCACCCCTCCGCTCAGTTCGGATTGGACTGCCATTTTCACCGCAAGCCAGAGTTGACGGCAACTGTCACTTGTGACAGGTAGCGCGAATTTGTGTCGTTGGCGGTTCTCGTACTCAGAACCTTTGTGCGAATGCCGAATGGCGGGCTATTTCTTTAACTTCGGCGTTCCCATCCACGAATACTGCCAGGCAACGGCCACATTATTGTAATTCCCGCCGAACCGCGAAAATGTGCCGCCGCTATAGCTGAATTTCAGTGATTGGTGCTTGGCATAGCGCCACGCGAAAGTCCCACCCAGCCGCGATCCCACTTGCTTGGTGTCAAGGTTTTGTATGCCGCTTAGACGGGTCAGCCCGCCCCACCAGAAATTGCCATCCAGCGACGCCCACGTACCCGGCTTGAAGTCGTAACTCAAGTGACCTTCCAAAGATCCGATGGGGTCCTCCGTCTGCGGCTTGGACCCGGTGCCGGGAGCTGCAGGATTGGTGGTATAGAACCACACCCCGGCGTAGCCGTCGAGCACCCAGTTTGCCCATCGCTGGGAATACCCGAATTCTGGCTTGAACGCCCAGCGATTGATGCCCCAGTTGATCACCTTTGTGGGATCGTATTGTCCCGTAGGAGCAATGATTTTCAAGCTGACACCCAGCAGCACTTTCTGCTTCCACTTCGCGAACGCCGCGGGTTCCATGGCCGGGCCACCCTTCAGGTTCACTGACACTCGCAGAGCAAAATCCATCAGCCCCGAACGATAGATTTGCCGATGCTGTTCGTTTAGCTCGCCTTGAAAGTACCCAACCCCGTATGGCAGCGCTCCGAGTATGTTGGCGGAACGGCCAAAGAAACTGAACGAATGGTACAAGCTGAAGACCGGCACGCTGAATGTCCCGGTCGCATTCGTGACCGGCACCGCTCCGTTAAAGTTCACTCCGCCGTCATAGAAGCAATAGGTAAACGTCGCTGCGTTGGAGCTCACCGGCGTGATGACATAGGCTCGCGGCGCCAAGTCCTGCGCCCACAAGGGCAGGGCCAGCGACGCCACCAGACTGCACTGTAGCGCCTTGGAAAACGGTTGCATAAGCAGCAGCAAACGAGCGCTTTTTGCACGATTTGGTAAGGAAGGGCGGCCCCGCATGGCCGCCCGTCCGCTTGGTTGTTTCTCTACTGCCCTTCGTGCGCCTTGATCATTGCCGCAATTTGCTTCTTGACCGCGTCCAGGTTGAAGCTGGCCGGGTCTTGCATCGGTGGATAGTTGACGGCCGTTTCCGCAAGATCGAATACCGCTTTCTGCACCACCACGAAGCGCCAGAACTCGCGAGCGAAGAAGTCCATGGGATAACCCCAGGCGCCATTGAGAGCGCTTTCCCCACGCAACATCGAGAAACGCTCGAAAGGATCCCACCGGAGATTAGTGATAGCCGGCATATCAACCGTTACCTTCTCTCCGGGCCAGCCGTAGGGCTGTACGAGGAAGGTATATTTGAAGTCGTCGGTTCGAACTGCCATGAGTGCCGGACCGGCGAAGTAGAACACTTCGTGGCGGGCCGAAGGTCCCTTCCCCTCCAGCAGGGCCATCTGATTGTAGCCATCCAGATGGTTCTTATAGGTGCTGTCGCCCAGCTTCACCCCTTTCAGGAGCTGATCCGTGATATTGGGGTTCCCAGCAGCCGCCGCCAACGTGGGTAACCAGTCGAGACCGGAGAAAATACCGTTCTCGACTCTTCCCGGCTGCACGTGACCCGGCCAGCGGATGATGCATGGTACGCGAAAGCCACCCTCATAGCCGGTGCCCTTCTCGCCTTTGAACGGCGTGTTGGCGCCGTCCGGCCAGGTGAACGTCTCGGCCCCATTATCGGTGGTGAAAATCACGATGGTGTTGTCGGCCTCGCCAATCTCTTGCAGGTGCTGCAAATCCGCTCCGACGATGTCATCTAACTGCGCCATTGCAGCTTCTTCCAGACCGAAACCCGATGTGGGGTTCATCAAAGCCTGATATTTCGGCGAGAGATAGGTGAAGACGTGCACGCGGGTGGGGTTGTGCCAGATGAAGAATGGCTTGCCGTCCTTCTTGGCCTGGTCCATGAAACCTGCGACGCTCTGTGCCAGCTCCTCGTCGATGGTTCCCATGTTGTGTTTGTACGGGCGCCCTTTCTGCCAGCCCTGCATGCCATCCATGTTGGCGAATGGCGCCAGTGGTCCCTCGTCCTCAATCTTCTGTTTCCCGATGGGTCCCCATCGCGCTTGACTGGTTGTATCATCCGTGTTGGTCGCCCAACAATGAATCAGGTTGCGCGGTCCGGTCTTGTCGATCCAGTCCTGCGGATAATCGAACCAGTACGGATCAGACATCGCGTCGAGGTGATAAAGGTAGCCGTAGTACTCGTCGAAGCCATGCACGCATGGCAGGAACTTGTTCAGGTCACCCAGATGGTTCTTGCCGAACTGTCCGGTCTCGTAGCCCAGCGACTTCAACACGGTGGCCATCGTGACGGCCTGTGCCGGTATCCCTACATCAGCCCCGGCCTGACCCACCGTAGTCATACCGGTGCGGAGAGGAATCTCTCCCATAATGAAGTTGGCACGCCCTGCCGTGCAGCTCGCCTCCGCATAGTAGTCGGTGAACATCATTCCCGCGGCGGCAAGCTTGTCGAGATTGGGCGTCTTGCCCACCATCATTCCCCGGTTGTAGGCGCCGATGTTGAACCAGCCCACATCGTCGCCCATGATCACCAGAATGTTGGGCGGCTTTGCGCTCCCGCCCTGACCGTGACCAGTTGCCGCACTCATTGGGAGCGCGAGGATACAGAGGGCTAGCGCTCCTAGTGCCAGTTTTCCTACTACCGCTCGCAAATTCATCTCTTTCCTCCTGTCTATTGCCGAATAGCGCCCGCTAAGCCGGCACCGATACGTTTGATCGAACGCCAGAGGATCGGTGCGACCGCAGCCAGGTAAGGAGAGTGGTCGACCTGATCTTTGGACAGGCGCCTCACTCCTGCTTGGTTCGTTGGCCTGCCATTTCACTGCAAAAAGCGGTTAATGGGAACTGTCATTTATGACAGGTGGTGTGATCGGGCGGGCGCGCTCGGTTGTTGTTGGGCTCGATACCGCCCAGAAGACGTGCGACTAAAGTGCCTAATGTGACAGTGTTAAGGCAAAAATTAACATAAGTTAGCTGAGTAACCCGGCTAAAATCTGAAGCATTCCTTTGAAGCAACCTCTTCGGCGGGCGAAAGCCCGTGGGTATTCGTTCACCTTTCGACCTGACTTGGTTCGATCACGATCGACGCGCGCAGATAGCCGGCGCGACGATGTGGTCCAGCAATTGCGGCGATTCAGGGTGGAAACTAATTGTCGCGTCAGAGGGCCTTATGCGGAAGTTGCGGGTCACAAGGGACCCACGTTTCCACAGTAACTTTGAGGTCTTGGGGTTTCCCGTAACGGGGTTGCTTATCCTCGTTGTCTTAGCACTTCCCATTCCCGCAAGTCTTTGCTCAGCTGCGGCAGAGCCTAGGCCACGCGCGAAGAACGTTCTGGTGCTGTTCACTGGAGATGGAGGGGAACACAAGAGTGAGTTCTTGAACACCGTTGAGTCGACGGTGCGGGCTCGTGTTCCAGTGCCAGTGAACTTCTTTGTCTCATCGCTGGCTTACCCGATATCAGAAGAAAGACCATATTGGGGAACCCTGGCAGAAACCTTTCGCGGCCAGTACTCCGGTGTAAAGCTGGATGTCGTGATTGCCTCTGGTCTACCTGCGCTTCAATTCGCGGCGGAATACCGAGAAAAGCTATTCCCTGGCGTAGCGATTGTTTTCATAGCGATCACTGACAGGGAATTGCGAGAACAGAGCAAGTGGCCAGACGTGACCGGTGTGACCGTGCCTGTGGGTCTTCGGGAAACCATTGATCTTGCGCTTCATCTCCATCCAGATACAAAGACAGTCGCGATTATCACAGGCCCATCCTTTTCTAGTAACTACTGGCTGGCAGTTGCGCACGCCGAACTTCTTCGTTATCAGGACCACATCAGCGAGATAGACATCCTCGGACCCGCAAACCATGAGATGGTTGACAGAATTGCTGCTCTCCCCCCGAATACGGTTGCGCTCTTTAGTTTTTCTGCAGACACGGTGAATCGGCCCGCCTTCGGGGGCTGGGATGTGCTCTCTGCGTTAGCACAGCGCGTGCCGACTTATTCCGCCTGGCCAGCGCTCTGCCAGTACGGGTGCATTGGAGGAGCATACGAAGACGCAAGAAAAGAAGACTTGGCCACCGCCGAAATAGCAGCACGAATCCTGTCAGGTGAGCGAGCAGAGAATATTCCCATTTTGCACGCCACCGATCTTCAGGTCCGCGTGGATGCGCAGGCACTCCAGCGATGGCACATTCCGGAATCGGCCTTGCCTCCCGGCAGCGTCATCATCGACCGCGAGCCCAGCTTTTGGGAGCGCGACCGCAACTACATCATCGTTGCTGTTCTAGTAATTCTTGCCCAGTCGTTACTGATAGCCGGACTCTTGTGGCACCGCGCTCGAAAGCGAAAAGCCGAAGCCGTCTTGCGCGAAAGTGAAGAGCGCTTCCGAGTTATGGCGGACACGACCCCGTCCCTGATTTGGATGGCAGACCAAAATGGCAAGATCACCTATCTGAATAGCAAGAGCGTCGAATTTACCGGCGATCCGAGGGCTGGATTTGGCGACTCCTGGTCAGAGTATGTTCACCCCGACGACTTGGATAGCGTACTGTCGGCTAACGCGGGGGCCTTGGCAAAACGCGTGTCTTTTTCTAAAGAATATCGTCTCCGTCGTTACGATGGTGTCTACCGCTGGATGTTCGATGTTGCGTCGCCCCGGGTGAATGGCGACGGGTCATTTGCTGGCTTCATCGGTTCGGCAATCGATATAACGGACCAGAAGGTTGCTCAGGATGCACTGGAGAAAGTCAGCGGCCGGCTCATTGAGGCGCAGGAAAAAGAACGCAGCCGAATCGCACGTGATTTACATGACGACATATGCCAGAGACTTGCGTTGCTCTCTATGGAGTTGGAACAGGCAAATCGCACTCTGAACGAAGCACCAGCAATTACGAATCAGCGCTTGGAAGAAATTCAGCGGCATTGTGCGGAGATCACGGGAGATGTTCAGGCTTTATCACACCAGTTGCATTCATCGAAACTCGATTACCTGGGAATCACAGCAGCCATTCGAGGCTTCTGCCAGGAGTTTGCAAGGCAACATGGGGCGAGCGTTGAGTTCGTAGAAGAGGGACTGCCGACGCATTTGCCCAAGGACGTTTCGTTGTGCCTTTTCCGTGTCACCCAGGAAGCGCTGCATAATGCGGTGAAGTACAGCGGAGCAAACCAATACACAGTGGATCTTAAAAGTGACTCTGACAAGGTAGAGCTCGGGGTGTCGGACACAGGCGTTGGGTTCGACGTGGAAGCAGCCAGGCGGAACGGGGGCCTGGGGCTCGTCAGCATGCAGGAACGAGTTCATCTGGTGCATGGGGAGTTCTTTATAGAGTCGTCGCCCGGCAAAGGAACCAGAATTGTCGCAAAGGTGCCCGTGACAGTGAAGGCCGACGCAGGAGCAGGCGGTAACCAGGACGCACGAATAGCAGGAGTGGCATGAAGCGGATACGCATACTGCTCGCTGACGATCACACCATGATTTGTGATGGTTTTCGCAAATTACTGGAGCCGGAGTACGAAGTCGTGGATTCCGTTCGCGACGGGCATGCCCTAATGAAAGCCGCTATCGAACTGAAGCCGGACATAGCGCTCATAGATGTAGGGATGCCGCTGTTGAATGGTTTGGACGCGGCACGCGAGCTGAAGCAGAAAGCGCCGGGCATAAAACTCGTCTTCCTCACCATGAACAACGATCCGGATGTTGCAGCGGAGTCACTAAGGATTGGGGCCTCCGGGTATCTGCTGAAGAACGCACCTGCCGCCGAATTGCTGCAGGCCGTTCACGACGTAGCGTTAGGCAAGTCCTACGTGACACCACAGATCAATCAGGCTTTAGAAAAAATCTTCATTCGTGACCCGAAGGCATTGGAGCGGCCATCGCACCTAACCCCCAGGGAGCGGCAGGTCCTGCAATTGCTTGCCGAGGGACGTTCGGGAAAGGAAATCGCGGACATTTTAAACCTGTCTATCCGAACGGTGTGGTTCCACAAGTACCAAGTCATGCAAGAGCTTGGACTTAAAACCACCGCCGAACTCGTGCAATACGCCATCAAGCACGGAATCATCTCCGCGGCTTAATAGCCGCTGTCTTCCAACGGTCGCCAAGGTCCTGCGTACTGTCAAAATTGACAGTGGTCAGCCTCCTCGCGCAGAGCAAGAATGGATCGTGGTATAACACCACGACGCGTGGAGCCCTATGGGGAAGCTTCGAGTGTTGCTTGCTGACGACCACGAAACGATCCTGGCACGGGAGCGTTCGGTACTGGGCGAGGACTTTGAGATCGTTGGCGCCGTGACAAATGGCCGAGATGCCGTTGAAGAGGTGCGGCGACTCGATCCGGATGTATTGGTAATCGATATTTCGATGCCAATTTTGGACGGATTGCAAGCAGTGTCCCGGCTCCGGCAAGACAATCGTCGGACCAAGTTCGTTTTTTTGTCCGTTCATGAAGATCAGGACTTCGTCGATGCGGCCTTTGCTGCCGGCGCTTCCGGCTATGTCACGAAATCGCACCTCACATCTGACCTGGTGCCCGCAATCCGCGAGGCGCTTAGCGGGCACACGTACATCTCTAAATCGATCAAACCATAGCAGCGAGATCTGGCTCGACGAGTTGAGAACCAACAGTGCGAAGACCGTGGATAACATTGGCAATCGTGCTGGCCGCGATGCCATTCGTTGCCCGCGCGCAAACGTTTCAGGCGCTGCCTGAAATCGATGCATATTACCATTTCGACCCGAACTTCCGTGCGTATTTTCAAGCCAAAGAAACGCGGGAAGGAGGGGCTCCGATGACAGCGGAAATCGGACCCAGCCTCGATTTTCATTTGATGTCCATGGAACAGTTACGCGAGATCACAGCTTTCGATCTCGATAAAGCGAAGTCCCACTTGCTGCTGTTCTCGGTTGGGTATCGCTATCTGCCCACTCCGGGCGAGCCACCGACAAACCGGTTTGAACCGTACGTCATCGTTCATCTTCCCGCGCCCGAGCGGATTCTGCTTTCAGACAGGAACCGCGCCGACCTTGACTGGAAGAGCGGCAACTTCTCCTGGCACTATCGCAACCGCATCGATGTGGAACGGCCATGGAAAATTCGCAGCTATCACCTGTCACCGTATGTTGCTGCCGAATTCTGGTATACGAGTCAGTACTCGAAGTGGAGCACAACGTCGATTTTTGCTGGATGCCTGCTACCGCTCGGCAAACACGTCGGTTTCAACCCTTATTACGAGCATGAGAACAACACCGGCCAGAGCCCGAATCAGCAATTGAACCAGTTGGGGCTGATTCTGAACCTCTGGTTCTAAATCGTTGCATTCCCAAATGGAAGTCGCTAAATTTACGGGTACCCTGGCCCCACTGAAAACAAAGGGTTTGCAGCGCGATTCGCTGTAAGTTCGTCCACGGCGGCCAGATTCGGAACTGACAATTGGCGGTGAATAAGAAGTAAACTTCGCTTGCCGGCCGACGGAAGCGTTGTTTCTAATTTCCGGAGGTACTTAAGAAAACCGGCGCCCTCGGCGAAGGACGACGCCGGCGTAGGGGTGAGGGGAAGTCGCTTACTTGCCGCCTTTTGGTTATCCGCTTGTTTCAGCAAGTCCCAATAGGTTGTGGTCCACCACGGCTTAAGGCCGGGGATATCGTGGTTTGCTGAAGCAACCGGATAAGCGGGTGAAGATCAGACGGAGGCGATCGTCCCCGATCTCTTCGTCCCAGCTATCCTCATCTCCGCCGGTTGTGTTGTTGATGCGCGATTCTCTCGTGCATCGACTCTTCGGCCAGGTCCAAGTCTCCCAGAAGGCGCACGAGCGTCGCCAGTACCCGGCCCGATTCCGAGCGGTAAAGAGTCTCAATGGTCCTGCTGAGTTTGTTCAGGCACGGGCGGCAGCACGTACGCCAACCTAGCAAACGGAGGCGCTGGACACAACTGCCCTCGGGCTCCTCTACCCACAACTCATCGGTGTTACGATCTCTTGCGCATCGTTAGTAAGCGCATAATCGCAATTCACTCACCGACAATGGAATGCGAGCCACATGGCCGAAAAGTCGGCTACTCGGACACCAGCAGCCGAATCGACGGGGCAATGTAGGGTTCTGAATTGCCTTATTGTCTCCAAGCCGCCAGAATCGCCTGTACCTGACTGGCGACCCGCTGACGGGCGAGATCGCGCTCTACACCGGCCGCCAGTAGCGCATCGTACTCGGTATGTTCATGGCGGACCGCCGCCGTTACGGCAGCCACGAGAGCCCGCTCTTCGAGGTTTCGCCCCGCCGCGGTTCGTCCGACCCGGCCGCTGCCTCTTGCCGCGGTATGCGCGGCAATAGCCGCCGCCTCTTTTGGCGGACAGCGGGGAAACAGGATTCCTATCTCCTCAGTCATCTGGGCGACCAATGCGCAGTCTTGCTCTTTCCGCCGCAAGGCCCCAACCGCTCTGGCTTTCGCCCGTTCATCGGCGTCCAGCGAGCACTCTTGTTCCGCCTTTTCTAGTGCGGAGTTCTCCACCAGGATGCCCTGCCGCTCATAACGCCCGCGCGACCGGCTGAAACGCAGCACCACGGCCGTGCGGTCACTGTACTTTGCGGCGCGCCGGGTTAAGGCGGCGTCGCCTGCCGGCAAATATTCGAGATGGTCCAGGCGCGCACACGGCAGGCACAGTGGCTGCCCCGCTTCCATAAAAAGAAAGCAGCCCTGGGCAAGCTCGGCGCCGCACTCCGAGCACTCGGAGTCGCGCACAATTTTAAATACCACGGGTTGGACGGGGCGACTCAGCTTTTCGGTGATCTGCTGTTGTTTGCGTTCAGACAGAGCAGGCGAGACATAGTGTGTGCGGTAGCTCTTCTCGATGGCGGGATCTCCGCTCTTGCTGAATTGGAGGTCCGCCGTCCCTGTGCGCGTCCGGCGGACGTAGCGGGTTTCACTAGGCTTGAGACCATGCGCCAGCGCCCACTGACGGAACATCGCCATCGATAGCGAGATCTTCTCGAGATTTGCCTGGATTACACGCTCCAGGAAGTCGATGCGCCCTTTCCTCCAGGATTCGACATGGGTGGGTGCCAGGAGTCCAGCTCCAGTGAGGATATCGATCGCACTGACGTATTGATGGTGAGCCAGGGCAGCCTCCGCCGCGCGGACGATCCTCTCCCTCAACTGGTTCAGACGGTCCGGGTGCAAAACTACCCTCCTGGCGCGAGTCAGGCAATGTATCACAAGCATGCCGACAGCAGTCGGCAATCGCAGCACTCCTCGGCATCTACGATGATGGGTTCGGAGTATCTTCTATCTTCTTAATAAACCGGGGAACGGGCATCCCGCAAGCACAGCTCCCTGGAGTACAAACTCCCCCGACTTGCACTGGGAAATCAGCCGCGTTCTTTTCCCGTCACGGGAGAGTCGGAAGTGGGCCGCGAGGCCGCAGGTCGGTACGATGAAACGTCCTTGCGACAGGTATCACGTTTCCGCTTGGACGCATAGTCGCCGTTCCGTCCATGTGGTCGCGACCTGGTGGAGTTCTTCAAGAGCACCGGTTGGGCTTTCCCGTCAACTTGACGCCGGACAGACCACCTCTGGATCGGCCTTCACATGTCAAGCGAGATTCCAAGACCCCGCAACTCTGCAGCTTCGCGATTCCTAGTCATCCGGAGGACCTCGTCTCCATCAGGCGGATAGGCCGTATAGGGTTCACTCGCCGCCGATGCGCTAGAGTTGTCAATCACACAGATCCCATGATGCCGGGCGCGAGTCGGGTTATGATGTTGCGCAGAACCAGACAATGACAACTTACGGCTCATCGCAGCTTGACCGCATCTTTCAGTTCGGATCGTTCGAGCTCTCCGAGCGCGAGGGAGAGTTGCGCAAGAACGGCGTGCGCATCAAGCCACAGGAACAGCCATTTCGAGTATTACTCGAACTGGTCGCCAATCCGGGCAAGGTTGTTTCCCGCGAAGAACTACAGCAGAAGCTCTGGCCCGCTGACACGTTTGTCGATTTCGACGTTGGGTTGAATAATGCAATCCGCAAGCTGCGGCAAGCTCTAAACGACGACGCCGACCATCCCCACTACATTGAAACGCTGGCGAAGCGTGGATATCGCTTTGTTGCGCCGGTGACCGAGCCCACCGTCTCGCCTCCCCCGACCGGGCCGCATTCTCCGTCGAAGGCTTCGGACTCGATATCCAACGACGGGGCATCAGATACTTTGTCAGATGTCGGCGGTTACTTAAGGTTAGCTGCGGTTCGCAAGTGGCGACCGTGGTACCTCGTGCTGGCTGGGTTAGCTGCGATTGCCCTCGTAATCTACATTGCAGTTGTCTACGGACCGGGATTAAGGAAGACTCATCTCGCGACTGAGCGACAGGTCACGGCCAATCCTCGGGAAGCGCCAATTGTTGGCGCCGTGGTATCTCCCGATGGACGATTCGTCGCCTATGCCGACACCACCGGGGTGTACATCCGTCACATTGACACCGGTGAGACCCGCCCGCTGCAGTTGCCGGAGGGCTTCGACGCTGTACCCACAGGCTGGTTCCCAGACGGCATGCATCTATTGCTGGACTCGGGCGAAGCCCTTTACTTTCTCTTGCCAACAAGCACAACTGCGCTTCCCAGCCTGTGGAAGGTGTCTCTTCTGGGAGGCAGCCCGCAGAAGCTGATGGACAATGCAAGCGGGGGAGCGGTTTCGCCGGACGGCTCCGGGATCGCATTCTTGCGAGCTGACACCGTGGGCTCGAAAGAAGTCTGGGTAATGGGGAGCGACGGAAATAATCCCCAGCGCATTGTTGAGGCTGCCCGGCCAGAAGCGTCGGGCAATGTGAGCGCTCTGACGATCAACGAAGTGTTTACTCCCGTGACGGTTTCCGGCATTGCCTGGTCTCCTGATGGGA
>Ga0306921_10007312_pt1 | contig 11594 bp, 25 predicted proteins | sample sta12Cox44000080_FD_203760 | JGI IMG/M metagenome (GOLD analysis project Ga0306921, IMG submission 203760) | Lab enrichment of tropical soil microbial communities from Luquillo Experimental Forest, Puerto Rico - statoxic.12C.oxic.44.000.080 (v2)... | ecosystem: Environmental > Terrestrial >... | reverse complement strand
GGTCTGTTAGCGCCGCTAAAAGAGCCATTCCGGGGACTAAGTGCGATAGAAAATGAGCAGCCCAGCCATCACGATCATGGCCGTCATCGTGCCCGTCCACGGCACCATCCACCTCCAGAAACGCGCCAGTTTCGGCTTCCCCGGCGCCACTGTGGGCTGGTCGTAGCTGTTGCCGTTCGCCATCATCCTGCCTCCGATACTGCTCTGCTAGCGCGACCAGACGGCCCACCAGCGCGGCCCACCAATCAGGGTTGACTGACGGGACCCCCGCCTCGGCCAGCACCAGGCTGACCGCCGACTCAAGCTGAAACCGGTTCATCCTTCCTGCCTGCTGGCTGCCCGTTCGGCGCCCAGCACCCTGACGCACGTCTCCCACGCCGCCTCCACCGCGGTCAGCCGGTCCCGCAGCTCCGCCAGCTCGTTCTCCAGGTGCTCATGCTCGGCCCGGTGCTCGTCCCACATGCCGTCGAGCCCGTCGAACTGGTCATTGATCCACGTGTGATAACCCTCATGGTGGGCCCGGTCGTGGACATCACCAGCGGTCTTGCATGACGCCGTAGGGCACCGGAACCCGGTCCCGGTCGGGTCTTTGCGCCACCCGGCCTTCCGCATCCGGTAGCGGCCGAGCAGCCCGGTCCCGGCCTGCTCGTCGTAGTCCTCGGCCCTGCCGTCGCTCTCGCCTGGCGGCCGGAGCGCGCGCCTGCGGGTCATGGTGTGGCCCCGGGGTGCAGCGTGCACTGAGCTGGCGGGCACGGCGCCGGACCTGCGGGCCGGTGCGACAACGCCAGCACGATCACGACTAGGACGGCCACGACCAGGACGGCGACCTTGACCAGCCACCACAGGGCCCGTACCTCGTTGGCCAGCGCGGACGGCGCCCGGCTCACGACTGGCCCCGCTTCGCCTTCGGCGGCACCCCGGTCAGGGCCTTGGCCACGTAAAACCCGAACGACTCCGGCTCCGCCGCCCACCACAGGCGTACCGCAGCGACCAGCGTCTCAATGTTGAGCACGTTGCCTGGCGCGTCGCCCAGGCGCACCTCATCCGGCCGGTGGCCGTTGGCGGGCATCAGCTCGCTCACCACCAGCCGCCCTTCTTGCCGTCATCCTTGCTGCCCCTACGGATGCTGAACAGTCCCATCGTGACGCTCCCCAATCCTGACTGTCGTCTCCGGCCACAACCGAAGCTCCTCGCCGTCCTCGCCGTACAGGCTGATCCTGCCCGGCGCGTGATCCGACCCGCTGACCGTGATCCGCACGGTCACCTCGTCCCCGGCCCGCACATGCGCGGCCTGGCTGATACCCGCCACCACTGCCCCTCCCCTAGTTGACCTGTATCCACGCCGCGCCGACCGGGCCCAGCGCCTTCCCCGCGTAGACGACGCACAAGCCGTTACTGCCCGGCCCGCACGGCACGTCCACCCGCTGCTTGCCGTTCAGGTCATACGTCTGGGTCGCAGCGGTCGACCCCACCCACTCCACGTTCACGGTGCCGCCCTGCACGCATCCCAGCCGCAGATGCCCCGCATATTTGGGGATCGGCAGGGTCGCTTTCCCGTCCGCGCCCAGTATCAGTTGCATGCCTAGCTCCTCCTCATACATGACTGCCGGGACCGGCGCCGGGGGGGTGTCCCCCGCGGCCAGGCTGATCAGCACATCCATGGGGAACCCGGGCCCGCAGTCGGTGTGACCGCCGCCGGCCGCGCCCAGGTCGCTGTGCTGGCACACCCCGCGCCCGCCCCCCTGCGCCTGCGCGGGGGTCAGGGCCATCAGGGGGATACCGGCCCGGGCGGCCTCCTCGGCCACCCATTGCGCCATGCTGGCCAGGGCCGTGTCCTGGGCGAGCCACTGGTCACGGGTCCAGGTGGCCCCGCCCGAAGCGGGGGTGCAGAAGCATCCGTTGAGAGCTACCGGGTTGTAGCTGGCCACCGACCACGACGCGCGCCCCCGGGTCACGTACTCGTAGCACACCCCGGCCGTCGTGTTGTCCACGGACACGTGGTAGGACACTTGCGATGCCGGGTCGCACACCCACGTGGCCAGGTTCTGGTTCGTGGTGGCTCCCTGGGATGTGTGGAGCACGATGATCCGCGGCGTCGAGCTGCCCCGGCTCGAGGAGTTCGGGGACGGCGCCTGTATCCGGGTGATCGCCACCATGCCTCCTAGACCTTGGCCGGCCGTCGACGTAGACCAGGGCATGCGACCCTGGGGGTATCAGCCCCGGCTTAGCCGAGTCGTAGAAATCCACGCGCGCCTGCCTTCCTAGCTGCCTGTGATGTCAAGCGAGTACTCACCGTTGATCACGTACTCATCCCCCGTCGTGATCCCGCCGAACCCGTGCGCATCGACCGCGCCGGACGTGTTGATCGCCCATGCCCCGGCCGCGCCGGACGTCACGTCCCAGCCCCAGATGAACTGCGCCGTCACGGGCCGCAACGCGGCGGGCAGGGTGAACAGGGTGATTCCGGCCCCCGCAGCCGGGGTGACAATGCCGTTGAGCTGCACTGTCCGGCCCGGGGACGGGACTACGCGGATCGAGAGGTTGGCGCCGCCGTGGTCGAAGTTGCCCCAGTTGGCCGCGAAGTTCGGCACCGACCCCCCGGACCCGACCTGCGCCCAGAACTGGTAGGCCACCCCGCCGTCACGGGTGGTGTACAGGGCCCCGTTCGTGTTGAGCCCCTGTGCGGTCGCGCCCGGTTCCACGACCGCGGCAATCTGGATGCCCGCCGAGGTGAACGTCCCTCCGGCGCTCATGGCCAGGTTCCCGGCTGACAGGCCCGCCCACGCCGGGTTGACGCCCGTGGTCTCGGTGCCGATGGTGGGGACGCCAGGCACGCCACCGTGCCCGCCGAGCTGGTTGCCGAACGGGTCGACGGTGGATGCGGTTTCCCACGCGATCGGCGGGTTGCCCGGGGCGCCAAACCCGTTGTAGACGAACACGCCGGTCAGCCCGTTGCCCTGCGCGATCAGGATGTTGGTGTTGCTGTTCCCCCACATGGGGCGCCTCCTCCGGGGCCGGGGCAGCACAGCTAGCGGGACCGTGGCCAGGCCGCGCCGGGTCAGGTAAGCGCCTGGCGCAGCCACAACGTCACCTCCGGCTGAATGTTGGAGGTCCGGTTGTACGGGCCGGACGTGAACGGCACCGACCAGCAGAATGCAATCGTCTGCGTGTCCGACAGCAGCATGGGCTGGACCGGGTCCCAGTAGTTCTGCCACCCCTGCGGCACGAAATTGAACTTTTTTCCGTCGCGCAGCACCCACACCACCGACCCGACCGGCCCGTCTAGGGCGGCCTGGTAGATCTCCATCTGGGTGACGCGGGGGATGATCGTGTTGGGGTCGAAGATGACGTTCCACCCGGTGCCGAGGAGGAACGGGTTTATTTGGGTGGTGGTGTCTGAGGTGCCCATGACCGGGCCGCATGTCCCCAGGTCCTGGTACAGGGCCATCAGGCTGCGGCCTTCGCCAGCTTGGCGTCGATCGCGTCGCGGATGAACTCGCTCACGGTCTGCCCGGTTTGCACGCAGTGCACCGCCAGCCGCACCCACTGTTCCTGCTCGAGCCGCAGCGTCAGCGCATGCATGTCAGCAACCATGACCTCATGGTATCAGGTTCGGGTGCCCCAGGTGAAGGCCGCGCCCGGCGCCGCCGGGGCCGTCGACTCCGTGCCCGGCTTCACGCTCTTCAGGCCCGCGCTGCGGGCATGCACGTACTGCACCCACAGCAGCACACCGGCCAGGCCGCCCCCGGCCAGAGGCGGCCATCTCCGCTTGTCCAGCAGCATGCCCATGGCGACGAACAGGGCCGCCTGCGCCAGGCCGAGCTTCACCCACTTCATCAGCGTCTCAGCCCGGCTGGCCGCGTTGATCTCCGTCGTCTGCGGGCTCGAGTTCGTGGCCGAGATGATGTCATAGGTCAGCGCGGCGTAGACCGCGACGGTGACAGCAACCGACCCGTTGCCGTTCAGCTCGTCAGCCATCTTAGAGGGCCGGGATCTTCAGGACCGTGCCCGCGGGCACCGGGGCCCCCGACCCGATCAGCGGCACCGAACGCTTCCCGACCCGCACCTTAATGTGCCGCAGCATCGGGTTCGCCCGGATCAAAGCCTGTTCGGTGAGGCCGTACTTGCGGGCAATCTGGTTGATGTCCCCCTCATCCTTGCCCGACGCGGTGATCTGCCTGGGCCGGGCTGTCTTGACCGGCGTCGTCCCGATGGGGGTTACCGGGCCGGGGGTGCCCCCGGTGCCGGTGCCGGACGGCGCCTCGGCCGCGGGGGGGCTGACCGTGGTGTAGGTCTGGTTGACGAACTGGGGCACGTCAGACGCGGGGGTCGACGTGTCCGCGGTCGACTGGGCGGCCTGCGCGCCTTGCTGGCGGCGGAAGTAGATGTACACGCCGATGACCGCCACGCCGATGGCCAGCCACGCCCACATCGGCATCGGGCCTAGCTTGCGGGTGAACACGCTGCCCCCGCCACCCCGCGAGGGCGCCTCGGGTGCCTGCTCGCTCATCCGAACGCTGCCTCACTCGGCGGGCTGGTCAGCCACCGCGCGTCCGGGCTCTGCGGGATGCGGATGCCGGAGAACCCGTGATGCATCACTGACGTGACCTGCATGCCGCACCGTTGCGGGTAGCGGTGCGGGGAGAACACGACCCCCGCGTCATGCTCGGCCGCCGACACGCACACCGAGCTTGGTTCCGGGTCGTCGCGGCCTTCCGGCGCCGGGGGCTGCTGCGACCATGCGGCCATGCCGCCGTTCTTGCCGATCGCCACCCACGCCAGCCACGCCGCCAGCACCGCCGCCGCCGCCAGCGCGACCGCCTGGGCGCGGCTCACTTAGGCACCCCCGCCCAGCCGCGGCCGGTGCCGAACCCCTGCCCGAACCGGGGCGAATGCTGAGCCTGGCGGGGCACCGTCCCCGACTGGCCCTGCTGCGGCAGCGTCTGCGAGTACGACTGCCCGGCCTGCGGGCTGTTGGAGGGCCGGTCGAACCGGACCGGCCGCATCTGCGGAGTGACGTAGGTGCGGGATAGGGTTTGCGCGCCGTCTGGCAGGGTCGGGGAGTGCAGGCCGTGGGGGGGGCCGGAGAACACGAGGTGCGGGCCGTCGCCCGGCTCCCCTTCGCCTACCGGGGCCTGGATCGGGTAGGGGACGCCGCCCCGCGTGCCGTACGGCTGGTACAGCCCCGGCGTGCCCCCGGATACCGGAGTCCACCCCGAGCCTTGCTCGCCCAGGTACATGCCCTGCGGATTCCGGCTGTAGTTGCGGGTCAGGTCGTCCTGGGCCGCACTGTTGTCCGACCCGATCTGCGGGTTGACCACCCGGGAGATAACCCTCAGCTCCGGCGTCGGCGGCACCTCAGACGGATGGGAGTACGTGTAGGGGGTCGAGTAGGGGGTCGACTCTATGCCGGTTTTCTGGTGGCCGGTGTCCCAGTAGGCGTGATGATCCTTCACCTGCAACTGGTCATTGAAGCCTTGGAGGCCGCCGCGCCACCCGTCCGGGTTGTTGGCCGTCCCCGAGTCCATGCCCGCCGTGGCGTCACCGGGCAGGAACACCGGCACCGGACTCCTGCGGGGCATGCGCGGGTCGGCGCCCATGTACCCGTCGTTGCCGGGCATCTGCCCGCCCGCGCCGTACCCCGGCCCCGGCTGCGCATGCTCCGGGTACCAGACACCCGTGTTGGGGGGCAGGCTGTTCCCGATCGTGGGGCCCTGCACCGGGTCGTTGCGCAGACCGCCCGGCACCGGGTCAGCGGGCAGGCCCGCCCGGACGTAGGGCCGCACGGGTCAGCCCTTGGCCCAGGTGCCGCCGCCAGTTGACGCCGTGATCAGCCCCTTGAGCCCCGACGACACGCCCGACACCAGGCTGGGGCCCTGGCTGCCCGGTCGCACCATGACGAACAGGGCCGCCAGGATGATGATCCCGGTCAGGAACGCGCCGATGTTACGGCTCACGAAGACTTCTTGCGAAGCACGTTGAGCTGCGGGAAGAAGATGATCAGCAGGGCGCCGACCACGATACCGGCCCAGAACCGGCCATCCTTGAGAACTGCCATCGGGTCAGTTGCTCCCTTCGGGTTCGGTTTCGGTGCCGAAAGCCTCAGCCTCAGCTGCCGCCGAGGCAGCAGGAGGCGCCTCGGCGGCAGCCTCGGCCCCTTCCTCCGGTGGTCCCTCCCCAGAGGCAGGCTCATCAGAGGCAGGCTCCTCGTCGACGGACGCGTCGACGGCGGCCAGGAACGACGTGTACACCTCCGGCGCTATCTGCGCGAAATGCACCTGCACCAGCTGGCGCACCACGTCGAGCACGTCCGCCGGGACCGTGACCACCTTAGTGACGGTCACCGGCTCCGGCTCGGCGGCCTTGGCCTGGAGCGCGTCAAGCTGCGCCTGCTCGTCAGCGGTCAGCACCATGAGGGGCGCCCCTTACTTGAGTAGCTTGCTGATGAACGCGAACACGACCATCTCAGCGATGATGAACACCCCGAGGTACAAGATCGTGGGATGCCAGCCGCCCGGCCCGGTGCCGCCGCCCTGGCCCTGGCTCATGACCCCGACACCCTGCGTGTTTGCAGCCATTCCCATCCCACTCCCTTGACCCATGTAGAACGGCCCCTCGGCGCCTACACCCCGGTAGTAGCCGAACGAACTCGTCGGACGGGCCGCGTAGCTCATGTTCAGATGTCAGTCAGGCTCGGGTCGACGGGTCCGACCGGGTAAACCTCGTCCGTGATCAGCTCAGCGGTCGCGGACGCGGTGCTGGCGCTCGAGGTGGACTCGAAGATCTCCTTCGTGGAGTTGGCCGTGTACAGCCAGCCCTGCCCGAACAGGGTGCCCGGCTTAATGAACCGCGGGAACGCGTACACGCCGACTTCACGCTGGTAGGGGACGTACGCGGTCGGCGCCTGGAGGCCGGACGTGGCCGTCGAGGTGGTCTTGGTCTGGAAGTACTCGTCGTAGAACTGGGACATCCACAGTTCCGTCAGACCGGACCCGGCCGCCCACGGCGCCGTCCCCACCGCGACCACCGTCGACAGCTTGCCCATCGACCGGTTATCCAGCTGCCACAAGATCGGGTCAGTCAAGTTGTCAGAGCGCAGGTTGTTCGTCGCGTTGCGGGTCACCAGCAGCTGGAGGCGCAGCGCGTTGCCGGTCAGCGCGGACTGGAAAATGTTGTCCGACCCGGACGCGTTCATCGTGAAAATCTGGTGACGGCGCTTGACCTGCAAGTTCAGGCCGGGGGGCACGGGCTGGTTGGCGGTGCCCTGAAGATCCGACGCGTCGGGCTGGGCCCACGCGTCAAGGTAGGGGGTGATGTTGATAACCGGGTGCACCGTGTACCCGGTGCCCGCGCCCTGCAAGAAGTTGGCCTCAGTGTCGATCGTGTAATCGATCCGGTACTGCGACCGGGTGTCAGTGTTGGCCAGGCACCCCGCCGACCAGCGGATCTCCGGCTGCAAGCTCAGGGTGCACTGGGGGGTCAGGATGCCGGAGATGATCGCATCCTGCCAGGTGGCCGGGTCACCCAGCCACGGCCGCCCGTACTTCTGCGCCAGGTAGTGGGAGAACCCGCCCATCGGGTACAGGATTTCCGACCCGTCGACGTTCACCAGGTCAACCTGGGTCAGGATGTTGAACGGGAAATCAGACGCCGCCGGGAGACCGGTCGCGACCGTGCCCGCGGTGGTGGTGCGCAGCAGCAGGTGCACCGCGCGCAGGTACTGCCCGGCGTTGACCTGACCGCCGGATGCCTGCTGGGCCGCGCCGGTCGTGAACGAGTTGACCGCGGCGACGTTCTTCTCGGCGTACAGGTTCGTGGCGAGCTGGAAGGGGTTGCCTCCGGCTACGGCCGGGGCTCCCTGGACTCCGGCACCGGCCGCAGCAGCAGCGGGCATGTCTCGATCCCTTCCCTCAGTACTGGGTCGACATGGCCATGCCAACGTGAGCGAGGTGCACGTTGGACGAGGCCATCAGGTGGTATTGGAGGACCCGCCACAACGTGCCCAGGATCAGGACCGTGAGGAAGACATGCAGTCCGACTTGGATGTCAAGCACCGTCGCCTCCCGGGCGGATGGGGGTCCGACCGGCCGTGCCCGAGGCGTGGTTAGGCCGCTAACCCGTCCATACCTCGGGCTAGCGGCCTTAAGCCGTGATCATAGCGTGGGCCGGTGCCCGGGGGGCAACATGCCATGCACCCGGCCCTGGTTGCGGGCCGCCGTCTCCGGGCCCTGCCCCGCCGCGATCCAGTACTGCCGGTGCCGTTCGGTGCAGAACACGTACGTCATGGTTTGCACGCCGCGCCGGGTCGGCACCTTGTACAGCTCGTAGCCGGGCCGCTCGCAGTCATCCCACGCGCACATGACCGCGGCCGGGTCGAACTTGTCAAAGTTGATCACCTTGCGCTGGATGATCGCGTGCCGCCGCTTGTCCATCAGATCGCGTCACGCATCCGGCTCAGCCGGTACGTCACCGCGCGGCGCCACGCCGTCGCCTCCGGGCCCTGCTGCGCCTCGTCCGCTATCGCTGCCATCCCCGACCGCCTGGCCAGCACCCCGGCGAGCTGCCTGGCCCGGGACCGCGCCGAGGCCGCCATGTGCTCGCGTTCCCACGGCGGAAGCTGCGCCCACACCATCACCCCCGCCGCCGCCACTGTCAGCCCTAGCGCCAGCAGAACCCGGGGCAGGCTGATCCGTGCCTCCATCGTCTTCACCTCCGGCCGCGATGCGGAACGCGCGGGCGATCTCCCGCGCCTGCCTGGCAATGCCCGCCTTAATCTGCAAATCGACGACCACGACCACGGCCATCACGATCACCGCGATAACCGCGAGGTGCACCAGCCGCCGCGCCCGCAGGAGCTGTTCGGCGACGAGCACCGGGTCCGGGCCGTCAGCCACGGGACATCGCCGCCAGCACCCGCGACATCAGCGGCCCCGCCATCGGCATGTCCTCGGAAGTCAGCTCTTCCCCGGACAGCAGCTTGACCAGCAACGGGACGATCACCGGGGGCAGCGGCGGCCGGACAACCTCTTCCGCGCCGTCCGCGCGGAACGCGACCACCCCGCCGTCGTAGATGACGAGATGACCGGCCAGCACCGGCACCGGGGGGACCTGCCCGTTAGCCTCGCTCATGACAGGCCAGTCTAGGCCGCCGGGTACCACAGCGCGGCGAAGAAATCCCACCAGAACGTGATAGCCGTGTTTGGCGCGATCACCACCGACGCGCCCCCGGCCACGTTCGACGTGGCCTGCACGTCCATCGTGATCGAGTTCACCGCCGAACGGTTGATCACGGTGACCCGGACCGGGTTCCCCATCCCGGCCACCCACTTAGGCATGATCATGGCGGTGAGGTTGCCGGACGGGTTCACCGTGATCACGTCGTTGACGGTGGAAATGTTGCCGCCGTTGACCAGGCCGCTGCCCGCGTTGAACGGGAACGTCCCCCCCTGCGTGCGGAACAGGAGCGTATCCCCGAATATGGGCCCTTCGAACTGGAAGCTGTTGACCTGCCCGCTGGCGCTGGCGAACGCAACGTGTGCGGCGAAGTCGATGATCCCCCGGCATCCCACGATCAGGTTGCTTCCGGCCGTGCCGAACTTGATCGTCCCCGGCTGCACCCCGGACCCCGGGTTCAGCAACTCCACGCCGATGTTGAGGATGCTGTTGAGGTAGCGGGAGAAACCCCCCGTGTCCTGCCCGGTCAAGGTCAGCACGTAATGCAGCACCGACCCGTACGAGTCATTGCCGTAGATGCCCAGTTCACCGTCGAAGCACATGGCGCCGTTCTGCCACACCACCCCGTTGCCCGCGCCCCTGGTGACCAGCAGCACCGTCAGCAGCAACCGGTCAAAACTGCCGGTCGACGACCCGGACACGTCCGCCGAATGATCAAAAACCACATGCGTAGTGCAGTTGTTCGCGCGGATCACGCCCATGAGCTGTTCGGTCCATGTGTAGTTGTTGTCGAACCATGCGCCGATGGACCCGGCCCCGGTGAAGTTCTGCACGCAGCAGTCGTACTCAAGCTGGAAAATGTCCCCGGTGTGGACGCCCGCGGCCCCGGCCCCGGCGCCGGACCCGTCGATGACCAGGCCGCCGAGGATGCCGCCGTATCGGGGCGGGCCGACCGCGGCCGTGGACACCGCGAACTGGCGGACGCAGTCCCCGCTGCCCGTGTAACTGATCTTCGCTGTGGGCGGGCCGACAAGGAACTGCCCGGCACCCATCGTGATCCCCGCGTTGACGATGTAGGTGCTGCCGGGCTTCAAGTACGCCCCGCCGAACGTGGCAATCGTGGTGTTGATGCCGGTACTGTCATCACCGCCGGACGGGGCGACGACCGGCCACAGCGGCGCGGCCCCGCCGAGCACGGCAGACGTGAGCGCCTGCCCGGTGCCCCACGGCACCCTAGGAAGCGCCTATCCAGATCGACGCCCCCGACGACGTGTTCGCCGAGGGGGTGACCGACCCGGGCAGCGCGACCAGCCCGGCGCCGTTGGTGGCCACCCGGAACGCCGCCGCCGCCAGGCCGATGTTAGTGACCAGCGCGGACGGGGTGGCCCACGCCCGGAACGTCGGCTGGGTGGTGGCCAGGTTGGTCAGCATGGCCGCCCACACGAACGTCCCGGCCGTCAGCGCCTGCGCCGATGTCAGCGCGGTGGTGTAGTCCGCGGCCACGGCCAGGTTCGCGCCGATGTCCGCCGACCCGGACAGCAGCGTCCCCGCCGAGTTGTACAGGCCAACGAAACTGCCCGTGCTGGCCCCGGACCCGCCCGTGCTGACAATGTAAGACAGGCTCGTGCAGGTGAACGACGCGCGGACCGGCAGTTTCAGCAAGTACAGGGTCCCGGCCACAGTCTGGAACTGGTTGTCCACGCCGTCGAGCGATGCCGTGGCCGCCAGGAACGCGTTATCAACGGGCAGCCAGGGAAGCTGCCCCCCGGTCGTGCTGACCCCGGTGCCGCCCTGCGTGACCCCGATGGTGCCGGTGATGTTGGCCGCGGTCACGCCGACGAACGCGGAGGCGATGAAAGCCATGTCAGACGACCAGCCGCCCGGCCATCTCAGCCGGGATGATCCAGTACTGCCCGGCCACCGACACGTACGAGGTGGTGGCGAACGGTGACCCGGACCGGAACATCAGCCCCTGCCCCGGGTTCAGCAGCAGCTCAGACCGGGAGAACGTGTACCCGAAATTGTTGCCGTTGAACTGCCATTGGATCTGGGAGAACGAGTCATCGAAAAACAGGTTGATCACGTCCGGGGTGGCGCCCGCGGTCAGGCCGTTGACGATCAGCCGGGAGATATACCAGATGTAGCCGTTGTCCGGGCCGTAGAACCCGGACGGGCCCGGCAGGGTCGTCCCCAGGGTGAACGTCCCCCCGGTCGGCGTCGCCCCGAACGACCGCGGGAGCTGGGCCCCCTTGATGCCGCGCAGCCGGGCCCGCTCGACCGCGCCTTCTTCGGTGACGATGCCGCGCACCTCGTCGGGGGACAGGTTGTGCAGTTCGACGCCCGCGTGCAGTTTCACCGATGCCATGGCCTCATAGTCCGATCAGGTGCAGGGTCCGCTGGATCTCGTTATACAGGCCCTT
>Ga0306921_10007310_pt1 | contig 11594 bp, 10 predicted proteins | sample sta12Cox44000080_FD_203760 | JGI IMG/M metagenome (GOLD analysis project Ga0306921, IMG submission 203760) | Lab enrichment of tropical soil microbial communities from Luquillo Experimental Forest, Puerto Rico - statoxic.12C.oxic.44.000.080 (v2)... | ecosystem: Environmental > Terrestrial >... | reverse complement strand
TGAGCGTCCGATCTCGGCTAAAACCAATGACAGACAAAGTGGCAATCGCTCTTGAGCTGTCGCGATCGGCCACGCTTCAGGCAATACAAGCGTGTAAGCGATACTGCGACAACTCGAAGCATGGCCCCTCTTCAACAAACCTGGATCGTACGCGCAAGACCAGGGAGGTCACGTCAACTTCCGCGGCTCACGCACGTCTGATCGCTGCAGCCGCGGAACCCTCCACTCTAGTTCGGACCATGATATTCCTCTTCATGCAGCGCTGGCCCAAGGCGGGCACGTTCCGGAATTATCCTGGAATCATCCAGATCTCAGGAACGGGCGTTTCTCTTCCGACTTAAACCGTGGCCTGCCGCGCCGGCCCCGTTTGTGTGAGTCCGCAGTAAGCCGGGGCGGATCTATTCGTCGCCCGTGCCAAATTCCGAGGGCGCGACGAAATAAAGAATGGAACGCCCCGGCGCCAGTTGCAACTCATTATCATCTCGGAGAATTTCGTCACCTTAGCGCGCACGGATTCCGCGCGAATGTTTCAATAAAATGGGCAAATTTGGATCAGCTCCTGGGCCCGTACCTTTGTTGACATTAAATTGCATCTTAGATTAAATAGTGTGGCGTGGCCAAGCTGACCTCGAAGCCGCACCACAGTGTCAAGCGCTCGAACTGCGTCTCGAGGATGGCTGCTCTGGTTGCTCTATCCCTAGGCGGCCTGTTGGTCACCGCCGTAATGATCTGGCAGGCAGTCAGTCAGGGCGGCAGCCCTGATCCTCTAGCACCCCATTTGAGTTTCAACGGGGCGACGCTCGACATTGGTGTGCTAGTCTTTCGCGAAGGCTTGGAATGTATTCTAGTTCTGGCGGCCATCACAACCGCTATGGGTGCATCGAGTTTCGATTATCGACGCGCAGTGGCCTTCGGTGCTGGCGCGGCATTTATAACGACTCTGGTCACATGGTGGATTGCCATAAGACTGATCGATGATTTGACGCGGAAGGTATCCGCCTTGAATCTCCAGGCTGCCACGGGTCTACTTGCAATTGTGGTGTTGCTGGTCGTGATGAACTGGTTCTTCCACAAGGTCTATTGGACCGGATGGATCTCGCTGCATACGCAGAAGAAACAGCGCTTACTGAACCGTGCTAAAACTACTGAGGCTTCCAGAGCGAATCTGTGGTGGGGCTTTGCGTTACTCGGGTTCACCTCGCTGTACCGCGAGGGCTTTGAGGTCGTCCTGTTCTTGCAGAGTTACCGGCTGAAGCGCGGTGGCCGGAGTGTACTTTACGGAGTGTCGTTGGGCCTGCTACTCTCTGGCATTGTTGCGGTTCTGACTTTTCTTGCTCATCGTCGCCTGCCTTATCGCAGAATGTTGATCCTGACAGGCGTCATGCTTGGGATCGTTCTCTTGGTGATGGTTGGAGAAGAAGCCCAAGAGATGCAATTGGCCCACTGGATTCCGGCAACCGCGTTGCCAGGGCTGGCCGTCCTGATTCCGCCGTGGATGGGGCTTTGGTTTTCGGTGTTTCCCACCGTCGAGACGCTGGCCGCTCAGGCAGTGGCCATAGTCCTGGTAGTCGGTTCGTACTTCGCGGCACGGGTGCCGGGTCGTTTAGTTGCGGCCACGGAGGCGTCCCACGGTGCTTAATTGGTTTAGACCCATCCAGACGCCGTAACGTTCGGAATCCACTCTGACGGTTCTCCGCATGCCGGACCTTGGCAGTTGACGGCCCATGAGGGCACGCTTCCTCTGTCACCGTGTGGCGAGCGATCGCCGAGCGACTTGCTGGCGCTGAGCCGCCGCGCATCAAGCCGAAGCTGTGATCGCGCTAGGCAGAAAGCGATAGAGAATCCCAAGGGCTAGCGATGTTCAGCTGATCGGGCTCGCCGCGCGCCGATACCGATAACCCGTGAGAAATCCGCTATCAGCCACGGCGAGGTGAGGATCTCGGGGGGCCGACGATGGGCCATGATCCGCTCGGAATTGACGCCGCTCGGGTATCTCGCGATTGAAGCGGCAGAGTGTTAATGACCTCGTTCCGGGTTCATTCGTTTTTTGGCTTTATGAATCGTCTTCCATACGTGCTTCTTGGCTCGCTGGGTTCTCGAATCCGCCTCAAGCCGGTGGTGGCGTCGCTCGCGCTGCAACTTCATGTAACTCACCCACCGGCCAGGAGAAATCCTGCTTTCTTCGAGAGCCTGTCGGACCGCGCACTCCGGCTCTTGCTCATGCCGGGCAATCGGCAAAACGGCATTCGGTCAGTAGAGCGATTTTCAAGGAATCCTAAATCGAGGGATGTCTCGCTGGCCAACAATCCAAGCTCCCGTATCCCGGGTATGTCGATCAGCCATGCCCCACCGGGCAGCGCCATCAATATACGCCCTGTCGTCCGGTGACGTCGGCGGGAATCGTGCTCGCGAACTTCTCGGGTGGCGAGCGTGCTTCCCAGTCAGGGCATTTGCAATGGTCGTCTTTCCAGCACCCGAAGAAACCGAGCAGGGCAGCTGTCAAGCCCGGCTGCGTCAGGGGTTCAACGGCGTTCAACGGCTCCACCGAATGCGAAGAGCTCATCGCAACCTATTGCTCCACCATTGCGTCGAGAGCCGTTGCGCGGGTCCAGATGCGATCGCTGCTGACGCGAGGAAGAACAGGACTGGAACGCCTCGAGGTGAGGGGCTTACGACCCGGTCGCGGAAACGGTTAGTCGGCAGGAAAGTAACTTTTCTTACAATTTGTCCTTCGCGGACGACTCGCCACGCGGCTAGAGCGGACTACGGCGTTCAACCGCTCCCGCGTCGTTCTGTGTCCAGCTAGGCCCGAAAACTTCTGCGGGCACCGTCTCAGGAAAAGGAGCGCGGTTGTCACTAACCAACGCCTGCCGCCGGCGTCGTATACGTCGACCGGTGATGGCTAAAATGAGCAGTCCCGAGGTTCTTATGCCATAGTCCGGGCTTCCAAACCAAGAATGTCACGGAACGTGAGGGATTAATGTTGGCTGATTTGCGTGAGGCTCTGCGGCAGCTACAAAAGGCACCGGCGGTCACAGCCACCGCGGTGATCACACTGGCATTGGGAATCGGAGCAACGACGGCGATCTTTACGCTCGTGCACCAGGTAATACTGAAATCGCTGCCGGTAACGAAGCCGGAGGAGTTGTGGCGGATCGGAGACAAAGTTCGCTGTTGCAACTGGGGTGGCTATTCCCAGGGTGATGACGGAGATTTCTCGCTGTTCTCATGGGAGGCATACAAGAACTTTCGCGCGAACACGCCCGAATTCACAGACCTGGCGGCATTACAGGCTGGCAATGCACCGCTCGGCGTCCGCAGAATGGGGTCACCGGCGCAGGCGGATACGCGCAATGGAGAGTACGTCTCCGGCAATTTCTTCAGGACTCTTGGCATACGGCCTTGGATCGGCCGGCTGATGAGCGATGCGGACGACCAAGAGGGCGCGCCACCCGTCGCAGTCATGAGCTACCGCATATGGCGGGAGAAGTACGCCTCCGATCCGTCGGTGGTCGGTGCTTCTTACCAGATTAATGGGCATGCGTTCACAATCATCGGCGTAGCGGCGCCGGGATTTTACGGGGCGAAGCTAGCAGGCTGGGGAATGCCGGATTTTTGGCTGCCAGCGACGACGGAACCATTGATTGACGGAGCGACCGCGCGCTTGAAACGGCCGAACGGCAACTTCCTGGACCTAATCGGAAGAGTGGGTCTGGCAGTAAATCCGAAGTCGCTCGAAGCAAAACTGAAGGTGGAACTCCATGACTGGCTGGCCAGCCATGTGCCGGATATGGAGCCGGGCGAAAGGCAACTCTGGCGCCAGCAGACCTTGCACCTGATTCCGGGTGGAGCGGGCGTGGCCGTCATGAGGGATCAATATCAGGATGGGCTGAAGCTGCTGCTGATAGCGGCAGGATGTGTGCTGCTGGTGGCCTGCGCGAACCTGGCGAATCTGCTGCTCGCGCGCGGGTTGAGAGATCGCGCGCAAACATCCATACGGGTCGCGCTGGGCGCCTCGCGATGGCGCCTGGTGCGCAAGGTACTGATCGAGTCGGTGCTGCTGGCGATAATTGGAGGGGTTTTGGGCGTCGGGGTCGCCTATGGCGGGACAAGGCTGATCGTGTCCCTGGCCTTCCGGATTGGCGGCCCTAACAACTACGTCCCGATCGAGGCGACGCCTTCCTGGCCGGTCCTGCTGTTCACGCTGGCGGTATCGGTATTGACCGGAGTCGTTTTTGGGATCACTCCCGCATGGATGACTTCCCAGACCGGCCCCGCGGACGCACTCCGTGGAGCTAGCCGTTCGGTAGGCGCCGGGCGCTCGTGGGCGCAGAAGCCGCTGGTGATCGCGCAGATCGCGGTGTCGCTGGTGTTACTCTGCGCCGCGGCCCTGCTGGGCAAGAGTCTGCGAAACCTGGAGCACCAGAATTTTGGATTCGAGACGCAGGACCGATACATCGCCTGGATCAATCCCATGCTGGGCAACTACAAACTGGAGCAAATGGAGCCGATGTTTCGGCAAATTGACGATAGCCTCCTCCAGATTCCCCGCATGCGAATGGTGGCGCCTGCGCTCTATGCGCCCATGACGGGTGATAGTTGGAATGATGGTATTCGTATCCAGGGCCGGCCGGAGCCGGCCACTAAAGAAGACACCGGAGCCGGGTGGGCGCGGGTGATGCCCGGTTTCTTCGAAACAATAGGCGCGAAGATCACGCTGGGCCGGCCCATTACGGACGAGGACACGGCGGCGACGCGCAAGGTTGCTGTGATCAACCAAGCGTTTGCGAAGAGATTCTTTAAGGACCAGAACCCGATAGGGCAGCACTTCGGTATCGACAAAATCAAATATTCCGCAACGTTCGAAATCGTCGGGGTGGCGAACGACATGCGGTATATGACGTATGAATACAAGAAGCCGGTGCGACCAATGTTTTGGGTGCCGGAAGCGCAAACCGTGCCGTACGACGACCCGGCGTTCCAGAGCGGGGAAATCTGGTCGCACTATCTATACAACATCGTGCTCTGGGCGCCGGGCAGCCCGTCGAGCGTGGAAGAGCAAGTGCGCTCGGCGCTGGCCCGCGTTGATCCAAATTTAGTGCTCTACGGGGTTGACCCGTACGCTAAAGTGGTGACCGCCGATTTCCAGCAGCAAAGCATGATTGCCACGCTGACAACGCTCTTTGGCGTGCTTGGGCTCGTGATGGCAGGCGTAGGGCTGTACGGAGTGCTGGCGTACATGGTGGAGCGGCGGACCGCGGAAATCGGCGTGCGGATGGCGCTGGGCGCCGATCGCGGACGCGTCATCGGGATGGTGCTCTTCGGCGCATTCTGGCAAGTGGGCGTCGGACTGGCGATTGGAGTTCCGGGCGCGATCGCGGCCTGCAAGCTGATGACCGCTCAGCTATTCGGCGTGAAGGCGGGAGATCCAATCATGCTGACGCTCGCCGCTCTTCTGCTCGTTATGGCAACGCTGCTGGCATCGGTCATCCCCGCTTGGCGCGCGGCAGGCGTTGAGCCCATGGCGGCACTCCGGACCGAGTAATAAGCACCAGGTTAAACCCAGCCAGCCGATGCCGGCGGTTTTCACCGACAGCTCCATAAGCCAGTTCCGACCTCTGTCTCCAACGCCGGAATAATCTCCGCTTGGGTCGGCTCCCAATTCGCGGAGCGAGCCAACCTTTGTACAGTTGGGAGCGTGACCCAGACAGCATTTGCCGTGCCACGGGATGGAGCCAGTCTCGCACTAAAGCAATGCACCCCGAAGCAACCATTGAGCGGTGCATCGCGAGGAAAAGCGAGCCGCGCCATGATCGCCCGATTTCGCTACTGCCCGCTGGCAACCCTCTTGGCTGTAGCGTTGGCTGGGGGTGGCCACGGAGCGGAGGTTGGATTTCCTCATCTGAGCCAAAGCAGAACTCAGCACCTGCCTTGCAGCACCGCTCCAAGTTCGCCGGAGCCGTGAAGGAAGGCAGCCGAAGATGTTTCGCGCCAGGGCTTTATAGACATTTGGGCCGACCCGGACACGAGTTCTCGAAGGGCCGGACGGCCTGCCCTGCTGATAACCGACCGCTGCGGTGAATGTTGTGAATAGGACGCTTAAGTCTTTTAACTCTTTACTCGGGGCGAGATCCAACGCTTCGCGCAGAAACGGGATGATCGTCCTTAGGTCCTGGGCGGTTCGGACCAGTGCGTCGAGTTTTCGATAGAGATCGGCAAGTGTGGCCTATTTTCGAGTAGAGTAGCAAGCGCTGCCTATTTCGCACGCGTGACGTTGATTTACCTGACGAAGGGTCCGATCACACTGCGGACAATACCAAGCCATAAAAGCTCTTACTACGCCGCGAAGGCACGTCTGTCAAGGTTCGGTCTGGACAGCGGTGTCTTGAAAGGCCCAGGCCTGAAGCCATCGTTTTCGGTGTGCAAAGTCCCCCCTTCGATACGCTACCGACCCGGCGTGAGTCACACAGTCCTGCCGATTGCTCACATTCGGCACCGGCTCTTAGCCTTTTTCACAACCACCGCTTGCGAATTCGGGGCAACGTCGCCGCGGTCATCATTTGGCAAATCCGTGGATCGGACCAGTTATCCATGCGCACTCTTGTGCCCTCCTACTGCGGAGTCTCAATATGAATTGATCCGTCACTGGATTCGTCGATCGAGTGAAGAAGGCATAACCCTGGGGCTGAAGCAGGCGAGCCAAGAACAGGCGCTTTAAGCCTGCCAGAGGGGCGCGATGACGTCGGAACACGCTTCCAGAAGAGCCTGAACGGCAGGGCCGAAAGCCTGAGGCTTGTCGCTTTCGACATCAATTGTGCGGACCGCGTTTTGTGCATAGCGTAGAAGTTGCGGATGAACAGCGAGAAGTTCTGGTAGAGACGGCACTGCGCCTCCGTCGCCAACGGGTCGAACATGATCTCAAGCTCTTCCAAGTCCTTCGAAACGGCCCGGACTACCCTCGTCTCGCCCACAGCCTACCCATTCACTGCCTCATCAGCATCGTTGTCAGGCAGTCGGCGGGAGAAAAAACTGTAGTTTTATCGCTTTTTGACTCTATGTACTTTCGTTCGAGTACCCGCAGGCGCCTTCCTCTTCAATTTGACCTGATTGTAATCAACGGCGGCACGGACGAGATTTTTTAGAGCACGCTCATTAATCTCATCGCCCTCGAAGAAATCGATCGCTCGCCATGCGTTGCCTTTGAGGCCCGCGTTGAAAAGCTTGTCAGGGTCCCGGAGGCTCGCCCCGTGGGAAAAGGTAAGCTTCACCTTATCCTTGTGGGCGTTGGCGACCGCGATTATTCCGCCGTGAGACCACACTGGGCTTCCCATCCACTTCCATTCCTCGACTATCTCCCGATCGGCCGCAAGGATGCTCTTGCGGATGCTGGCGACCGTTTTGCCCCGCCAGTCTGTGAGTCCTGCGATCAGCTCGTCAATACGTTCCGATGCGTTCATTGGATCTTTAGGCCTCGATTCTTGTGCTGTTTTCACTCGACTAATCTCGCTTGCAGCGTCTTGTTAGCCGATTTTCTCGAAATAAGTCGTCGAAGGACATGGCCTTTCCACATCCAAAATGCCGAAAAAAGCATTACAGGAACAACGGCAAACCGAACACGGGCGGCGTACTATGGAGTTTCTTCAATCAGACTATAAATATGGCCGAGTATCGGAATGCTAAAAACGATGTGAGTCCAGCGTACAATCGAACGGTTGGTGTCGTCTTTCATGATTGATTTCCCCTCCACCTACCGGCGCCCCTGCATCATTTTACTCTGGTCTTTGAATTTGTGTCGACGGCCCACTGTTGCGAGGAGGCTCGATATCGCCCGGCAGTTCGGCTCCGCAATGACTTCGAACACCTTCGAACACAGATTCCACTCTCTTGATATACTCCATAGGGCTCGTCTGGAAATAGAAAGCAGGGTTAGCCTACCCAGCCGCATATATCGCGAAGGCTTATCGGTTGATTCCTTTCCTACAGGTCGCCTGTTGCGCTGAGATTAAGGGCGGCAGACGCCACACGGCCTAAAACCACGTTTCGTCGCCTGTGCCGCGGAGCCAAATGCGACTACGTTTCTGGCGCGAATCTTGTTTGCCCACGCGCATGACGGAACATGATAGACCTGAGTGACCCGATTCCCGACAAGACGGCTGGTAACCGACGTCCGCCTTCCGCCCGACATCTTCGCTGTCGGCGAAGCCGCTCGGGACACACGCCGGTACGCCAGTAGTTGGCAACAAATGAGGTAACACACCGGAGCAATAATGCCTGCCTGCTGTGCCGACATCCCTAAGTTCCGAAAAACGAGGAAAAAGGCTGGGAACCAAAGCCAGACCAAAACAAGCCATGAAACTGCATAACGCAATGCTTGACCGAGAACGGTACGTGACAAAAAGTGCAGCGAAACGATTTCAGAGGGCTGTACAGACGTTGTGTTCGCCACCGCGTTGGGTGCGGGACCGGTTGCTGCTGTAGTACCCGGCGTGACTACGCCGGAGGATTGCTGCCACCACGGAGCGGAAGGTGTCGAAGCTGATCCCACCGCTTCCTTGCGGGATTGCGGAGGCAGTGGCGGCGGCGCGCCGGAACTAACCACTGGCTTTCGGAGGGTCTTTGACTGAATTAGAGGGGCCTCTCTCATCCATGACGGTAGCTTAGAAGGCGGTGAGACCAGGTTTAGAAGGTAGGGACACTGCAAAGGATCTCGACGGCAGGCCGATTCTAGCGTCGTGACGAGCCGCTGAACACTGCCAATTTTCTTTAACTTGCTGAACAGTTTCGAGGAGCCTGGCTCCTTAAAGTCGCCACTAGTGAAAATAAGGTTCTCGTCGTGAAATTCGCGCCAAAGCTCCGGGGACTCTGCAATCGCTAGGAGGGAGATGTAGATGACGAGTGCAGAAAAGTTGTCGAGACCAATTCCGAAGTGCTGCGGGGACCGCTGCGGATGCTGATAATGCTGATGACCTAGTTCACTTGCCAACCAGCCCGCCATTTTGGGCACAAACATCCCATCCAAATCAACAAGCCGGAGATTCCTGTCCTGCACCATAATGTTCCCGTGTTGAAGATCCCCATGGGCAACGCCGGCATCCTTTAGCGATGCGATTACTCTGAGCCACGACTCTGCCAGATGCTTCAATACATGCGATCGTTGAAATACATCTCCGATGTAGACGTCAAGTGGCAATCCGCTAATCCACTCCATGACTAATATTGGGTATTTGCGGCCCAGAACGATGATGCCTTCCGAATTGTAGTCGAAGCTCGCCATGCAAGGAATCGAAGTCTTGTCCAGGTGCCGGTCGATCGCCTGGTAACGCTGTTGGCGATCGCCTAGAAACCCCCGGAAACAGCGGATAGCCTGGGTTCCCATTCCGCTGACATCGTTGAGCTTAAACACGTACGCAAACTGTCCTGAGGTGACAACAGGCATCCCGAGCTTGTCTAAAGCTGGCACCAAACAACGCAACTCGGCATCGGTAAAACAGTACGAAGGGTTCTGGATGGCTTCTTGGAAATCTCTCGAGGCTGGCCACCGCTGAGGAGTCATGGCGACGACATCTCACCGCAACACTGATCGGCGGCGCACAGAGTTTTTGATTGCGATACGGATGACCGCCACATCATCGTTGCGAAGACTGCCACTGTTTCGGCAGCGGCGAATGAGAGTTTCAAGACTGTGATCATTGCCAGCCGCTAGATAAGCGTCGAACTCGTGTGCAAGGTGTGGCGAAGTATTGAGAGCCTGCAGATACCATGCGGCAATGGCATCTGTTAGGATGAGAAACACGTCCCCGACTCTTGCCCGACCATCTCGGATGACCACTTGGTCAATTACAGCATCCAGCCGAGCGTCATTGGAGGGAACTAAGATCGGGTGACACCCGAAATGAGACGGATCGCTGATCGGAAAGGAAGACCGCATTCGCTCAGCTCTCGTGTGGATTAGACATGAGTCTCCGATAGCAATAGCCTGCCAGGATATGGAGTCGCCCGAGGCAAAAAATCCCAAGCCGAGAAAGGCAGCAAAGGCGCCGGCCCGTGCTTTCTCCGCAGCGTACCAAGGCAAAGTCTTCTTCGCCCAGCGCGCTCGAAACCTTTCACCGAGGGCAGACAGCCAAGGTCTCAGTTCTTCACGGGTGAGCAGGGAACGGTTGGAAAGGACCCAATGCTTGGTAAGAAGTCGCGCCCATCTTCTGGAGTCAAATGCTTCGGTAGCACCATCTGCGACACAAAAGCGCTGTACACTCGAACGCGTGCCGATAGAGTCTTCACACTCGGACCTTTTCAAGCCGGCCTTCGGAAGAATCAGAGTGCGAACTTGAAGGGATTGGTTCAAGCCAGTCATCGCAAATTTGCGGGCCGCGTTCCCATCTCAAAAAACTGAGCTACGGATACCGGGTCACCGTTGAACACAAATCCTCGCGCGCCAGGGTTAATCTTGAGACCAGTTTGCGCTGCTGCTCGGATAAAGACATCAGGCAAGAGGCTAGAGATATTGAAAAGAGTTCGCGCTCGGCTGTCTGGCAGGAGTGCCTCAGTTTCTGGATATTCGATTTTGACGGAATGACGCGCGGAGACATGACAGTTAAAGAGGAGTACGTGGCCATCGCTGCTCGAACGGGAGAGAATGTCGGTAGCAACGGATGTGGGATCTCCATCTGTAGACGCGCCGTCGGTAAGGTGGAGCACGGTTGGTGGAAAACCTTGCCGACGCTCATTGAGCCATTCGTCAACAATATTCCGCACGAGCTTGAGGCCTGCGCACATCTGGGTCCACCCTCCGAAGACTGGATCAACCCAAATGGGAAATCGAACATGCTGTTCGACAAGGTCTCCATCGGCGGATGGGACTTTTTTCGTGCGATTTTCTAGCCGCGTGGGTTTAGCGGCCAATTCAGAGATTGGGACTTGGGCTTTTCCGGCGAGTTCACCGCCCAGAGCCGGCGCTACATTCTTTCCGTAGCCAATGACTGAGACGTAATAATAGTTTCGAATCTCCTCGGTGCGGGTCGAGCGAATGACCAAATCGTGAAGGGTCCGATTAACAACATCTGCAACGAACTGCGCCTTGCTCTGAGCGTGTTCACCGAAACGCTCGGACATCGAACGCGACTGATCCAATAGAAAGATGAAGCATGTCGGATTGCCGCGACTGATTTCGGCTGAATATGGCACGACGTCTTCTCCTTCACTAGACAGACCATCACGCCGGCGCCCAGTGTGGCGTTCCCATTGCGCACCGCCCAGTTATCGCAAATTTGCGGGTCGCGTTCCGATGTCAAAGAACTGAGCTACCGACACCGGGTCACCGTTGAAAACAAATCCTCGGGAACCCTCCACTACGCCGATGCCGATCTCGCTGCCCGCCCTTACGAACGGTGCCGGAAGGACGCTCGATATGTTGAACAACACCTTTGCAAAATCGTCCGGCAGACCAGATTGATCCTTTGGATACTCTATCTTGACCGAGTGTCGAGAAGAGACGTGGCAATTAAAGCAAAGCGCCTCGCCGTCGTTGGTCCGGCGGGACAGAATTTCACGCGCCACCGAGCTTGGATCACCATCCGACGACTCGCCATCCGTGAGAT
>Ga0306921_10007305_pt1 | contig 11596 bp, 9 predicted proteins | sample sta12Cox44000080_FD_203760 | JGI IMG/M metagenome (GOLD analysis project Ga0306921, IMG submission 203760) | Lab enrichment of tropical soil microbial communities from Luquillo Experimental Forest, Puerto Rico - statoxic.12C.oxic.44.000.080 (v2)... | ecosystem: Environmental > Terrestrial > Soil... | reverse complement strand
GCGCGCAATAAAGGCCGAGCACAGCCGGTCGAGCTCTTCCAGGCTCAGGATTTCCGACTTGGGCAGAAACGACATGTCTTCCGCCATGCAGTAGACGCAGCGGAAATCGCAGCGGTCCGTGACCGACACCCGCAAATAGGAGATCGCGCGGCCGAACGGATCGATCAGCCGTTGGCGGTCGGTCCCATTGCCGAATTCGCGAGGCTCCAGTGCCATTTCCATGCCGTCTTGCATCCGGTTTTGCAGGTCTGCCGGATCCGTTGCCATGCCTGCTCAGATAATCAATGCAGTGTGCCGGATAAAGCCCTGACGGTCCAGGATGTTGGCCGCCGAGGCCAGCGCCAAGCCCAGCGCCAAGGCCAGCGCCACAAGCGGGGCCAAGAATTAAGGCCGGCTGGCGCCGGCAAGCGGTGCGGCGGCCGCGGCCGGCGCTTTCTTCGTTACAGCCGCGATTGCATGCGGCAGTTCGGTGAACGAGCTGATCAGGTGGTCGGCATTGAGCGCCGCCGGCGCCACCTCGCTGTAGCCGAAATCGACCGCGATCACCGGCACGCCGGCCGCCCGCGCGGTGCAAACATCGGTGAGCGAATCTCCGACCATGATCGCGCGTTCTACCTCGCCGCCGGCGCGGCGGATAGTCATGAGCAACATTTGCGGATCCGGCTTCTGTATGCCGAACGTGTCTTGGCCGCAGACCGCCGCGAAATACCGGCTGAGATTGAGCGCATCGAGCAGGCGCACCGAAAGCCATTCCAGCTTGTTGGTGCAGACCGCGAGCCGGAATCCTTCGCCGGCGAGCTGTGGCAGAGTGCTCTCGAGATGCGGGAATGGACGCGAGCGGTCGGCGATATGGGCGCCGTAATGTTCGATGAAGATCCGAAACACCCGGTCGAGCTCGGCGCCCGATACGTTTTGGCCGGCGGCGACCAAGGCCCGCTCGACCATGCGGCGCGAACCCCCGCCGATCATTCGCCGCGCATCATCATAGGCTATCGGCGGCAGGTCTTCGCCGGCCAGCACAAAATTGAGGGTCGAAACCAGATCTGGCGCGCTATCGACCAGCGTGCCGTCAAGATCAAAAACAATGGTGAGCATGATGGCGTATTGATACCAGCATTTGCGTCGCTTCGAGAGCAAAACTACGTTCGCACTAGGATCGCCGCCGTAAGCCAGATACACAGCCTGTCATGAACGCCGATTCCTACAAGCGCGCTGCCGCCGCCCGGGCCATCGATTTTGTGCGCTCCGGCATGCGGCTGGGCCTCGGCACGGGGTCCACGGCGCAGCATTTTGTCGAGCTACTGGCCGAACGGGTCCGGGCGGGACTCGACGTGATTGCGGTGCCGACCTCGGAGGCGACGCGCGCGCTGGCGGCGCGATTGGGGATTGCGCTCGCCACGCTCGACGATCTCGCCGAGCTGGATCTGACCATTGATGGCGCCGACGAGATCGGGCCGGATCTGACCTTGATCAAGGGTGGCGGTGGCGCGCTGTTGCGAGAAAAAATCGTCGCCGCCGCGTCAGCCCGCATGATCGTCATAGCCGACGAGAGCAAATGGGTCGATGTGCTTGGACGCTTTCCGCTGCCGATCGAAATTACGCCATTCGGCGCCACTGCAACGCAGCGGGCGGTCGAGGCCGTAGTCGGCCGCGCCGGCAGTGCTGGACCGGCGCCGTTACGGCGCGACCGCGACGGCCACGCTTTTGTCACGGACGGCGGTCACTGGCTGCTTGATGCGCAATTGGGTCGTATCGCTGATCCGCCGGCGCTGGCCAGCAGTCTCGCCGCCGTGCCGGGCGTGATGGAGCACGGCTTGTTCATCGGCTTGGCGCAAACTGCTATCTTGGCCGGTCCAAAGGGGGTGCGCCTTGTCGAGCGGCCCTGATCGCGAGCACGAAAGGAAAGTGCACCCATGATGATGAGTTTTCGCAGCCGCCATGGCCTTGCACCTGCGCTCCCCGCGCGGGCGGCGATGGCGCGTTACACGATGGCGGCCCTGATCGTTTTCGCAATGGCCGGCGCGGCCGGCCGGGCCGCCGCGCAAGGTGCGGCGCCGAATCCGCCCCCGCCGCAGGCGTCGATCCTGCTGGCCAAGCAGATTCTGCAAATCAAACACGCCGACAGTATCTTTGAACCGATCGTTCGCGGCGTGGTGATAAAGACCCGCGACTTCTTCATGCAGACGAACTTCATGTGGGGCAAGGATCTGAACGAAGTCGCCGATAATTTGATCAAACAATACAGCGCACGGTCCGGCGAGCTGATGAATGACGCAGCGCGCATCTACGCGAGTCATTTTACTGAACCGGAGTTGAAGCAGCTTTTGGCGTTCTACCAATCGCCGCTCGGCGAAAAGGTCATCACCGAAGAGCCCAAAGCGGCGGACGAAAGCATGGCCATGGCGGGGAGTTGGGCGGACAACCTTTCCGAGGAGGTCATCAATAAAATGCGCGCCGAGATGAAGAAGCGCGGACACGATATGTGATATGGCCGATGAAATGGCCGGGAATGACGTCGATCTTTTCGTGATTGGAGGCGGCTCGGGCGGTGTCCGGGCCGCGCGCATTGCCGCCGAGCACGGGGCGAGCGTCATGCTCGCCGAGGAATACCGGCTTGGAGGCACCTGTGTAATTCGCGGCTGCGTGCCGAAGAAGCTACTGGTCTACGCCTCGCGCTTTCAAGGCGAGTTCGAAGATGCCGTGGGCTTCGGTTGGACGGTGCCGCATGCGTCCTTCGACTGGAAGACGCTCATCACCAACAAGGATCGGGAGATCGCCCGGCTTGAAGCCGCTTACGGCGCCACTCTGGCGAAAGCAGGTGTCGATGTCGTCAAAACCCGCGCCGCGCTTGTCGATCCGCACACCTTGCAATTGGCGACCGGCGCGCGGGTGCGCGCCCGCTACGTCCTGATCGCCACCGGCGGAACGCCGAGTCACGGCGATCCGATTGCCGGCATCGAGCACGTCATCTCCTCGAATGAGGCGTTCCATCTGCCCGACTTCCCGCGGCGTGTGTTGATTCAGGGCGGCGGCTACATTGCCGTGGAGTTCGCCGGAATCTTTGCCGGCCTCGGCGCGCATGTGACGCTCGTTTATCGCGGCGAAAACATCTTGCGTGGGTTTGACGACGATGTGCGCCGACACCTGCGCGTCGAAATGGAAGCCCGCGGCATTCGAGTGCTCACCGGCTGCAAGGTCGCCGCAGTCGAAGAAGTCCGCGGACATTTTCTGGTGCAGCTGTCGAGCGGCACTCAGATACCCGCCGATCGGGTCATGTTCGCGGTGGGGCGGCTTCCGAACACGGCGAAGATCGGCCTCAAAGAGGCTGGCGTCGAGATCGGGAAGAACGGCGCCGTAGCGGTGGACGAATATTCACGCACCACGGCGCCCAACATCTACGCCGTCGGCGACGTGACCGATCGTATCAATCTCACGCCGGTGGCCATTCGCGAAGGACATGCATTCGCCGACACCGTATTTGGCGGCAAGCCGACCGCGGTCGATCACACCAATGTAGCGACGGCAGTGTTCTCGGATCCGGAAGTCGGCGCGGTCGGACTAACCGAGGCGCAAGCACGCGAGCGGCTAGCGCAAACCGACATTTACAAAGCGATGTTCAAGCCGCTGAAAGCGACGCTGTCCGGGCGCGACACCAGTGTCTTGATGAAGCTTGTGGTCGACGGGCTCTCTGATCGCGTGGTTGGCTGTCATGTCGTCGGGGAAGGCGCGGCCGAAATCGCCCAGATCGCCGCGATCGCGGTCAAGATGGGCGCCAAAAAAGCCGACTTCGACGCCACGATTGCGCTGCATCCGACCGCCGCGGAAGAGCTGGTAACGATGCGCAAGCGGTCGGCAAGCTATGCGCGCGTCGCCGCCGAATAGTTAAGAAACGGGCAACAACACGCCACTGTCGCGGCCCGGCACGCCCGTGTATAACGGCGCCGGTCACGGTCGCGGCGACCCGGCCGAGCCCGCAATTGAGAACTTGAGAGGCGTGGACTGCGGATTTGACCTGGTCCGCCGCCGCGCTGCAGTGATGCGGAGACGGTAACGATGTCCAGTCGGTTGAATGCGGCACGATGGAGCCCGGACTCCTGGCGGGCCAAGCCGATCGTGCAGATGCCGGATTACCCCGACGCCAAAGCGCTCGCCGATGTCGAGGCGCAGTTGGCGACTTTTCCGCCGCTGGTATTTGCCGGCGAAGCGCGCAGTCTCAAAAAGGCGCTGGCGCAGGTTGCGGCCGGCGACGCTTTCCTGTTGCAAGGTGGCGATTGCGCGGAAAGCTTCGCCGAGCATGGCGCCAATAATATCCGCGATTTTTTTCGCCTGTTCCTGCAAATGGCGGTGGTGCTGACTTACGCGGCCGCCTCACCGGTGGTGAAAGTCGGCCGCATCGCCGGCCAATTCGCCAAGCCGCGCACATCGCCAACCGAAAAGCGCGGCAAGGCCGAGCTTCCGGTCTATCGCGGCGACATAATCAACGGCACCGAATTCACTGCGGAAGCGCGTATGCCGGATCCGCGGCGGCAGCTGGAAGCCTATCGCCAATCCGCGGCGACACTGAACCTGCTGCGCGCCTTCGCGACCGGCGGCTACGCCAATCTGGCCAACGCGCATCAATGGATGCTGTCGTTCGTCAAGGACAGCCCGCAGTCCAAGCGTTATCAGGAACTTGCCAATCACATTACCGAGGCGCTTGGATTCATGCGCGCCTGCGGCGTCGATCCCACTCTGCACACCGAGTTGCGCACGACCGATTTCTTCACCAGTCATGAGGCGCTGCTTTTGGGCTACGAGCAAGCCTTCACCCGCGTCGATTCGACGACCGGCGATTGGTACTGCACGTCGGGCCACATGGTGTGGGTCGGTGACCGCACCCGTCAGCCGGACCACGCTCATATCGAGTATTGCCGCGGCATCAGGAATCCGCTCGGGCTCAAGACCGGTCCCAGTCAAAAACCGGATGAGCTGTTGCGGCTCATCGACATTCTCGATCCCGACAACGAGCCCGGCCGGCTGACACTGATCTGCCGCGTCGGCGCCGACAAGGTCGCCGAGCTATTGCCGCCGCTTGTGCGCGCCGTGAAGCGCGAAGGCCGCAACGTGGTCTGGTCTTGCGATCCGATGCACGGCAATACCATCACCTCGGTCAGCGGTTACAAGACTCGCCCCTTCGATCAGATTCTCAAGGAGGTACGGACGTTTTTTCAAGTTCATGCCGCCGAAGGTACGATCGCCGGCGGCGTGCATCTGGAAATGACCGGGCAGAATGTCACCGAATGCACCGGCGGCGCACGCGCGATCAGTGAAGAGGATCTCAACGATCGCTACCACACCGTTTGCGATCCGCGGCTCAATGCCGAGCAGTCGCTTGATCTGGCTTTCCTACTCGCCGATCTGTTGAAGTCGGAACGGCAAGCCAAGGCTAAGCCGTTTCCGGCCGTGGCCGCGCTTTGAAGGAAGGCGGCTTTCCGCGCGTTTCCGCCAGGATCGGGCGCCAGCGCCGCCCGGTTGCCCGACCGGACGCTCCGGCGTTAAAGCTTGGCCATGAATGAGCGTCCTGCCGATCGTCTCGCTATTGCCGTGGCGCAGCTTAACCCCACGGTCGGCGACATTTCCGGCAATCTGGAATGCGCGCGCAAAGCGCGCCAGCAGGCGGCGCGCGATGGTGCCGACCTGGTCGCATTTTCCGAACTGTTCATCGCCGGCTACCCGCCCGAAGACCTGGTGCTCAAGCCGGCATTTCAGGCCGCTTGCCGCGCGGCGGTCGAAACGCTCGCCCGCGAGACCGCCGACGGCGGGCCGGCCGTGCTGATCGGCACGCCCTGGGTCGAAGACGGCAAACTCTATAACGCCTATGCGCTGCTCGCCGGCGGCCGCGTCGCGGCACTCCGATTCAAAGTCAATCTGCCGAATTACGGCGTGTTCGACGAGAAGCGAGTCTTTGCCCCAGGTCCGCTGCCTGGCCCGATCAATTATCGCGGCGTACGGCTCGGTGTTCCGGTCTGCGAGGATACATGGACCGATTGGGGCGACTACGAGAATGTCATCGAATGTCTTACCGAGACCGGCGCAGAGATTCTCATCGTTCCGAATGGCTCGCCCTATTGGCGCGACAAGGCCGAGGTCCGACTCAATGTCAGCGTACAGTCGGTCGCCGAGTCCGGATTGCCGCTGATCTATGTGAACCAAATCGGCGGCCAGGACGAACTCGTGTTCGACGGCGCGTCATTTGCGCTCAATGCCGACCGCTCGGTCGCGTTTCAGTTGCCGGCCTTTCAGGACACGGTCCTGACAACGCAGTGGTCGCGCAGCGGCGGCGTTTGGCGCTGCGCACAGGGACCAGTCGCGCGTCCCGACGATCTCGATCAGACCGACTACGCCGCCTGCATGTTGGGCTTGCGCGATTATGTCGACAAAAATCGATTCAAAGGCGTCGTCATCGGGCTTTCCGGCGGCATCGATTCGGCGCTGTGTGCGGCCATGGCGACCGATGCCCTAGGTTGCGAACGCGTGCGCTGCCTGATGCTGCCGTATCGCTACACCTCGCAGGAATCGCTCGACGATGCTGCCGCAATCGCGCGCGCGCTCGGCGTCCGTTATGACGTCGTGCCGATCGAAAGCGCCGTGCGCGGATTGGAAGCTTCGCTCACCGCGGTATTTGCCGGATCGGCCCGCGATGTCACCGAGGAAAATCTGCAGGCCCGCGCGCGCGGCACCATTTTGATGGCGGTTTCCAACAAGTTCAGCCTGATGGTCGTGACCACTGGCAACAAGTCGGAAATGTCGGTCGGCTACGCCACGCTCTACGGCGATATGAACGGCGGATTCAATCCGATCAAGGATTTGTACAAGACCGAAGTCTATCGCCTCGCCCAGCTGCGCAACAGCTGGAAGCCGGCGGATGCGCGCGGGCCCGCCGGCGAGGTTATTCCGCAAAATGCGCTCACGCGCGCGCCGAGCGCAGAGCTTCGCGAAAATCAGACCGACCAGGACACGCTGCCGCCATACGACGTGCTCGATCGAATCCTCGAACGGCTCGTCGAGCGCGAGGAACCAACTGCCAGCATCGTGGCCGCGGGGTTCGACCGGCAAACCGTGATGAAGATCGAGCGCATGCTCTACCTTGCAGAATACAAGCGTCGGCAAGCCGCGCCCGGCGTGAAAGTAACGCTGAAGAATTTCGGCCGCGACCGCCGTTATCCGATCGTCAATCGGTTTCACGATCCGGGCACGCCACTGCCCGAGACTGATGCCACGACGGCCAAAAGCACCGCCATGGCCAAAGCCGGCGCGTCGGATTTCTAGTTGAAACTTCCCCGCTCGTCTCCCGAAAGCCGGAACCCGGCGCGCCTACCTGGATTTTTCTGGATTTCCGCTAGCGCGGAACGAGCGCAGTTTGCAAATCGACTACAAGGTCTTCACTGGGATTGCGGCGACGCCTGCGACGATGATTGCGACGACAGGAAGGGCGGGCCGACGGTACGCACCGTGCGCTTGCCGTTATCGCCAGTCGCCGTCATGGCGGGGCTCACAGCCGTCGACGTAGCGACCGAACCACTTGTCGCGGCTTGCGGCGTTGGCGCTGGCTTGCCGGACGGTTTGGGTTGCGATAGCGCCTTGGCATTCTGATCCGTCACGACAATGTCGCCGGTTTCCAACGTGCTTGAATCGTCAGCATTCTTGAGCGCGTCGGCCCAGCTCTGGCCGGGTCGCCGGCATGAACAGCCGGCGATGATCTCCTTGCGATAGCGGAACGCGTTCGGCAGCGCGGTATAGGCCTGGCCACTGACGGAAACCGCCTGTTCCATGTCCTCGCCAGGATTGCGGAACGAGTAAAGCTCCACCTCGGCAGCCGGGCACAGGCGTTGGCAGGCGCGCGCGTCATCGGAAAAGCGGCCCGGCATGGTCGAATACGAGATCGGAAAATAAAAACCGTCGCATGCGCGCACGCAGACGGTGTGATAAGTGCCCGATGGCGCGCCATCACCGCCAGGATTGACAATCGTACCGCCGCCGAACAGCGCATCGAAAAAGCCTTGCGGGCCGCCCCACGAATTGGCCGCGGCTGTGTACTGAGCGCCGCAATTATTTTGCGCCAATTGCCCGATCAGCGCGCGGCGTTGTCCCTCCTGACCGGTATTGCCATTCTTGAGCTGCTCGAGATCGCTCATCATGCGATCCAGATTTCCGCGCATCTGCTGGATCTGCGAAGTGATCGGTCCGCACTGCGGTGAAAAGGTCGAGAAGAGCGCGAAAAATCCCTGACCAGCGCAGCCGGCCTTGTGGGCTTGCGCGACGGTGCGATCGAGATCTGCTTGCTGCTTGGCAATGGCGTCCTCGGAGCGCCTGATCTGTTCGGCGCGCAACGGGTCGGCGGAGCCTTGAGTTAAAGCAGTCAGCTGCCCTTCGAGCCGCACGCAAATAGGATTTGAGTTTGGAGCCGGATTGGGCGCGCCAAGAGTCGAAATTGGCTGGCGCGGTGGCGACGGCCCGACGATAGCCGGGGAACCGGAAATTCCCTGTGCGCTTGCGGCGACGGGAAATACGACGGCCATGGCAGCGAGCAAGATCATCCGTTGCCGGACTTTCAAGCCGGCTTTGATGAAGCCGCTCGCGTGACCAAACATGCTTGCCCCAGACCCCTCGCGCGGCGCGGATCAGGCGCCGCAATGGTGACTAAAATGTGGATGTCTCTCATATCATTCGGCGTCGGGCTGATTCTCCGGACGCGCCCGATCGAATGCGGACAACGCCAAGCAAGCGCGATCGACGCCGACGATTTTCGGAAAGCGCTCGAGCGGTACTTTCAACCGCTTGGCATTGTTGACCTGCGGCACGAGGCAGACATCGGCGAGGGTGACTGTGCCGCCGCAGGCATAAGGGCCGGGCGTTATCAACTGTTCCAGTGCTTCAAAGCCAGCGATCACCCAATGATGATACCAAGCATCGATCGCACTTTGCTCCTGGCCGATAGTATTCTTCAGATACCGCAGCGGACTGGTATTGTTCAGCGGATGAATATCGCAGGCAATGAGATCGGCGATCGCGCGCACGTGAGCGCGTGCAATCGGGTCCCTGGGCAAAAGCGGCGGCTGAGGATGCGTTTCCTCCAGATATTCGATAATGGCGAGTGACTGGATCAAGACGTCGCCGCCTGGTGTGACCAAGGCCGGCACGCGCATCTGGGGGTTCACCGCGCGGAATTCCGGCAATTTGTTATGACCGCCATCCTTGACCAGATGAACCGACGCGGTCTCGTAGCTGATGCCCTTCAGATTAAGCGCAATGCGGACGCGGTAGGCCGCTGAAGAGCGGAAAAAGGAATAAAGTTTCACTTGCCCCTCACGTTACCGTCACGGTCGGCCTGGTCCGGATTTCGCCGCGGATTCTGGCCGCGCATTGGACGAAGATGAACGAAGTCGCCCGTCCACGCAACGCCGTCTCCTGCGCATTGCGCATGTGTCGGCCGCGCCAAGAAGCGAATTATGTTTCGCAGTCCCGAATCTGGTATCGCCGCGCTATTCAGGGGCAGGGGGCTTGGAGCATAAGCGCGGTTGTTGAGGCAGGACCAAGTTACGCTGCCGTTTTCGCTTGCCTTAGCGTGAGCACTCGATGGCGATAAAGTCGCCGCAGCTGCTGCCGCTGCATGAACGGTCGTCGGAGCGGACTGAGCCGGAAACATCGTCCGGCTCGACCTTTCGGAACGAAAGCGCCTGCGCGTATTCGTGCGAATGGCAATAGGCGTTTGCAACCATTGTGCCACAGGCGGCGTTCGACGCCAGGCAGCGGTCGACCCCGTAACCGTCCGCGTCATTGACGATAACGAAGATGTGTTTTTCGGCCGGCTTGTCAGGTTGTTTTTCGGCATTGGCGGTAGTGGCGCCGCCGCTCAAAAGCAAAGCCGAAAGCGCGGCACCCGCGGCGACCGAACGCATCGTACCCCCGACGCAACCCAACTGACGTCACGGCGCCGCAACGGCGGCCGATCCCCAAGCGAGGATGCAGTCAGGACGGTTAAACCTTCCTTAAGCGGCTCGATCCAAACAGTTTGGTGGCACGGTGCGAGGAGGGGACCTTGACGCGATGTGCCGCCTCGACCATTGTGCATGGCATGAACGGTCGGCACGTCTGCGGCATTTGCCGGGAGATTATTCGCTAGCGCCAAACGCTGGCTGCGGCCGTCTTTTTCTCTTCCTCGAGACTTTAGACACGCCCGGCCAGCAGGCTCGGGACGTGTCGACTACAGTGAGCGCCACGACTGGCGCGCAGCCGCGCAGGTTGATTGCTTATGGAGCTGAAGCTCTACGATACGCTGACCCGCGAGAAACGCGTCTTCACGCCGCTCGATCCGTCAAACGCGCGGATGTATGTCTGCGGCCCGACCGTCTACGACTTCGCCCATATCGGCAACGCGCGGCCGGTGATCGTTTTTGACGTGCTGTTCCGGCTGTTACGGCATGTCTACGGCGCCGAGCATGTCACTTACGTCCGCAACATCACCGATGTCGACGACAAGATCAACGCGCGCGCGGCGGAGGAATATCCGGCGCTGCCACTGAACGAGGCGATCCGCAAAGTCACGGAAACAACCGACCGGCAGTTCCACGAAGATGTCGCCGCGCTCGGCTGTCTGCCGCCGTCGGTCGAGCCGCGCGCGACCGAGCACATCGCAGAGATGCGCACGCTGATCGAACGGCTGGTAAAATCCGGCAATGCCTATGTCGAGCAAGACCATGTCCTGTTCAGTGTCGCTTCGATGCCGGACTACGGGAAATTGGCGCGGCGCTCGCTTGACGAGATGCTCGCCGGCGCACGCGTTGAGGTGGCACCGTATAAGCGCGCGCCGATGGACTTCGTGCTGTGGAAGCCGTCGAAGCTGGGGGAACCGGCTTGGTCGTCGCCCGCAGGCATCAGAGCGCCGGGCCGACCGGGCTGGCACATCGAATGCTCGGCAATGTCGTGGAAGCACCTCGGCGAAACGTTTGACATCCATGGCGGCGGCATCGATCTCGTATTTCCGCATCATGAAAATGAGATCGCGCAGTCGCGTTGCGCCTTCCATACGCCGATGATGGCGAACTACTGGGCGCATAACGGCTTTCTTCAGGTCGAGGGCGAGAAGATGGCGAAGTCGCTCGGCAACTTCGTCACCATTCGCGATTTGCTGAAAGATTGGCCGGGCGAGGTGATCCGGCTGACTATGCTGCTGACGCATTATCGCCAACCGCTCAATTGGACTACAAATGCACTGCGCGAAAGCCAGCGGACGCTCGATTACTGGTACGAACTGACTGCCGATGCTGTGCCCTCAAACTTGTCCGCAGATGTCGTCGCGGCTTTGTCGGATGACTTGAACACGCCGAAAGCCGTCACCTCGCTGCATGAGTTGCGCATCGAAGCGACCAAAGGTGACCCAGGTGCGCGCGGCTCTCTCAAAGCGAGCGCACAACTGATCGGGTTGCTGCATCATACAGCCGTGCAATGGGTCAACTTCCGGCGGGCGTCGATCGTGATCGACGAAAACATGGTGTCGGCCCTGATTGCGGCGCGCAGCGCTGCTCGCCAAGCAAAGAATTTTTCGGAATCCGATCGC
>Ga0306921_10007304_pt1 | contig 11596 bp, 11 predicted proteins | sample sta12Cox44000080_FD_203760 | JGI IMG/M metagenome (GOLD analysis project Ga0306921, IMG submission 203760) | Lab enrichment of tropical soil microbial communities from Luquillo Experimental Forest, Puerto Rico - statoxic.12C.oxic.44.000.080 (v2)... | ecosystem: Environmental > Terrestrial >... | reverse complement strand
GTCATGTACAAGCAGGACGAGCCGAAGAATAGTCTGGAATCACTGATGCCGGATCTCGCGACGCGCTGGTCGTGGAGCGAGGACGGATTGCGCCTGACCTTTGAGTTGCGCGAGGGCGTGAAATGGCATGACGGCAGACCATTCACGGCAAGGGACGTCCAGTGCACCTGGGATATGCTGCTCGGTAAGTCGAATGTCACGTTGCGCACCAATCCCCGGACGGCCTGGTACCAGAACCTTGACCGAGTCACCGCCGATACCGACCACGAGGCAACCTTTTATCTGAAGCGACCACAGCCGGCTTTTATCGCGTTTCTCGCATCCGGGTTCTCGCCAGTCTATCCTTGCCATGTTTCGCCGCGCGATATGCGCCAGCATCCAATAGGCACCGGCCCATTCAAATTCGTCGAGTTCAAACCGAACGAGAGGATCAGGGTAACTAGAAACCCAGATTACTGGAAAAGCGGCCGGCCTTACCTCGACGGCATCGACTACACCATTATAACAGACCGCTCGACGGCAATCCTCGGCTTCATCGCCGGAAAGTTCGATATGACTTTTCCCTATCAGGTTACGATCCCTTTGCTAAGGGACGTGAAAAGCCAGATGCCTGAGGCAATCTGCGAGCTCAGACCGAACAACGTCAGGAGCACTCTTCTCATCAACCGCAACGTACCGCCGTTCGATAACGCGGACATCCGACGGGCGATGGCCTTGAGCCTGGACCGCAAGGGCTTCATCGACATCCTTGGCGAAGGTCAATTCACGATCGGCGCAGTTATGATGCCGCCACCTGAAGGGATCTGGGGCATGCCGCCCGACATGCTGCAAGCGCTTCCCGGGTACGATCCTGATGTGCAAAAGAACAGGGCGGAGGCACGACAGCTCATGGAACAGATTGGCTACGGGCCCGATCGGCGGCTGAAAGTCAAGACAGTGACGCGCAATCTCCCTGAGTTCCGCGATCACGCCGTAATCCTCATTGACCAGCTCAAGGAAATATACATCGACGGCGAACTCGACCTCCTCGATACCGTCAACTGGTTCCCCAAGCTGTACCGCAAGGATTACCAGGTTGGTTATGGTTTTTCTGCTGGTGTTGCCGACGATCCCGACGACCAGTTTTACACAGCCTACGCATGCGATGCGCCGCTCAATTATACAGGATACTGCAACCGTGAGCTCGAGAAGAAGTTCGAGCAACAATCGAGGGAGACAGACCAGGAAAAACGCAAGCAACTGGTGTGGCAAATCGACAAGAAACTGCAGGAAGACGTGGCCCGCCCGATCATAGCTCACTACCGTGCCGCAACCTGCTGGCAACCGTGGGTCAAGGGGCTGACGACCATGGTCAGCAGCATCTACAACGGCTGGCGCATGGAAGACGTCTGGCTCGACAAATAGAGGCGGCAGGACTTCGACTTCTGCCTATGTTACCTAACAGCCTTCGATGGGTTTTGGTTAGGAACGGCGGCTTCCCCGCTCACACCGGCGAGGTCTCTTAAAGGGGGCATCTCTTATCGCGGTCGCCTGCAACGAACGATGCTTAGGGTCGAAAGCGGCGGATTAGGCTCACCCCTTCAAAAGGCTAACGCGGCTGACCTCGCTCCAGAATCCCGGGACCGTTGATGCGCATTGGCCTACGGACCGGCCAATCGCCGCATCACCACGTCGAGCGTCGGCCACGGTGGACCCTCGCGTAGCGTGCTGACGAGTTCGCGGGCTACTCGTCGCCCGTTCGGGAACTGGTCGCCTTCATCCCAGCGCCACGCCATGACCATCGCAAGAACGAGGCCCCGGCACTCGCCGAGCAGGTCTTGATCAACGCCCGGGTAGTGCTCAACGACCTCTTCGGGGAGGTGCGCGAGGTCGAATTCGACTGGCCCACGGCAGCACGTCTCAAGGTCGATGAACAGCGGCCCGTTCTTCGTGCCGAGCACGTTGCCCGGATGCGGCTCGCCGTGCAGAACCTGCTCCGATGCGCCACGGTCGGTAATCGTCCGTCTCAGCCTGCCTAGCATGCCGCTGAGAAGCTGCCGGTCCACGTCGGCGAGCGCCGGCGTCTGGTCGCGGTTCGCAACGAGTTGTTGAGCCTCTGCGACCCGATCTGTGAAGTGGGGCGTGGCGGTATCGAGCTTCCGCATGCCGGCATGCAGCCGCTTGAGCGCATTCGCGTAGTCGGCTGGCGTCACAAAAGGTCCCTTCGCAGCCGCGCCAATTTGCGGTCACCATCGCGGTCCGCAGTTGGTGGCTATCCGGTCACTGTAAAGGCAGAACCCACTGAGGAAACGTAAGAATCTGGCATGATTCTCCCTTCAATTGGCCGCGGGCAACGCCTGAATAACCACGCCTTTGCGGTCTAAAAACGTGATGGGGACGGGAGTCATCCCTGGCTGAAGAGAGCACCGCGATCGCTTCTGGAGCCGGTGGTGCGATTGTCGAAGCCGCCAGCCAGGGCGTGACGCGCATAGGCGCGGTCCTCGCGAGGCGGCGGCCGCCGAGCGCCTCACCGTCGAATCGTCGAATGCCTGAACCTAAACATTGGGGATCGGAACAGCTATGGCTCTTGTGTCCATGAATTTCGGACCGCAAAATTGCGGCGCGGTTCCCGGATGTCTCCCCACGACCAGGTGCGGCGAAGATGGTCGAAGATTATTACGATTTTCCAATGGGTTCTGATTTTTGAGCAGTCGGTCAATCGTCGACGCGGACCGCGATGGCGGCCGCAAATTGGCGCGGTTGCCACGCTCTGGTGCGCCCCTTCTGCTGCCGACGACATTGCGCCGGCTCTACATCGCCCGCGACGCCGATGCCGCGGGCGACAGGGCGCTCGCGGCAGTGACCGAACGCGCGGCAGCGGCCGGCATTGAGGTGCTGGCCCTCTCTCCGAGACGGGGCCACTTCAACGACGACCTGCAGGCCTTTGGGCTCCGAGAGCTGCGGGCAGCGCTGCGCCCACAACTCGCACCCCAGGATGCCAGCAGGTTCATCCCTGAGGTGGCGGCGACAGCCGGTTGGCGGATGACGGATGTGGGCTGCCCCGGTAGATCCGGCAATGGGGCCTTCAGAACCGCTCCGGACCGATGATGGAACCTGCCCTCAAGTCACAGTGGCAATCGGCGCGAAGAACGTACACCGAACAAGCTATGCCAGCATATGAAGATCAGTCGGCTCTGGTTCTGCGCCCGCTGCCGTGAGCATGGCGTGGACCTGACCCCGATGGTGGGTCTGGTGGTTGAAGAGTTGAATAACACAGAGTGTTTTAGGCTTCTCGATCCGAGTTGAACCGTCTCCAGGATACCAAACAAGCATCCCGTTCAGGTCCGCGTCGAGCAATCGCGTTGACCACTCTTCGATCTCCTCGTTCCGGACGCCGTTTGCCAACGATGCCGGGATCGAAGTCATGCGTGGCCCGCGCGATTACGCTGCGGTTCGGCAGGCGCTGACGCGCGCGGGCTATAACGGCGAAAAAGTCGTGATCCCGGCGGCGAAAAGGCCGATGCCGTCATGCCAGAACGCGTGATCAGTACCGGCGACTGCAGTCATAGCTTCGGCCTGGTCGACCGCGCCGAGCAACGCCTGTCGCACCGCCGCGTTATTGAAGGGCGGATGCAAATGGTTGAAGCGTATTGCGCCCATGGCTGTGGCGTACTGGGGGATAACCGTGATGTTGCGATCACGGGAGAGCGCCTCAACTTGATCGGTGAGAGGAACCTCCCACCAGTCGATCTCACCATTGCGGAGTGCGGCCATCGCTGAAAAACTATCCAGTATCAGCCACTCGACTCGATCAAAATGCGCGACCTTCGGTCCGGCGGTAAAGCCGAGGGGTCCGCTGCTCCGCGGCTCGTATAGCGCAAAGCGCTCATAGCCAGCGCGGGCCCCGCTGATATGCTCTTCCGGCAGGAAGCGATAGGGGCCGCTGCCGACGATTTCGTCAACTGGCTTGAACGGAGACGTCATCGCCAGACGCTCTGGCATGATCGCGGGGACGTTACCTCCCGGTCCCGCCAGAGCCTCCGGCAAATGCGGAAATGGACGCTTCAGGCGAAACCGCACCGTGTGATCGTCAAGCGCCGACAGCTCCTCGGTTGCGGCCATGAGCGCATCGGCGAGGCTGATGTGCACCGCAAAGCGGCGGATGCTGGCGACGACATCCCGAGCTAGCACCGGCTCCTTGTCGTGAAACCGTAGCCCATCGCGCAATCTCAGAGTCCAGGTCAGCCCGTCCCCTTCGACTTGATGTCCCTCGACCATCTGCGGCTGTGCCGCCCAATTCGTATCAATCCCGTAGAGCGTATCGAAGACGAGATAAGCGTGATTGCGCGGCGGCCGGCGAGGTGTGACGACCGGGTCGAGCACGATAAGATCTGTGGGGGGAACAAAGATCAGTTTGTTAGGCCTTTCCGCCCGGCTGATCCGCGGTGCGGCGATGGCTAGAGCTCCGACCGCGGCAGCTTTGAACAGCTCGCGTCTACGCATGACCTCACCCTCCCTCGCCCGCCGTCCCGGTGGCCCTAACTCGGGATCCGCTGCGGCCACAATGGCCTAGACCGCCGAGCCCAGTGTTTTCTTGACGAGGGCCCCGCTTTATGGAACGGCACGTATTTCTTTTCTCAACAGAGATTACGCCGATTGTCTCCACGTGCCAATGGAGGGGTTGCGAGTTCTGTATCCTACACATCTGAGCTCTACTTGACGCTCATTCACACTTGCAACGAAACGTCGATTTACCCACCAGTCGCAGGCGATCGCACCCCAGACCAGGAAGGTCGGCTTAGGGTCGAACCCGGAAGCCCTGCGGTCACCGAAGCGAGGTCGGCTTTCGGCGCATCCCCGTCGCTGCCGTGCGTTCCGGCGAAGGTCCCTTCACAGAACCCACAACGGCCGCTCGCCCTGGGCAACCGTAACCGCTCACGTCGCGGACGTGCAACGTCGCAGCCGGTGTTTGTTGAGTTCGCGACCTACGCCCTGGTAAGTGGCCTGAGGGGAAGCTGGATGGAGGCCAGGGTAACGAAGGTGGCGGCGCCCATGGCGCGCCGCATCTTGTCGAGGGTGGGGGAGCTTGCGCACCTCGTCCGTGCCATCGGCGCGGATCACCAGAGCTAGGTGCCGCGCTCAATCGTCGGCATGTCGGTCAACGCTCGCTTCTCGAGCGGTCGAAGTCCCCGGCGACACCCGCCACTCGACGCGGTCGAGCTTTGTGACGGCAGACCATTTGAAGTCCTGGTGCATGCGCACGGCCGCCGCGTGGTCCTTGAAGCGATAGTCAACAACCATCCATTGACCGGATCGTAACGCGACATTGCGGGGCTTTCCGCCAGTTGTACTGGTCCGGCCACGATCAGCGTACCGGTGACCGTCTCGGTTGTAGGTAAGCCGAGCAAGTGCGCATACTGATCGACTGTCGGCCGTTGTCATGCAGCGCCAGCTTATGAGCACTACCGTTGATTCGACTGTGATGTTCAACTTGCGGGCGACGTCTCCAACTCAGGCTGGTATCGTGGCAGTTGGAACGTGCTTCAATGGCGAGTGGCGCGCGACCGGGATCCTAATATGCCGCATTTGTTCATCAGCCACTCCAGCAAAGACGACTTGGCCGCCGAGGCCATGCGCACACATTTGGTCCAACGTGGCTGGAAACGCAAAGAGATCTTCCTCGACTTCAGCGTAGAAGGCATCTCCGCGCACGAGAAGTGGAAGGCCTCGCTCGCCGAAGCCAACTCTGGAGCCAACGCTCTCTTATGTCTCGCGTCGCCGGATTGGCTCGTCTCAAGGGAAAGTCAAGTCGAAAGGCGCGTTGCCGAGACTCTCAGGGACTTGGGCCGGCGGGAGTCTCGTGCGGTTCTCGTGGCAATCCTGCGAGACCTGAAGCTCGATGATCTTCGCGCGGAAGACCTTAGCGGGGAACAGATTGTCGATCTCTCAGCAGCCGGAGAGGCGAGGCTGATCCGCGCCGAACTCCCTGGACGTCCGGGAGAGCCGGGTCGTTACGACCAGATCAGGTTCAATATCCAGGCGCTGGAGAAGATCGATCGCTCGCTTCGGCAAATCGGCATTGCACCTGAAAGCTTCGAATGGCTGCCGCGCGACCCGACCCGCACTTCCCCCTATCCGGGCCTTGAAGCGTTCACGGAGAATGACGCTGGCGTGTTCTTCGGCCGCGAGAGCCGGCTGGCCCACACGCTCGAGATCATCGACCGTCTGTGTCGTCGCGATGGCTCGCGCGTCTTGACCATTATCGCACCGTCGGGGGTCGGTAAGTCTTCCTTTCTCCGGGCCGGATTGTGGCCGCGATTGACCCGACAATCGGGCGTCGCTCCGTTGGTCATATTGCGGCCTGGCACCGGTATCATGTTCGGTCGCCCAGGTGGTTTGATCCATTCATTGCCAGACTGGTTCCAACGTGCTGGACGAAGAGTCTCAGCCGGTAATCTGCACAGCCGGTTTGCCAGTGGGTCGACAAAGGAGGCATTGGCCTTTGTGTTGGACGAGGCCGCCCAAGCCGCTGGGGAAGGCCGTACTCTGGTCCTCGCGATCGACCAGGCCGAGGAGTTATTCGATACCTCCGATCAGACAAGGGCTAGAGAGGCAACAGAGTTCCTCGATGCACTGCTCGCCTTGTTGGCAACGCCGCCCGCTGCTGTGGAATGTCTGGTCATATTCACGATCCGCTCCGACAGTTTCGATCCGCTGGCGGCCGCATTGGTTCGTGCCTCGGACGCGGCGGAGAAGCTGGGTGCAGCGCGTCGCCAGGCTTTGCAGGAAACACCGTTCACGCTCCTGCCCCTCGCCGCGTCAGCCTATCGCGACGTCATTCGCCGCCCTGCTCAGGTCGCGCCAAAGACCGATCGCGAGATTTTCGAGCCCGCCCTCGTCGATGATCTCGTCGATACCTTCACCGGCGCTGATGCGCTGCCGCTCCTCGCGATGACAGTCGAGCAACTATTTGCCTACTACGGATCGCATCAACACATCACGCGCGCCGACTATAAGGCGCTTTATGGCGTCGGCGCCAGCGCCGAGGGCCCGGTCCGTCGAGCGCTTGCCGAAGCCTACGGCATGGCCGGCACAGCTGGAACCGAAGAAACACTAAAGCGTCTCCTGATTCCGGCCTTAGCGACATGGGATCCGACCGCAGGCGAAGCAGGTGCCGCTCGGCGCCGGGACGCTCCAGTGGTAGGACGGAGCGAAGACGTCGAACACCGGACAGCACTGCTTGGCATAGCGGTCGAGGACCTCATGCAGGGTGGCGGGCGCGGGAGGTGGTCGGCCAAGGTTTGCGCGCAATGCCAGTCGTCAATGCGCGCAAAGGCGTTGTCGGCAAGCTTGAAGCCGATCCCGGCGGCGGTGAGTTGGCGGGCCAGCCAGCTATGGCCGTTGCAATAGAATTGCAGGCGGAACGGACACCAAGTCGGCACGCGCACATAGATCAAGCCCAGCTCGGCGTCGATGAAGTAGAAGTAATAATGCAGGCATTTACCAGTAGCCGGGCGCAAGAAAGTGCGATCGGTCTCCTTGCTGTGCCAGGGCTTGTAGGTGGGACAGGCTTCCATCGCCGAGATGACATGCACCCGGCCGGGATGGTCGCCGCGGCCCGCCAGGACCTTGGCAACCACCTCCTCCTTGCGGATGTGGCTGTTGGCAATGTGCTCGATGGTAATGCCGGCAGCCGCGGCCAACTCGGCGGCGCGCTCGCGCACACGGTCACGAAGCGGCTCGGCAAATCGCGGATAGTCGAAGATGCGGATCTGCCGCGCCGACAGGAATGCCGTCATCCCTTTTGCATAACACACCCCGGGCAACGTACCGGTGATGATGATCCGGTCGTAGCACGAGAGCAGCCCGGCGAGGCGCTCGCGGTAACGCTCGCTCAGCAGCCGCCTCAACCGTCCCTCCCACTGCCGACGTCTGATGCGTCGATCTTATCCTGTTTGGTTCCGGCTTGGCCGGGTTAGGCTTCGCTCAGGAATGGAATCAATTCCGCAAGCGTCTCTGCTGGCAATTGTTCCGGTAACCAATGACCGCCCGGCAGAGCCTTCCCGCGAACATTCATTGCGCGTTCTTGCCAAGCGGCGATGACGTCGTAGTGGGGCATGAAGCCCTTTTCGCCCCACAGGACGAGGAGGGGACACTCAACCTTGCGGTCTAGGTCCGCAGCGTCGTGCTCGAGATCGATCGACGCTGCGGCACGGTAATCTTCACAGCTTGCGTGCAGCGTCGCCGGATCGCGAAAGCAGCGCAGATATTCTGAGTATGCCTCGGGGGCAATAAACGGGACGTTTTTTAACCTAAGCCACGCCTCAATATTACAGTTGATCAGCGTCTCGGGAAACGGCGCGGGTTGGATCAGGAAAAACCAATGGAAATACGTAGTGGCGAACACTTTATCGGTGGTTTGATACATCCTTAGTGTCGGCACGATGTCCAGAACCGCCAACTTGGTGATCCGGTCCCGATGGTCGATCGCCATTCGATGGCCGACCCGGCCGCCGCGATCGTGGCCAACAACGGCAAACTGCCTGAACCCCAGGCGTTCCATCACCTCGACTTGGTCCAATGCCATAGCACGTTTGGAGTAGCCGAAATGGTTCTCGCCGTCGGGCGGCTTGCTGCTATCGCCATAGCCACGGAGATCGGTCAAGACTACGGAAAACCGCTGAGCCAGCTGAGGAGCGATCCGATGCCACTCCACAAGAGTCTGTGGATAGCCATGCATAAGCAATAATGGCGCTCCACTGCCGCCAGTAAGCACATTTATGATGGCGCCGGAGGTCTCGATTTGAGTTTGCCGAAAGCCTGGGAAGAACGAGGCCACGACGTTGGCCGTGGACAAGGTTGGCTGCCGAGGATCTTGGGCCCGTGCCTCTCCAATCTCGGTCAACATCGCTTCAGCGGTCGAAAAGCCCCCAGCCAACGCCATCATAGATTTTGAAAGAAAGTCTCGACGCCCATAATCAGATTTCGTCTGACTGGATGCCGAGATATCTTGCAATAGGCCATTATTCATTGCGTTCCCTCCCAATGAATTGCACAAGCACTGATAGCGCCCGCGGCTCGATCTCGATTGATTTCCGGAATTCTGGTCCACCGCTGGTACGAACGCTGCCTTCGATAAACCGGACAACGGCACGTCCAGCTGGCAGCTCAAAAAATTATACTACTTTCTCGGCCAAGAAAGAAGCGTGTTATGCGCAACTGACACATCCTAACGTTGGCGCGTCGCGCCGAAGGTCCGGTGTGGGTCGAGAGCCATCGGCTGGGAGATTTAGGTGGGACCAGTGCTTCGTGCTATCGCCGCTCGGTCCCGGTCACCGCCATGTCGACGGTGCGGCTGCCACACCGGCGCAGACGAGCTGCTGAGGCCTGCGTGATCTCTGCGGTTCCGTTTAGGCATTCGACGAACTCGGCGGCGAGGCTCTCGCCGGCCTTCAAACGTAGCGCAATTCGTCTGCAGCGGCATTTGCCGCGAGTACCGCTCATATGTTTTCAGACCGCAAAATTGCGGCGCGGTGTCCAAGATGTTTCGCGCGACCAGGTCAAGCGCCGACAATCGCCAGATTATCACGATTTTACAATAAGTTATGTCTTTAGCGCGACCGATCAATCATCAACGCGAAGCGCGCTGCTGACACCAAATTGGCGCGGCTGTGAAGGCGAGGTCGGTATTAGTTTGACGTTTCAGCCCAGCTAACACCACACAAAACCTGGGGCGACAAGGTCGTGGCCGGTGAGGTTGGGCACCGGCGCGGCCCCTCTGGGTGGCCGGCATAGAGAACAAAGCGAACGTCCTAGGAGGATTCACACGCCAGCTGTCAAGCAGCGATCATCTGGCTAATCCAGCAGAGGTTTCCCAACGTGTGTCCCGTATTGCGACGCGTTCTTCTGATCATCGTTGTGGTTCTCATCATTCGAGGAGCTTCGTCCGCAAATCCGGCAGCTGTTGGCGCGGATCCAGTCTTGTTTATCAACAATCTCGATAGACAGCTCAGGGTTGTGAGCAGCTGCGCCTCGCCGGAGCAGAGACTGACAGGATTTCGCGAGCTGTTCCGCGAGGATTTCGACGTTCCTGGCCTAAGTCGCTTTGTTCTCGGCCGATTTATGCGGATTTTGACCCCGTCAGAGCAGCAGGAATTCCTGGGGCTGTTCGAGAATTTCGTCGTGCTCACCTATAGTGCGGGGTTGTTGGAGTACGCCGATGGCGGCGGTGGTCTGAGGGTGGTCAGTAGCCGGCCGCGCCGGATGGGGTAATCGTCTCCACCGAGATCATCCGCGCACCCGGTGCTTGGCCGACTAACGGCCCGGCGATCAATCCGATCAGAATCGATTGGCGCCTGAGGGTGGGCGACGGGATTTTCAAGATCAGCGACGTTATCATCGATGGCCTGAGCGTGGCCGCAAACGGTCGCTCGCAGCTAGAAGGTGTGGTGGAACGCAATGGGGGGCAACCCCAAGTCATTCTCCCAGTGATGCGGCAACAGATCGCAAGCCTTGCCGCTCGTTAGTCAACGAGCTATTCCCGCTTGAAAAAGAGCCCGGCCGCCGGCCGGATCTTCCAGTTGACGCCGAGCAACCGCTCGCGCTCGAGCAACGGCAGCGACAGCAGCCCTGGGAGGTATTCCGGGTTGACCTGCAGCAGCGCCGGATTGTCGGACACCTTGGCCGGGATAAAGGTGACGCTGATGGGCCGGGGTGGATCGGCATCAGGCGGCATACCTGACGTTAGGTGATCGGCCGCTGCACTGGTTGCGGCGGAGCCTGGACTTGCCTTTAAAGATTAACCCTACTACGCTCGGCTTTGCGGCGGCTATCTCGCGGACGATCGAGCGGCCGTCAAAACTAGATCAAGCGAACGGGAGGAACCAATGACCCAGCCACGTGCTGCCGACGATTTCGCGATGATCCGCGCCCGCATGAAAGAATTACGCCGTGAGCGCGAGCGGGCAGAGGCTGCCGAAAGCGAGTTGCACCGCGACCCAGCGATAAACCACAGCCGGAGCGTGCGCGCTGGGCTCTCAGAGGTCAGCTCGGGACCGGGACGAGTTCGGCAATCTGGCGGTAGGGCTATAGTTGCCTTGCGTTAGCTTTGTTGGGGAAGTGCCGGATCGCTGAGCTTCCAAACCGAACGCTTACTCTGTACCGGAGTTCGCACGACTCTTCGCTGGAGGAAGCGAGATTCGAACTCTTGGTCCCAGCTAAGCCGAGTCGTCATGCGCAGGTCCGCTGCGGGCGGCATGGTCGGTGCTTAAGCAGACCATCTGATCCCCGATAAAGGGCAGTTCCGCTCGCGTTTCCACCATCCGCTCAGCTATTGTTGTCCGACAACGATTTTTCGGGATCCCGCAACCGACACCGACATCATCTCAGACAACACTTCTGGACGGGCGGGCTGGAACGGCTGGGCCCGGTTGTTACGATGCGGTCGCGATCGCTCGGGCGGCGGGTTTCCGAAGCGGCGATTGTCCCTTAACCGCTCGGAGCCGGGCCAAAAAGAGCGGCCAAAATATCCCGAAAAATGTCCCGCAGCACCGGGTGAGGCTCGGGCGTAATGGTCGATTTTTTCGGCATGTTCGCTCCAATAGAAATAGGTTACGGC
>Ga0306921_10007302_pt1 | contig 11597 bp, 11 predicted proteins | sample sta12Cox44000080_FD_203760 | JGI IMG/M metagenome (GOLD analysis project Ga0306921, IMG submission 203760) | Lab enrichment of tropical soil microbial communities from Luquillo Experimental Forest, Puerto Rico - statoxic.12C.oxic.44.000.080 (v2)... | ecosystem: Environmental > Terrestrial >... | reverse complement strand
GCGGCTCTTTGGCTGGCGGCGCGAAAGCGGGCTGCGGCGGTATGCCTCCGCGTATCTGGAGGTGGCGAAAAAGAACGGCAAGAGCACGCTGATCTCGGCATTAGCCTTGTTCCTGCTCGTGGCCGATGGCGAAGGGGCGCCGGAGGTCTATCTGAATGCGGTCGATCGGGAGCAAGCCGGGATCGTGTTTGACGAGAGCGCGCGAATGGTGGCGGCTTCTCCGCTGTTGGCGGGGCGTCTCGAGGTCATCCCGTCGCGGGGCCTGATCCTCAGCGCGACCAATCAGGGCAAGATCAAAAAGAATTCCGCGGATGCTCCGTCCAAGGATGGAGTATCGGCCTCGGCGTCGATCTTTGATGAGCTGCATCGGTTCAAAAATCGGGCGCTGTGGGATGTCTTCCAGTATGCCGGGGCGTCGCGGGAGCAACCGATCCGGATCGTGATCACAACCGCGGGCGAGGAGGAAGAGGGCGTCTGGTGGGAGCAACGGGATTACTCGGAGCGGGTCTGCGCCGGGCTGGTCTCGGACTGGTCCCATTTGGGGGTTGTCTACCGCGCTGACCCCAAGGATAATTTCGAGAGTCCCGAAGTCTGGCGGAAAGCGAATCCTTCTCTGGGAGTCACGATTGCGGAAGAGGTCTTTCAGCGGGAGCTGCAAGCGGCAAAACCGATCCCGTCGGCCTGGGGAAATTTCCTGCGGTTGCGGCTCAATGTCGTGATGGCGGGGGACACCCATTTCTTGACTCTGGAGTCGTGGGACGCGTGCAGCGGGGCGCCGGTGAATGCCGCGTCGGGGCGATTCTGGCTGGGCGGCGATCTTTCTGACACGCAAGATTTGACGGCGCTCGTGCGGGTGTCCGGAGATCTCTCGACGGGTCTCGATGTCTGGGCTCATTTCTACTTGCCAGGAGACAATATCGTGGCGCTCGAACGGCGTCATGGGCTACCTTATCGGGTCTGGGCAGAGCAAGGATTCATTACGCTGACACCGGGCAACGTGATCGATTACGGGTTCCTGCGGGGCGATGTCTGCGCGCAGGTGGCGTCGGGCGATTGTGCGGGGCTGTGGCTGGACCCGTACAACGCGACGAAACTGGGGCTCGAACTGCGAGACCAGGATGGAGTCAACGTGCAATTCGTCCGCCAAGGGTTTCTGTCGCTGTCTCCACCGACCAAAGAGCTGTTGCGGCTGGTGCTGGCGGGCCTGGTGCGCCATGGGGGCAATCCGATCCTGCGGGCGCATGCGGCGGCGGCGGTCGTCGTGAAAGATGCCGCGGGGAATCTGAAGCTGCACAAGGAAAAGAGCCGAAAAAAAATTGACGGGGTATCGGCACTGGTCAATGCCCTGGCGGGATTTACCTCGTCACCGGAGAGTGAAAGGTCGGTCTATGAAGAACACGGAATCATCTGGGGCTAACGGGGCGATAGTCGAGGGCAAGCCTCGGCGGGGGCGGCGGCGGCCAAGCGGCCGGGCGGTGCTGATCGAGAGTCTGCGGGCGGCTCTCTACGATTTGCCCCATAATTCGGGTCGTACATCGCGGCGTTACTCGTTGGGGCGGGCGCTGGTGTCGATGGCGCGGCGCAAATCGACGGTACCGGATGGGCTCGAGGGGGAAGTATCCGCGGAGATCGCCGAGCGGTTCGGGCGGAAACCGACGGGATTCTATGTGCCTCTTGATGCGCCGGTAGAGCAGCGGATTGATACGACGGTGACGGGGTCGGGTGCGGCTGCCGTGGTGTTTCCGCCAGCGCTCTTCATCGACGTGTTGCGTGCCAAGCTGGTGCTGGCATCGCTGGGGGCTCAGATCACGACATTCGCGAGTGAGCGGGGGTCGGTCCGGGTGCCAGTGCAGACAACGGCCACACCGATAGCGTGGGTGACGGAGGGATCGGCGGACGCGGCGTTCCGGGCACTGGCAATGGGGTCGGTGACGTTCGTTCCGCATACGGTGCTGATCAATACGGGGATATCCCGTTTCCTCGAGGAATTGGCAGCGCCTGGATTCGACGCGTGGCTCTACACCGAGCTGGCCGCGGGAATAACGGTAGGGATTGATGCGGCGGGCATCGCGGGTACCTCGGGGGCGAATCAACCGGTCGGGCTCCTGAATACGGCGGGCGTGCCTGCGGTGACATTGACGGCCGATACGGGCAACGGCGGGGCGCCGGCCTATGCCGATATTTGCGCCATGGAAGCGCTGGCGGCCAACAACAACGCGGATAGTCGAGCGGATGCGCGGCTGGGCTGGCTGACGTCGCCTAATGGCCGGTCGAAGATGCGGCGGGTCGATGGTTCGACCGGATCGGCTGGGCGGTGGTTATGGAATCAGGAAGTCGATCAGGTATTTTCTTACCGGGCGGTGGCCACGACGAACGTCCCGAATAACCTGACCAAAGGCACGGGGACGAATCTGAGCGCGCTCGTGTTTGGTGACTGGAGGAATCTGGGCATCAACCTATTTTCCGCGGTGGATGTGGTGTTTAACCCGTACACGATCACGACATCGGGTTACTATGCGATCTATGCGTATCAGGAGTGTGATGTGCAGGTATTCCGAACGACGGGGTTTGTGATCGCATCGGGGATGATCACGACATAGGGGGCGGCGGTGCGGGCAGGTATGCATGGGCTCGGGTTCGAGAAGCGGTGCGTCGAGGCTGCGGATAGTGAGGTGGGGGTGTCTCCGCGGTGAGGGCGGCGGGCTCGAGGCTGGTCAAGCGGATGCCGCGGGGGTACTCCTCACGAGGTCGGGTAGGCCAGTCCGTAACGTCGATGTCGTCTCTGGTGTCGAGTCCGGTGCTATCCGGAATTCTCGTCACTCCGCAAACGGCGACGCAATTCACGTCGGTATTTTCCGCGGTCAATGCGATAGCGACCGATCTTGCGAGCCTGGCGTTCGGTGTTTACCGCCGGGTGGGGGTCAATGCGTCGCTCGAGGCGCCGGAGGTGGCGGTCTCCCGATTGGCTCGGATCGGTCCCAATCCGGAGAACAACGCGTTTCGGTTCCGGCAAGCCCTCCTGGGGCATGTCCTGCTCTGGGGCAACGGGTATGCGGAGATCGTGCGGAATCCGCGCGGGGAGGCAGTGGAGCTATGGCTCTTGAATCCGGCGCATACGCAGCCGCGGCGGGATACGGACACCGGGGTCCTTCACTACTTTCTGACCGACGTGCAGCGCAAGCTGGCGCCTGAGAATGTGCTGCATGTGGCGGGCTGGGGGTTCGACGGCCTGGTCGGTCATTCGGCGATTCACCAGTGCCGACAGGCGGTGGGTCTGGGGATTGCGTCGGAAGAATACGGGGCGGCCTATTTCGGCAATGGGATGACTCCCAAGGGGGCCATGAAAGTACCCCATAAGTTGACGCCCCAAGCGCGGCAAAACATACGTGAGAGTATGTATTCCGTTCATCAAACAACGAAGAATGCACACCATCTAATGATATTGGAGCAAGGGGCAGAGTGGGTCAATACGGTGATGCCATTGGAAGATGCACAGTTCCTGGCCACCCGAACTTTCCAGAATCTGGAAATCGCGCGGCTCTTTCGCATGCCACCCCATAAGTTAGGGGACAACAGCCACGCGAATCTCTCGAACGTGGAGGAAGCGAACCGAAACTACGTGGAAACAACCTTGGCGGGCTGGGCGTTGGCGATCGAGGCGGAGTGCGATAACAAGCTGTTGCTTGAGGATGAGCGGGACGCGGGGATCTTCTTCCATCATGTATTCACTCGGCTCGAGCGGGGGAATACCGCGGCGCGGACGGCTTACTATCAAGTGATGAGAAATCTCGGCGCGATGAGTGCGGATGACATCAGGGTATCGGAGGGGATGAATCCACTTCGCGCGGGGAGTGGCGGGGATCTCTATCTGGTGCAGGCGCAGTATCAACCGCTGGCGAAGGCGGGCCAGTCGCTGGAGGTCAAGCCAGCCGTGGGTGATAGCGGGGGCTCGAGTGGTGCAGGTGGTGCAGGCGGTGCCGATGGTGAGGCGGGCGGATATACGGGTGAAGATGAGGGAAGGAGTGTCTTCGATGTCGTCTCTTCTGGTGCAGTCGCGGTCAACGGGCACTGATGGCGGGTCGGGCCGGGAAGTCCGCTGTGCGATGCTAGGGCTCGAACTGCGGGCGGCGCCGGCCGAGGGGCAGGAGGGGAATATCGGCGTCGCGGTGGGATATGCGGCGGTATTCGAGCGGTTCTCGGTGGAGCTGTGGGGGTTCCGCGAGAAAATTCGTGCGGGGGCCTTTGCCGCGGTGCTCGAGGATGACGTGAGAGCGCTCGTGAACCATGATAGCAATCTCGTGATCGGGCGGCGGAAGGCGGGGACGTTGCGTCTCCAGGAAGATGCGCTCGGGCTGCGGTGCGAAATTGATTTGCCTGATACGACGGTGGGCCGCGATACGAAGGAACAAATTCGGCGGGGCGACATTGATGGCATGTCGTTTTCGTTCGTCACCGACAAGGAAGAGTGGGACTGGTCGGATGAGGACAATCCGGTGCGGACGATCGTGGCGGTGGCCGAACTGTACGACGTGGGCCCGGTGACATTTCCGGCTTATACCGATACTAGCGTAGCGATGAGGGCGATCGAGGGGCGATCGAGGGAGCGAGAGGGGGTGATTGCGGCGGTGTGTCCGCGGGCGGTTTACGAGATGCGGTTGCGCATCGCGGGGGCGTTTTAGTTTGGGGGATTAATGGGAGGGGGTGTGGTATGAAAGCGTGTGAACTGAGAGCGGAGCGGGGTCGGCTCTACGATTCGGCGCGAGAACTAGGCGAGCGTGCCGGGCGGGAGAATCGGGAGTATACCGCGGATGAGCGGGTGGCGCTCGATGAGATGCTGGCGAAGCTGGATCGGATGGCGGCGGATATTTCCCGGCTCGAGCGGCTGGAGGTGGCGGGCTCGCTGACGGAGGGTGAATGGCGAGCACAGAATGCGCGGATCTCCGACCCGTTGCCGCATGAGATGCCGGGTCAGGACGGGCGGTACAGTCTGACGCGGGCGATCCTGCGCGCGGCCGATGGACATCTCGATGGCCTGGAGGGCGAATGCCATCAGGAAATTGTGCGGCGGATCGGCAAGAAAAGCGCGGGGCCGCTAGGGTTTTTCATGCCAACGAGGCATCGGATGGCGTGGAATACTCATCGCAATACTCGGGTGGGGGGCCGGCGTCTAACACCGGGCAATGGTCAAATCGAGCGGCGGATTGATGACACGACCGCTGCGGCCGGTGCCGTCTTGACACGTTGGGACACGACGTGGATCGAGTTCCTGCGTACTCGGATGGTGCTCGATCAATTGGGGATTCGTGTGCTCACGGAGATGCACGGCAATTTCCAGATGCCGCGTCAGTCGGGCGTTGGCACGGTGTCGTGGGTGGCGGAATCAACGGCGGTCGGGACGACGGGGCAGACCATTGATCAGGTGCTATTTACGCCGAAAACGGTCGGCTGTTTCACCGATATGTCTCGGCGTTTCCTCGAGCAATTGTCGATTGATCCTGAAGAGTTCGTGCGGCAGGATCTGGCGGCGGTGGTGGCACGAGGGATTGAAGCGGCGGCCTACAACGGGACCGGGGCTCCGCAGCCGACGGGGATTCTGCAACTGGGGGGCATCACGTCGGTGTCGAATGGGACCAATGGCGGCTATCCGACGATGAGCACGATTATCCAGATGGAAGAAGTGCTCATGAAGGCGAACGCGGACATGGGGAATCTCGCCTATGTCTTTACGCCGGCGGGCAAGGCGACGCTGAAGCAGATCCCTCGACAATTCCAGGGTCAAACGTCGTATTTCCCATTGCCGATTTTTGCCGACGATGGGACCGTGAACACTTATGATGCGTACTCGACGAACTTGTTACCGTCGAACTTGACCAAGGGGACGGGCACCAATCTCTCGGCGGCGATCTTCGCTCGGTGGGAGGAGGCAATACTGGCGTTCTGGTCGGCGATGGACGTGCTGGTGGACCCATTCACGGGCGGGGCTGCGGGCACGATCCGGGTGGTGGTCTTGCAGGACTGCGATTTCCAGGTGCGGCATGTGCCGTCGTTCGCGATCATGTCGGATGTGCAAACCTATTGAGGTCTCTGGGGTCTATGTTTCGCAACAATGACGATTGGTCCAAGCAAAGGGGGCGCGTCGTGCTCGTCAATGTCGAGGTCCGCCGAGCGGATTTACTGATCGGCTTACGGACATACGCAATCGGTGACGTGGTGGCCGTGGAGGAATCGCGGGCCAAAGTGCTCGTGAAGGCGGGCTTGGTGGCGATCAGTCAAAAAGAACCGACGGTCTTCCCCGATCCTCCGACGAAATCGGAGATGGCCGCGGCCGTCGAAGAGAATGCGTTGCGTCCGCAGCCAGGGGTTGCCGAGCATGCCGAGTCGAAGCGGGCGGTCAAGGGGCGTTGATACCTAGAGTCTCTAGGGGTCAGGCAGCGTGTGGCGTCATCTCGTGGTATCTGGTCCGGCACTAGCCTTGACGGGGACTTTCTCGCAAGGGCAGGCGCAGGTATCGGGGATATCTTCGACGGCGGGTGTGCTGGTCGGCTCGGCGGTGTCTGGGAGCCCCTTTGTTCAACCTGATAGCCTGGTGAAGACTGTGGATAGTCCGACTCAGATCACGTTGTCGGTGCCAGCGTGGTCAAGCGGGTCGGCGGGCGCATTCCTGGTGGCGAATGAACCGGTGACATTGGCGCAGGCGCGGCTACATTGCCGCATACCGGATACGGTGACGGAGGACGATGGGCTGCTGGCGGGATTGATCGGCTCGGCGCGGCGGTATGTCGAGGTAGTCACCGGGCTGCGGCTCGTGACGATGACTGTGGATTACTTCGCGGACAACTGGCCGTGGTTGGGCGGGTATTACAACCGGGTGATTCGCTCTCAAGCGGTGATGGGACCGGTCCCATACTGGCTACCGTCAACGAATACCGGGCTACTCGATCTGCACGTTTCGCCGATTCAATCGGTGAGCTGGGTCAAGTACAAAGATTTCAATGGGGTGTTGCAGACGATTCCGTCCTCTCAATACATTGTTGAAGCCTCGCAGATGGGCTCGACGGCGGTCGGTCCCAGCCGGATCATGCCGGCTTACGGGTTTACCTGGCCGATACCGCAACCGACGATCGATTCGGTGAATATCCGTTTTGTGGTCGGATGCGGGCCGGATTTCTCGTGGGTTCCGGACAATCTGAAAGCGGCGATGAAATTGCTGATCGGTTACTGGTACGAGAACCGCGAATCGGGCGTGGTGGGTCTCGTGTCCCAGCGGATAGTCGATGGAGTCGATGCGCTGTGTGCTCCGTCGATGGTGGGGGATTACTGATGGTGCCGACTCGTGCGGGCAAGATGAATCGGCGGGTGGTGTTGCAATCTCCCAATCAGATCGAGCGATTCGACTCGTTTGGTCAACCCGTCGCGGATTGGATCACCATCGGAACGTACTGGGCTCAGATTGTCCCATTACGGGGGCTCGAGCTGCAAAACGCGCGGCAGATCAAGGCGCGGGCAGAGGTCAAGATCATCATGCGCTATCCTGGGGTCAACATCGGCCCGGAGTGGCGGGCGGTGTACGGCTCGAGGGTGTTTGGTCTGGTCGATGTGCAAAATATCGAGGCGGCGAATCGGCGGGTGGAGTGCATCGCGTATGAGTGGCAACAGGCCCTGGGAGTTGGCTTTCTTGCAGCAAAAAGTAGGGTGTGAGGTCTGGGAGGCCAGATAAGTGGGTCAGATCAACTATCGCTGCAATCAGGGAATCGTGTCCTCGGATGGGTCAAGCCCCCTCTCGGGTACGTACTACGAGGCGGGGTCTTTCAACGGGTCGATCAATTCGGTGCTGGCGGCATCGGGCTCGGTGGTCTTGATTCCGGGCTCGTGGGGTGCGCCGGGGCAAGTGACTGGAGCATTGCAGGCGGTGCTACTCTTGTGCAATCAGAACTGCACGATTCAAACGAACGGTTCGGGGGCGATCGGCGTACAGTCAGTGACGATTACGGGGACACCGACAGGGGGTGTTTTCTCGCTGGATTTCAAGGGGCAGGTCGCGGGGGCGATAGCGTACAACGTGACGGCTGCGGCGTTGCAAACGGCGCTGCAGGCGCTCTCGACGATCGGGTCGGGCAACGTGGCGTGCAGTGGGGGGCCGTTGCCGGGTACGGCGATTACTTGCACGTTCTCTGGGCCGGTGGTGCAGCGAACGGTCCCATTATTGACGGCCTCGGCGGCTGGTCTGACGGGTGGCACGAGTCCGGCGGTGGTCGTGGTCAATACGACGGGAACACCACAAGATGTGATTCAGCTAGTGGCGGGCGATCCGCTGTTCTGGTCGATTTCACCGGGCTATTTCCCGTGTCCGTTCCTGGGGGCGGTGACGGCGATTTATGCGACGAACGTGCAAGCCTGCACGGTGAGCGGGCGGTATTTGACTTATTGATGGGGTATTGGCATGACACTCAATGAAATTGTCGCTCTCTGCGGGGATACGATCTTCCAGAAGCAAATTCAAGCCGCAGCGGTCTTGCACGCAATGCAAGTCATCGGCATGGGGCCCACTACGCACGCGATAGCTGATGAAAAGAATTGGGCGCTGGCCAGTTCGACCATCGCCGATGGCTGCACGGCGAATCTAAACCGGTTCGTGTGGGCAATCGCGAGCACTCCAGGATTTAGCGGGGTGACCAACGATACAGCCAGCGCGAACGATCCGGCAATCTCGTCGGCGATGGTGAGTCAGTGGGGCAATATTGCCGGCGTAACTGGCGGTGATCTGGGAGCATAATCCGTGGCAACAACTCAGGAATACCTGCTCGGTTCGATCGCGACGCTCTTATCGACCGAACTCAATTCACTCGCCAGTTCGTCGGGCTTGACGGCAGGCGTGATCTCCAGTGTTGGCGGTAGCTCGGGCATCTTCGACAACACGGCGGGCGGCGCCCTCGGCGGCTACGTGCTGGGCCGGATCGAGCTAGTGCTGGCGGCGCCGGCCGGGGCGCTCACGGCCTCAACGGCTGCTTATATCTGGTTTGTTCGCACGGCTGATGGGACCAATTATGAGGATGGCGGCGCTGCGGTGATTCCAGCGAAACCGGCTGACGTGGTGATCCCGGTTCGAGCCGTATCGACGGCGCAACGGATCGAGATTGATGTGGTCTTTTTACCCTTCAGCAAGTTTTACGTGCTCCTGGCGCAGAACACCGGTCAAACCTGGGCGGCAAGCGGCAACACCGTGAAACTCTTACCGGCAACCTATCAAGGCGTGTAGATGTCCGATCTCTATCAGCTCAATAGCAAGCCTCGATATGGAGCGATTCTGAACGCTCGAGATCCGTTGAGAGTGGGTCTCGTGGGATTCTGGCCGTTCCTGGACGGTGCCGGATTCGCCGACGAGATCATTACTGGACAAGCTACGGACGCTAACAACGCGTCAGCGAATTATGCCTGGGTACAAGGTGTTCAAGGGCCTGGTCTCAAATTCAACCTGGCGGCGCCGCCGGTCCTCACATTGAGACATGCCTCGTTCGATTCGGGATCAAATTGCACGGTCCTCGTCTGGTTCAATTTCGCGGGCTTCCAGCCGGCGTCGCCGTTTATCTCGGCTCTCTGGTCTGACGCGACAACGACGGGAGCGATGAAGCAGTTCTTTCGGATGGGTGACGCTGGTATCGCCAACAATCTATTGCAGGTCATTTACAGCCAGAATCAGAAGGCGAACACGACCACGGCGATGACAACAGGGTGGCATTGCGTGGGAATGGTCATGGGACCGAACGTAGCGGGCTTCGTTACTCAAACGGGCTGGATTGATGGAACGCAGGTCGTGAGCCAGACCCGCAATATCATCTCGAATGTCACCTCGGCATCTGTTTTTGGTCAGGACGCGGCCGCACCGGGTCGTGAGCCATCAGGCGTCCTGCAGGCAGTCGGCATCTGGTCCCGGGCGCTACCGGCGCAGGCGATCCAAGCAATCGCGCCCAATCCGTGGCAATTGCTGGCGGCGCCTGCATCTTTTCAGCAAGTGCTTGTCCAGGGGCCGGCCCGATTGGTGCGGCGAACCTTGTTCACTCGTTCCGGGAGTCGATCCGTTGCCTAGCTATCAGGTCAAGCAAAGCTCAACGGCCTATCCGCTGGTATTTTTGATGGTCCAAGCGGCCGATCACATCACAGGGCTTACTGGTGTCACTCCTACGGTGACGATCCGCAAGGTCGGTGGGGCATTCGGCGCGCCGGTCGGCGCGGTGACGGAGATCGCCAATGGCTGGTATCAAGTAGCCGGCAACGCGACCGATAGCAGCACGCTGGGGCCTTTGCTCCTTCACGCGACGGCGACGGGCGGCGATCCGGTGGATCAACTCTACGAAGTCGTGGCTCATGACGTGCAGAGTGCCACGAATCTAGGGCTTTCGGCACTCCCTACTGTGGCTCCCGGCGCCGCCAACGGCATTCAGATCAACGGCGCGAATACGGGGCCATTCTCGATCTCGAACGGTGTGACGTTCACCAATTCGGGCGGCACAGCGTTCACCGTGCGCAATTCAAGCGGTTCCGGCGTTGGGATGGATGTCTCGAATGGTGGCACCGGGGTCGGAATGCAGATACGGGGCGGCGCTAATAATCCGGGACTCAAAATTCTCGGACCGAATGGTGGAACCGGTGCATCGGCAGTGCGATTGACTTGTGCGGCAGCCGATACCGGCTTTGACAGTGGGCCGGCGTTTGAGCTGATCTCGGGCACCGGTGACGTGATGACACTCGTGTCCAATGCCGCCAACGGCAACGGGATCAAGGTCACAGCCAATGGAACCGGCAGCGGCCTGAATATGACTGGTGGCGCCACCGGTCACGGTATCCTGGCCATGGGCGGGGCGACATCGGGCGATGGCATCCGGGCACTGGCCAACCTGGCGGGCAGCGGTCATGGTATTCATGGGATCGCTACGGGCTCAGCCAATGCCGGCATCTATGGCGACGGTGGCGTTACCGGAATCGGCATCCAGGCTTTCGCGGCTGCGGCTGGCGGCAATGTCGCGATGAGGATCGCGGGCGGTTCGACGAATGCCGGGCTGGCGATCCTGGGAGGACCGACGAGCGGCGCGGGAATCTCGGTGACAACCGCGAACGGCCACGCGATGGTACTCCAGGCCAGTGGAGTAAGCGCTCACGGCCTGTCGATCACCGGTGGCACTGGCGGCGTCTCGGATGGCCTGCATTGCGTTGCCGGAGCTGGAGGCGTCGATATTCGCGGCACGCAGTATTCGGTCGATGTGACTTCGGTGGGCGGCGTGGCCCAGACACCAGGCGATATCTACGCGGCGGTGACGAATATCGCGGTGACGAGTGCCGCGCTCAATATCGTGGCTTCGTCGGCAGTCTACACGACCGGTACTTCTGCCGGCGGATACACCAATACATTCGCCAACGACAATGTGTACGATGCCGTGAGCCAGGTCGGCAACGCTCTTGACTTCTATTACCAGTTTGATCTCTCGGGAACACCGGGAGCGATGGCCAGCGGTGTGCAGCTCATCGGCTATCTCTCCGGCAACACGAACAACGTGAATGTCTACTTCTGGAACTGGGTCAACTCTGTCTGGGATCTGGTCGCC
>Ga0306921_10007299_pt1 | contig 11597 bp, 16 predicted proteins | sample sta12Cox44000080_FD_203760 | JGI IMG/M metagenome (GOLD analysis project Ga0306921, IMG submission 203760) | Lab enrichment of tropical soil microbial communities from Luquillo Experimental Forest, Puerto Rico - statoxic.12C.oxic.44.000.080 (v2)... | ecosystem: Environmental > Terrestrial >... | reverse complement strand
TTCACAACGTGGGCGGGGCACTTGAAAAACGGGCGGCGCAAAACGAGCTGCTCCCCGTTAATCGACGATAGCCGTGGGTTTCTGTTCATTGACTAGCTGAAAGGGAATCGAACCGTGAACACGAGTCGGTGGTCGTAAGTGTGAAAGTGGGTTAGAGCTATTTGAAACCCCGCTCCGAACGCGAGTTTCAGGTGTCCCTTTAGCGAAATCCGGCCGATTACCAAGCCTGGCGTTGCGAAGACCTGCCTTTGGCCAGCCTGTACCCCGCTCCGCCAGAAGGTGGAATTGACCTCCAACTCCGGCCAAAAGAAACTCCTTACGTGATACTGGAGTGCCGTGTTCTGGCTGATTGGTCTCCCCACTACCCCGACGCTAGACGTTGGCAATGTGATAGCGACGGTGCTCTGAACGCTGAATTCTCCAAAGCCTTTCCCTACGGCCAGAGTAGGGCTGATGGTCCCGTGCCCGACACCGATATTGTGCGACCCGGTGGGAACACTCGCACCAAGGAATACCGTTAGGATGTAATTGCCATGATTCTCATTACGCGTCAGGAGTCGGTATTTCACGAGTAACGAAAAGTCGCCCCAACCGTCTGCGACGCCGGCTTGATGATGGACCACATAGCCGGGCAGGCCCACGGTAACTTGAAAAGGCTGCATAGGGATGAATTCCGGCCCCCTTCCATTGCCATAAACCTCCATCGCGGTGGCATTGGTTTGCGTCTGTTCGGAGATGTCATAGCGAAATTCCTGCTCCAGCCGAGGCGTTACCGTGATTACAGGCGTAATCCAGCGTGGCTGTGCGGCTTGTGTGCGGGCCACTTGAGCAAGCCAGCCTGTTTGCCCGGCGTCGGACGGTTCTTGTGCCAACCCGCCGATATCGAAAACGACGAGCGCTGTGAGCAAGAGTAGTCTTTCCATTCCCGGTCGGATTGTATCACCCGGCGCGAGAGGCCTTCTGGATTGTTTCCGTTGCGTTACAGACCCGCCAGCATGTCCCGGCAAGCGCGCGCCACCAAGATTACGCTATAGCGCTCGCTCCGCCTTGGCCCGGTTCGTGACCCGATGCGATGCTATCTCGTGCTACTTTGCATGGGCCTCAGCCTGACCGCTGCAAGGTGGACTCTAATTGTGCCTATCTTGGTAACCGTAACGCCTGGCGTCAAGAGTTCTGATACCATAACGGAGTGTCAAAAGCCTCCAGCTACCTTCCGTCAGGTTTTCAGACACTCACCGTGCATCTCACTGTGAAGGGGGCCACTGAGTACATCGAATTCCTGAAGCGGGCTTTCGACGGCGTTGAACTCACCCGCTCAGCTTTACCGGATGGTCGGCTGCTGAACGCCAGCGTCCGCATCGCGGATTCCGTAGTGATGCTGAACGATGTTTTCCCCGAGTTCGGAGGCGAAGCCTATCAGTCCCGGCGAGCGGTACGGCTGACCCTGTACTTACCGGATGCTGATACTGTGTGGACGAAGGCTCTCGCAGCTGGTTGCAAAGTGTTATCGCCATTACGGGACGAATTCTGGGGCGACCGCTATGGCGAAGTTGAGGACCCGTTCGGCTTCGTCTGGGCAATCGCAACGCACTTGGAAGACCTGAGCGCAGGAGAAATTGAGGCGCGGCGCAAGAAAGCTTTCAGCGGAGGCAACGTCTCTCAAACCTAAAGGTGGCGCTCTTTCTAAACTTGCTCTGACCGACCACCAAAGGCGCACACTACTCTTGTTTCGCCGGCTCGTGACGCTTGATACCGAGATCGGATAGCCTGGGCTTCAAAGTCGTGGCGACTTTGATATCTGCTCCGAGACAAATTGGCGCGGACGGGTGCCCAGCCTGAAGCCATGTAATCCCATACCAGCGCATGCTGCTCACAGCATCAACGTCATCGGCGAAGGCCCGGCCATTCTTAGGACAACACAGAGTAGCGAGCACCAGGACCGGCGCGGCGACGGACGCGAGGATAAGCCGCATCGTCAGACTGTGACGTTCCGTATGTCTTCTTGCCCTCGGTAAATGATTTTCGATCACCGCCCGCGCAGTATCAGATCACTATACTGATCAAGCGCTTGTTCGTAGCGCTCGCGGGTTCGTTGCTGGGACTCAGCGGTTGTAGCCTGGCACAACTCTTCTTCGGCTTTAATTAGCTTTAACCGCAGCCGATCAACCAGCATATTGTATTCTCGAACGTCAGCCATAGACACCTCACGGCCGGCCCAGGAAGGCGCGGCGGCGCTAGCAATACCTTGGCCGCCGCCTCGGGGAAGGCGTCAATTATTCTGCGACAGGCGCGAGCGGAGTAATATGCTCCTGGGCAAATGAGGCTCAAATTATTTTCACTCAGAGCGAGAGATTGTGACAGAACAGTGACAACAACGGTTTGTCGAGAACTAGTACTAGTCCGTTAGCCTTTGGGTTACGTTGGCCCAATGTCCAGATGCCTCTTCTCGTTTTCGACTGCAAGAGAACCCTGCCACACGCCGCGAGCGGATTGAAACTGCTGTCGAGACCGAAGGCCGGCACGTCAAAGAGCAATAGGAGGGATGGATTGCTGCCGATCCATTTCGAGGCGGTGTACGGGTGGTCATCACAGGGCCACAATCTCATCGAACGCCCACGAGCGGAACGATATCTCGTGATATCGGCGTTTCAGTGATCCGCTCTGTTGAGTCGATACAGCACATGCCGCCGCAACGGGTGTCCTTCCGGCAGGAGGGGATGATCGAAGTCATCAGCAGGATTGCGCGTCATGCCCAGTTTTTCCATCACCCGGCGTGACCTTATGTTAGCCGGAACCGTCGTCGCCAGGATTTCATTCAGGCCCAACGACTTGAACGCATACCCGATGACTGCATGCGCTCCTTCTGTCGCCAGCCCTTGTCCCCAATGCTCCGCCGCCAGACGCCAACCGATTTCCACGCAAGGCGTGTAATGCGCTTCAAATTGAGGAATCTCCAAGCCAATGAACCCTATGAACATGCGACCTCGCCGAAGCTCCGCTGCCCAAAGGCCGAATCCATGCTGCTCGAAATGAGCTTCGATTCCGTCCAGCATGGCATCGCTGTCTTCTTGCGCAAGAGGCCCTCGAAGGAATTCCATCACACGAGCGTCTGCATTCATACGGGCGAACGGCTCCCTGTCGGAGTCGCGCCAAGAGCGCAGGGTTAGGCGCTCGGTGGAGATTCGCATTTGGTTCACAAGCGCAATATCAAATCCGGCAAATCATCGAACTTAGTGAGCGGACAAAGTGAAGTGCGGAATCCGCGAAATCGGTATACACACTTTTGAGATGTCGGAACGCGTGGCCGCCGACGATCCTTTTCGGCCAGGTCGACCCATCATACTGCAACCTGCGCCATGGCCTCGCGATAGTTCCAGGTCATCCACTCCGCAGGCCGAGCCGCCAGCTCTTTCGCATAGCCCTCCAGAGCTATGGCGAGCGTTAACCCAACATATCGGAAGTTATTCCGGCGGCCGACCAAGGCGTTCGCCAGGTTGGAGGGCTCCTTCGGGGTCTTCGGGACCGGAAGTTGGAAGCGGCCCAGGCAAGTGCGGAAGGACCGCCGCCAGTAAGCGCATGAGGTGCAAAGCGCCAGGCTACAAGAGTCGGCTGCTCAGGATTGGTGCGATCAGATCTCGCCTCCCGAAGGGCGCGGGAGTCGTCGTTTTAACTATGGGATGCTTTTCGTGGCGGAGCGCGACTCTCAAAGCTACACGCCACTTGCATTGGCGTGGTATTCTACGGCCGTTCGAAGGTGGTGATGGGCCATGCGCGCAATCGATGAGCTCTTACTGGACACTCGTTTCGCCGTTCGAAAGTTGAGGAAGTCTCGCGTTTTCTCCGTAATCGCGGTAGCGATGTTGGCGCTCGGCATTGGGGTAAACACCGCCATCTTCGGTGTGGTGAACGCGATCATCTTCCGGCCTCTCCCGGTGAGAGACGGCGCTCGTTTGCAGGTCATTGCGACCTTTCGCACCAGAACGCCCACGCTCGGCCCCGTGTCGTTTCCCGATTTCCAAGACTACCGGGCCGCCACTGACGAGGTATTCGACGACATTGCCGGTTATAGCGTTGGGTTCATGGGGCTGGCGCACGAAGACGAACGGCCCCAGCGTGTTCTTGTTGACTGGGTCACTGGAAACTACTTTTCGTTGCTCGGTATCCACCCACAGCTCGGCCGGTTCATACGGGAAGACGAAGGCTCACCGGGCCACAGCACCCCAGTGGGCGTTCTCGGCCACTCGACTTGGCTGCGTCGTTTCGGGGGAGACCGATCCATCGTCGGACAAAAGATAATCCTGAATGGGCAACCGTGCACGGTCATTGGCGTGGTTCCCGAGAACTTCAGGGGGGCCTTTGCCTTCTCCGAGGCAGAGGTTTATCTGCCGGTGAATTGGACGAGCCGATCCGTTCTAGACGATCGGAGTGCCCGTAGCCTGCACACACTCGCACGGTTGCGGCAAGGGGTCAGCATCGAACGCGCGCAGGGGGCTTTGGACGTAATCGCGGAACGGCTCGGACGCGAGCATCCGGCCGACGATAGAGGCGTTCGGCTCAAGGTTGTGCCCGAACGGCTCGCGAGACCGGAAGAAGACAACGCCCGGTCGAATAGATTCGGCGCAACGGCGATGCTAACCCTGGTTGAGTTGGTCCTAATTGTGGCCATGATAAATGTCGCCAACCTGGTCCTCGGGCGTGTCGCCGGGCGGCGGAGGGAGTTGGCAATCCGCTTGGCTCTGGGCGCGGGCCGCGGCCGTATCGTTCGGCAGCTCCTGACCGAATTCGCGATCCTCGCGGCGTTGGGCGGCATCGCGGGTTTTGGCCTGGCTGCTTCGGTATGGCGGCTCCTTACGGTCGTCCGCCTCCCGGGGGACCTGCCCGTCCGGCTCGATTTCCACCCCGATGGACGCGTGTTGGCCTACGGGTTCGCGGCAACTGCTTTGACTGCTCTGCTGGTGGGCCTGGTTGGCGGCCGTGGTGAGCCGCGTCGGAACCTGCATGGAGCTTTGCACGACCGCGGCGTGGCGTCGCCATCCAGCGGCGGTCACAGCTTCCGAAAGTCCCTTCTGGTTGCACAACTCGCGATCTCGTTCGTTCTGCTGGTTGCAGGAGCGCTGTTTCTGCGCAGTCTGAAGCAGGCCGAGCATGTCAATTTCGGATTTAAGCCCGAAGGGGTGCTCAACCTCCAGATGAATGTGGCGCAGCTCGGATACTCGCCCTCCATCGGCCGCGAGTTTTTCGATGAAGTCGAGCGTAGAGTCCACAACCTTGGAGGCGTCGAACAAGTCGCCTTCGCATTCTCCGTTCCGATGGGCTACGTGAGACTGAGCAGCAGACTCGACGTGGAAGGCCGACCGGCCAGTCCGGGCGAGCGTATCATCGCCGGAAAAAACGTAGTCGGTCCAAATTACTTTGCGGCCATGGGCATTCCAATCGAGCGTGGGCGCAGTTTTACGAAGGCTGACGACGAGCGGTCGCGCGCGGTGGCAATCGTGAACCGGCGGCTGGCCGATCTGTTGTGGGATGGGCAGGATCCGCTCGGGCGACGTTTTAGTCAAGCGGGCCCCGACGGTCCATGGCTGGAAGTCGTTGGTGTAACGCAGACAGGTAAATACCGGTTCTTGTTCGAGGATCCCGAACCGTACTACTATGTGCCCACGGCTCAAGAGTACACTCCAATGCGGGTGTTACACGTGCGGACGACGGGCTCGCCGGAAGCGCTCGCGCCGGCGGTCGAACGGGAGATTCACGGCATTCAGCCCGAGTTGCCGGTGTATGATGTTCAAACCATGAAGGACGCGCTGGAGGGGGGCTACGGCCTCTTCATGGTGCGAACTGGCGCATTGTTTGCGGCGATTCTGGCGTTCATTGGCTTGTCGCTGGCAGTGATCGGACTGTATGGAGTCGTGTCCTTCATGGCGAACGAACGAACGCATGAGTTCGGCATACGGATCGCGCTCGGCGCAAATCGAAAAGGCATCGCGATGACCGTTATCCGTAATGGAGCGATCCTGATGCTGAGCGGCACGGGTATCGGGCTAGCTGGCGCGTGGGCGCTGACACGATTGCTTTCGAGGCTTTTATTCCGGGTTCCGCCAGTCGATTTCGTGTCCTTTGCGGCAGCGTTCCTGTGCGTTGCAGTTGTGACGCTGGTCGCGATGTCCATCCCGGCACATCGGGCCACAAGGATCGACCCCGTCGTTGCGTTGCATTCAGAATAACCCCAGATCGGGATGGGATTCCCGTTTCGGCCGCGCCTTCGATCGATGCCCTTGACCGCCAGATGGATGCCGTCCATCGACGCATATGATTCTCCTGGCAGTTCGTCCTGGGCTCTGGTTCAAAGCGCTGCCGATTCTCGGCCTTATCCCGGCTGGAATTCAGGATCTTCGGTCCCATATAATGGCTTGTTGGAGCGTCCCTTTAGCATCGTACCGCTGAGAAAAGATTCGGTAATGTGCCAATTCAGCACATGCCTGAATCCGGCCGTGTTTATGGTACATAACACAACTGGCTCGATGAAGGCGCTTTGTCGAGAGCACCTTATCAGCCTAGGCGTTGGAGAGTCGGAACTTCCGGATCCAGAAGGGCGTTAGCGATGCGCGCGGTTACAATCGAAAGCAGATCACATTTTTCTTATGAGCACTGATACGACAGTGCCCGCGAAAAGCCTCCGCGGGACTGATGGGTACATGCCCGTGGACGTTAGGGTGACTTCGCTGACGGCTTTAGCAAGCGCTTCTATAGAGCCGTCACGGGAGTAAAACACAACGAGAATGCTTGCTTTCGGCTTTGGCATCGACACAACTCCTTGATATGGTCATCCTTTCGACGGCTGGTTTAGGTGTCGATGAAGGCTACATTCATCTCGAAGGGCTGGCGGGCGATCTGCAGTTTGTTAGCGGCGAAGTTCGGGTCAGGATAGCCCACTGCCAAGCCACACAAGATGGACAGCTGCGCAGGGATGGTCAACTGTGACCGAACGATTTCGGGATAACCGGCTATCGAAACCTCGACGCAACTACCCAAACCTCGTTCGGTCAAAGCCAGCAACAACGTCTGCAAGAACATTCCTACGCTGAGAGCGTCGGCCTGGCCGAGGTCGCGATGCATACAGACAATGCCAGCCAACGGCGCACGAAAAAACTCCCAGTTTCGCAAGACAGCGGCGTCATGTTGCGCTTTATCTTCGCGACCGATTCCCATCGCGCCGTAGACCTGAGCGCCCAGTTCGCTTCGATAATGTCGGAACGACTCGGGTAGAGCCGGAATATTCGGTGGCCGGCGCTTTGCCTCTTCGACCAAGGCGGCGACAAGGCGATCGCGAGCCGATCCCGACACCAACACGAGATGCCAGGGCTGGATGTTGGAGTTGGATGGCGCAAGCTGCGCGAGAGCAAGAGCCTCGTTCACCAATTCGCGCGGCACCGGTCGCGACGAAAACATGCGCGTCGAATGGCGCTCTCGAATCGCTTCGTCAAGGTCCAGCATAATTCTCAACGCGAGAACATTCCAACCAATTCGACTAGGTGTACTCTCTCTTTTTTTTTATGCGTCGCGAGGTTGGAGGCGTTATTTTTGGGTGAAGCCTAAATCTTTTTGGGTGAAGCAAAGCCAATGAGCTTCGCACCGCCGAGGTCCGCCATGCGGAGATCCGCCTTACTGAGGTTTACCTGGCTGAGGTCCCCTTGGCTGAGCGTCCTCTCACGGAGGTCCGCCCCAAGGAGGTACGCTTTGCTGAGGTTCGCCCCGCCGAGGTCCGCCTCGCTGAGGTCAGGGGTTGTGTAAGGGGGGTTCGTCTCACGCCATTGATTCCACGGCGCTGCTCCATGGCGGATGAGGGCAAGTTGTTCGAGGTCGGCCATCTTAGATGACGATACCGCGCCGCCGATGCGCAAGCGAGCGGGCTCGCCAAGATACATGGACCGAATCCCCGATGAACTGATAGGTAAAGCAACGCTCGCTCGACCTCCGTTGTTTAAGCCGCGGGAGGATGAACAGGCATCGCCGGCCTGCCAAAACCTGATGGTTCTGGCACATGTGCTCACGCTCCAGCAACCCTTTGAGATGCACCAGCGGCCGCACGCTCGCTCGGCATCAAATTTCCGGGGTTTGGCTGGCAACAGTTTCAGGCGGCTGCACATCACGCTCATGCAACAGCGGGGTCTCACGCTCTTCGATCTTCGTCGGCAGGCAGGGCATGCAGATGTGCGAACCACGCAAAAGTACATTGCCGATGACATCGGGCGTCGCCAGGAGGCAGTAAACGGGCTGCCGAAGATCGTACCGATCCGCCAGAAGGTGGGCTGATTATGCGGGATTTGTGCGGGATCTTCATGCTAAACTCTAGATACATAAGGCTCTTACCAATAAGCGCCGAAATGTTGGAAACATAGTTCTCTCGCCTGAGGTAGGTTTTTGGCCGGCTCCACCAAGAAGGCAGTCATCCGGCGCTTCGATCGTGAACCGTTGGCGGGTTACGTAAACACCACGTCTTATCTGCAGCTTACGGGCGTTGAGCTGCTCTCGGCGGAGGGTAAGGTTACGACTGTGCCCTACCCTGAAATCAAGACCATTTCGTTCGTGCGGGACTTTGCGAACCTGGCCGACGACACCCGGCGCGTGTTCCACAACCGCCCGAAAATGGAGGGCTTGTGGATGAGTTTCCGGTTCCGGGACGGCGAGGTTCTCGAGGGGGTGATGCCCAACAACCTGCTCGCGTTCGAGCCGCAGGGTTTCACGGTGATTCCGCCCGACCCGTCCCGCAATCAGCAGCGCGTGTTCATTCCGCGAGCGGCCTTGCAATCGGTCGAGGTGCTGGGAGTGGTAGGCAGTCCTCTGCAACGGCGCAAGCCGAAGGCTGGATCGAAAGAACAGATCGGCCTGTTCGACGAGTAGCTTTGTTGGGAAGGTCACAAAAAGGTCATTGCGGTATACTAAGGACTTAACCAAGGAATCACTTTATTGGAGGTGGTATGAAGCTACGGGATTTAGCTTTATCTCTGGCTGGGATGCTGATGTGCGCCTACGGCGCGCTGGCACAGACCGCCGTCATGGAAGGCAACGTGAAGGGCGAGGACGGCAAGCCCGTTCAGGGCGCCGTGATTAAGATCACTCGCACCGACATCAAGGGAAATTATCAGGTCAAGACCGACAAGAAAGGCCATTTTCTGTATGCCGGCCTGCCTTTGGGTATCTATGACGTCAGCGTGGAAATAGGCGGGGCGGCGAAAGACTCCGTGAAGGGCGTGCGGCTCCATGGCGACATGCCCCCCATTGATTTTGACCTGGCCAAGAGCGCAGCCGGAGGCCCGGGCGAGCAGGGAGGCCAGACCCAGCCGGCGGCTCAGGACGCCACGCGAGGGATGAGCGCCCAGCAGAAGGCCGAATTGGAAAAGCAGTTAAAAGAGCGCGAAGAGGCCATGAAGAAGAACAAGGAGTTGAACGATGCGTTCAACGCCGGGATGACCGCCGCGCAGTCCAAGCAGTGGGATCAGGCCATTGCCTCATTCAACAAAGCCAGCGAACTCGATGCGAAGCAGCACGTCGTCTGGGCGCAATTGGCGGAAGCAGAGATGAATTTTGCGGCGACCAAATCGGGCGCCGAGGCCGATGCCGAGACAGCCAAAGGTTTGGATGCCTACCAGAAGGCGATCGAACTGAAACCCGATGATGCCGGCTATCATAATAATTTTGCGCTGTCGCTGGCCAAGGCCAAGAAATTTCCTGAGGCCCAGGCGGAACTGACGAAGGCCGCCACGCTCGACCCCCCTAATGCCGGCCGCTACTACTACAACCTGGGCGCGCTGCTGGTGAATTCCGGGCAGAATGAGCCTGCCGGAGATGCGTTTAAGAAAGCCATCGACATCGATCCGAATTATGCCGACGCTCAATACCAGTACGGAGTCTTTTTGCTGTCGAAAGCTACCGTCGCTGCCGACGGGAAGGTGACGCCGGTCGGGGGAACGGCCGAGGCTTTTCAGAAGTATCTGCAGTTGAAGCCCGACGGGCCGTTTGCGGATTCTGCCAAACAGATGCTCGCCACGTTGGGAACCACCTTGGATACCAGTTACAAAAACCCGGCGGGGAGCAAGAAGGGCGGCAAGAAGTAACCGAGTTCGGTATGCGGGGCGGGAGCGGAAGGCTCGCGCCCCTTCCTTATGATTCGTTTCCTGGTGATTCGGCTCCTCGTTCCGCTCCTGCTGTTGTTTCTAGTGAGAGCACTGCTGAGAGGTGTCTTCTCTAGTGTTCGCGCTTTCACAATGACCGAGAATCCGCCGGGCTCCAAGCAGCCGCCTTCGGTGCCGGCGGGTGGAGAACTGAAAAAAGATCCGGTGTGCGGCACCTATGTCTCTACCAGCGCAAGCGTGACACGAACCGTCAATGGCGAAGTGCTGCACTTCTGTTCCCCCGAGTGCCGCGATCGATACCGGCTGGCCTGAACTCGCGCATCAAATCAGAATCATCCCCTTGCGGATCCCGATGGCGACGGCCTCGGTGCGCGTGGAGGCGTTGAGCTTGGCAAGAATCGAAGCCACGTGAAACTTCACGGTATGCTCGGAAATTCCGAGCTTCCATGCGATGTTTTTGTTGGCGGCACCTTCGGCCATCAGGCGGAGCACCTCGAGTTCGCGCGGTGTCAGCACGGTCGATTCGGCCGAAGCGGTGGTCGGATTGGAGGCCGAAAGCAGAGCTTCCAAATCGTGCGGGTCGACCACCGCCAGTCCGGTGGAGGCGGCTTCGACGGCCGCCAGCACCTCAGCCGGCGCGGCATCGCGCGGGAGCATGGCGCGTACGCCCAGACGCAGTACTTCCGAGCTCCAGGCCGGCTGGGCGTCGGCGGAGAGCAGCACGATTGCGGGGGCCACCCCGTCCGCCGGCGGTGCCAGTTCCTCAACCGGCAGAGCGGCCAGGACCACGTCGGGACGCAACGCCTCTACCGAGGAGAGATCGGCGAACGACCCGGCCACCTCGACGGCCGGGTCGCCAGCGACCAAAGTTTCGAGGCCGGCGCGCACCACGGCCGAAGGCGCCGCGATGAGCAAGCGGGTCACGCCGCCTCCGCCCGCATTTCGATTCGCGCCACCGCCTCGCGCACGCGCCTCCGATCCCCGCGCAGGAATTGCAAGGGCACGGCCCCGTCGGCGGAATCCAGGGCATCACCCAGCGCATCTACAGACTCGAGTGGACTCCCCCGGATGCCGATCAGAATGTCGCCGATGCGGAGCGAAGCTGTGTCGGCCGCGCTGCCAGCCTCTACATCTAGGATCAACATTCCGAGACGGGCTCCGTCGTAGGCGACCGGCCGCAGCACGACGCCCAATCGAGGCCGAGCGCCCCGGCGCAGAAACTCCGTCACCGCCCGGGAAGGAACCGCCAAGCCAAGACCGTGGACTATGGCTGTATTGACGCCGATGACCTGACCGTTCGCATTGGCAAGCGGTCCGCCGGAGTTTCCGGGCGCCAGCCGTACGGTAGCTCGCACCCAGGACTGGGAGCCCATGCCGGGCATGCGGCCCACCGAGTGGATCACCCCGGTGGCGAGCGCGCCGCGAAAGCCCAGAGGATTGCCCACAGCGATCACCAGTTCTCCCGGG
>Ga0306921_10007298_pt1 | contig 11598 bp, 8 predicted proteins | sample sta12Cox44000080_FD_203760 | JGI IMG/M metagenome (GOLD analysis project Ga0306921, IMG submission 203760) | Lab enrichment of tropical soil microbial communities from Luquillo Experimental Forest, Puerto Rico - statoxic.12C.oxic.44.000.080 (v2)... | ecosystem: Environmental > Terrestrial > Soil... | reverse complement strand
AGGGGAAAGTTGAGCCCGAGCAGCCTCTCCCTGGCTGCGATGGTCGATTGCGGGATGTGGGGGTTGGCGCGCAGGGCGCCCAGGGGATCGCCGGAGCTGGCGACCAAGAGGAAGACGAAGATCGTCGCGAAGAACAACACGACGAGGCTGATCAACAGGCGCCTAATGACGTAGGCCCACATGGCAGGAGTCTATGACCAGGGGAAAGAACGGGAAAGGGCCGGCCTCAACGGGCCGGCCCTTTCCTCGTTCAGCGCTCCCTCGGCCTTAGCCGACGGACCAGTTCTCGGCGTTCCAGGTGATGCCGACGCTCGCCACGTTCGGCTGGACGCCCTTGAGCGTGCTGCTCCAGGCCCAGTACTGCGGCTTCTGGTACAGCGGCAGCGTGACCATGTTCTGCCACAGGATCGTGTCGGCCTTGTTGTAGTCGCCCGTCTCGAGCGAGGTGCTCGAGGCGGAGGCGCCGTTCTTCATGTAGTTGTCCACCTGGGTGTTGGCGGAGTGGGTCCAGTTCTGCCCGCAGTTCGCAGCGTTGGTGTACGAGCAGTAGATCGACTGGTTACCCGAGACGAACGGCGTCGGCACCCAGGCGAACTCGCCGATCTGGTAGGTGCCGTTGACCAGGTTGGTCCCGAAGAAGGTGCTGGCGTCGTAGTTCTGAATGGTGATCTTGACGCCGATCGCCTTCATCTGCGCCTGGAACAGCTGCTCCGTCTCGGCGCGGATGGTGTTCCCAGTCGTCGACTGGATCTGGAAGGTCAGGTCCTGACCGCTCTCCGGCCCGTAGTTGGGTTGCCAGTAGCCGTCCGAGCCCTTCTTGAACCCGAGCTCTTGGAACAGCATCTTCGACGTCGCCGGGTTGTAGGCGTAGTTGGTGCCCTGGTAGCCCTGCTGCTGCGGCACGAGCATGCGGCTGCCCAGCGGCTTGATCTTGCTGGAGATCTCACCGACCGTGCGCTGGATCAGCGCCTGGCGGTTGACACCGTGGGCGATCGCCTCACGCACCTGGAGCTTGGCCAGGTACGGGTCGGCCTGGTTGAAGTCGAAGTGCTCGAACTCCAGACCCGGGAGCACCACCTTGGTGGCGCCCGGCACCTGGCTCGCGGTCTGCACGATGTTCAGGTCCACCGTCGCCGGGTTCATCATCTGGATCTCCCCGTTCTGCAGTGCCGGCACCAGCTGGGTGTCCGACGAGAAGAACTGGAAGACGAGCTTGTCCAGCTTGGAAGGGGTGGCCCAGTAGGTGGGGTTGCGCACCAGGACCAGGGACTGGTTCTCGTTGTAGCTCTGGATCTTGAACCAGCTGCCGGAGATGGTCTGCGTCGGGCCGGTGAAGCCGGTGTTCCAGCCGACCGTCCGGGAGATGTGGGCCGGGACGATGTTGGTGAACAAGGAGCGCCAGTCGGTGAAGGCGGGCTTGAACGTCACCGTGATCGTGCGGCCGTTCGGGCACAGGCCGGCGTTGCGGTCAGCAGCGCTGCCCGGGTCGCATGCCGCGCCACCCGAGGGGTTGGAGCCCACGACCGACTCGATCTGGTTGTACCCGGTGGCCGACGCCGTGTCGTACGGCTTGCCGCCGACGTCCGTGTACGCCGTGTTGCCGCTCTGCGCCTGCCAGTTGTAGATGAAGTCGTCGGCCGTGATGGGCGTCCCGTCCGACCAGACGGCCTTGGGATTCAACTTGTAGACCACGGTCTGCGGGCTCTGGCTCGTCACCGACGCACTCTCGAGGAGCTGGTTGTTCATGACCGGCTGGAGCTTGGCGTTGATGATGAAGGCCTGCGGCCAGACCACGTTCATGATCTCCTGCAGGACGTACTCGGAGGCGGCCGAGGTGTTGATGTTGAACCCGGCCAGGGTCTCGTCCAGCGCCATCGTCGCCGTACCCCCCGAGCTCGAGCTCTTCGCCCCACTGACGGCCGGCGTCACAGCCACGAACGACAGGCTCAATGCCCCCGCGGCCAGAGCGGTGAACGCCGACCGCTTCAAAAGCCCCTTCAGTCCCATAGCACTCCCTTACTCTTCGGCCACCCCGGTGGTAGCCGAATTCCCCTGCCCCCGCCCCCATAAGGGCGGAAGATGTCGTAAACGTAACCGAATTGCCACAAAGAATGCGGTCACCCTCTTGGAATTTCTGCGGGAACGCGGCGAGCGAAGATGCGATTCGGTGTGGGCCTGCGGCACACACAGGAATCCTGCGTGGAAGGGGCCTGTCCGCGCACGGGTCCACACCCTGGGTGCCAGCTGAGAGTCAACTGCGTATCTGGTGACACCTGCTCGGTACAATTCGCGCTGAGGCGATGGTTTATGTCCTTGCGGTTGCCGCGGCTCTGTGTAATGCGCTGACCAGCGTGTTTCAGCGCATGGGGGTGGAGGACGCCCCCGAGGAGACCACCATGCGCCTCAGCCTGATGGCCCACGCCATCCGTCGAGGCGTCTGGCTGCTCGGCTTCGGCTTCATGGTGTTGTCCTTCTTGTTTCAGTCCTTCGCACTGCACATCGGTCGTCTCTCGATCGTGCAACCCATCCTCACCATGGAGCTGCTGTTCCTGGTGGCCATCCTCGGCACCTACTTCCGGTTCTCCATCTCAATGCGCGAGTGGGCCGGTGCATCCGCCATTGCCTTCGGGCTCGGCGGCTTCCTCTACTTCGCCGCTCCGGGCGGCGGGGACGAGATCCCCACCAACCTGGGCTGGATCGTGGTGGGCGGCAGCACCTGCTTCATCATCGCGGTCACGGTTGTGGCCACGCGTTGGGGCCCGCGCTGGTGGAAGGCGGCCATGTTCGGGAGCGCCGCGGCCATCGCCTACGCGTTCACGGCTGCCCTGATCAAGACGGTGAGCAATTACGCCGCCACCGACTGGGTGACCATGCTGTATCACTGGCAGACCTACGGCGTCGTCGTCTTCGGCTTGCTGGGCCTCTTCCTGACCCAGAACGCGTTCCACGCCGGGCCGCTCGCCGCGTCGCAGTCCACGCTGGTGCTGGTCGACCCGCTGGTCAGCATCTGCCTGGGCATCGTGCTCTACGGCGACAGCCTGCGGACGTCGGGCTGGTACGGGCCCTTGGAGGCGCTCTCGCTCCTCGTCATGTTCATGGGCGCGGTGTTCCTGTCCAACTCGCCGCTCATCACCGGGATGAAGGGCGAGGGCAAGGGCGTCGAATACGACGAGATGTTGTCGCGGCGCCTGAAAAGCCACGCGCCGGCGTAGGGCGCCCGGGAGCGAGTGGTCAGCGCGCCGCCGTCGGCACCCGGTCGACGACGAGGCGCGTCAGTGTGGCGAAGTGGTCGGGGTGCGACAGGTGGGCTCCGTGTTGGGCACCCTCGATCTCGTAGACGACCGCGCCGGACACGTGGGCACCGAGCCACTCGACGGTGCGGCGATGGTGGGGTCGCGTCGTCGGGCCGCCCATGCCGACGACCAGTGGGACCTCGAGTTGCGTGACGTCGAACGGCGGCCCTTCTCCGTGGAGGCTGCGCAGGTCCGCCACCAGTGCCGGGCCGTCCGCACGCCGCTGCGCCCGGCCCTCGTCGGTCAAGCGCGACCACGCGGCGGGTCCCACCATGCGCGAGAAGAACCGTTCGGCCTCCTCGCCCGAGTCCGGCGACACCGGTGGCCAGGCGCCAGCGGTCCCGGTCTGCGCGCGCCGGAAGCCGAGCCAGGGCATGGGCGGCTCGTACACGCCGACAGCACCGAAGGTGTGAGGGGAGGCCAGCGCGGCAGCGACCACGACGTCGCCGCCGAGGCTGTGGCCGACGGCGACCACCGGCGCCTCGGAGCCCTCCCGCGCCGCGTCGGCGACGCGCAAGAGATCGTCGGCGTGGCCGCCGAGATCGACGATGCCGCCGGCGCGCGAGCGCTGGTAACCCCGCCGGTCGTAGGCGAGTGTCGTCAGCTCGGGCAGCCGCCGCATGACCCGCCGGAAGCTCTCGCCCCGGTCGAGGGAACCGTGGACGAAGACGACCGTCGAGGAGCCCCGAGCGGCGCCCCGCGGGACGATGTGAAGGGCGGCCGGATAGGGCATGGGCAGGGCAGACGCTACCCGCCGGGACCCCTGCGCCCGACCGCCGCCGGTAGGGTTGACCCATGACCTCCTTCGGCGGCGCAGGTGGCTCTTTCGGCCCCAATGCCTGGCTCGTCGACGACATGTACGAACGGTTCCTGGCCGATCCGACGTCTGTCAGTGACAGCTGGCGCGAGTTCTTTGCGGACTACCGCCCGGCCCCCGTCCCCGCGCCGCAGGCACAGGTGCCTACGGCGGTCCAACCGGCTCCGCCGGCTCCCGCCGGTCCCACCGCCATGGCCCCGCAGGCCACGGCCCCGTCGGTACCGACGCCGGCACCAGCACCGGCGCCGGCGACGACGCCGGTCACCGAGATCCCGGAGGAACAGGCCGTCGTGCTGCGCGGGGCGGCGTCACGGATCGCGGCCAACATGGAGGCCAGCCTCGGTGTGCCGACGGCGACGAGCGTGCGTACCCTGCCCGCGCGGCTGCTCGAGGTCAACCGCCTCATCTTGAACAACCAGCTGGCGCGCACGACCGGCGCCAAGGTCAGCTTCACCCACATCATCGGCTACGCCGTGGTCAGGGCGCTCAGCGACGTGCCCGCGCTGAACTCCGCCTTCGTCGAGGACGCCGACGGGTCCGGCAAGCCCGGCGTCGTCCACCACAAACACGTGGGACTCGGTCTCGCCGTCGACCAGGAGAAGAGCGACGGGAGCCGCACCCTCCTCGTCCCGTGCATCAAGGACGCCGACACCTTGGACTTCCGCTCCTTCGTCCTGGCCTACGAGGATCTCATCCGCAAGATCCAGACCAACAAGATCGCCCCGGACGATTTCGTGGGCACGACGGTCTCGCTCACCAATCCGGGGACCCTGGGCACCGGGCAGTCGGTGCCCCGACTGATGCCCGGTCAGGGCGCCATCATCGGCGTCGGCGCCCTCGGTTATCCGCCTGGCTTCGAGGCGGCGGACGCACGGGTCCTGGCGCAGCTCGGGCTCGGCAAGGTGGTCACGCTGACGTCGACGTACGACCACCGCATCATCCAGGGTGCGGAGTCCGGGATCTTCCTGGGGCGGGTCGCCGCACTGTTGACCGGCGAGGACGGCTTCTACGACGAGATCTTCGAGTCGATGGGCGTCCCCTACGAGCCGGTGCGCTGGGAGCGGGACCGCAACGCAGGAGATGGCAGCGAAGGGGACCATCAGCGCCTGCTCAAGCAGGTGCACGTGCAGACGCTGATCAACATGTACCGGGTGCGCGGCCACCTGATCGCGCACCTCGACCCCCTCGACGCCGAGCCACCGCACATCCACCCCGAGCTGGATCCGCTCACGTACGGCCTGACCATCTGGGACCTGCCCCGCCAATTCGTGGCCGACGGGCTGGCGGGCCGCGACGTCGCCACCCTCGACGAGATCCTGCACGTGCTCCGCGACGCCTACTGCCGCACGCTCGGCATCGAGTACATGCACATCCAGGACCCCGAGCAGAAGCGCTGGATCCAGCAGCACGTCGAGGGTCAGCCCTCCACCCTCAAGGTGGAGGAGCAGCGGCACATCCTCGACCGGCTCAACGCGGCCGAGGTCTTCGAGCGCTTCCTCCACACGCGCTACGTGGGCCAGAAGCGGTTCGGGCTCGAGGGCGCCGAGTCGACCATCGTGTTGCTCGATGCGCTACTCGACTCGGCCGCCGGGGCCGGGGTGGCCGAAGTCGTAATGGGCATGGCGCACCGCGGACGGCTCAACGTGCTGGCCAACATCGTCGGGAAGTCCTACAAGGAGATCTTCGAGGAGTTCGAGGGCAACCTCGACCCCGAGTCCGTGCAGGGATCGGGCGACGTGAAGTACCACAAGGGCGCGCGCGGCGTCTTCCACGGCAGCGCCGGCGAGGAGTTGCCGGTCACGCTGGCGTCGAACCCCTCGCACCTCGAGGCCGTCGACCCCGTCGTCGAGGGCATGACACGGGCCAAGCAGGACCGGATTTCGCCGCCGACCGACGGGACGCCTGCAGCGGCGGCCGAAGGCGAGGACGGATTCCCGTGCATGTCCGTGCTGATCCACGGTGACGCCGCCTTCGCCGGTCAGGGGGTGGTGGCCGAGACGCTCAACCTCTCGGGCCTGTCGGGCTATCGCACCGGGGGGACGGTGCACCTCGTCATCAACAACCAGCTCGGGTTCACGACGGCACCCGCGTCCGCCCGCACCTCGGTGTACCCGACCGACGTGGCCAAAATGGTGCAGGCGCCCATCTTCCACGTCAATGGTGACGACCCCGAGGCGTGCGTGCGCGCGGCGCGCCTGGCCTTCTCGTTCCGCCAGACCTTCCACAAGGACGTCGTGATCGACCTGGTGTGCTACCGCAAGCACGGCCACAACGAGGGCGACGACCCCAGCTACACGCAGCCGCTCATGTACCAGCGGATCGAGGCCAAGCGCTCAGTGCGCAAGCTCTACACGGAGACCCTGGTGCGCCGGGGCGACATCACGCTGGAGGAGGCGGAGTCGGCGCTCGACGACTTCAACGCCAAGCTGCAGGCTGTCCTCGACGAGGTGCGTGGCGAGCCGTCCTTGGCCCCGCAGCATCTGCCCGATCTCGACCACGTCCCCGCCCAGAGCTCGGCCCCCGAGACTGGGGTCGCCCCCGAGGTGCTGCACGCGCTCACCTCCGTCGTGCGTTCGGTCCCCGATGGCTTCACGGTGCACCCCAAGCTCGTCCGCCAGTTCGCCCAGCGCGACGAGATGGTGGCCGGCGGCCAGGTCGACTGGGCACTGGCCGAGGCGCTGGCGATCGGCTCGCTCATGTACGAGGGCGTGAGCGTTCGGCTGACCGGCCAGGACACACGCCGCGGCACCTTCAGCCACCGCCATGCCGTCCTGGTCGACTACGCCAACGGTGAGGAATATGTCCCCCTCGCGCACATCCGCGACGGCCTGCGCCGCAGCGGTGCCGCCTCGCTGGAGCCCGACCGTGAGATGGGGAATTTCACGGTGCGCGACTCCCTGCTCTCGGAGTACGCCGCCGTCGGCTTCGAGTACGGCTACTCCGTCGAGGCTCCCGAGGCCCTCGTCGCCTGGGAGGCACAGTTCGGCGACTTCGCCAACGGGTCGCAGATCATCATCGACAACTTCTTGGTGGCCGCCGAGAACAAGTGGGCCCAGCAGTCGGGATTGGTGTTGTTGCTGCCCCACGGCTACGAGGGGCAGGGGCCCGAACACTCGTCGTCGCGCTTCGAACGCTTCCTCTTGCTCTCAGCGCGGAGCAACATGCGGGTCACCGTGCCGTCGACCTCCGCGCAGTACTTCCACCTGTTGCGCTCGCAGGCCCTCATGGAGCCGAAACGCCCGCTGGTCGTCGTCACCCCGAAGTCAATGCTGCGGGCCCACGCGTCGCGCTCGACGTTCGCCGACCTCGAGTCCGGCTCGTTCCAAACCCTGCTCGACGACGCGTCGGTGGCCGACGCAGCGGCCGTCCGTCGCATCGTCCTCTGCTCGGGGAAGATCGGCCACGAGGCGGAACAGCGACGGACCGAGCTCGAGCCGGACGAGGCCGCCGAGGTCGCGCTGGTGTTCGTGGAGCAGCTCTATCCCTGGCCGGTCGAGCGCCTGACGCAGATCTTCGAGCGCTACGGAGAGGCGGAGGAGGTGGTGTGGCTGCAGGAGGAGCCGGAGAACATGGGCGCCTGGTCCTTCGTCCATGCACGCCTGCATGCTTGTTTGCCCGACCGCCTCCGGCTCCGCCACGTGAGCCGGGCGGAGTCGGCCAGCCCGGCGGTCGGGAGCATCGCCCTGCACCAGCTCGAGCAGGCGGACCTTCTGCGGCGTGCCGTTGGCTGAGCCGCACCACGTCGTGGTGGACGGGTCCAACCTGGCCACCGAAGGACGCAGTTCGCCCAGCCTCCGCCAACTGGACGAGGCGGTGCGGGCCTACGCGGCCGAAGACCCGGGCGCGAGCATCATCGTCGTGGTCGATGCCACCTTCGAACACCGCGTCTCGGAAGCCGAACGAGACGAGGTGCGCCACGCAATGCTGAACGGCGAGATCGTGTCGCCACCCGCGGGTGCCATCGGCCGCGGCGACGCGTTCGTGCTGCGCATCGCCGAGCGCACCGGCGCCACCGTCCTGTCGAACGACTCGTTCCAGGAGTTCCACGCTGAGCACCCGTGGCTCTTCGACGACGGACGGCTGATCGGAGGCAAGCCGGTCCCCGGAGTCGGCTGGATCTTCACCCCGCGCCTGCCCATCCGGGGACCGAGGAGCCGGGCGGCGACCGCCGAGGCCAGATTGAAGCGCGACCCCGAATCTGCACCGGCCAAGGCCGCCGAATTGGCCAAGGCCGCCAAAAAAGCAGCGAAGAAGGCGGCCAAGGCGTCCAAGAGGGCGGCCAAGAAGGCTCCTTCCCGGGTCGACACCTCGTGGCCCATCACCCCCACCACCCCGCCGCCGGGGAGGGCCAAGGTCGACCCGGTCTTCTCGAGCGCGCTGGACGAGGCCGTCGAGGAGGCGCTGCATCCGCCCGAACCGGGGAAGGCCCGGGCGGGGGCCAAGAAGCAGGCAGCGACGAAGAAGGCAGTTGCGCAGAAGAGCGTCAAGGCGAAGGGGGAGACGCGAGCCAAGGAGCCACCTGCGACCACGTCGCGCCAGTCGAAGAAGAAGCGGCGCGTGGCCCCGCCGCCCGCGGTGAACGAGCCCTTGGCCTTCATCAACTTCGTCGCCGCGTTCACCGTCGGGAGCACGATCGAGGGCGAGGTGGTGTCGTTCACCTCCCACGGCGCCATGGTCGACGTGACCATGCCGGGCGGCGGTGCGCTGCACTGTTACATCCCGCTCACGGCGATGGGTACGCCGCCGCCGACCAAGGCCAGAGAGGTACTGAAGAAGGGCGAGACCCGGCCCTTCGTCCTGGCGGGTCTGGACCCGCCCCGACGCGTCGCCGAGCTCGCCCTGCCGCCGGCGGCCAGGCGCACCAAGCCGGCCAAGTCCGTCGCGCCGGCCAAGAAGGCACCGGCGGCCAAGGCCGGCGCCGGCGGGGGCAAAGGCGTGGCGTCCGCGGCGCCGACGAAGAAGAAGGCAGCGGCGCCGGCCAAGAAGGTCTCGGCCAAGAAGGCCTCGGCCAAGAAGGCGCCCGCCAGGAAGGCCCCGGCCAAGAAGAAGGCCGTTCCGGCCAAGAAGGGCGTCGCCGGCAAGGCGGCCAAGGCCAAGAAGGCGCCCAGGAAGGCGTCGAAGAAGGCGTCGAAGAAGGCGGCGTCGCAGCGGTGAGCGGAACCCCCCGATGAGCGCGCTGCCCGTGCCCGCTGAGGTGCTGCCGCACCGGCCGCCCTTCCTCTTCGTGACCGAGGTGACGGCGGTGGAGCCCGGTGTGTCCGCCCGCGGCCACTGGGACCTGACCGGCGACGAAGCGTTTTTCGGCGGGCACTTCCCAGGCCGCCCGACGCTGCCGGGCGTCCTGATGGTCGAGTCGCTCGCGCAGCTCGGCGGCATCGCCGTGCTCCTCGACGACCGCTACGCGGGCAAGCTCCCGCTCTTCGGGGGGATCGAGCGGGCGCGCTTCCGGCGTCAGGTCGTGCCGGGGGAGCGCCTCGAGCTCGAGGTCGTCATGGACCGCCTGTCGTCGCGGGCGGGGAAGGGGCACGGCACCGCGTCCGTTGGCGGGCAGACGGCCTGTGAGGCCGACTTGCTCTTCGTCATCGTCGAGGGAGGGACCTGATGCGCTTGGCCACGTGGAACGTCAACTCGCTGGGCGCACGCATGCCACGGGTCACCGAATGGCTCGAGCTCCAGAAGCCCGACATCCTCTGCATGCAAGAGACGAAGCTGGCCGACGACAAGTTCCCCGAGCAGGAGTTCGCCGAGCTCGGGTACGAGTCGGCCCACGACGGCGACGGCCGCTGGAACGGCGTGGCCATCCTGAGCAAGGTGGGCATCGCCGACGTCACGCGTGGCTTCGGCACGTCCGACGACGAGCACGGCCGTCGCATCATTTCGGCGGCCTGCGGCGGCACGCGCGTCTTTTCGGTGTACGTCCCCAACGGCCGTGCCTTGGACAACGAGTTCTACGCCGTGAAGCTCGCCTGGCTGGCCCGACTGCGGGCCACTCTCGATGCATCGTGTCCCCTGGGCTCGTCGGTGGCCGTGTGCGGGGACTTCAACGTGGCGCCCGACGACGGCGACGTCTGGGACCCCGCCGCGTTCGTCGGGGCCACCCACGTGAGCGAGCACGAGCGCGCCCGGCTACGCGAGGTCGAGGCCTGGGGTCTCGACGACGTGTTCCGTCGCTTCAACGAGCCCGGCACCTTCACCTGGTGGGACTATCGGGCGGGCGACTTCCACCAGGGCCGCGGCATGCGCATCGACCTCGTGCTCGTCAGCGACGACCTGGTGCAACGGGCGACGGGTGCGTTCCGCGACCGCGACGCGCGCAAGGGCAAGAAGCCGTCGGACCACGCTCCCGTCGTCGTGGAATTCGCCGCCACCTGAGGACGGCCGCGCCGGCTGCTCCGGTGGGACTGCTGGCTCTCGATGCAGGCGCCGGGTCATGATCGGCTGGGTGCGATCGTGCACCCGAGAGGGAGGAGCGACGTCATGAGCAATGCAAGCAGCGGTGCCGCGACCAAGCGATCGGCCTCGGCGGGTGGAGCGGGTGGCCTGTGGTTCCTCGGCTTCCTGGGCGCCCTCGTGTACTACATCCACTTCCACTCGGGCACCTTCTGGCTCGTGGTGCTGGCCTTCATCAAGTCGCTGCTCTGGCCGGCGTACGTGGTGTACCACGTGCTCACGCTCCATTAGGGACGGCGCCGAGCCGGGGGCGCCGGCCGACCGCCCTACAGGACGACCTCGACCAGGGACGGTCCCGCCTCGGCGAAGGAAGCAGCCAACGCACCGGCGAGGTCCTCGGCCGACTCCGCCCGACGGGCGGGGACCCCCATGCCGCGGGCGAGCGCACAGAAGTCGAGGTCCGGCTCGGAGAGATCGAGCAGCCGGCGCGCTTGCGGACCACCCCCATTGGCACCGACGCGGTGCAGTTCGATGTTCAAGATCGCGTAGCTCCGGTTGGACAGCAACACCGTCGTCACGTGCAGCCCCTCGCGCGCCTGGGTCCACAGCGCCTGCAGCGTGTACATCGCGCTACCGTCGGCCTGCAGGCACAGCACGGGGCGCTCGCCCGCCGCCACCGCCGCGCCGGTCGCCATGGGGAGCCCGAGGCCGATGGCACCACCGGTGAGCGTCAGCCAGTCGTGGCGGGGCGCGCCGGCCGTGGCGCCCGAGACGAAGAGCCCGGCCGTGTTGCCCTCGTCGACGACGACCGCCCCCTCGGGCAGGGTCGCACCGATCGCCGCAGCGAGCGACTCGGTCGTCAGCGTGCCCGACGGACGCTCGGGGCGGGTCGCCGGCGCCGGGGCGCCCGCATGGGCCGGCGCCCCCACGGCCTCGGCCAGCCCGTCGAGCGCCGCCGCTGCGTCTTCGCCCGCCCGCACCAGGGTGTGCACGGTGCAGTCCGGGGGGACCAGGTCGCTCGGCTTGCCGGGATAGGCGAAGAAGGACACCGGCGACTTGGCGTCGACCAGCACGAGATGCGCCACGCCCTCGAGCTGG
>Ga0306921_10007297_pt1 | contig 11599 bp, 9 predicted proteins | sample sta12Cox44000080_FD_203760 | JGI IMG/M metagenome (GOLD analysis project Ga0306921, IMG submission 203760) | Lab enrichment of tropical soil microbial communities from Luquillo Experimental Forest, Puerto Rico - statoxic.12C.oxic.44.000.080 (v2)... | ecosystem: Environmental > Terrestrial > Soil... | reverse complement strand
ACGACGCCTTGGCCCGTCGCGTGCACCAATTCGCCTGCTAACACGAGTTGCTTATCGCGCACCAGCAAGTCCTCAACGACGCGATAAACCTCAGGACCGACTCCAAGCTTCTCGCGCAACTCTTCCCGGCTGATGCCCGCCACCAGCGGGTTTGTCTTGTGGAAGGCAGCAATGGTGTTCTGTGCCGCGGTCCGCAATTTCGCGACCGTGGCTGCCGAGATGAGTATGTTTCCCAAGCGCAGCATTTTCTTTGCCGTGAGCAGGTCAGCGGCAACCGATTCGACTCGCAAGCGCAACCATCCGGTTTCCCTGGCGGCGTCGGCGAGCGAGAGGCCGACGGGGCCACGGCGTTCGACGCGGGCCAACAAAACGCCTTGAGCGTCCGACTTATCGAGTGTCTGAAGAAACGTGAGCCGCTCGACGGCCTTGGGGGAATGCTGGATACGCTCCCTCTGATCTAAAGTAGGAGCGCTTTCGGCACGACTGAAGCCGTGCCCCGGCACAAGATTATTCGCCACGGAAGGCGTATCGGTAGCCTTCGATACGATCGGGGCAGGCATGGAATCGTGCCCTGACACCAGACCGTGCGGAAGAGAATCGAGTGCCCGGTTTCTGTGCCGGATGGGCTCGGAAGCATCGAGCACAATCCCGCCCCCGATGGTGATCACAGGTGAAAACTGCCGCACGATGAAACGGTCTCCGGGTAGCAGCAGCAGCGAATCGTCCAGCTTCAGGCGCGCCAAGCCGAATTGTCCGGGCTCTAAGTGCTTCTCGCCAAGCAATTGCACTTCGGCGACGGTTTCGGCGGTGAAGACGTGTAGGTGCACGCGCGAACCATCGCGCAGCGGCTTTGCGGATGGCAGCAGACTTAGCTTCACGCTGACGCGCCGGGTGGGGCGAAACAGCCCTGGTTCGGTGAGCATCATGCCACGCGCGAGTTCCGAGGTTTCCGCACCGACGAGGTTCAATGCTGTGCGCTGGCCAGCAATCGCTTGCTCCGCTGCGGTACCATGAACCTGCACGCCGCGAACACGCAGCCGTTTGCCGTTGGGATGTACGTCGAGCTCGTCGTCCTTGCGCACGTTACCGGAGACCAGTGTGCCTGTCACCACGGTCCCGAAGCCCTTCATCGCGAACACGCGGTCGATGGGAAGGCGAAACGCGGCGCTCGCGTCTTTGGCCGGAACTTCCCCCGCCAGCCGGGCCAATTCGCGCTTTAGGTCATCGAGACCATCACCAGTCTTCGAGCTAACCGCCATGATTGGTGCGCTTGCGGGATCGAGAAACGACCCGCGCAGGTACTCGGCAACTTCCATGCGAACGACTTCGAGGGTCTCGGCGCCAACCAGATCTGACTTCGTCAGGATGGTGATCCCGCGCTGTACTGATAGCAGCCGGCAGATGTCGAAGTGCTCCTTCGTCTGCGGTTTTACGGATTCGTCGGCTGCAATCACCAGCAGGACGAGATCAATGCCGCCGATGCCAGCCAGCATATTGCGCACAAATCGTTCATGTCCCGGCACATCCACGAAGCCCAAGCGCAGCTTTTCGCCTGATGGTGCCCGCAGATCGAGGTTGGCAAAACCAATGTCGATCGTGATGCCACGCCGCTTCTCTTCCTCCAGGCGGTCGGGATCGGTGCCGGTGAGCCTCCACACCAGTGCGCTCTTGCCGTGGTCGATGTGTCCTGCGGTGCCGACGATGACTGCCTTCATTCCACTAGTGTAAACAACTGTAAATAACTGTTTCTGAGCCGCCATCTACCACCTTTGTGAATGACTCGGCAGGGGGCGATTATGCGAAAATAGTGTATAGAGACTAGCTGTAACCTGCCGGGTTTACTATGGTTGCGCCGTCGACGGGGAGAGGTGTTGATCCCAGGGTTCGAGGGGTGCCGAAATGGTTGAGCTCGAGCCGGCTTGATCCATACGGATGTCATCCATCGTCAGTCCGCCCAATCCTTCAACCGGAGCTCCTCGTCGAGACGAGCGCCCGCCCGGGCTGCGCGAGGTTGCCGGCGGCGGCGGTGACATCCTTGTTCCGCACATTCTGATTCAACTGGAAGACGACCTTGAGCGCGCGCATCGCCGCGAGGCTGCAGTTATTTCGATTGCGGTCCATTTGTTCGCGGTCATCTTTCTTCTGCTCTCACCGAAGATGTTTCCCGGCATTCGCGGCGTGGTGATCGCCAATCCGGCGGACCTGATGCGAGATAAGCAGCTCACGTACCTCGACATGCCGCCCGACGAGCAGACGCCACCCAAGCAGGTGAAACCTGACGCCAAGCTGTCGGACAAGAACCGCATCGCCGAGAGCCGCCATCCGCAGGTGGACCAAAAGACGATCGAGGAATTGCGAAAGGCTGGGCCGCCGAAGCTTCCGGGACGGCAAGCTCAGCCCAGTCCGCAGGCTGCGCCTCCGTCTTCACAAGGCATTCAGGCGACACCGCAACCGACACAGCAGGCGGACAATACGCCGCCGCCGGCGGTACAGAACCCCAAGCTTGCGCTGCCGCAACAACAACAACAAGATCAGAAGCCGGCGATTGATTTTCGTGCGCTGAATCAGACGGCGGGCCAGCAGATCGCGTCGGCCGCGCGCGCGACCGGCCCCAGTCGTGCGGCTGGATCGTTCGGCGGTGGTGTCGGCGGCGATTATGGTTCCGGGCGTGGTGGCAGCGCTCGAGTTAACGGCAACCTCGAAGTCCTCAGCGATACCCAGGGCGTCGACTTTGGCCCCTATCTGTCACGCGTCCTGCAAGCTGTGCGGATGAATTGGTACAACTTGATTCCTGAAGCCGCGCGACCGCCTCTGCTCGAGCGCGGCAAGGTGTCGATTGAATTTGCAATCCTGTCCGATGGCAAGGTTGCGGGCATGAGGATCACGTCGCCATCGGGCGACGTCTCGCTCGACCGCGCGGCGTGGGGTGGAATCACGGCGTCGAATCCTTTTGCGCCACTGCCCGCTGAGTTTCACGGACCGTATCTGGCGCTGCGCTTCCACTTTTACTACAACCCTGCCAAGGGCGATATCCAGTAAGCCACTGGGTTTCAGTCTCGCGCCTCGTTGTTACCTCCATTTTGGAAAAGTGCAGGACTAAGGCTCTAGAATGGCGCTGTGAACGCCGAACTGCCGTCCACCCGCGATTCGCAGCCGAAGTCTCCTGAATGGTACGCGCGCCAGAACTCCGGTGAGCGCATAAGGCTGATCGAGCGGTTGGTAATTGCGCCACTGATTCTGCTGATCGGCTTTTTGCCTTTGGGCAAGACCATTCCCTGGGGTGTGCGGTGAATGGCCGCGAATCCCCATACCTCGCGTGAGCCGCTTCTGGTTGTCGTTCTCGGCCCTACAGCGTCCGGGAAGTCCACGCTGGCGATTCATCTTGCAGAGCGATTCTCGGGCGAGATTGTCAGTTGCGATTCGGTTGCGGTTTATCGATATTTCGAAATAGGGACCGCCAAGCCCTCGCGCGACGAACGCACGCGAGTCCCCCACCATCTGATCGATGTCGCCGAGCCCGGTGAGGCATTTACGGCAGGCATATACGGGCGGCAGGCGCGGGCGGCCCTGAATGAGATCAGGGAGAATGGCCATTTGCCAATAGTCGTGGGGGGCAGCGGGTTGTATCTACGCGCGCTGTTGGAAGGCCTGTTTCCAGGGCCGCAGCGGTCGGACCAGCTGCGAGCGCGCCTACGCACTCGCGCTGGCGAGCGCGGGTCAGAGTATCTCTATCGCATTCTACGCCAACTCGATCCGACGGCCGCGGCAAACATTCACGCAAATGACACGCCCAAGGTGGTGCGTGCCATTGAGGTTTGCCTTACCGCGCGTGCTCCGATGAGCGAGCTCTGGCGCAAGCGCGGCCGCGATCCGCTGGTTGGATATCGCATCGTGCGCGTCGGGCTTAGTCCGCCGCGCGAGCAGCTTTACGAGCGCATCAACCGGCGAGCCGCGAAGATGTTCGACGAGGGCCTCGTGGAAGAGACCCGATCCCTGCTCGAGCGGTACGGGAATAGTCGGAAGATCACGCCGATATACTCGCTAGGCTACAAGCAGGCCATAGAGCACCTTCGGGGCGAACTGACGCTCGAGCAGGCCATCGCTACGGCTCAGCAAGGACACCGCAACTATGCCAAGCGGCAGATGACGTGGTTCCGACGCGAGCCAGATGTTCTATGGCTTGAAGGCTTCGGCGACGATGGCGTCATTCGTGCACGCGCTCGAGCATTCCTGGAGTCACCATCCTGAGCCAAGTCGAACACCTCGCGCTGTCGCGACTTGAAACTCCGGGCGGTGGTTCGTGCTATCGTCACTGCGTCATGTTCCGCCGTGTCTCAACTGTGCTGCTAATTGCCTTCGCAATGCTGCCCGGGTACGCCGCCGAGAAACCTGCCTTCCAAACACCGGGTCCGGTTCACCTCGATAAAGGTGGCGAAAAGTGGGCGCAGAAATCGCTGAAGAAGATGTCGCTGGAGCAGAAGGTCGGCCAAATGTTCATGGTGTGGTCGCACGCGCAGTTTCTCAACGTCGCCAGTCCTGAGTACATCGCGCTACGCGACACGATGCGCAAGTATCATCTCGGCGGGTTCGGCCTTACGGTCGACTATGTCGACGGCCTCCTCTACAAGAACGAGCCGCTCGAAGCCGCCATGGTCACCAACCAGCTTCAGAAAGATTCGGAGTTTCCCCTGCTATTTGCAGCGGACTTCGAGCGAGGACTGGGGATGCGCCTTAACGAGGTCACGGGATTTCCCCATGCTATGGCGTTCGGTGCCGCCGGCACCGTCGAGTTTGCGCGCCAGTCAGGGCGCATCACTGCCATGGAGGCCCGCGCCCTCGGCGTGCAATGGAATTGGTTTCCCGACGTCGACGTGAATTCCAACCCCGACAACCCGGTCATTAACACGCGCTCGTATGGAGAGGATCCAAGCCTGGTGGGGCGGATGGCTGCCGCGTACATCGAAGGTGCGCATGAGTTCGGGATGCTCACCACAGCCAAGCATTTTCCCGGTCACGGCGACACCGATGTCGATTCGCATCTTGCTGTTCCAGTCATAGCCGCAGACCGCACGCGGCTCGATGCTGTGGAACTTCCGCCGTTCGAGGCCGCGATCAGCGCGGGAGTCGATGCTGTTCTCGTGGCCCATGTTTGTGTCCCGGCACTAGATCCCGACCCCAAACACGTCGCTTCCATCTCGCCGCCTATCGTGACGGGATTGCTGAGGGACCAACTTGGTTTTCACGGCCTGGTTATTACCGACGCGCTAGAGATGGCCGGACTCATGAAGTTATTTTCCCAAGCTGGCCCCACTGCATCGGGTCAGGCGGCGGTCGAGGCCGTCAAGGCCGGCAATGACATGCTGCTTATTCCAGCTGACATCGACTCGGCATACAGTGGCGTGCTCAATGCTGTGCGCAGCGGGGAGATCTCCGAATCGAGGATCGATCAGTCCGTGCTGAAGGTCCTGCGTGTCAAGGCATCGGTAGGCTTGAACAAAGCACGACTGGTCGACCTGGACGCCGTAAATCAAATCATCGCGAAGCCGGAAAATCTGCTAACGGCGCAGAAAATCGCCGACCGTGCCATCACGCTAGTCCGCGACAACCGGCAAGTGCTTCCCCTGCAATGTTCTGCGAAGGGAACCAATCCCGCTGCTTCTGCGTATCAATCTACAGAGGACACGCGAGGCCGTGACCTGGTGCTGATATTCAGCGACGATAGCCGATCTGAGTCAGGACGCTTGCTCGACGCGGAAGTGCGGCAACGGATTCCCGATGCGCGGGTGATTTACCTCGATCCACGCACTGCAGTCGGCCTGACAACGCCAGTGATGAGCGCGGTCGATATGGCGCAGAAGATCATCGTTGCGATTTACGAAGTGCCGGTTTCGGGCAAGGTTGTTCGGGGAAAGCCTGGCGACAATAGCATGGCTGTGCAAAGTGCGTCCGCAACTTTGCTCGAGAATGTTTTGCAGGCTGCGGCGGCGAAGACGGTGGTTGCCTCGATGGGAAGCCCATATATCGTGTCGCAGTTCCCCGAGATTCAGACGTACTTATGCGCGTATTCCAATATGAAGGTCTCAGAAATCAGCGCGGTGAAAGCAATGTTCGGCGAGATCCCCTTGACCGGCCGTTTGCCGGTGACCATCCCCAACATTGCCGCGCGCGGCGCGGGCGTTATTGCGCCCGCTCAACGAACTGGAGGATCGCAATGAAATCCCTCACACGAATTTTCGCGATATCGGTGGCAGCTTTTCTTCTCAGCACACTGCTCGCCGCGTGTAGTATCCACGTCGACGACAAAGAGAAGGAGGCAAAAAAAGTTGATATCCAGACCCCGCTAGCAAATCTCAAGGTGGACACCAGTCAGACTTCAACCGATAACGGCATTCCCGTTTATCCCGGGGCAACGGCTCGGCCCGCCGAAGGCGATGATCAGCATCGTGCCAATGTGAACATCTCGGCCATGGGGTTCGGAGTCAAGGTTGTCGCTAACGAGTATGTCACTCCGGATTCACCTGAAAAAGTGAAGGCCTTCTATCTCGACAAGCTCAAGAAGTTCGGCAGTGTGCTCGAATGTAAAGGCACTGGCAGTCACCGCGACCACCACGGTGATTGGAATAGCGACCAGGGCGATAAGCCGGTCACATGCGGCGATGGCAACACTCCAGGCTGGGAGCTGAAGACGGGTACGGAACATAACCAGCACCTGGTTGCGATCAAGCCCGATGGCTCGGGAACGAGCTTTGGCACCGTGCTGATTCAGATCCACGGCAAGGAAGCTACACTGTAGGCGAGTTTCGCCACGGAAGGCAGGATCAACATGTTCGATTCAGTCGGTGAATTCGCGCAACGTCACTGGCTCGCGCTGATTCTTGCGATTCCGGTCGCCATACCCGCGGCGTGGGTCGCCTCGTTGGTTGTGCCCGAGATCGTGAAAGCCGTAGTTCACACGGTCGTTCAAGCTGTTACAGGAAACTAACCGCAACATTCCGAGCTCCCGGCGCAACTTCATCGCAAAATTTAGCGCGGCTGCGATTCGCCGGGTTGCGGTACTTTTGTGGGCGATATAGGGCGTATGGAGACTTGGTTTGTTGGCGAATAAACAATAAGAGCAATTGCCTTTCTGACCACGAGCCACTGGTCACCAGCCAGTCGAACCTGTTACCTTCAAGCGTCGTGGAACATCCCTGCTACAAGTGCCAGACTTCGATCGATGAGATGCTGCCATTCTGCCCGCATTGCGGTGCGCCTCAGATTCGCGTCGCGTCCCCAGACGAGGAGAGCAACCAACCCGCTCAATTTGATTCTGATTCATTGCCGCAAGGCACTCCTCCAACCGCATGGGGCGGATCCTCGGCTTATCCTCCGAATCGAATTCAATGGGACGTCGCCTGGAAAGGCGCATTTCTTTCAGGCCTGATCGCCGCTGTGCTATGCGCCATTCCGCTCGTTTCGCTTGGCTGTTGCCTCTGGCTCCTGGGATCCGGCGCCTTTGCCGTCTTTCTGTATCAGAGGCGCATGCCCAGAGCGTTCGTGACTCCGGGCATGGGTATGCGCATCGGAGCAGCGTCGGGCGCCATCGGCTATCTGGCCACGACGATGTGGATTATGTTTCGCTTTACCCGCGACAGCCAGGAAGCCCGTTCCGTCCTGATGGAGCAAATGGAAAAATCGATTGCCGCCAATCCTGACCCCCGCGCGCAGGACATAATGCGCCAGTTCATGAACACGCTCAATACTCCACAGGGGTTGGCGACATTCTTTGTCCTCATGCTGGTGGTTATGGCTGTCGCTTTTGTCGTCTGCTGTGCTGTCGGAGGCGCGCTTGGCGCAAGCACGTTAAGTCGCCCCCGCGACGTGCGCTAAGGCGCTCAGCTTGCAAATCCGCGCCGATACGCTTCGATGATCGCCTTTTCTCTTCGAGCCAGCACGGCGCTACGGACAGATGTGCTCACCCCCTCATTGTGCCGATAGATCGAGAGCGCCTCGACAGCGCAGGCCGCAGTCTGCGCGCTGGCCGAGTCCACTTGCGATAGTAGGAACGCGATGGCGTCATCCAGCCGTGAAGCGGCCATCGACGTAAGCAAGATCTTCTTCTCGGGCAGCAACGCAGTCCGGTTCCACTTCTCTTTTAGGACTTCATAGGCCAAGGGCAGGCGCGACTCGCCGAGCGCAAGCACTGCTGCTTCCGCTGTGGCTTCGTCCTGGGCGTTGATGTACTTGGCGACAAAGGCGACTGACTTGTCCGGCGATGCCGCCAGCAATGCCGCGAAGCACTCGGCCAGCACCACCGGCTCTGCATCTCCGGTCAGCACCCTCAAGCGCAGCAACAGGACCCCAGCTTCGCCTCCGTTTACGCCCAATGCTCGAATTGCGCCGATTCGCGCAACCGGTTCGCGATCGACCAGCAACTGCACCACCTCCGACAACGCGTCAGCGTATTGTGTGCGCAGCAATCCCTGCGCACTTACCGCCCGCAACTTGGCGCCTTCATCGACCGGAGGGCCGTACGATCCCTCAAACTGCACGTGCTTGATTCCCATCAGGTATGGACCCGGCTCGTCGTAGTCCAGCTCGTACAGTGCACTGGTAATCTCAGCGAGCGCCACGCAACGTTTGTCCAAGCGCGGCGCGTCAGCGATGAGCTTATTGAACGCGGCGACAAGCTCGGGCAGCAAGGCCGTGACCCGCAGGTCGCGGACAATCGCGGCAGCCTTGGCGACGACCAGGTTGCTTCGGTTGCGCAGAAAGCTGCGAATTTCGTCCCTGACTCTTTCTGACGGCTCGACGTGTCGCAATTCACCCAGCCGGTTGAGGGCGCGCTCGATGGGATCAGTCTTGGCCATCCTCGATGTCGTCTCCAGACGCCGAACTGTGTAAGATTCCTCCGTCTACACTACACTCGATCCCTATGCCCATCACCCGTCGGAACTTCCTTGTTACCTCCGCGCACTCTGCGGCCGCCCTAACCGCGGGATCGTTTCTCGTCGTCGAAGCAGCACAAGCGCAAGCGCCAACTGGGGCGCCGACGCCAGTCGATCAGGTCCTCGACCCGTTCATCGAAACCTACATGAAAGCGATGAACTCGCCTGGGCTCACGCTGGGCATGAGCAATCGCGCCGGTACTGTTCGGGTGGCGAGCTTCGGCTTCAGCAATCCCGCCCTCAAGCTGCCGGTTGAGCCAAACATGCTGTTCCACATCGGCTCGATCACGAAGTCGTTTGTTGCGCTTGTTCTGCTACAACTACAAGAGGAAGGGAAGCTCGACCTCCATAGGCCAGTGCTCGACTACATGCCGTGGTTGCCAATCGTCACCACGTACGGTCCTGTCTCGGCCCACGATCTGCTGACCCACACGTCAGGTCTGCCTAACGCACTGTCGCTGATTCCGTCCGATCCTGCGACACGCTACCGGCAGGCATGGAAGCCGGGTGAGCGCTTCTACTACTCGAACCTTGGATTCGACATTCTGGGCAACCTCATCGAGACTATCGACGGACGCCCTTGGCCCATGGCGGTCAAGGCCCGTCTGCTCGATCCGCTGAGCATGAAGGCAACGGCACCGATTATCACCAACAACATCCGCTCGCGCACGGCAGAGAGCTGGGTGCCATATTACGAAGACCGTCCTTACCCCCGATTTGGGCGTTTGGCTCCGGCGGCCAATCTGCAATTTGACGATGCCGCCGGCAGCATTGCCTCTACGCCCGGCGACATGACGCTCTATATCCAGATGTTGCTGAACAGCGGGCAGGCGCCGCACGCTCGCATCATCTCGGCTGATAGCTTCGCGCTGATGTCAAAGCCGTGGACTAAGGCTACTGAGTTCGGGCCCACGGCTAGCTACGGCTACGGAATCGCGGTCGACGCGCTCGATGGACACAAGATTCTGCGACATACCGGCGGTATGGCCTCGTTTATGTCAGCACTCAACATCGATCTCGACGCCGGCGTCGGCGCCTTCGCGTCGATCAACGCGCAGCAGGGATACCGGCCCACTCTTGTCGCGCAGTACGCCGTGCAGTTGATGGGCGCATCCGCCGCCTCGAAAGCCGCGCCCGCGCCGCCCACGATTGAAGACCCCAAGGTCATCAAGAACGCGGCTGATTATGTGGGCGTTTACACTTCGCTCGACGGCCAGAGCATTGAGATCACCGGCGAAAATGCACTGTTTGCATCAATTCCCGGAAAACGCGTTTCGCTCCAGCGTTCCGGCGGAGAGTCGTTCATCGCTACCGATCCGGAACTCGCCCAGTCCTCATTCCAGTTTGGTCGTGCCAAAAATGACAAAGACAAAGACAAGCCCGGACCCGTCGTGGAGCTTATGCACGGGGGCGCCTGGTTTACGAATGCGAAATACTCCGGCCCGAAGAGCTTCTCCGTGCCCACTGAATACGCCGCCCTCAGCGGCACCTATCTCGGCGCCGGTGGTTTCGAGGGTACATTGGCCAACATCGCGATCCTGAAAGGCGAGCTGTGGTTGGAAGGAGAGACATCGCTTGAGCGCATCGGTGAGTATGAGTTTCGTCCCACGGAAGACGCGCCGAACCCCGAGCGACTGGAGTTTTTGTTTATCGCGAACCGCAAGGCCCGCCTGATGAAGTTCTCAGGCGCGGATTTCTATCGATTTGAAAGGGAGTGAGTCGAGCTCGGGTGCCGCAAGCCTGCGCCGAGCTCGCCCGGCGGGGTTCGTCCAGCTGTTGGGCGCTAACTAACTTGGGAATTGCTGACGCACCTTCTCCCTCTTGTATATTGCTGGTCACGCCAGGACGTTACCGAGTTGCCCCTGCGCGTACCCATTTCGTATCATCCAGACGGAATGTCCCAGCCCTCAACCAGGACGAATCATCTGCGTGAAAAGGGGCAGATCATGTCCGCCTCCGAGATCGAGCGCACCATCGTTCGTCTCGCCCACGAAATCGTCGAGAAGAACAACGGCGCCGACAATCTCGGACTGGTCGGCATCAAGCGCCGCGGCGTTCCGCTGGCTGGGCGCCTGGCCAAAATTCTGGGCCGCATCGAAAAGATGACTGTCCCGGTCGGCACGCTTGATATCACGCTCTATCGTGACGATCTTTCTACCGTCGGCCATCGTCCCGAGGTCCGCCCACGCAAGATGGAATTCGACATTCAGGACAAGAACATCATCCTGGTTGACGACGTGCTCTACACCGGACGCACTACCCGTGCGGCGCTCGACGCCTTGTTCGATCATGGACGCCCGCGCCGCATTCAGCTTCTGGTGCTCATCGATCGCGGCCACCGCGAGCTGCCCATCGATGCCGAGTTCGTTGGTCGCAAGGTACACACCGCTGATAACGAGATCATCGAAGTGAAATTTCTGGAGACTGACGGTGCCGAAAAGGTGCTGTTGGTCGAGCGCCTACCTGAGGGGCAATGAAGGAGCGCGCTCGTTCCATTCTTGGCACCGACCAACTGACCGTCCCCGAAATCGAATCAATTTTGAAACTGGCGCGGCGCATGAACCCCAAGAGTCCGCCTCAGCTGCTCCGTGGCAAGCGTATTGTGCTGTTGTTCTACGAGCCTTCTACACGAACGCGCACCTCGTTTGAGTTTGCTGCAAAAGCATTAGGTG
>Ga0306921_10007294_pt1 | contig 11600 bp, 9 predicted proteins | sample sta12Cox44000080_FD_203760 | JGI IMG/M metagenome (GOLD analysis project Ga0306921, IMG submission 203760) | Lab enrichment of tropical soil microbial communities from Luquillo Experimental Forest, Puerto Rico - statoxic.12C.oxic.44.000.080 (v2)... | ecosystem: Environmental > Terrestrial > Soil... | reverse complement strand
CATAGTCGACATCGCAGATGGCCTTCTCCATCACCGCGTCGCAGATCAACTCCGGCTGCATGGGCGAGTCGCCGATGGTGGCGCTCACAGGCACGCGGCCAGCGACGAACGACACGATGCTTGTGGTGGTGGTGCGATCAAGTGCTCCAAGAGCGCCGTTAGCCGGCTCCTTGAGGTCGATGACGTCGGCGTGGGCCAAAAGAGCGATGCCAGCTTCAGCCTTGTCGCGCACGCTCGCAAGAAAGAGGGTCATCGTCGTCCTGATTGGAGGGAGCCGGAGGTCGTAGCCAAGCGAGGGAATGTGTGCGAAACGTCAGCGGAACCAGCTGAAAATGCCACCGCCACCGCCCCCTCCGCCACGGCGGCGTGCCTGAGCTTGGCCAGGTCCCGGACCGCTAAAGTGATCGAAGAACCCGCCGCCGCCACCTTGAGCGACCGGTCGCGTCTTCGGCTTGCGGAGTTTGATCTCGTTTGCGGTGCCGTCAGGATCGGTCACGACCACCGAATAGGCCTGCCAATCCCATTTGGCCGCATTTGCGCCCCAGCTATAGGGCTCAATGGAGACCACCTTGTTAGCCCAGAGGTCGACGATCGCGGTGTACACCAAGTCTTGGCCGCCGTTTTCGCTCAGGTCGCCTGCGTCGTAGCGTAGGAGACCGATGCCGGCGAGTGAATCCTTCATCTGGCTCCATTCGAGGATTCTAGGCTTACCGGCGCCGAACATCTCAAGCTCGACCCTTAGCTTCGGATATTTAGGGTTGCTAACGATGTAGCGGCCTGCCTGCGGCTCCTTGATCACCCAGTCCTGCACCGGCGGCCCGATTGGCAGGCCCTGCTCGGCCGGCACGTCCTGATCGAGCTTGACTAGGGCGTCGCGGCTCTCGGTCTGGAACGGATCTTTCTCAAGCGCGTGCCGATAGTCGGCAATCGCTTCATCATTGCGCCCCATGGCGCGATAGATGTCGCCCCTCACACGCAGGGCAAACGCGTCGTCAGGCGCGAGGTTGAGCGCCTGCTGCGCATCGCTCAAAGCGGCATCGCTAGCTTGATCGCTCGGCACGGCATTGGCGTCGGCTGGGGGTTGTGTGTCGGCCGAGGCATCAGCCGTGGTCGCGACATCTGGCGGAGCGGCCGCATTGGCATCCGGCGTGGCCGCGGCATCTGGCGTGGGTTGAGCGAAGCCACTATCTGGCGCTGCTGGTGCGTTCGCATCTGGCGTCGTCGCGCCCGCCGCATCTCGTGTCGCTGCACCAGCAGCTGCATCAGGACTAGCCGTTGCGGCTGCGTCGGGCATTGTGGTGGCGTCTGGCGTGGAAGCGGTGCTTGGCGTCGCTGGGGCATTCGGTGTCTCCGCTGCGCCGACATCCGGCGTGGGTGCCGCGGTCGCATCTGCCGCCGGCGTTTCGGCAGCGTCTGACTTGGCGCCATCGGCATTCGCTGGCTCATTGGACTGCTTGGCAATAACGGATTCGGCCTGCGGCTTCTTGCGCGCGGGTGGAGTGGCCTGGAACTTGGCCAAGGCGCGCATGGTGTAGGCCTTGGCATTCTGCGGGCTAAGCTCGATCGCGTGGTCGAGATCGGCGATGGCATCGTCGAGACGCCGGACCTGCGTATAGAGATTGCCGCGTTCGATATAGGCGTCGACCGTGTCGGGCTTAAGCTCGATTAGCTTTTTCAAGTCATCCAAGGCCGGGTTGTACTTCTTATTGCCGATATCGGCGCGGGCGCGGGCGAGGAGAAGCTCTGGCTGATTGGGCTCGATGTTCAGTGCCTGGGTGAAGTCGTCGGTGGCTTCGCTGTATTGCGAGAGCGCGAGATTTACCTGCCCACGGTTCTCATACGCCGCCTCGTACTTGCCGTTGATGCTGATGGCCTTGCTGAAATCGCGCAACGCCGCGTGATAGCGCATCAGAGCAGCATGCATCTTGGCGCGCCCGTTGAAGGGCACTGCGCTAGTCGGCATCAGCTCGACGGCCTTGCGGAAGTCCTGGAAGGCCGGCTCGTATTGAGCGAGCGCAGCGTGTGCGTTGCCGCGGTTGTTGTAGGCCGCGCCATAGTTCGGCGAGAGCGCAATGGCGCGGTCGAAGTCCTTCACCGCCTCTTCAGGATGCCCGAGATCCATCAGCGCATTGCCGCGGTTATTGTAGACGGTGGCGTTTTCCGGCGAGATCTGGATCGACTGGTTGAAGTCGTCGACAGCTTCCTTTGTCTGCTTCAGCCGCCATTTGGCAACGCCGCGGTCGGAGTAGATGCTCGCCTTGACGAAATCGGCGATCTCCGGATTGGTCAGCGCCTCGTCATAGGAGGCGACGGCCTTCTCGTACTGGCCACGGAGCAGAGCGCCGGCGCCTTCGCGGGCGCGAAGCAAGGTCAGGTCTTCTGCGCTGGCTACGCTCGCCGCGGCGCTGAGGACGAGGACAAGACCACTCAGGATCAGGAACCGTCTGGTCATGTGCCCATGGCTAAAAAGCGGGCTGTCGTGCCCTTCCGACTCCCCCGTAGCTCCTATAAGGTCGCACTGTGTCAACATAGGGTCATTCACGCTCGCCGTCGCAGTCCTAAATCGAGTTTTCCTGCCATTTTTTGGCCGGTTCCACCAGCTCTTGGAGGACGGCGGGCAGCATCTTGGGCAGGTCCTCTGCGATTAAACCAGGGCCGAAGAGTTGCGCCGCCCGACCATGCATCCAGACCGCCGCGGATACGGCCGCGAAAGGCTCCATGCGCTGGGCCAGCAGGCCAAGTACCATCCCGGCGAGCACGTCACCGGTACCGGCGGTGGCCAGCCAGGGACATGACGTGGCGTTGATCGATGCCCTGCCATCGGGTGCGGCGACGACGGTGTCAGGGCCCTTCAGTAGGACGATGGCGCCGGAGCGTGAAGCGGCGATGCGGGTCGCGGCGACCTTTCCACCCTCCGCTTGGCTGCTGAAGAGGCGCACAAATTCGCCGTCATGGGGGGTCAGAGCCACTGGGCCGTTACGCGCGCGAATGGCGGCGAAGAGCTGCTGCGCATCCTGAGCAAATGAAGTGATTGCGTCGGCGTCGAGAACGACTGCAGCGCTGCTGGCAAGAGCAGCGCGGACCATCGCCTTGGTATGCGTGCCGACGCCGAGGCCTGGGCCAATAAGCACGGCGTTCTTCCGTTCATCCCTCAAAAGCGCCGTGAAATCTTTCGCATCATTGACCGGTCGCACCATGACCGCGGTGAGGTGCGACGCGTTGACCTCGACTGCCTCCTTGGGCGACGCGACGGTGACCAGCCCTGAGCCAACGCGCAACGCCGCCATCGCTCCGAGCCTCGCCGCACCGGTCGAGAAGGTCGGGCCCGACACTACCACCCCATGGCCGCGCGCATATTTGTGGCCTTGCGGCCTCGGCCAAGGAAAGTGCGGGAGCCAAAGCGCGGGCTCATTGGCAAAGGTCTTTGGCTTAATGACATCGAGCACACTTTCCGGGATGCCGATAGTGGCGACCCGCGTCTCGCCGCACAGCTGTCGCCCAGGCAAGAGCAGATGTCCTGGCTTCAGGCGAAAGAACGTCACCGTGGCGGTGGCACGAACGGCAACACCGCGCACCGCGCCAGTGGTGCCGTCGACCCCGCTCGGCACATCCACGGCGACGACAGGCAGGCCATCCGCATTCAGAGCGTCGATCAATATGGCGTACTCGCCCTCGATGGGTCGCGCCAGACCCGCACCAAACAGGGCATCGACCACGACCACGGCCCGCGACAAAAGCTCTGGCGCGAGCGGCTCGACGGCGCAGGTCCAGCGCTTGGCCATCGCCGCCGCATCCGCCGGCAGGTGGCTCGGGTCTCCCTTGAAGCCGAGGCGGACCGCGTAACCTTTGTCGAGCAAATGTCGAGCGGCAACGAAGCCGTCGCCGCCATTGTTGCCGGGCCCGCACAGCACGGCGACTTCGCGCGCATCCGGGAAGCGTGTGAAGACTTCGTCAGCAACGGCGCGCCCTGCGGCCTCCATGAGCGAAAGCCCCTGCGCGCCACCGGAAATGGCAAGCCGATCAGCTTCGCCCATCTCCTCAGAGGTCAGCAGCTCGAGCATTGATCCACGATAAAGCAAAGCTCCAACGAAAATGAAAAAACGCTCCGCGTTAGCCCCCTGATGAAATCATGTGCATACTGCCTAAATCCTAGGCTATGGTTCCCGCGGCGGCACAGGGATCCCCGGGCCTCTGTCCTTAACGTATTGGAATCAGAAGGAACATTCCCCCTGATAAGATTGGCATAGGGCGTGCTTGGCCGGCTGCAGGAGTCCGGCAGGCTACGGGCGAAGGCGCGCGCGGCTCAAACGTCGATCTGTTGCTCCAATAGGGAGGTGTGGTGGAGCATGAAAAAAATCGAGGCGATCATCAAACCGTTCAAGCTGGACGAGGTCAAAGAAGCCCTGCAAGAGATCGGTTTGCAGGGTATTACCGTGACGGAAGCCAAGGGATTTGGCCGTCAGAAGGGCCATACCGAGCTCTATCGCGGCGCTGAATACGTGGTCGATTTCCTGCCCAAGGTGAAGCTCGAGCTCGTGCTTGGCGACAGCATGGTGGAGAAGGCAATCGAAGCCATCATCGCCTCGGCAAAAACCGGTCGCATCGGCGACGGCAAGATCTTCGTATCGAATGTGGAAGAGGCCGTGCGCATTCGCACCGGCGAAACGGGGAACGAAGCTATCTGACGAGGACCACTAGAAGATACCGGCTTGGCAACGACCGGCGTTAAATTGCAACCGATTGCGCTGCTTCGCTTCACGCCCTGCGAGGCGGCATCAAACATGTGAAGGATACAAGGGGAGTAAAATGGCAGACGACGCTAAACATGTAGTGAAGAAAATCAAAGACGATGACATCAAATTCATTGACCTGCGCTTCACCGATCCGCGGGGCAAAATGCAGCACGTCACCATAGATGCAAAGGTCATGGACGAAGATGCCCTCACCGACGGGATCATGTTCGATGGCTCATCCATCGCCGGCTGGAAGGTGATCAACGAGTCCGACATGAAGCTGATGCCCGATCTTACGACGGCAGTGCTCGACCCGTTCTTCGCGCAAAGCACGCTGGCCATCTTCTGCGACGTGCTCGAGCCCTTGACCAACGAGCCTTACGAGCGTGACCCGCGCTCAACGGCAGGCAAAGCCGAGGCCTATCTGAAACAGACCGGTATCGGCGATGCCGCGGTGTTCGGGCCTGAGGCCGAGTTTTTTGTGTTCGACGATGTCCGCTTCGCTTCTGCCCCCTACGATTGCGGCTACAAGATCGACTCAATCGAGCTGCCGTCCAACATGGGCACAGAATATGAGATGGGCAATCTCGGACACCGTCCACGCACTAAGGGCGGCTATTTCCCAGTGCCTCCCGTTGACTCAGCGCAAGATCTTCGCTCGGAGATGCTGAGTGTCATGGCCGATATGGGTGTGGTCACCGAGAAACACCACCATGAGGTGGGCGCCGCGCAGCACGAGCTAGGTATCAAGTTCGGGCCACTCGTTAAGACCGGCGACGCGATGCAGATCTACAAATACGTGATCCATAATGTGGCGCAGGCTTACGGCAAGACTGCCTGCTTCATGCCGAAGCCGGTCTTTGGCGACAACGGTTCCGGAATGCACACGCACCAGTCGATCTGGAAGGGCTCGACGCCAGTGTTCGCCGGCGACAAATATGCTGACCTCTCTGACACTGCGCTTTACTACATCGCCGGTATCCTGAAGCACGCCAAGGCGCTCAACGCCTTCACCAACCCGACCACAAACTCCTACAAGCGTCTGGTGCCGGGCTACGAGGCGCCGGTGCTGCTCGCTTATTCGGTGCGCAATCGCTCGGCCGGCTGCCGCATTCCCTTGGGAGCTGGACCAAAGGCCAAGCGCGTCGAGGTTCGCTACCCAGATCCCGCCGCCAACCCTTATCTTGCCTTTGCAGCTATGCTGATGGCGGGGCTCGACGGCATTGAGAACAAGCTCAACCCCGGCGATCCAATCGACAAGAATCTCTACGACCTGCCGCCAGAGGAACTGGAGAAGGTGCCGACCGTGTGTGGCTCACTCCGCGAGGCTTGTGAATCGCTCGACAAGGACCGCGCCTTCCTGAAAAAGGGCAACGTGTTCACCGACGACGCCATCGATGCCTATCTCGAGCTGAAGATGGAAGAGGTGGAGCGGTTCGAGATGATGCCACACCCGATCGAGTTCGACATGTATTACAGCGTCTGACGCAGGGTCCTTGGGGGACCAAAGCGAATGGGGCGGCCCATTTCTTGGCCGCCCCACTTTCCGCCCGGTCTACTCGACCTTCTGATCGCTTGCCGCGTAACCCCCGTAGGACGCGGGATCTGCGACCGAAGGACCCTGCCAGGGCTCCCCCGTCTCCGAAACTTTCCCCTTCATCAGGTAGAACGCGCTCCACATCAGTGCCAAAAGCAGCAGCGTGCCAAGCCACTGCTTGTTGCTGGTATACCAGCCACCGAGCAGCGTCGGGATGCCAAACACCACGAAGCGCCAGAGCGACAGGCTGGTGACGACCGCGATGCCGGCGAGCATCCAGAGGAAGAAATCCTGTGGGGCTGCTGCGCCCTGGCCGGCATCGACCAGAAATTTCTGTCCGCTATCGGCGCTCGCAGTGATCACGGCGCTGAGTGAAGCTACCGCGAGCGCGATCAGAATGGCGTAGCGCATGATCGTCATGCCGAGCTCTTTCGTATTTGAGGCAAAGTTTAGCGAGGCGCGGGTAAACAAAAGGGAAAGCGGCAAGCTTAAGCGGCGGTTAATGGGGCTGCGCCCTGTGTTAGGCGGCCTTCCACTTGATCGAGCAGCCGATGGATGGAATCTGCTCGCGCGGGCCCTTTCCGGTGTTGGCAATCTCGCGCATCGCTTCGAACAACTCGCGGCGCGCGTCGGCGGGGCCAGCCTCTTTCCGGCTTGCGTCAAGGCGCCCGCGATATTGCAGCTTGAGCCTGTCGTTGAAGCCGAAGAAGTCCGGCGTGCACACCGCGTTATACGCGCGTGCCACGTCTTGGCTCTCGTCATAGAGATACGGGAACGTGAAGCGGTGCGCTTGCGCGAAGTGCTTCATGTTGTCGAAGGAGTCCTCCGGGTAGTGAATAGCATCGTTCGAGGAGATGGCGATGGTGTTGATGCCGTAAGCCTTGAGCTCCGCTGCGTCGCGCACGATGCGATCGATCACCGACTTCACGTAAGGGCAGTGATTGCAGATGAACATCACCAGCGTGCCGTTCTTGCCCCTCAAATCAGCGAGGCTGTAGGTCTTGCCGTCCACGCCGGGAAGCGAAAAGGCTGGCGCCTTCCAGCCAAAACTGCAGATCGGGGGCTGTTCCGCCAAGCTCGTTATCCTCGTCAAACACTCTGTCTCGCCAGGTCCCTACTCTTGGACCTCCGGCAACGAATCTCTCCCTACGCATATGGCGAAATCGGACCTCTTCTGCAACAGGGCTGTGGCTCCCCAATTCGCTCCTCGTTAGCGCTCTTGAAAAAGCCGCTTATGCGTGCGAGCTAGATTTAGTCCCATTTAACAAGAGATTCGTTTTGTCGTGGCCGGGCGAGTTCGATTGCGCAAATCCGCAACACCACGCGACCTCTTCGCCAAGCTCGAAGGTGAGCTGAAGAAGGCGGCTGCCTCGGCCAAATCTGCCAAGGCGGTGAGGCGGAACGGCGCACCTTCTTCAGGCGACGCCTACACCGCCGCCGACATCGAAGTGCTGGAGGGGCTTGAGCCTGTGCGCCGGCGCCCTGGCATGTATATCGGCGGCACCGACGAGAAGGCACTGCATCACCTCTTCGCAGAGGTGCTCGACAATTCCATGGACGAGGCGGTCGCGGGCCACGCTACGCGCATCGAGGTGGGCTTCGAGGAAGACGGCTTCTTGAGCGTCACCGACAATGGCCGCGGCATCCCCATCGACCCGCATCCGAAATTCAAAAAGAAGTCGGCGCTCGAAGTGATCATGACCACGCTGCATTCGGGCGGCAAGTTCAACTCCAAGGTCTACGATACGAGCGGCGGGCTACATGGCGTCGGCCTTTCGGTCGTGAATGCGCTTTCGGAGTATCTCGAGGTCGAGGTAGCACGCGAGCAGAAGCTTTACCGACAGAGCTATAGGCGTGGGGTCCCAGACGGCCCGCTGAAGAGCCTCGGCGTGGTCAAGAACCGCCGCGGCACCATGGTCCGCTTCAAGCCTGATCCAAAGATTTTCGGCAAGGGCACGACCTTCACGCCGGCGCGGCTATTCCGCATGTCGCGCTCGAAGGCATATCTCTTCGGTGGCGTGGTGATCCGCTGGTCCTGCGCTGTGACGCTGCTGGGAGGCGACAAGGAGACGCCACAAAGCGCAGAGTTCCACTTCCCCGGCGGACTCGAGGATTTCTTGTTGAGCCGCATCGACGGACAGGAGACCGTCACCAAGGAGGTCTTCACCGGCAGAAGCAACAAGCGCGAAGGCCACGGCTCGGTGGAATGGGCGGTGGGGTGGGTCGCCAGTGAGGACGGCTTTCTTAATTCTTATTGCAACACGGTGCCGACCCCTGACGGCGGCACGCATGAGGCCGGCTTGCGCTCGGCGCTGGTCAAGGGCTTGCGCGCCTATGGCGAGCTCGTCGGCAACAAGCGGAGTGCACAGGTAACAGCCGAGGACGTAATGTCCACGGCCGGCGCCATGCTGTCGCTGTTCATTCGCGAGCCGGAGTTCCAGGGACAGACCAAGGATCGTCTCGCGACCCAGGAGGCGACTCGTATCGTCGAGACGGCATTACGCGACGCCTTCGACCATTGGCTCACTGCAAACCCACAGCAAGCCAATCGCCTGCTCGACTGGGTGGTCGACCGCGCCGAGGAACGGCTTCGCCGCAAGAAGGAAAAGGACATCGGCCGCCAGACTGCGACGCGGCGCCTGCGCCTTCCCGGCAAGCTCGCCGACTGCGCGCTAAGCGCCGCGGAGGGCACGGAGATCTTCATCGTTGAGGGCGATTCGGCCGGCGGATCCGCTAAGCAGGCGCGCGACCGCGCAAGCCAGGCAGTGCTCCCGCTACGCGGCAAGATTCTCAACGTGGCAAGCGCGAGCGCGAGCAAGCTCGCCGACAATCAGCTCATCGGCGATCTCGTGCAGGCGCTCGGCTGCGGAACGGGCACGCAATATCGCGACCAGGATTTGCGATACGAGAAGGTCGTGATCATGACGGATGCCGATGTGGATGGAGCCCACATTGCTTCGCTGCTCATCACCTTCTTCTACAGGGAGGTGCGCGGCCTGATCGAGAACAGGCATCTGTATCTCGCCGTGCCGCCGCTTTATCGCTTGAGCCAGGGCGCGAAGACCGTGTACGCGCGCGACGACGCGCATAAGGCGGAGTTGCTCAAGGTGGAGTTCAATGGCAGAGGCAAGGTCGAGGTTTCCCGCTTTAAGGGCTTGGGCGAGATGACGCCGAAGCAGCTCAAGGAGACAAGCATGGACCGCGGCGCCCGCACGCTGCTGCGTGTCGAGATTGTCGAGGATGAACGCAACCTCACCACCAAGGTGGTCGATCAGCTGATGGGCAACAAGCCTGAGGCGCGCTTCCGCTTCATCCAGGAACGCGCCGAGTTCGCTAAGCCCGACGATCTAGATATTTGAGCCGGGAGCTTTACAGCCATCTCGGTACGCGCGCCTGGTACTTACGATAGGCCTCTCCAAACTTCGACTGTAGATAGGCTTCCTCGCGGTCGACAACGCCACGCTGCAGGACGATCAGCAAAGGGATGAGAAGCACGAGCATCCACGCGTTGGTCAGCACGATTGCTAGGCCGAAATAGAAGATGATGAAGCTAATATAAATCGGGTTTCGCGTGTAGCGATACGGCCCGGTCACAAGCAGGACGGTCGAGGGCTCTCCCGGCACGACACTCGTGCCGGCGCGACGAAACTCGCGGACGGAAACCACGAACAGGGCAATCCCAACCAGCGCGAGGGCTCCTCCGGTAGCAAGCGCGCGGGCATTCGCAGACCCAAGTGAAGGCCCGAGCGGCACGATCCAGCTCACCAGGCAGCCAAGTATGGTCGAGCCCAGGAACAGCGTTGGGGGGTTCACCACGACATCGGCATAGTCCTGCATGTCACTCACCAGTTTTCCGAGAGATGCCGAAGTCAACGATTCCCGCAGCGCGGATTGCGGAAGCCACGTCATAGTTTGTCACAACAAGGCGCGATACTCTATAAATCCGCTTGATAAATCCGCTTGGCGAGGCTGGTTGGAACGCCGCGTCAGGATGGGAGACAAGGGGTTTCTCATGTTCAAGTTGATGTTGCGCGCGACAGCGCTGTTGGGCCTCGCGCGTGTTCCGCTTCGCCTGCGATGGCCGATGATGCCGACAATCTCGTCGACATGCTTCCCACGGAGATTGCCGATGCGGGTCACTGGTGGATCGTGGCCGGCAGACAAGGAAGGCGGCTTTTATCGCGCTATCGTGGCCATGACCGGCACCGAGAAGGACTTTGGCGCGCATGTGTTTCTGCGATGGCTCGCGCTATCCGAGACCAATCCCGTGCCCAAGGTGATGGCGACCGTGCCCGTCGAGGAGGTTAACGATCAGAAGCTCGTCAATATTCAATCGATATTGAGGGGTAAGGAGAGCAAGGACAACGAGATCACCATCATCGCTAGCTCCTATGATTTCGATGCGGACAAGGAACATCACTTTGTTTGTCGAAGGACCGCACCAAGTAAGTACGTCATGGCGAAGGCGCCGGCAAAGGCCCTGTCAGCTCCGCCGCCCAAGGGGCGGCATCAATGTCCAGCGACGGGAACGGTTAATTGCCTCTTGCGCCATTCGCGCCGGCCCCCTATTTGAGGGCTAAACGAGGATTGCGGGGTATAAGGCCTCATCGCTTTGGTAGATGTCTTGCGCGTGTTGCACGAATCGTTGCAGCACATAATTGCGCCATTAGAAATGAAAGAGACGCGCGTGGTGCTTCGGGCCCGCGCTTGTTTTGTTAATTCATGAGCTTTTCACAACTTGGACTGAGTACAAAAGTTTTAACCGCCGTCAGCGCGGCGGGTTTCGAGACGCCGACCCCCATCCAAGCACAAGCCGTACCCCACGCTGTCGCCGGCCGTGACGTGCTGGGCATCGCTCAGACCGGCACCGGTAAGACGGCGAGTTTCGTGCTGCCGATGCTGACCCGGCTTGAGCGTGGACGGGCCAGAGCGCGGATGCCGCGCTCGCTGATCCTTGAGCCGACGCGAGAGCTCGCGGCTCAGGTTGCCGAGCATTTCGAAATTCTCGGCAAGAACCACAATCTCACGGTTGCACTCCTGATCGGCGGCGTGACCTACGAGGACCAGGACCGCAAGCTCGATCGTGGCGCAGACGTCGTGATCGCCACACCGGGGCGTCTGCTTGACCATTTCAGCCGCGGCAAGCTGCTGCTCAACGGCATCGAGATCCTGGTGATTGACGAAGCCGATCGCATGCTCGATATGGGCTTCATCCCCGACATTGAGCGCATCTGCAAGCTGCTCCCCTTCACCCGCCAGACGCTGTTCTTCTCTGCGACCATGCCAGCGGAAATTCAGCGCCTGGTTGACGACTTCTTGCATCGCCCCGA
>Ga0306921_10007293_pt1 | contig 11600 bp, 11 predicted proteins | sample sta12Cox44000080_FD_203760 | JGI IMG/M metagenome (GOLD analysis project Ga0306921, IMG submission 203760) | Lab enrichment of tropical soil microbial communities from Luquillo Experimental Forest, Puerto Rico - statoxic.12C.oxic.44.000.080 (v2)... | ecosystem: Environmental > Terrestrial >... | reverse complement strand
ACCGTGCGCGCGCGGGAACAAGCCCTCGCCCCAGGAGCGCAGGAAATTGCCGTCGCGGTCGAGCACGACCATCGGGTACTTGCCGCGGTTGAACGCGTACACGCGGTCCTGCTTGTCGACGCCGACCGCCGCAACGTCGGCGTTGAACTCCTGCCCGGGCGGCAGCTTCGCCCAGTTGTCGACGACCTCGTAGCGATGCGCGCCGGATCCCAGCATGACGGCCATGGCTCGCTCACCCTCCCTGGAGATAGTCCGCGAAGTAGTCCTCGGTCGTGATCTGACGGCTCGTGAGACCGAGCCGAAATGCCTCGGCCGCGAACGCGTCGATCTGAGCGCGGTTGCGCTCGAGCCCGTAGGGGTGGAAGTCCTCACCCATCACGGCCGTCGTGTCCTCGAGCTCGGCCTCGAGCCACGGTGTCGCGTACGGGAAGCCTCGCTGCGCGGCGCTGAAGCAATCGTTGGCGGCGCTGAATGCCTCGGTCAGGCTCTTGGCGATCCAGCGATTCGCTTCCCACGCCTCGCGCCGCAGGACGATCAGGTGCTGCGGCGGGAACGCGCCGGTCTTGAGGAAGTACTCCTGCTCGACCGCGCGGAAATCCGGGAACAGGCGCACGATCGGGCCGGTCCTCGGATGATAGGCCGCCGGGCGCGGCGGGCTGTAGATCGCCTCGAGCTCACCCGCGATCAGCATGTCCGCCAGGGATCTGCCTTTTGCCGGCGCCTTCACGCCAGCCGGCAGGCTCTGGTCCATCGGCGCCGACCAGGGCGTGTCGATGTCGCCGATCCACCACTCGATCGCGGCGGGATCGACGCCGACGAAGCGCAGGAAGTGCCGGTACCAGATCGAGCCGCTGGCGGTGTAGCTGTACATCCCGATCCGCTTGCCGGCCAGATCGGCCGCCGACCGGATCGGCCCGCCGCGACGCACGTAGAGATCACGCGCGGTGAAGTTGCGCAGCGGGAACACCGGAATGCCGACGAAGCGCCGGTCGTCCTTGTCGATGCGATAGAGGTATTGCGCCATCGACCACTCGCCGCCCTGGACCGCCGGGTCCTGCACGGCGCGGCGGAGCATCTCGGCACGCGCGGGCCACGAGCCGCGGCTGCCCAGGATCATCGTGAGGGCGATCCGGTCGGGCTTCACCTCGCCGGTCGCGAGCGGCATGATGCGCGCGTAGTCGGCGCACGTCAGTGTGATCGGAATGTTCATTGCGCACACACCTCTTTCACGGTTTGCCCGGGAACAGATCGCCCGCCGGCCAGCGCGTCACCTTGCTCTTCGCGGCCCACAGACCTCGATCGACGTCGCCGCGGAAGCCGTTCTTGTCTTGCGGCCGGCCATTGAACATGACGACCCAAGCGAAGCCGTCGGCCGTGCGCACGGCCAGGGTGCTCGTTCCCGGAATCGAGCCGGTGTGGAACAGGTTGGCGCCGCCGCTCTTGACCGGTCGGATCCGGATCCCCAGACCGTAGTACACGCCGTTGGTGGCCGACTCGTCCCCGTCAGGCGATTCTTTCAGCCTCGGAGCATTCATATCGGCCACGGTCGCGGCGTTCAGCAGCGCGGCGCCGCGCCGGCCGTCGATCGCGAGGATGAATCGCAAGTAGTCGATGGGCGAGCCGATCCACCCGCCGTAGGCATCCATCGTCTCGAGCGCGAAGGCGCCGTACGGCTGTGGGGCCCGCGTCAGACCGAGGCCCGGCATCGCCTTCACCTCTTTCGCGCCGGGGTAGTCGTAATACGTCACCTCGCCCTCGGCCGGCTGCAGCGTGTGGCCGACCTTCATGCGCGTCGCCCCCGCCGGCGCCAGCACGTGCTGGCGGACGTGAGCTTCGTACGGCGAGCCGGTGACCCGCTCGACGACGCGCCCCAGGATACAGTAGCCGACGTTCGAGTACGCGAATCGCGTGCCCGGCGTGAAGTCGAGCTTGCGCTCGAGCGTATCGCGCAGGATCGTCGGGCAATCCGGCGGCAGCGGCGCACCCTGGCGCCGCGCCGCCTCGGCCGCTCTGGGCATGAACACGACGTCGCCCGACCGGTCGCGATCGAAGCCGCCCGCGTGCTGGAGCAGGTGGCGCACCGTGATGTCGCGGACGCGCGCATCGGTGATCCGATCCGAGCGGGGGCCGACGTCGCCGAGGAACGGCAGCACCGGGTCGTCGAGGTTGAGGCGCCCGGCCTGGACGAGCTGCAGGACGGCGACGGCGGTGATGGTCTTGGAGAGGCTCCCGAGGCGGAAGAGGCTCGTCGGCTCCACCGCGGTCTTGTGCTCCTTGTTGGCAAACCCGTAGCCCCGCATCAGGAGCAGCCTGTCTCCGCGAGCGACCACGAGCCCGCCGCCGGAGACGTTCCACTTCTCGAGCAGGCTCGTCATGAGCGCGTCGTAGGGCTCGAGCCCCGGCAGCGCCGAGCCCGTCGGCTCGGCCCGCGCCTCGAGCGCGGCCAGCGCGAACAGTAGCACAACGCCGAGAACGAGCCGCTTCACGCCTTCTTCGTCGGCTCGAAGATCGCCCGGGGATTCCGCACGAGCATCTGCTCGATCTGGTCCTCCTTCACCCCCGCCTTGCGGAGCGCCGGGAGGATATCGTCGGGGATGTGGTTGTAGTGCCAGTGCGGCCGCGTGCGGAGCTTCGCGTCCTCGGAAAGCATGTGCACAGATGAGGCCAGTTCTCCTGCACTCCCGGAGAGCGCGTGACGACGTGCTCGTGCATGAGCGTGGGTCCGAGCTCGGTCGTGGCGACCGGGCCCAGCGCGGTCTCGACGGTCGGCATATCGATCTCCTTTGGCCGGAAGCGCGTCTCGGCCGGCGGGGCTCCAGCCCCGCGACGGCCTGCGGCGCGCACTCCCTTATCGCGTGAAGACTTCGAGCACGGGCTTGTCACCGGCGGCGGCCCCGAGCACGACCGACGCGATCGCCGGCTCGCGGATAAGCCGCTCGGCCGCCTCGCGCGCCGGCCCCCGGTCACCGAGCATCTCGACCTTGTTGATCAGGACCACGACCCGGGCTCCCACGGGCACGTTCTGGCGCCCGCCCGCCGGGTCCGCCACGACGCGCGCCACCAGCTCCGGCGTGATGGGCGAACCAAGAGGAGCGCCGGTCAAGCGAGCGACCTGCTCGGGCCGGTGCACATGTTCGGCGTCCAGCGTTTGGCCGAGCACGTCGGCGCCGACCACCGGCACGACCAGGGTCGTCTCGGGCGGGATCGCGGGCTCGTGCGGGGCCGGCGCCTTGAACCCTCGCCCGCGCGATCCGTCGGCTTCGTTGAGCAGACACGCGCGCGGGCACCACGCACGCAGGTCACGAAACAGATCGGGTGAGATCCCGGCGGCCCGTCCGGTGGCGGGATCGGTCGCTCCGATGATCAGCGCGTGCCGATGCGCGTCCAGCGCGGCCGCGACCCGCTCGCGCGTGGCGTCGGCGGCGCGGACGTGGGCGGGCGCCAGCGCGATCTGCCCGGCGAAGATGTGCGTCGTGCTCGTCGTCAGCGCCAGCCCACCGCCCTCGGCGAGCTCGCGCGCCAGACGAAACATCGCGGTCGTCTTGCCGCCCCCGCCCACCAGCGCCACCATGTCGCCGGCGTCGATACCGAGCGCCTCGACCAGGGTCAACGTCGCGGCCACGCTGAGCGAGAAAGCCCCGTCAGCCGCGAGCACCCGCTGCCGCGCGCTCGATCAGCTCCTTGGCCCCCGCCTGGATCCACGGAAAGAAGCCCGTCATGACCACGCGCACACCGAGCTTCGTGTAGCGCTCGACGTTGCCGAGGTTGACCAGGGTGCCCGCCACGCGGCCGGACTGGACGATCTTCTTGATCGCCCCGTCGATCGTCTGCTGGACGTCCGGGTGCCCCATGTTGCCGATCTGGCCCATCGAGGTCGCCAGGTCGCTCGGCGCCACGAAGAAGCAGTCGATCTGGTCGACCTTGAGGATCTCGTCGAGGGCGCGAACGGCGACGATGTCCTCAATCAGGACGATCAGCAGGCTCTGGTCGTTGGCGGTCTTGAGATAGCCCTCGACGCCGAAGCCCTGCCGGCTCGTGTACATGCCGCGCTTGCCGAGCGGTGCGAACTTGCCGGCCGCCACGACCGACTCGGCCTCAGCGCGGGTGTTGACGTGGGGCACCACGATGCCCTGCGCGCCGCGGTCGAGGGTGCGATAGATGGTGGCGTAGTCGTTGTCCATCACGCGCACGACCGACGTCTTGCCCCAGAGATCGCAGGCGCGCGTCAGGTTGCCGAGCTCGCCGAAGTCGACGGCGCCGTGCTCGCCCTCGAGCCAGATGCCGTCGACGTCGAGGGTGCCGAGCTGGTCGATCAGGTCGGGCTCGTTGGTGCCGGCGACGATCGTCGCGACCTGGCCGGCCACGAGCTTCTGCTTCACGCGATTGGGTCGGATGTCCATGGTGCCTCCTCCGCGGGATTCTAGCCCAAAAGACGGGCAGACGAGCCCGGCGCTTCCACTCTCCCTGGGGTTGTTGTATCGTCACCGAACGATTCGCAAGGAGGCTTGAATGAAACGTTGGCTACCCGGGCTCACCGCCCTGATCATCGTGGCATTCCTTGCTCCGGTCGGCGCAGGGGCCCAGGGCAAGGACACGATCACCGTCGCGCTGCCGTCCCACGCGCCCACCCTCGATCCGCACATGCACTTCGAGCGCGTCGGGATTCTGGTCAACATCAACATGTTCGACTCACTCCTGCACCGCTCGGCGAAGCTCGAGTTCGAGCCCTCGCTGGCCACGTCGTGGAGGGCCCTGAACGATACGACGTGGGAGTTCAAGCTCCGCAAGGGCGTCAAGTTCCACGACGGCTCGACCATGACCGCCGAAGACGTGAAGTACTCGTTCGATCGCGTGCTGGAGCCAGGCCAGGAGAAGAAAAAATCGCCGCAATACGGCAACGTCCGCGCGATCAAGGAAGTGAAGATCGTCAACGCGGACACGATCCACCTGATCACCGACAAGCCGTTCCCGCTCCTGCTCGAGCGCCTGGTGTTCTTCCCCATCGTCCCGAAGAAGTACATCGAGAAAGTCGGTGAGGAGGCTTTCGGGAGCACGGCGGCGGTCGGGACCGGCCCCTGGAAGCTGGTGGAGTGGAAGCGCGACCAGCACATCCGGCTCGAGGCGTTCGACCAGCACTGGCGCGGCAAGCCGGCATTCAAGTACCTCGTCTTCCGGGCGATCCCCGAGGTCGCGACCTCGGTCGCCGAGTTGAAGACCGGCGGCGTCGACATCATCCGCAATGTCAACGCCGACCTCTTGCCCGACCTGAAGAGTCACCCGCAGACCAGGATCAGCACGACGCCGATCCTGCGCGTGCACTACATCTCTCTCGACATGCGCAGCGCGCCCTTCGACAAGAAGGCCGCCCGCCAGGCCGCGAACTACGCCATCGACAAGCAGGCGATGCTCCAGAAGATGATGGCGGGACTGGGTAAGCAGGTGGCCACGGTGGTGCAGCCGGCCGCCTTCGGTTTCGATGCCTCGGTGCCGGTGTACCCGTACGACCCGAAGAAGGCCAAGGAGCTCCTGGCCCAGGCGGGGTATCCCAACGGCGTCGACATCACGATGTACAGTTCCCTGGTCGACTGGCGCCCGCACTTCGAGGCGCTCGCGCAGATGCTCACGGAGGCCGGTATCCGCACGACCGTGAAGATGTGGGATCCGGGACCCGCGTGGAACAAGTTCTTCCAGACCGAGGGCAAGGCAACCCAGGCGCAGTACGGCAGCTGGGGAAACTATTCGGTCTTCGACGCCGACGCCGTGCTGCATCCGCTCTATCACACTGAGCCCGGCGGCTGGATCGGCAAGCACTATGCTCGGGTGGAGGGCCTCGATAGACTCATCGACGAGGGGCGCTCGACCCTCGATCAGTCGAAGCGCAAGCGAGTCTACGCGGAGATCCAGCGGATGATCCGCGAGGAGGCGCCGTCGATCTTCCTGTACACGCAGAACGACACCCTGGGCATTTCGAAGAAGGTCGCGTACGAGGCGCGCCCGGACGAGTGGCTCTGGCTCTTTGCCGCCAAGCCGGTGAACTGAGGATCTGAAAGGGGAGGCGCCGTGTCGGCATTCCTGATTCGGCGCCTCCTCCGTTTCGCCGTCGTCTGCATCGGCGTCTCCCTGGTCACGTTCTCGATCCTCCACGCCAGCGGCGACCCGGTGGCCCTCATCATGCCCGAAGCGCCCGAGGCCGACCGCGCGCGGCTGCGCGACGCGCTCGGCCTCGCCGATCCGCTGCCGACGCAGTTCGTGCGCTTCGTCGCCAACGCGGCGCGCGGCGACTTCGGTCAGTCGTTCTTCCACCGCGAGCCGGCGTTCCGGCTGGTCGTCGAGCGCATGCCCACGACGCTCGCGTTGACGTGCCTGGCCGTCGCTCTGGCGCTGGCGATTGCGGTTCCAGTCGGCATCTACAGCGCCGTCTTCCGCAACACGATCGGCGACCACGCCGCGACGGTTGTCGTGTTCCTCGGCCAGTCGATGCCCGTGTTCTGGATCGGCATCATGCTGATGCTGCTCTTCGCGGTGCAGTGGCGCCTCTTGCCCGTCTCCGGCTGGGACCGATGGTCGTCGATGGTCTTGCCGGCCATCACGCTCGGGGCGTTCACGACACCGCTCTTCATGCGGATCATCCGCTCGAGCATGCTGGAGGTCATCAACCTCGACTACGTGCGGACCGCGCGGGCCAAGGGCCTGACGGAATGGCTGGTGATCTGGCGTCACGCGCTCCGCAACGCGGCGCTGCCGATCGTGACCGTCACCGGCCTGCAGTTCGGTCTGCTGCTGGGCGGCGCGGTGCTGACCGAAAGCGTGTTCGCGGTGCCCGGCGTCGGTCGATTGATCGTCAACGCGATCCGGCAGCTCGACTTCCCGATCGTGCAGGCCGGCGTGTTCCTGATCGCCATCATCATCGTGACAATCAACTTCCTGGTCGACGTCCTCTACGTCTACCTGAACCCGACGGTGCGGCTCCGCTGATGGCTGTCACCTTGCCGCGCACCGCGCCCGCCTACGAGGTGACCGCCGCCGGCGCCACTGGCTCGCGCGCGTGGCGGCGGTTCGCGCTCAACCCGGCCGCGATTGTCGGCTCGCTGATCTTGCTCGTGATGGTGAGCGCCGCGGTGGCCGCACCGTGGGTCGCGCCGCACGACCCGGCCAAGCAGTCCCTGCTGCGCCGGTTCACCCCGCCGCTGTGGCAGGCGGGCGGCAACGCCACCTACCCGCTCGGCACCGATCAGGTCGGGCGCGACGTGCTGAGCCGGATCATCCACGGCGCCCGCATCTCGCTGCTCGTCGGCGTCGCGGCCGTCCTGGTCAGTCTCGTCGTCGGCGTCTCGGCGGGTCTGGCCAGCGGGTTCCTCGGTGGCAAGGTCGATACCGTCATCGGCACGATCGTGGATGTCTGGTTGTCGTTTCCGCAGCTCTTGCTGGCCCTGGCCTTCGTCGCCGCGCTCGGGCCGAGCCTGGTCACCATCATCGTCGTTCTCGGCCTCACCGGCTGGGAGCGCTACGCGCGGGTCGTGCGTGCGGAGGTCCTGGCGCTGCGCGAGAAGGAGTTCGTCGAGGCCGCCCGCGCGATCGGCGTGGGCCGGCTGCGCGTCATCGTCCGCCACGTGCTGCCCAATACCGTCTCGTCGATCGTCGTGATGTCGACCCTGCAGGTGGCGCAGGCAATCCTGGCGGAAGCGGCGCTCTCGTTCCTCGGCGTCGGCTCGGGCAGCTCGCATCCGACCTGGGGGCAGATGATCGCGCTCGGGCGCGACTTCGTGACCGTCGCCTGGTGGCTCGCCACCCTCCCGGGGCTCGCGATCTTGCTGACGGTGCTGGCGATCAACCTGGTGGGCGACCGCCTGCGCGACGCGCTCGACCCGCGGACGACCTAGCCGCGCCCGCTAGCGGGGGAAGCTGAAGACGTTCGCCGGCTCGTGCGCCAGGTCGTGGTCGCGCCGAAGCCGCCGCGCCATGGCGAGGGCGTAGGGCGCGCCTTCCAGCAGTTGGGCCAGCATCAGATCGTCGAGCTCGAGTCCCGCGCGCCGCGCGGCCTTCACACAGAGATCGCGCGTCTCGGCGTCGGCGCGGTCCGCCGGCTCCGAGAGCACGGGCGGCGGCGACACCTCCGGCGCCGCGGCGCCCGGCACCAGATTCGGACGGCGCGCGTGCCACTCGGTGGCGCGCTCGTACGCGTGTCCGACACGCAGGATCGCCTCCTCGCCGAACGGCCGCCCGAGGATCTGCATGCCGAGCGGCAGGCCGTGGCCGCCGAAGCCGTTCGGCAGCGCCAGCACGGGCTGGCTCGTCACGTTCCAGGCCGTCAATAAACTTGCGTTCTGCCAGAACGAGACGCTGCGGTAGTCGGCGATGTACGGCGCCTCGCCCATGCCCGCGGTGACGAACGCGTCGAAGTGCCTGTAGAGCGGCTCCATCTCGGCCATCATGCGCCGGTGCTCGCGGGTGGCCTGGACGTAGTCGTTGGCGGTGAAGAGCACCGAGGGCAGCGCGCGCGAGCGGAAGTCGGCGCCGAAGTCCTTGGGCCGCGCGATCAGGTTCTTCTGATGGACGCTGAAGATCTCGCTCTCGGCGATGATGATCTTGACGTCGAAGTAGCCGGCGAGTGGCCGGACGCGGCACTCTTCGAGCTCGGCGCCCAGCCGCCGCAGGACGTCGAGCGCCGCGGCCATCGCGCGGCGCACGTCGTCCGACGCCGGGATGTCCTGCTCCCAGTGATGGCGCAGGACGCCGATCCGTAGCCCGCGCAGGTCCTCGCCGAGGGCGCGGCGGTAGCGCGGAGTCGGCCGGCTCAGGCTGCCCGCGTCCTTCGGATCGTAGCCGGCAAGCGCTTCCAGGGTCAGCGCGCAGTCTTCCACGGTGCGCGCGAGCGGCCCGCAGTGATCGAACGTGTAGGAGTTGGTGATGACGCCGGCCCGGCTCACCAGGCCGAACGTCGGCATGAGGCCGACGACCCCGCAGAGCGAGGCCGGGCCCCGGATCGAGCCGCCCGTGTCCGAGCCGAGCGCCACCGGCACCATCCCCGCCGCAACGGCGGCGCCCGAGCCCGACGAGGAGCCGCCGGTGAAGCGCGCCAGGCTCCACGGGTTGCGCGCCGGCGGCCAGGGCAGATCGAACGAGGGGCCGGCGTGCGCCATCTCGTGGGTCGCGAGCTTGCCGAGCAGGACGGCGCCCGCGTCGTAGAGCCGGCTCGTCGTCGTGGCGTCCTCGGCGGGAATCCGGTCGATGAAGACGCGCGAATGGCCCGAGGTCAGGATGCCCTTCGTGTCGTAGATGTCCTTGAGCCCGAACGGAATGCCGTGCAGCGGACCGCGGTGCTTGCCAGCGGCGATCTCGGCCTCGGCCGCTCTGGCTTGCCGGCGGGCCAGGTCGAACGTCGGCGTGATGAAGGCATGCGTCTGCGCGTCGAAGCGCTCGACGCGCTGGATCAGCGCCTCGGTCAGCTCGACCGGCGAGAGCTTGCGCGCCGCGATCAGTCCGGAGAGCTCGGCGATCGAGAGGTCGTGCAGGTCCGTGGCCATGGGGTTCTCCTTGTGGGGGCCGAGTATAGCGTTGACGCCCTCCCCCGCGCTGGCTACCCTTGGGCCGACCCCCAAGGAGAGACGACCATGGCGTTCATGACGAAGGACAGCTTTCGCCTCTACTACGAGGACAGCGGCGGCAACGCGCCCGCGATCGTGTTCCTGCACGGCGCCGGCGGCAACCACCTGAGCTGGTGGCAGCAGCTGCCGGTGTTCGTGGACGAGTACCGGTGCATCGCGGTCGATCAGCGCGGCTTCGGCCAGTCGCCCGACGTGCCGGGCGGACCCGGCCCCGCGGCACTCGGCGCGGACGTCCTCGCGTTGCTCGACCATCTCGGCATCGCGCGCGCCGCGCTCGTGGCGCAGTCGATGGGCGGCTGGGCCGCGGTGGGCGCCGCCGTCAAGGCGCCGGAGCGCTTCTGGGCCATCGTCCTGGCCAACACGGTCGGGAACCTGAGCAACGACGCGATCACGGCGGTGCGCCAGCGGCTCGGCGCCGCGAGCCCGCCGCGGCCGGCCGTCATCTGGCACGCGGCGCTCGGCGCGACGGTCCGCAAGCAGCAGCCGATCCGCTCGTTCCTCTACGCGCAGATCTCGGGGCTGAACGCGCCGCTGTCGGCCGACTTCCGCGACCAGCTCATGCGCCTCACGACGCCCGTGGAGCGCTACGCGGCCACGCGCGTGCCGACCATGTTCCTGACCAGCGACGAGGACGGCCTCATCTGGCCCGAGTTGTCCGAGACGGTGCACCGGCACGTGCCGGGCTCTCGCTTCGAGCGCGTCGAGGCCGCGGGCCACTCCACGTACTTCGAGCGACCCGACGTCTTCAACCGCGAAGTGGGTGCATTCCTCAAGGAGCATCGGCCATGAAGTGGTGCCGCTTCCAGTCCGGGAAGAACGTCGCGTACGGGATCATCGACGGCACCACCTTGACCGAGGTCACCGGCAGCCCGTTCGACAGCTACACGAAGACGGCCAACACGAGCATCCTGAGCCGGGTCAAGCTGCTGGTGCCGGTCATCCCGCCCACGTTCTACGCGGCCGGCGTCAACTACCGCGAGCACGTGACCGAGATGGCTCAGCGCCACGGCGTGAAGCCCGAGTTCCCTCCGGCGGCCGACGTCGGCTATCGCGCCAACAACGCGCTGGTGGCGACCGACGAGCCGATCGTGATCCCGAAGGATGCGACCGATCAGGTCCAGTACGAGGGCGAGCTGGTCGTGGTGATCGGCAAGCGCTGCAAGAAGGTGTCGGAGGCGCAGGCGCTCGACCACGTCTTCGGCTACACGCTCGGCAACGACGTGAGCGAGCGCACCTGGCAGCGCGGCGACCGCACGTTCTGGCGCGGCAAGAACACCGACACCTTCAAGCCGATGGGCCCGTGGATCGTCACCGGCCTCGACCCCGACGATCTGCGCGTCACGATCCGTCTCAATGGCAAGGAGATGTTCACCTACGCCGTCAAGGACGCGATCTTCGGCGTGCGCCAGTTCATCAGCCGGATGAGCCAGTACCTGACGCTCTACCCGGGCGACGTCCTGTGGATGGGCACGGACGGCGCGACCGAGAACATGAAGGACGGCGACGTCGTCGAGGTCGAGGTGCCGAAGATCGGCGTGCTGCGTAACCCCGTCGTGAGAGAGCGCTGAGCGCCGACCGCGCCTTCCCGATCGTGCGGCGGCCGGCGCCGGAGGCGCGCACGCCAGTTCTGGTGAGCGTCCCGCACTACGGCACCGAGCCCCTGCCCCACATCACCCGCGAGCATTACACCGAGCCCTGGTTCGAGACGTTCGCCTACGGGTTCGCCGACACCTTCGTGGGCGACCTCTACGGCGACCTGCACGAGCACGGGGCCACCGTGCTGGCCACGCCGTTCTCGCGGATGTTCGTCGACGTCAACCGGCGGCGCGATGACTTCGAGCATCACGACGGCGAGGTGCGCTCGCGCCGCGGCGTCGTGCGCACGCACACCATGCGCGAGGCGCCGATCTTCCGCGATCCGCTCGAGCTCCCCGACCTCGAGGCGCGGCTGCGGGCGCTCTACGATCCGTACTACTCGGCTCTCGACACCTTGCT
>Ga0306921_10007291_pt1 | contig 11600 bp, 10 predicted proteins | sample sta12Cox44000080_FD_203760 | JGI IMG/M metagenome (GOLD analysis project Ga0306921, IMG submission 203760) | Lab enrichment of tropical soil microbial communities from Luquillo Experimental Forest, Puerto Rico - statoxic.12C.oxic.44.000.080 (v2)... | ecosystem: Environmental > Terrestrial >... | reverse complement strand
CGCATCACTTCCGCATCTTCGATCTGCAGTTTGCGCATCGTCCCCCTCCAGGAGCCAACGATGCAATGATACCACTATGCTGCATTATTTATGTCGTTGTGTTTATCTAGGCAATTTGTTGAGAATAGAGCGGCCGTACTGCACCGTTGGTACGCTCAACAACCTATGCCGAACGGCTTTGTGATGGAATCGAAGGGGATGCGGCCTTAACTGCCGGGCGGATTGACGGGTCAAGCGAGGAATTTCAATTGCCAAAGCGTTGAATGACGCCTGTCCATGGCGAATTACTGAATTGGACTGCCAAAATTAGCTGTTTTTTCGGCTTTTGATAGCAGGCCTGGATGCGCGATCGCGTCATCCTTTTCCTTACGCGCCACTTTATTCTGCCCTCAATTGGACGGAAGTTGGACGGAAAAATGAGGTGTGGACGTCGAAAGCGTTCGAGGCTTGGGCATGCGCGGCTGCTTCATTCTGCGTGCAAGTACTCGTGTATAAGCTGGATCGCGGTGGCGCCCTCTCCCACGGCAGATGCGACGCGCTTGACGGAGCGGTAGCGTGCGTCGCCAGCAGCGAACACTCCCGGCATGCTCGTCTCCAAGAAAAAAGGCTCGCGTTCGAGTCTCCACCCGCTGGGTGGATGACCTGAACGGAGTAAGTCGCGACCGGTCAAAATGTATCCCTTGGCATCCATTTCGATGGTGCCCGCGAGCCACTGAGTATGGGGCGTGCCCCCAACGAGAACGAACAACCCGGCGGCGCACAATTTCTCGCGCGTACCGTCAACGCGTTCCACAGTGACCGCCTCTAGGCGTCTGTCACCATGGCCGTCGACCACCCAAGTCCCGAGTCGCACTTCGACGTTGGGAAGCGCGTCGATCTCGCGAACGAGGTAGTCGGACATACTTGCAGCAAGAGACTGGCCGCGCACGACCATCGTGACACGCGCAGCGAATCGAGCCAGATGTATAGCCGCCTGTCCCGCCGAGTTGCCAGCACCCACGATAAGGACCTGTTCGCCTGTGCAACTTGGAGCCTCGCTCGTAGCAGCGCCGTAAAAAACACCAACTCCGGCGAAACGCTCGAGGCTAGGCACGTCTAAGCGGCGGTAGGCCACGCCAGTTGCGATAACAACTGTTCGACTTTCTATCTCAGCACCGTCAGAAAGGGTCGCGATGAGGCAAGTCCCATTTGCGCGTATGCTGGTGGCTGCCTTGGTGAAGACGACAGACACACCGAACCGCTGTAACTGCTCAAACGCTCTATGCGCAAGCTCCCCTCCGCTAATGCCTCGTGGAAAGCCGAGGTAGTTCTCAATGCGGGAACTCGTTCCAGCCTGGCCACCAATGGTCTCGGGGTCAAGCAGGACTGTGCGCAGACCTTCGGACCCGGCGTAGACCGAGGCGGCCAGCCCAGCTGGGCCCGCCCCCACGATGGCCACGTCGTAGAGCCCAGGTTGCGGCGTGGTCCGCACGCCTAGCGCCGCCGCTACCTGCTCGTTGGTTGGGTCGACGAGCACGGCGCCGTAGTAATAGCAGAGCACGGGTAAATGTGACCCGTCCACGCCAGCCTGGGCAAGTATCCGCCGGCCCTCTTCCGACTCGCTATCGTAGAACCCAAAGGGGACCGTGCTACGTTCGAGGAGGTCGCGCAGTCGATGGGAGCGCGGATTCCACTGCTCGCCGACGATCTGAATCACCTCGAAGGGGTGCTCCTGCCCAGTCCGGCGCAAGCCTCCGAGAAGATCCTCGACAACCGGGTAGAGCCGTGTGACTACAGGTTCGCAGGGCTTGTATACGAAGTAATGAATCCTTCCCGTCCGCAAAGCTCCGGCAATAAAGTCGAATGCCGAAGGGTCAACGTATCGCACGCTGAGAACCCGCCGTGCGCCGGGAAACAGCTCACGAGCCCGCTGCAGCAGCAAGAGAACGTCAGCATCCCCCAGGTCCCGCGAGACAATGAGCAAGGCTACGGTGATGCCCGCAACCGAGAGTGCCGCCAGAGTCGCGTGTGCTTCACTCGCTGTAGCGACCGCGCGTATCTCGTATTCGCTTGCATAACGAGAGGTCAACGAGCCGGCAAGTGCCGCGAGGTCGTCCGCGTCGCTGTCAACAACTAGGAAAACTGAGTCGGTCACACCGCTGCCCTCACGCTCGGCGGGACTTTGCCTGCCTCTTATGCCCATTTCTTGCCCGTATACGACTACCAGCGCTCCAGTTGCCGGCGATGCCGCAGCAGGTGGCAAACCGCATGCTCGAGGATCATCTCCGGGTCGTATCGCGGGCCCCAGCGCACCGCGAACGACAGCACCTGAATTTCTTGCTCCGTTGCCTTCAGCAGCGGCTCGACGGTTTGCTCCGTCAACACGATTCCTTCAGTTAACAAACCTCGGACATCCCGTGGAGAGTGCAGCCGCGCCGGATCGGCCTCGTATCGTTCGACGAACTCAACGCCGCGCGCCTTGCGGATGTAATGCGCGTATCGATGCGCCGCGCCAATCACGTGGAGGCAAATCGCCCGCGGCGAAATCGTGTTCGGATTGTTCGATGGCCGCTCGGCGTCGAACCGCGCGAGATCAAAACCTTCGACTACGCGGCAGAAGTCCTCCGCAGCGCGCGCGTACTCGTCCATCAGCGCGCCGAACGGGCCGGACAGGCCTGGATGATGGATGAACGTGGATGTCATACGTTCCGCTGAGGGTATCATCGTCAGTCTTGATCGCTCAATGCTTACAGCTAATCGTCCAATCGATCTGGGTTGAGAGCAAACCTCCGGTAAGCGCTCGGGACTTTGAGACTCGAAATTCACTACTTCACTTGGTGAGGCTTTACGCCGGTCCAAGTCCAGCTGCGAATCTTCCAGCCGTTTGCCTCGTGATTAAGCACAACAGTCATCTAGCCTTCCTCTCGCAATTCTCTCCCATGCTCTTTGTAGAGGTATAAGGTCGGCATGACCACATAAGCCACATCTCCCTCAACTTCTGTCCGCGTGGGCTTGCGGTAGGTGACCCTGCCGTCCGTTACGCCCGTGGCTTGTGCGTGCTTATCGTAAGCGTCCGCCCATTGGTGGGCGGCGTCAGGCCCGGTCCAGATGAAGACTGGACTGAGATGTTCAAGCTGGTGGATGTAGTAGGGCATGAATTGGAAGATGATTATGAACCATAGGACCTCGCATAATGGAGGACTCAAATGGATGAGCGGCTGAGTCGATGAGCAACGCCGCAGCGACCGATTTCGTTGTACATGATTTTGTACATAGGAGGCGGGCATACAGCGGGTTGTGCGGTTCTAGCGTTCGTATGTTTGCAATAAGTTACGTAGAATCAGTAGGCGCGTATCGTTCGATTCCCGCCGCCGGCACCAGATTTCTCTTGTATTTTGATATGGTTCCCATCTCGTCCACCGAAAAAAATAGACTGAGTCTTCAGTGCAGCGCTCAGTGATTACGACCAGAAGTCACGGTCAAGGTCGCTTGCTTCGTCGTTCCTGCATAAGTTGCTGAGATGACGACATTGGTGTTCGAAGACACCCGTTGAGTTCTCACGGTGAAGCTGGCACTGGTTTGTCCCGCTGACACGGTGACACTGGACGGAACCGTGGCCACAGACGTGTTGTTGCTCGAAAGCGCTACCGACACGCCTCCGGATGGTGCCGCCGCACTGAGTGTGACTGTCCCGGTTGAATTATTCCCACCGCTGACGCTGGTCGGGTTGAGCGTCAGCGAGGAGAGGGTCACGGTGCCGCCCGCTGTGGTGATGGTCAAGGTGGCCTGCTGCGAGCTGCTTCCGAGCGTCGCCGTGATGGTGGCAGTCGTTGTCGTGGTAACGGACGTCGTCGTGACGGTAAAGGAGGCCGAAGTGGAACCCGAGGGAACCGTCACACTACTTGGCACGCTGGCGGAGGAGCTATTGCTGCTCAAGCTGACCACGGAGCCCCCGGAGGGAGCGGCTGCGCTTAGGGTCACCGTGCCTTGAGACGAACTTCCACCCTGCACGCTGGTGGGATTCAACGACGCCGAAGAGACCGTCGGGCCGCTCGCGGGCAAGATGGTCAGTGAAGCTTGTTGCGAGCTGCTGCCCAGCTTGGCGGTAATCACCGCGGTCGTATTGGCGGAAACGGACGTCGTGGTGATGGTAAACGAAGCGCTGGTGTTGCCGGCCGCCACGGTCACACTGGCAGGCACGCTAGCCGCTGCGTTGTTGCTGGAGAGCGATACCACAGCGCCGCCGGTAGGCGCATTGGCGGTGAGGGTGACGGACCCGGTTAGACTGTTGCCCCCGGTCACGGTCGAAACCAGGTTCACCGAGGCAACGTTGGGGACGCACGAGCTGCTCGGGTTTACGGTCAAGTTGCTAGACACGCTCGCGCCGCCCGACTGCGCGAAGATCGGCACGGTCTCACTAGTATTTGTGCACAAGGTACCAATCGAGAAGCTCAGGCGGTTTTGACCGGCTTGAACTGTTACGGTGACGGGGAGCTGCACCGGCGGATTGGGATCGGCGGGGTTGCAATTGGCGCAGAACTCCACCAAAACCTCATTGCCGCCGGAGGGAGCATTAGATGCGAGCTTGACAGTCGCGGTGGTGCTGGTTCCTCCCGTTACCGTGCTCGGATTAAAGCTGATCGAATTGACCGTCACGCCGGGCGTCTGGGTTAGGGCGCCTTCGACGGTGCTGTCGCCCAGGCTGGCGGTGACATAGGTGCTCGTGTTGCTGTTGACAAAATCCTCGGGGGAGGCGGTGAACGTGGTGCTAGTGCTCCCTGCCGGTACCGTCACCGTGGAAGGCGTTTGGATGTAGGGGTAGCTCGAAACCAGGGTTACCACCGAGCCGCCGCTAGGAGCAGCTTGGTTTAAGGTCACGGTCCCTGTGGTTGAGCCTCCGTTCGGAACGCTCGCTGGATTGAAGGTGAGCGATAACAGGCTGGGGCCACACCCCGACCCGGTGTTGGGGGTCAGTTCGAACAGCGTGCCGTAGCCGCTGGCCCCACCCTGGTTTGTTGTACCCCAGAGATTGCTCGCGTTATCGAGTACCAGGGTGGATTCGGGGCTCGAACCGTTCGGCCCGCTGAAGGTCACAAGATCGCTGAGCGCACCGGAGGACGAGTATTCCCAAACCACTCCGTCGCTGTCGGTTCCGCCGTAGGTGGTGGTGCCATACAAATTGCCGTTGGTGTCCAGAGTTGCTCCGCCGCTCAGCGGGAGCTGACCGGTGGCGCCACTTTGGGTGAAGCTGTAGAGCGTCGTTAATTGGCCGGTCGGAACTGAGTACTTGAAAATGGAGCCGTAGCCCGAAGCGGGTGGGATATAACCTGCGCCGCCTTGATAGGTTTGACCATAGAGATTGCCTTGGCTGTCGAGAGTCAAGACCCCATTGGGCCCTTCGCCGTTCAGTCCTGTGAAGCTGACCAAGGTGGTCAAAACGCCATGGGAGGAAAATTCGAACAGCGAGCCGAAGCCGTTGGTGCCGGGTCCGGCAACGCCGTAGAGATTGCCTTGACCGTCGAATACGACCCGCGTGGAGGGCTTGATAGACAGACCGCCGGGGCTGAAGAGCAGCGGGTTGGTGAAGATGCCGGCGGAGGGATTATATTCGAATAAAGTGCCGTTGCCGTATTGCAATTGTGAAGCGTTGAAGGGGGTCCCTCCCGAACTAGTGGCTCCCCACAGATTACCCTGACTGTCGAATACCAGGGGACCGGGACCGGCGCCGTCTGGGCCGCTAAACTGGTGGATCGTGCTGAACTGTCCGGCGGGCGTGACCTCAAAAATGGTTCCGCAACCGCCGGAAATCGCTCCGCAATTGATGCCACCGCTAGGGGTCGTTCCCCAGAGGTTACCTTGGCTATCGAGCACGACACCGTTCACGCTGAGCGCCGAGCCAAAGCTGAAAAGCGTAGTGAGCCCGCCGCTAGGCGAAAACTTCCAAATGGTTCCGTAGCCTGGGACAGGCGGGCTCCCAGTGGGGTTATAGCTGGGCCCGCCTTGCGTGGTTGTGCCATAGACGTTCCCCTGGCTGTCGATGGTGAGCAGAGGGCTAGGATATTGGCCGTTGAGGCCGCTGAAATTGACCTCCGTTTTCGGCCCACAATAATTTTGCCCCCAGGCTAGGGTCGGGCCGAGTACGACCATCGCTGCAAGGACGAGCAAGAGAGCAGTTTCCACACGCACGACCGGTGGGGTAACTTTGGCACGCATGTCAGTCTCCTTTGAGAAGGTTTAGCGTTTCCAGGTTTCTCGAATCATCGAAATCGTTTCTCATTTCAGCACCCCTACCACTTGTTGGTGCTGTCGTCCTAGCCTGATGAAAACTGCAAGAAGGGCGCTACACGCGAGCCGAGCTGGGATGGGACAAAAAGACACCCTCGCGCTTAATGCTTAGCCATGTTTACATGCATATTACTTTGCTGACGCGCAAGTCAGCTGTAAGGAAGCGGTAAATTCTCCAAAAATCCGCTGGGGCACATCCACGGTTTGGGAACGCGTTGACGAATTGGAGAGAGGCCTTGGTCATCGTCATCTCCAGCACGAGCTCGAATCCAACAATTACGGCGTCCTTCTGCCAGACAACGAGCTATATATATAAGGCTGAGCGGATTGTGTCAGTCAGACTTCACAACTCGGCGCAATAATTGCGCAGCACACGTCACAACTTTTCTCTCCAGAAACTCCAGAAACTTTCCTTTAAGCGGCCGGAGCTTGGACGATTTGGAGTCCGAGCTTTGCAGCTTTCGACTTGAGACGCTTGATCTGCAATTGGCGGTTTTGAAGCTCGTAGAACGCGGCTCCTCGGTCCACGTATTTCATCCCATAACGCAGCATGCGGTAGACCAAGCGGGCTAGCTTGGCCGCCATCGCCTTGATCGCGATGGGAGCACCGAGCCTGGTCCTCAATCGACGGAATTGTGCTCCGAGATAGGTGTTGTTTAAGCGCAAGGAGCTGGCGGCCATCTTTAAAGCAATGTTGACCCGATTGTTGGTCGGCAGTCGCCCTTTCCCAATGATCTTATCGCCGCTGATGCGATTGTCCGGGCAGAGCCGCAGCCAAGAAACAAAATGGTCCTCGGTCTTCCATTTGCTCATGTCCCATCCTGCCTCGCTGATGACTGTCATCGCGGTCATGACATCGATGCAATCGATCCGCGTCAGGTCTGTACCGCTCAAGCGAAACAAACCTTGGCGCAAGTCGAACTGCGGCGCATTCCCCTTCTTTTTCTTGAGCCTCGTCTTCCGCTTCTCTTCCGGCAGAGGGGCACCTTGGCTGCGATCCTCTCTCTGCTGGAGATACTGCGCGAGCTGCCGATCGCACTCGGCCATCTGTTTCCGGCAAAACTCGTACCCATCCTGCTCCTGCTTCAGCACAAACAGCAGTTCTTCTTGCCAGTTGCCTTCCAGACTCTGCGCAATCTGCTCCTCACTGGCCTTCACTCGAGGATCCCGAAACTCAGCCAGCTTGTGCGGATCACGTTCGCCTCCCAGAATGGCCTTGATGATGGCTTGCCCGGTCACTCCACTGACATCGCTCAACACATTGGCCAACTGGAGATTCATCTGCGTCAGCGCCTTCTGCATCCGCTGGATGTGTCGCCCGGTGCTCTGTACCAGATCATTACGCTGCCGCCAGTAGGTCCGCATCGTGCGGATCTGCTGCGCTGGGCGAAACGAATTTCGCAACAGTCCATACGTATGCAGCTTCATCAACCATTGGCTCTCCTGTACGTCGCTTTTGCGCCCTGGTAGATTCTTCGTGTCCCGGGCGTTCACCAAATACACTTCCAACCCAGCTTGTTCGAGAATGTCGTATACCGCGATCCAATACACTCCGGTGGATTGCATCGCGACGGTACGAATCCCGCACTGCTTCAGCCAAGCGGCCATCGCCTTCAGCTCGGCGGTGGTGCATCCGAAGCGCTGTACCGGTTGGCTGTCCCGGCTTGGGGGTACGGCCACGTAGTGAGATTCGTTGCCGATATCAATGCCCGCGGCATTGGGATGCACCACTTCCAGGCTGATCTCTTCGCTCTGGATTTTCCGCATGGTTTCCCGCCGTTGCTTGCGGTTCATCTCGTGCCAATGGCGCTGTGTTGGATGATCGGTTGCTTTCTTGGTTCTCTTCTGTGGCTTGGATTTCATGCTAACCTTCCCATGTTGAATTCAACAGGGCTCGGCCCGGTCGGCGAAACTTCACAATCTCTCCAGCGGGGTCGGGCCTTTCTCCTTTTCAGGACAATGCCGCCACCATCTATACAATCGCCAACACCGGAGCCATGCTAAATTTCGGGCAGGAACGCTCCAGAGAAAACGCGGCCTTAGCTGTCGAGCCATGTTGTGCTCCGATTCTACTGCTGGAGACGGGCCACAGCGGGCAAGCTGGGATTCCGAAGCGCAGCTTAATCGTCGGAGCTCTCTAGGGGAGTTTCAGGTTCATACAACCACCACGAAGCGGTGGCCAATGCTAAATTGTTAGAAATCAAAGGCTACGAGGTTTTTCCGGGTAGACACCGCCGCGCCTTCACTGCTACGCTCGATTTATGACGAACCTGCTCGAAGAAGCGCTGCGCAAAGTCGCCACTCTTCCTCGGGAGGAGCAGGACGCGATCGCTTCGCAGATTATCGAAACCTTAGAAGATGAAGCCGCCTGGAGGGAAAAGCTGGCGCGCGCTCCCGAAAAATTGCGCCGCCTCGCCGAAGAGGCTCAGCAAGAACACCGGCGTGGCGAAACGCGCCCGCTCGATGAGCTCTTGTGATCGAGTCGCGCACCACGCACTCGTTCCGAACAAGTTTTGCAGCTTTGCCGGAAGAAATTCAGGCGCAGGCACGCCGCGCTTACCGACTTTTCCGGGCTGATCCCGCCCACCCCAGCCTCCGATTCAAAAAGGTGGATCAAACTGAAAACGTTTATTCCGTTCGCATTGGACTTGGCTACCGCGCTCTTGGTGTTCTCGAAGGGTCGGTGGTCACCTGGTTTTGGATCGGCTCCCACGCTGATTATGACCGTCTGGTTTAATTCAATCCGATGGCTGGCCTTTCTGCGCAACCAGGTATTCCGTCGCTCCGACGAAATCGAAGAGCATGCGGTGATTGTTTTTCCATCTAGCGAGCGACGACTCAGTCGGCCTCCGAATTTTTGTACATGATTTTGTACATAGGAGGCGGGCATACAGCGGGTTGTGCGGTTCTTGCGTTCGTATGTTTGCAATAAGTTACGTAGAATGAGTAGGCGCGTATCGTTCGATTCCCGCCGCCGGCACCAGATTTCTCTTGTATTTTGATAAATAATTACACTACTTAACGAGTTCAAACCTAGTGGTGACCTCCGCGGCGGGCCGTGCAGCTTCCACGTTGAATTCAGCTCGACACTCAGCGCTGCCGCCCCCTCCGTCGGTCACCTGGCCCGTCACCTCATAGCGCGAGGGGTTTACACCGGTGGTGTCGAGTTCAACTTCTGCGCCTGAGCCGACTATCCGGCCGCCGTTCGATTCCCAAGTGAACGTAAGCCGTTCGTTGTCCGGATCGCTGGCCGTTGCCATGATGTGTACCCGGTCGCCAGGGTGCACGGAACCTGGACTGGCCGAGCAGTTCAGTGTAAACGGGCGGGCAGCCGCCAGGACATGCGCAACGCAACTCACACTGCCGCCGCGACCATCGTCCACACGTACGGTCACGCGGCCGCTGTTACTGCAAACGGTGTGTGGCTCCTGAACTCGGTGGTCTGGCGTCGTTTCAGTTGATAGCCTTGTGCTAGCGTTTACTACTTTACGGCGGACGAGCCAAGGCAATGTCCGATGTTCCCGTACCCCTATTGGCAAAGGAATTCTTCACGTCGGAATTCCTGAGAGACCCGTATCCTACCTACCGCCGGTACCTTGATGGGCGCGGGCTTCAATACATCGATATTCACGGTGGCGTCTGGGCCGTTTTCAAGCACGCTGATTGCTCGACGTTCCTTCGGGACCCGAGACTCTCCGCTAAGCGCACCGGCACTCTGATTGACGAGTTTCCTGCAGAGAAGCAAAAGGAATTTGCCGAGCTTGCCCGCACGCTCAGTCTTTGGATGCTTTTCTTCGACGCTCCTGAGCACACACGCCTTCGCAAACTCATGAACAAAGGCTTTTCTCCCGCTGCGATCGAGTCTCTCAGGCCGCAGGTTGAAAAGCTGGTCGAGCGTATGCTCTTACCGCTCCGCCAAAACCGCCAGATCGATCTCCTTCCGCAGTTCGCTCACCCGCTTCCAGCTTACGTGATTGCCGAGATGCTGGATGTTCCGGAGTCACTGCACCAGCGGTTCATTCATTGGTCGAACGCTATCGCTACCGTGTTCGGCAATCCTTATCGCACAGTGAATCATCTCGACGCCGCACACCATGCCATCCACGGCCTCAGAGATTACTTTCGTGAAGCTGTTATGGTACGCCGCAAGCAGAAAAGCAACGATCTAATTAGCCTGCTTATGGAGATCGAAGAAGACGGAGACGTTCTTACCGAAGAAGAGTTGTATGCCCAGTGCATCATGTTGCTCTTCGGTGGGCACGAAACCACCCGCAATCTTGTCGGGAACGGTCTCTATACGCTGCTTCTTCACCCTGAGCAGGCCGCCGAGCTTCGTGATCATCCCGAATTCATCCGGACTGCCGTCGAGGAATTGCTTCGTTACGAAAGTCCAGTGCAATACACGGGGCGCATAGCCTCGCAGGACTTCGAGTTTTGTGGCGTCGAAGCACGCCGCGGACAGGAGATTATTTTCATGCTCGGGGCGGCCAATCGCGATGCACGCCAGTTTAAGGATCCAGACCGCCTCGACCTGAAACGCGTGAACAATCCGCACCTCGCCTTCGGTGCGGGCGCGCATTTCTGCATCGGGAATCAACTCGCACGACTCGAGGGTCAAGTGGCCATCCTGAAGATTCTCCAGGAGTTCCCGCAGATGCGTCGAGTTTCTGGACAAGCTGAGTGGCTTCCCAATTTTACTTTCCGCGGACTCAAGACATTACTTGTCGAAGTGTAACGTTCAAACCTCGACCTCAACTGGAGGATATGCCTGAGTTGGGTGCTAATTCAGAAGTTTGACAAGATAAACTCATCCTGATATATTTCCATTGTTTTGGAAATATGAATACGTCTTCCGCTGTCGATTCGCTCGCCGCTCTGGCGCAAGAAACACGCCTTAATATCTTTCGTTTGCTCGTCCAAAACGCTCCCAAGGGTCTACCGGCAGGGGAAATCGCACGCCGTCTCAAACTTCCCGGACCAACATTATCGTTTCACCTCAACATTCTGGCTGCGACCGAGCTCATCGAACCGAAAAGGAATGGCCGGTCTATTTCTTACTCGGCGAATTTTAGAAACGTGAATCGCTTGATGAACTATTTGATGGAGAACTGTTGCGGCGGTCGAGGCTGCACCATCGATGTAACACGGCTTTCGACGAAATCGGAGAACAAGTAGGAGGCTCAATGGATAACGAAAACATCAAAGAGGTGGTGAAGGAAAAGTATGCGCAAGCGGCAGTTCGTGCCGCGTCCGGCAAGAGTTCTTGTTGCGGAACAAGTCCTGCTTCCATAGACGGATGTGACCCTATCACTTCGAATCTCTATGGAGACAACGAA
>Ga0306921_10007290_pt1 | contig 11601 bp, 10 predicted proteins | sample sta12Cox44000080_FD_203760 | JGI IMG/M metagenome (GOLD analysis project Ga0306921, IMG submission 203760) | Lab enrichment of tropical soil microbial communities from Luquillo Experimental Forest, Puerto Rico - statoxic.12C.oxic.44.000.080 (v2)... | ecosystem: Environmental > Terrestrial >... | reverse complement strand
TAAGCGGGTGCGGATGGTTGGAACAATCCGCTTGACGGGTAGTGTCGGCCGCTTTTAGGGCGGTAGGGAGCGTTGCAGAGACCCAGCAAGGCTTGGTGCAGAGGGCGAAGAGGCTCCTTGGGGAACAGTTTTTTCGAGAGGAGACGAGGGATCTCCATATGTGCCGAGGCACCATCATAGGTCGAAGATGCGGATCGAGCGTCATGCAGCGCACCGTTCTGGTTGAGGCGGAGAGCGCAGCAGGAGCTGCGCGGCAGAGAGTCGTTCGACCACGTGCATGGTTCCTCCGCACACCGGACAGTTCCAGAGCGAGTGAGTCTTGTTGCTGAGCGACGACGCTGCCGGGGCCGCCATTCTCTCCGAGCCGTTGAGCAGTTGAAAGCAGAGCGGCAACAGCTTAGCGCGGTTGCGGTTGGCGAGGAAGCCGAAGTTGCGGATGCGGACGAAACCAGGCGGCAAGAGGTGGAGCAGAAAACGGCGCAGGAACTCTTCAACAGCCAGGGTCATGAGCCTCTTCTTGTTGCCGTGGACAGAATCGCGCCAGCGGAAGGTGATGTTGCTATCGGAGAGAGCAACTAACCTGTTGTTGGAGATGGCGACGCGATGGGTGTAGGCGCCAAGATAGCGGAGCACATGTTCAGGGCCACCGAAGGGCTGCTTGGAGTAGACGACCCAGTGATGACGGTACAGCACTCGTAGCCAGGCTTGGAAGGCATGTGGCTTGGCAAGAGGCATCAGGCTGCCGTGGAACTTGAGATCGCCTTGATGGAAGGCGTAACGAAGTCCGGCGACGAACTTGCCCCGGAAGACAATACTGAGCACGTCGATGGGCAGGAAGAAAGATCGTCGCGCGGACACCCATCTGGAGTGATCCGGAGCGAGGCCGCCGGCGGGGAGTACGCAGTGGACATGGGGATGAAACTGCAAGCGTTGATTCCAGCTATGGAGCACACTGAAGAAGCCGATGTCTGCTCCAAGATGGCGGGGATTGCGTGCGATCTCAAGCAGTGTCTGTGCGCTGGAGTGAAAGAGCAGGTTGTAAATCAGCGGTTTGTTCTGCAAGGCAAGCGGAGCCAGCTCCCGCGGAAGGGTAAAGACGGCATGCACATAGCGGGTGGGCAGTAGTTCCCGCTCGCGAGCCTCAAGCCAGCGCACGCGCGCGTTGCCCTGGCACCGCGGGCAATGCCTGTTTCGACACGAGTTGTACGAGATTTTGGTCGTATGTCCGCAGCTGGTGCAGCGATCGCGATGTCCGCCCAGCGCGGCGGTGCGGCATCGTGCAATGGCCAGCAGCACTTTTCGGTGCTGCCAGTTCATCCACTTGCGGCTGTGTTCAAGAAAAGCTTGCCCGGCACAGCGAACAATATCGGCCAACTCCAGCAGAGGCCGGCTCATGAACTGTGCTTGTGTCCTCCCGGTGTAGAGAACGTGAGTGCATCGAGAGGGCTGGCGGTTGCGCTGAGGTGCTGCTGGGACAAGTGCAGATAGATTGTCGTCTCCTCAAGGTCGCGATGACCGAGCAGCATCTGGATGGTGCGCAGGTCAGCGCCGGCTTCCAGAAGATGGGTCGCAAAACAATGTCGCAAAGTATGAGGATGAATGTGCCGGTCCTCGAGTCCGGCGCGGCGAGCCGCGGCCCTGCACACATTCCAGATCGTCTTGTCGGAGATAGGCTGCTCCACTCCACGATGGCCGCAGCTGCTCGGGAACAGGTATACGTGCGGTCGTTTGGAGCGCCAATACTCGCGCAAAGCATCGAGCAGCCTGGGGCTGAGCATGACGTCGCGATCCTTGCGTCCTTTTCCGCCTTGGATATGGACAACCATGCGCCGGCTGTCGATGTCGCTGAGCTTGAGTGTCGCCGCCTCCGCCCGGCGGGCTCCGGTGGCGTAGAGCGTCATCAGCACGGCGCGCTGAAAGGGTGTTCGGGAGGCATCGATTAGATGCGCCACCTCCTCCGGGCTGAGGATCTCCGGCAGGTGGATGACCTTCCTCGGATAGGGTGTCTCGGCGATGCTCCAGTTCCGCTTTAGCACCTTGATGTAGAAGAACCGAAGTGCGCCCAGCCGCGCGGTCACGGTGTTCGGGCTGTACTTCAACTTGCCGTGCCGCCGATCGTGCGCGACAAACTGGTGGAACTTGGCATCCGGCCGAACGAGCCGTTTGCCATCTGCCGTGCCGAACGCCGCGAAGGCAACTGCCGGTTTATTGACTGGGTTGTGCAACCCAACGGTTCGGCGGCGGTGGCGCACGGCACTCCTGCGCACGCTGATACGTCAGGTCTGCCTGTGAATGGCAACAACGGTGCGCGAAGCAAAGCGAACGGCAAGGGCAACGGTAATGGAAACGGAAATGGCAAACCAGCCAGCGCAACAGCAAGTTCAAGCACCGCGGAAACAGCTTTGCGCGCTGCACTTACGGCCAGCATTGATGCAGCTCTTGCGGCCGAACAGTATGCGTCTGCGCATGGTCTGTCGGTTCGCTTTGGCAGCGAGGACCTGCGTGCTATGGCGCTCAGCCTGTTCATCCAGCAAGCTCGCGACGGAGGTATGCGATGACGGACGTGACCGTAACCGTACCCGAAGTGCTGGGGGAGCCGCTCTCCCCCAGCCAGGTGACAACGTATCTCACTTGTCCTGCCAAGTGGTACTTTCACTATCGGGTCGGCTTGAACGAGCCGGCCACAGGCGAACTTGCCGCAAAGCTCCGTGCGGCACGCTACATCATCGATCCGGTGACAGGTGTATCTGGCGGCCCGCATGCGCGAGCCCTGCTGCTAGGGCGTCCGCCGGGATGCGGCAAAACAGAGTAAACGGAGCTGGCCTCTGCAGTAGCGGCGAACACTCGCTTCGGTCATGCCGCCGCCACTGTCTGACGAGCTGGGCAAGTGTCGCTCGAGAAAGTCCATGAGCGTAACTTGCGTCTGCTTTGTCGGGAAACCGCTGTTAACGCTAACCTTAGCCAGCAACTTCGGCCTATGATCAGGAGGCATGCCCGAGCTGTTGTGGCCATCGTACGGTAGTTGCCTCGAATACGCTTTCCTAGCTACTTTCCGGCAAAATAGCACCTTTCGAGAAGCTGAATTTGTGTACAGACGGCGATTCCGTGGCATTGCGTAGCGAGTTTCAGTTGCTGCTTTCGCTCGGGACACCTCGAACTCCTATGCTGGTTGTGCGACTAGCCAACGTCCCAGGTTAACGACGTTGTCAGCGATGACTCCCAATCCTACCCATCTCCTCATGCCATCGAATCCGTGATATCGGCAACGTGCTATTCCATGCCGGCGCTTGAGCACGCTGATCCGGCCTTCCCGTACGCCACTTCTGGCCCCGTTTTCGTGCGCTTCACCTCGCCTTCCGGCCCTTTGTGGCGCAAGGCGTGGGCAATGGCGATCACCCGTTTGCTCACCGTGCGCATCCGGTTGCGCACCTTCTTCTCCAGATTGCCCGCCTTCCTTTCGATCTGTTGCATGGTGCACGTCAGCACCCGCCCGCCGTCATGCAGCAAGTCACTATCGGTGGGATAGTGTATGTTGCTCTCCACCACCGTCGTGTCCACGCGCATCTTCCGCCCATGGATCACCCGCCGCTGCTGCGCTAAGCCTACGATCCGATCATGCAGCTCGCGAATCATCTCTGGCCCAATCGCCTGTCCGAGACGAACCAGCGTCTTTTCATCCGGCACCTTCTCCGTGCCAATCCGGCAGAACGTGCGATAGACCACATTGGCCCGCACCTCCCGCTCCAGAACTTCGTAGCTCCAGTTGCGCACGTGCTTCAGAATCAGCATGCGTAGCGCCACCTCCGCTGGCGTCTGGCCCCGCCCGTGGGTGCGACTATGAGGATGCCGTTTGCCTTGCGCCTCGTACACGGCTCCCAGCAGATCCTCATCCTCCAACAACTCATCGACCACCCGCATCCAGGGTTCCCAAAGTTCGGCTACTTCCTCGGCGAATAAACCCTCCTACAAACTCGGCTGCTGGTGCCGTAACTTGATCACTCTCTCCCTCCTGGCATTGCTGCATCCTCAACTGCTAAAACGACGTTCTAGCACGCAATGTCCCATCGGTAGCCAGTAAATTACTGCTTAGGAGTAATCACTTTTGCACCGCGAAGTAGTCTAGGTCGCACCCCCCAGACGTCCCCGAGTCCGGCTAGCAGAAAACCGTGATGTAACTGCGGCTCTGTCGGCTCTAAAGCAGATGCCCCGGTCCTTTTCCTTTACCGACCCATGCGCACGAACCATCCAGAGTCTAGCTGCGCACGTTTTGACAGCGAGGGTACGAGAGCCGATCTATCACAAGCTACGGTGACCCACATCCTAGCGACACTTCAGAGCCGAATCTACACTGCCGTCAGGAACAAGCGAAGTCATCGGCCTTGATGACTCAACAAGGTCAAGTTCCAGCTAAGTCGGCGGCCGTGCTTGAAAGCCACTCAAAACATGGCGTCAGCAGGGCGGGGAAACGAACGTAGGCTAATGACGCACAAAATCGAGGTGGTGGCCAACGTGGCGATATTGACGGTTGCGCTGCTGATCGGAATTCACAATTGGCCGCTACGCCAGCGGTGAAGCATCGGCGCATAGCTCTTGTTGCCGTGTTTCCTCAACCCCGAGAGGAGGCGGAACAATTTGTAAAAATCAACAAGATCAGCGCTAGCAAGGTTTTATCACCCTTTTAGGATCTCGAAATTTCTGCCACAGTTGTCTCATTTTTGGGGGCAAATCCAAGCACTAAGCTGCAGTAAGAAAGGGACGAGAAAATGAAAGGCAAGGCCATTTATTGTGCGCTGTTATTCCTACTGTCTGGGTGCCTGTGGGCACAAGGGCACGATCATTCGGCAATGCAGAACTCGCAGGTCGAGTTGACTGGCGACGACGTCCCAGACTTCGATGCCCAGAGGCTCGTCCTAATCGCAGTCGCTGACAACGCCTCCGATAACGAAACCACGAAGGCTGCGAAGAAGGCCTTCCAGCGCATGCTTGGTTATGACGATGACAAAGCTGTGGCTGCCCTGAACCGCTGGGCTCGGGCAAACCAAGCTGCATCTGACAAGTTCAATGCCAAGGCGCAGAATTTACTGTCACCAAACGGTGGCGGGGACTTTGCTAGCCTCAAGGGACTCGAAAAGGCATTGGGAGACCAGCAGCAAAAGGCCCTTGATGTCCTCTCTGCTGATCTGTTTGCCGCAGGTGCCAACGGCGACAGCTACAAGTTCTACGCCGCATCCCATAAGAAACAGATGACAAAGCATGTCAGTGAAGCCGCGCTTCAGTCCGCACTGGAAGCCGTTCCTCACCTCGAGAATGTCAACTTCAGTCTGAAGAAAGCGATCTACGGCACTACCACGTACCAGTCCGGGTATACCACCGGCTGGCTGGCTACCATGGATAACACGTACGTCTACGGTATCACGACGCTGGTTGGGCACTACGCGTACCCAACCTGGACGTGTACCTGGGACCAATACCACCAGCAATGGCAGCCTTATCCGGGATGCACTTGTGCTGGTGCCGGCGTCCCATGCCACACGCCGACTCTGACCACGTATATCGGTTCATCTTACACAACGTATACCTGGCCAGGCCAATCGCCGAGCTATGACTGGAACGTTTCTATGGGTAACCAGAATACGCTCGCTAATTCCGGCACGATGTCATTTGCAGCTCAGGTATGGTGTACCGGAGCCGCCGCTTGGTACGTAAATGCACAGTATGGCGGTGGAGGGGCGTTTATAACCGGAGATGTCAGGATCAAAATGGAGCTGAACGGGTCAAAGTCTACGGACTGGTACGGTCGTAGTGTCTGCAACACGCCGATCGCTTACTGGATGGTACCTGCTCGTCAGCCCCGTTCTATGAACCTGCTTCACTGTATACCCACTCGATGCCCGCGCCCTATACTGACACTTGTATCTACAATGGTGCAAAGTACTATAAGACGCCGGCTTTCTGCATTAACTTCAGTGATGGTATGGGGTGGCATTGCGACGACTCCCCAGAAGTGGATAGCACAATAGAGGGTCCAATGTCTGATAGCACCAAGTACCCCTGCGATGGCGCGGTGCAATCACCACCCGCACCTTTGCGGTAGAGTCTTTCCAACTGTATGTTTCCTATGGCGAGTGTTTCCGCTCCCCATGAAAGATTGTGACCGCAAACGAGTTTTGGTGTTTATTTACAAACACCAAATCATGGAACGCTTGGGCAGCGAATGGGCAGCTGTGCTTCTTCGAGCAGGACCTTGGCATCTGCTCGGTTCGCTAGACCCTTCTCCTAACCCGCGAAGCCGGAACCAAACAGGTATCGATTATGATCTCTGAATGGGATTGACGCTGCTCACCGAACGACATGCGGATCAGATAGCTGGTGTGCTTTCGTGCTATGACCGCATTTTGGTGTTTGGTACGTTGCCCCGCATTTTGTTTCGCCGGGGGGATGACCCCCTACTTGTGCAGCTATAAGGTGCGGATCTTTGACTACCCGCGGTTTGCACAACCGTTTCGCGATGAACTGCGAGAGAACGGGAAACGGCTGGCAAAGGAAAATGAGGTCGAGATCGAACCTATCCGCAAGCGGAACGTGCGTAAGGAGGACCTGGTCGAAGCCGTGTTGGCCAAGCGTGGGCGGCATCCCGGGCTGGTCGCCATCTTTTCCGCCATGGCACCCTGTGCCAGATACCAGCCATGGCATAACAAGCAGACGGGCAAGACCTATTGGAAACCGGATGATGGAAAAGGCTTGCATTATTACTTCTATTTCATCAACGAAGAACTGGGCTTAACCTACGTGCGTGTGCCCACCTGGTTGCCGTGCCGTTTGCAGATCTACTGCAACGGGCACAACTGGCTGGCAGTGCAGCTGGAGAAGCGGAACATTCAGTATGAGTTGCGAGAGAACGTCTTTATGGAGATCAGCGATTGGGGACAAGCGCAGCAGATTGCTGACAACTGGCAGGCCAAGCGGATCCACCACAAGCTGGACGAGTTCGCCGAGCGGTTCTGCCCCATCTTTCGCCACTTCGGTCTGCAGTATCACTGGAGCATCGATCAATGTGAATACGCACAGACATCGTGTTTCGTCGGCAGGCGGATCTGGCCGCCATTTACCAGAACCTGACGCGCACCGCCATCCACAGCGTGAAGCCGGACAACATCGCCACGTTTCTGGATAAGAAACTGCACGCCAACTACCAGGATGAGGTGGGCAATCGATTCAATATCCGTATCGAAGGCACGCGAATCAAACACACCATGGGACCGGTCTCGATCAAGCTGTATGACAAATTCGGCTTGATTCTACGAATCGAGACCACGGTTAATGATGTCTCCTTTTTCAAGCACTACCACGAGGTAGAACATCGGGATGGACACAAACAGACGAAATACGCTGCCATGGAAAAAACTATCTATAGCCTGCCGGCCCTGCGGGAGCTCCTGCTGGCGGCCAACCGACGCTATCTGGAGTTCCTCTCAGCGATGGAGGACAACACGGAGGGAACCGCCAAGCTGAACAAGATCTCGCGTACAGCGGAAGACGCAGGCGGCTCCTATCCCGGCTTCAACTTCTTCGATAATCAGGACCAGAAACTGTTCGAACCCTGGCTCGAGGGGAGTTCAGCATCAGCGGCTTCCAAAGTAAACATCTGCGTCGGCGACTGCGGGATAAAGCCAACAGCCAGATCTCCCGACTGCTGAAAGGGCTCCGCCTTTACGGCCTGATCAACAAGATTGGCAAAACCTACAAGTACTACCTCACCGCCTTTGGCAACCAAGTGATCGCTCTGGGGCTGAAACTTAATCACCTCTACATTATTCCCCAGCTTTCCCTCGCTACCGCACCCTGAAAAACTTCTTGCCAGAATTGGCAAGCATTTGTTTATAGAGGTATTAAGGCTGTTTCATCCTCTCGTTCATGCCGTTTATCCCGGCGCACACACTGGCCGACTTCCGGTACCAAGCCGGTACTCTTTCAAGAGTCCATTTGTACGACGACTACCGCGGCTGCACTTCCACCGGTTCCGACAGCCGAATCGGTCCCTGTGCGTTGGGGGGGATAACAACTTTCAGTCCCTTGTTCACGTAGTGCGCGATCACGCCTGGCCGTGACCAGTTTAAGTCCCAGCCGTTTTCGATCGCGACAATCATGTATTCGAAAGGGACGACTGTTCCAAGACGAAAACTGCCGTCGAGATCACTTTGGTCCCGGCGAAACAATTCGCCGTGCGACGCGGGATCTTTCGGAACCATCAGGATCATGGCTCCCGGAACCCCTTTGCCGGCGCGTGTTGCGAAGCCCTGCACGATAGTCTGTCCGCCCACCAGAGTGACCGTGCCTTCGATCGTAGAACCCGCGCCAATCTCCAGATTGTGGCCTTTGTTTGGACTGCCATTGGTGACGATGAGCGTCACGGCGTAATCGTTGGCAGGGGTGGAGGCCAGAAGGTTGTACTTGCCTGCCGGGATGTGAACAAACTCCGAATCGCCCTTTTCGTCCACGCGAGACGCTGCGACAACTTTGCGCTCGCCGTTCTGCAGGGCAAGCACGAGCCCCTGCGGAATTCTGGCCTCCCCGCGAATGCGCACACTAAATCTTAGGCGGCTCACAGGCGCGCCGGAGGACGGAGTGAGTTCCTGGCCGTTGCGGTTGAGGTCAATCTCGGCCAGCGCCCCCTCCTCAGACCCTGCGGCACTGTCAGGAACAAACACCGTATACTTCCCAGGCGGAATGCCGGAGAGTTCCACCGTATTCGGCCCGAGCATTGTGATGCTTCGAAAATCGGGCCGAATCGTTCCACCGGGATCGTCTTTTCCCTTAATGATCAGGGCTGTGATGTTGTCCATCGAGTCGAACGATTTCGTGAGAAGCTGCGGCATATCAAATGGTTCCCCGTTCCCAGGTGCACGCACCACAATACGGAGCGCCGGCACGGGTGACAGACGTATGTCGACTGACACACGTTCGCCGCCACGCAGCGGAATCGGTGTCGCCTCGTCCGAGTCGAGTGCGTCAGGATAGTAGGTCGTGGCATAGGTCACGTCGAACGAATGCGCCACGGCCGGCGTATCGACCGTTCCGTCTGGTTTTGAAAACGAGCGCGGATGCAGCGAATACCACGGTTTGGCGTACGACGACAAGAAGTAAGTGCCTGCAGGCAGTTCGGCAAATTCGTAGATGCCGCGATCGTCGGTGCGCGTGCTGGCCATCTTGTGGGTCAGACCGACGCCGTTGATCTGATCCTGGCGGTACAGCGAAACGCTGGCCTTTCGAACCGGATCGCCGACCTCATCGAAAATATGGCCGGTGAGCACGGATTGCGGAGTTAAACGAAAGACTAGGTGCTCGGAGTCTGCATCGCCTCCTGTGACGATAGCGGTGGAGTAATTTTCGTGCTGATCAAACCAAGACTCGATGAATCCTCGCCGCGCCGCGGTCAGCGAATACTTACCCGCGGCGAGGTTGGCGAAAGCAAATGCTCCGTCGTCACCGGTAATCAGCGATGTTGTCGCGCTCCGGTCTTCAACGCTGGCGATGGTCACGCGGGCATGCGACAGCGGCGCTCCGCACGAGGAGCTTACCACCTTGCCGGCGATGCGGAAGCCGACCGGTTGAGCGTGCATGATTGGACTCAGTGCGATACCGACGAAAAGCGTGACAAGCGATATTCTCGAACCTTTGGAGCACAATGTTGGCATCTTCATTCGCTCTCAACTGCTTGCAGCCGGACCTCTAGCTTCTGCCCGGATGTCACATGCAGCACTTGTCCCTTCGATTCGTAAGCGTGCATGGCTGTGGGATTGCGATATTCAATCTGCTGTGGAGTATCGAAAGCAAGAACCAGATAGTCCCCAGGTGGTATCTGCATGACGTAGCGCCCATCTGCCACTCTGTTCGGAACGGCGGGAGGGCCTCCGTTGCCGCCGACCGGAATGCAGTAGACAGACACGTCTTCTCGAGGGTGAACCGCAGTAGTCGTAGCGCCGACAGCGGGCGTGTTCGCTCCTATAGCTAATCCTTTCGCCGGGTCTTCAACGATGACCTCCAGATCGGAAATGTCATAGCGCATGGTGATTTCGATAGGAGGAACGCTGGACCCGAACGGGACTATGAGCGGCCCACGCAGCAGATCCTTGCCGCCCGAGGTCACCGAAGACGCATAGCCCTGGCCGCCAGCGGCTTGTACCTGCACCCAGTAGCGCCCAGGCTTCACTCCTAACAATGCAGGAGGGTCTCCATTCGATTGGTACGACCTGCCTAAATTTCTTTGGTCCTGAAACTCTTCCGCCGACTCCAATCTGACGTACGCGAGCGGCCGGTTGGGTGCATCCTTGACCTGAGGCAAACGGTTGTCGGCACCAGACATATCCTGACTGATATCTACCTCGATCGAAGTGTTCTGGGCTAGAGTCAATGGCGCGCCATTTAAAGCGCCGTTCGCGACTGTGATGTTCGTCATGCCTGCGGTACCGAGAGTCATCGCTTCGATGGTGTAGCTGCCGTTAGGCAGCGAACCCACAATAGCGTTCTGCGACCGGTCAAAACCAAGTTCGAATCCGGGGCCGCGACGACCCTGAGCAAAGACGGAGACTGACATCTCAGGAACACCGCCCGGCGCGGCAGGATTCATCGGAATCCTGATGTCGTAGTATCGCTGGCGTTCGGGAGTGATGTTCGCGTTAAACACCTCGCCGGCGCGGAGCCGAATAGTATCAGCAGTGGCGAAGTCGCGAGCAGCCGCGAAAAATCTGGGCGGGAATCGGAAGACCGGCCCATTGGGAACCTCGGCCAGGGGATCCTGCTCGGTAGCTTCGAGAGTGAAAATTTTGTACTCTCCCGCCTCGAGATCGGCGAAGCGAAACTCGCCATCTGCGAGGCTGGTAACGGTGGTTTGTGGAACCCACGGCCCAAATCCGTTGCGAACCTCGCGGCGATAAAGTTGCACCTGAACATGATCGGCCGGCTCGGTGCTCGGGAGCTTCACATGCCCCACGATCAGCGCTTCGGGAACTAATGAAAGGATGACATCGTTCTGACCGGGGATAACGTCGATAGATCCGTGCCGTCCTTGCTCAGTGACGAAGCCCGGCTTTTTGGCCTGCAACCGCTCGTGAATCTCCGCACGAGGCCGCGGGTCCGACATGTCAGCTGTCACCGCTAGAATCAGTTCAAAGTGCCCGTGCTCGTCAGTAAACGCCGCGGAGCGCTCGTCCAAGGTGTACACCAGTGCGCGGTCAATGGGCTCGTGGGTCAAGCTGTTCAGGACGGTACCGCTTATTTTGTCACTCAGATGATCGCTGCCGTACGCGGTTTGCGAATGGCATTGCCGAACGCAGATCGGTAAGAGCAGTGCAGTAACTATCACAGTCCCGAGAGCTCGGCCGTGACCCAACCAGCGTATAGCGAAAATGCGCAAAAGGCGCAATGAAGGCCTCACCGACGGATTGAAAGCCAAACCTCAAACTAACCATTATGCCCGAGGTACGGAAATAGACAAGGACATCTAAACACGAACTGTGTGACGGAACTTCAAATTGGCTGATCGGCGCATGACCCCTCTTGCGACTCATTTCTTTCAGGCCGAACCAACCTTTCAAACGCGAT
>Ga0306921_10007284_pt1 | contig 11603 bp, 13 predicted proteins | sample sta12Cox44000080_FD_203760 | JGI IMG/M metagenome (GOLD analysis project Ga0306921, IMG submission 203760) | Lab enrichment of tropical soil microbial communities from Luquillo Experimental Forest, Puerto Rico - statoxic.12C.oxic.44.000.080 (v2)... | ecosystem: Environmental > Terrestrial >... | reverse complement strand
GGACGACAAGAACGCAAGGCTAGGTATTCATCGCGTCGAAGAATTCGGCGTTGCTCTTCGATTCCTTGAGCTTGTTGATCAGAAATTCGAGACCATCGACGGTGCCCATAGGCGTTAAGACACGGCGGAGCACCCACATCTTGGACAATACACCGCGATCGACGAGGAGCTCTTCCTTCCGAGTTCCGGACTTCGTGATGTCGATCGACGGGAAGGTGCGCTTGTCGGCGACCTTGCGGTCAAGAATAATTTCCGAATTGCCGGTGCCCTTGAACTCCTCGAAGATCACCTCGTCCATACGCGAGCCGGTATCGATCAGCGCGGTCGCAATGATCGTCAGCGATCCGCCTTCCTCGATGTTGCGCGCCGCACCAAAGAAGCGCTTCGGCCGCTGGAGTGCGTTGGCATCGACACCCCCTGTCAGCACCTTGCCGGAGGAAGGGACGACGGTGTTGTAGGCGCGGGCAAGGCGGGTAACCGAATCGAGCAGGATCACGACATCCCGCTTGTGCTCGACAAGGCGCTTGGCCTTCTCGATCACCATCTCGGCAATCTGGACGTGCCGCTGGGCGGGTTCGTCAAAGGTCGAGCTGATGACCTCGCCGCGGACCGAGCGGGCCATGTCGGTCACCTCTTCGGGCCGCTCGTCGATCAGCAGCACGATCAGATAGACCTCGGGGTGGTTGACCATCATCGCGTGCGCGATGTTCTGCAACATCACAGTCTTACCGGCGCGCGGCGGTGAGACAATTAGCGCCCGCTGGCCCTTCCCGAGCGGCGTAATCAGGTCGATCACCCGAGTTGTCAGATCCTTGCGGGTCGGATCATCGAATTCGAGGATCAGCTTCTCCTCAGGGTAGAGTGGCGTCAGATTGTCGAAATTGATGCGCTGGCGCAGGCGGTCGGGTTCGTCGAAATTGATCCCGTTCACCTTGAGAAGCGCGAAATAGCGCTCGCCGTCGCGTGGTGAACGTATCTGGCCCTCGACCGTATCGCCGGTCCGCAGACCAAAACGCCTGACTTGGCTCGGGCTCACATAGATGTCGTCGGGACCAGGCAAGTAATTGGCTTCGGGAGATCTTAGAAATCCGAACCCGTCGGACAGGACTTCGAGCACACCATCGCCCGAAATCGGCACGTCGTTCTCAGCTAGTTGCTTCAGAATTGCGAACAACATGTCCTGCTTACGCAGCGAGGACGCATTCTCAATTTCCAGCTCTTCGGCGAAAGCAAGAAGCTCCGCCGGGGTTTTACGCTTCAGTTCCTGTAGGTTCATCGGAGTTCGCGTCGAGATGAGGGCAAAGGCCGCCTGTCGAAGGCTTCCCCGCAGAGAACGCTCCCGGCAGGGTCAAAGGTTCAGGCGAAGATTGACAGGGATTAGCGGAGAGAACCGATTACCGGCACGGCAATCCCTTTACCGAAATCAGGTAAGCAAGTCAAACACGATTACAAGATCTTAAGTGCCGAAGAACGCATAGCATCCAGATTAAAATGGCTTGACCACCACGAGCACAACGATCGCGATGAGGGCCAACGTCGGGAGCTCGTTGATCATGCGGAAGAAACGCGTTGAATGCCGATTATGATCCACGGAAAAAGCCTCGCGCCAACGAGCCAACAGAAAATGGAAAAGGGTCAATGCGACGACAATCGCGAGCTTTGCCCAGATCCACCCCATCTGCCAATCGACAACCCCCCGTGTACCGGCCAGCAGCAAGCCAAAGCACCAAGTCGCGATCATCGCCGGCATCATGATTCCCTGCTGCAGGCGTTGCTCCATAACCTTGAACGTCTCCGAGCGGTGCGATCCGGCGGGCGCCATCGAATGATAGACAAATAGCCGCGGCAGATAGAGCAAGCCCGCCATCCAGGCCACCATGGCCACGATGTGAAGCGATTTGACCCACGGATAGGCTTTGAAAAGCCAGAAATTCAACCATTAGCTCCGGCGACTGCACACCAAGGGTGGTGTGACGCGCACGACCCAACCCGGTCGTCCGTACAGGCGCGGCGGACGAGCGACGCGAGAGATTGGATGAAGCCCGGCTCGACACCCACCGTGGGGACACGGAAATACCCCGGCACACCCGACGCCTCGGCAAGTTGGTGATAGTCGAGGTCCAGCTCGACCAATGTTTCAGAATGCTCCGATACGAAAGAGATCGGCGCTACCACGAGCGGGACCCCCTCCGTGCCCGCTCGGCGAATCTCATCATCGGTCGCCGGCCCGATCCACTCCAATGGCCCGACACGGCTCTGAAAACAGACCTGCCAGTCAGCCCCGGGCCGATCCAAAGCGGCAATCACCGCCGCTGCTGTCGCTTGGATCTGAGTGGGATAGGGATCGCCGGTGCGGACGATCTTCTTCGGCAGACCATGCGCGGTAAGCAGCAGACGCGGGGATTTCTTGAAGCCGTTGGCCGAGTCGAGCACCGGCCGTATCAACCCAGCCACCGTTTGAGCAAAGCCCTTATCGGACGGATAGCAGCACACAATGCGACCGAGGCGACCGATGCCGGCGCGGGCCGCAGCAGCCCGCCAAGCTGCAAGCGAAGAAGCCGTCGTCGTCGTCGAGAACTGCGGATAAAGCGGGAGGCAAACGATCTCCTCCGGTTCCCAATCGGCAACCTCGCGAGCCGTCTCCGCACTCGACGGATGCCAATAGCGCATCGCCACGAAGCAGCGGTGATCGGGTCCGAGCAGCAACTCGAGTGCCCGAGCTTGCGCCCAGGTGTTTGCGAGCAACGGGGATCCGCCACCAAGCCGCCGGTAGATCTCCCGCGCCACCCGAGCCCGGCGCCACGAAATAAGGCGAGCCAATGGCAGGCGCAGAACCGCCGGCAGGGGAATGATGGCGGGATCGCTGAACAGATTGAACAAGAACGGTCGAACAGCCTCGAGCCTATCCGGGCCTCCAAGGTTCATCAGCACAACAGCCGTTCGCGCCATCTCAGAGGCCAATTGGCTCAGCAAGCAGGCGAGCAAGCATCTCCACATTCTCGGGAGGGGTCTGCGGCAACACACCGTGTCCGAGGTTGAATATGTAAGATCCCCGCCCGAACGCCCGGCGAAGATCGGTCACTGCCTGCTCCAGGGCAGAACCGCCGATCATCAAAAGCACCGGATCGAGGTTTCCCTGGATAGTTGCGAGCGGCTGCAGCACTTCCCTGGCATAATCCGTCGGCACCACTGTATCGAGCCCAATCGCTTCGAGCCCGGTCTCCACAGCGTAGCGCTGGTAGAGAATACCAGCGGACCGCGGAAAACCGATCATCGGACAAGCGGGAAACCGGCTTTTCAACTTTGCGACGATGCGTTGCGTTGGCCCGATGACGCAACGCTCAAACACAGCTTCGGGAAGCACTCCTGCCCAGCTGTCGAAAAGCTGGACAACCTCCACACCTGCTTCTATCTGAGCGGCAAGGAAGTCCGCCGTACGTTCCACGAGCAGCTCGATCAGCGCCCCAAAGCCTTGGGGATCTCGATAAGCCCAGCTTTTGACTCGCCGAAAATCTTTGCTTGCCCCTCCTTCAACCATGTAGGTGGCGACCGTCCACGGGGAGCCCGCAAACCCGATCAGCGCGGTCTGCGGACCAAGAGCAGCTCTAACCCGTCGAACCGTTTCGAACACCGGCTCAAGCCTCGGAACGGCCCGATTATGATCGAGCTGACGCAGACTGTTGTGGTCTTCGATTGGTTCAAGGAGCGGCCCTTTGCCCTCGAGAAACGTCACCTTTTGACCCAGAGCGTAAGGCAGCATCAGGATGTCAGAAAACAGAATAGCCGCATCCATGCCGTAGCGCCGGACCGGCTGTAACGTCACTTCCGCAGCCAGCGCTGGGGTCATGGCTAATTCGATAAAATCTCGAGCCTTTGCCCGAACCTGGTGATATTCGGGCAGGTACCGTCCGGCCTGTCGCATCAACCACCAGGGCGGAAGCAATAGGGTTTCCCCAGCGAGAGCACGCAACAGAGGTTTGGTCTGGACGGTTTGCATGGAGGGGATTTTTCCTTTCTACATATATCTAATCTTTAAAAGGTTGTTGTATGTGAATCCTTGTGGATAGTGCGGATTGAAAATTATCCCAAAATGTTACCACAATTTGTGGTAGTTTGTTGGTATCGGCGAGTCACGGTGGATAAGAAAGGCATTTTTGCTCCAAATGCTGCCAAGGTGTCGCTGTGGAAGAAACGAAATGCGGGGACAACACGATTGGCAATCCAGCCTATCCAGAGCCTGTCCCATATTGGAGAAAATCGCACCCGATATGGCTAAATCCGGGGACATTCGATGAGGAAATCCCGTCCGACGGCGTTTTCCCGGATGGCCCCGGAGTGACGCACAGCGCTTTGGGGACAAATCATTTTTTGGCGGTAAGCTCGCATTGACTCGTTTTCATCTGCACCTCGTCTCGGATTCCACGGGGGAGACGGTGCATTCCGTAGCGCGGGCCTGTCTCGTACAATTTGATGACGCCCAGGCGGTTGAGCATGTCTGGAGCATGGTGCGCACGCGCAGCCAGGTCGACCGAGTAATCGCCGGGGTCGAAGCAAACCCGGGCGTTGTCCTGTTCACCTTGGTCAACGACGCGCTTCGGCATTTGCTGCAGGAGGGTTGCCGCCGCATTCAGATACCTGCAATCCCCGTCCTCGACCCCGTGATCGGTGCGCTTGCCTCGTATCTCCACCGCGAGAGCCGGGGTGTACCGGGCAAACAGCATCTTCTCGACAGCGAGTATTTCGCGCGCATCGACGCGATGACTTTTGCCATCAATCACGATGACGGCCAAGCGAGCTGGGGTCTCAACGATGCGGATGTTTGTCTCGTAGGAGTGTCGCGCACCTCCAAGACCCCGACCTGTCTCTACCTCGCCAATCGAGGGATCAAAGCGGCGAATGTGCCTTTTGTCCCAGGTGTGCCGCTCCCGCCTGAGTTGATCGAAGCCAAACGTCCGTTGATCGTCGGGGTGACCAACGATCCCGAACGGCTGATCCAGCTGCGCCGCAATCGCCTGGATTTGTTGCATCACGACGGAACGACCGATTACACCGATATCGAGGCGGTGCGAGCCGAGGTCCGCGAGGCACGCAGGATCTTCACGCAAATGCACTGGCCGGTCATCGATGTGACGCGCCGCTCGATCGAGGAGACCGCCGCTGCAATCATGAAACTGTTGGCGCGGCGCCACGGCTTGAATGATTGAGGGTTTGATTCTCGCATCAGCGAGCCCGACACGGGCGAGACTCCTTACGGAAGCCGGCCTCAAGGTTCGGGTTGAGCCAGCGGAGGTGGACGAGGGGGCGATCAAGCAAGCCTTTCGCGCTGCTGGTTGTTCTGCGGCTGAGTGCGCGGTCGCATTAGCAGAGGCGAAAGCGCGTGGGATCGCGAGCTTGTATGATCAAGCCTTGGTCATCGGCGCTGACCAGCTTCTCATTTGCGATGACCGATGGTTCGACAAGCCGTCGGGTCTGGCCTCCGCCCGGGCCCAGCTTCAGGCGTTGCGTGGCCGCTCACACGAGCTCATCACGGCCATTTGCATAGTTCATAATCGAGCACGAATATGGCATACCGTGAACCGGCCGCGGCTGTTTATGCGTGAATTCAGTGACGCTTTTCTCGACGACTATCTTGCAGCAGAAGGAACAGCAATTTGTCGGTCGGTCGGTGCCTATCGGCTTGAAGGTAAGGGAGTACAGCTTTTCGAGCATATTGAAGGGGATTATTTCGCAATCCTCGGGTTGCCGCTGCTGGAACTTCTCGCGTTCCTGCGAAATCGGGGCGAAATCCCTTCCTGATCTATGAAAATCACCGGTAGGACGCAGCTCGCAGGCATCATGGGGTGGCCGGTTTCGCATTCCCGTTCGCCGTTGCTGCACGGCTACTGGCTCGATCAGACAGGCCTCGACGGCGCCTATTTGCCGCTGCCTGTGCACCCGGAGCATCTCGCAGAAGCGCTTCGTGCGCTGCCGATCCTTGGCTTCCGCGGCTGCAATCTGACGATCCCGCACAAGCAAGCCTCCCTCTCGGTCGTGGATAAGGTGGAACCCTTGGCTCGCCGGATCGGAGCGGTGAATACGATTATCATCGCGCCCGATGGTAGCCTCGAGGCCCGCAACACCGATGCGTATGGCTTCCGTGAAAACTTGCGCGAAGCGGTGCCGGATTGGCAGCCCGGGTTCGGCCCCGCGGTAATCCTCGGAGCGGGCGGTTCGGCACGAGCGATTGTGGCCGCGTTGACCGATGCCGGCGTCAGGGAGATCCGGATCGTCAACCGGACCTACTCCCGTGCGGAGGCTGTCGCGGGCGACCTTTCGACGGTGACGACGCGTATTACCGTCCATTCATGGAACGAGGCTCGGCGCGTTCAACGTGATGCTGGTCTTCTTGTAAATACGACGAGCCTCGGCATGACTGGGGAACCGCCGCTGGAGCTGGACCTGCAGCTGCCCCTCTCGGCGCCAGTGGTCGATATCGTCTATGTGCCGCTCGAGACAAATTTGCTCGCAACAGCACGGCGGCGAGGGCACCCTGTCGTTGATGGTCTCGGCATGCTGCTCCACCAGGGACGGCCCGGTTTTGAAGCTTGGTTCGGCGCTCCGGTACAGGTTACCGGCGAGCTGAGAGCGGCAATCGTCGCAACATTGGCGCCGTCGCGTTGATCGTCCTCGGCCTCACTGGCTCGATCGGCATGGGGAAGACTACTGCTGCAGCGACCCTGCGGCGGTTCGGAGTTCCGGTCTTCGATGCTGACCGCGTCGTCCATCACTTACTCGAGTCGGGCGGGGGTGCTGTCGAACAGGTCTCGACGGCTTTTTCGCACGTTCGAGGAAAATCCGGCGGAATTGATCGAGGGCTCCTTGGGCAGCGCGTGTTCGGGGATCCCGCGGCGCTGGATCGGCTCGAGCGCATTCTCCACCCGATGGTGGCCGCGGCAGAAAAGCGTTTTCTTGCCCACGCTCGCGCCCGGCACCAACCGCTCGCTGTGCTCGATATTCCGCTTCTGTTTGAAACCGGCGGTGAGCGCCGATGCGATTATGTGCTCGTCGTGTCGGCGCCTGCTTTCATCCAGCGCCAACGGGTGTTGCGGCGGCCCGGTATGACGGAGATTCGCCTGGCCGCAATTTTAGAAAAGCAAATGCCGGATAGCGAGAAACGGCGGCGAGCGGATTTTGTCGTGGCGACCGGATCAGGTCGGCACCTGACCTTGCGTCGGCTTCGCGCAATCGTCAGACTCCTCCACGGCAACAGGTCGAGCATTCCTAGTCGCGGTCGAGCCAGGGACCGCCGGCGACCGGCGAGATGGTGATGCGGGAAATCGTGCTTGATACCGAAACCACAGGCCTCGATCCGGGCGAAGGCCATCGCATTGTCGAAGTCGCCTGTATCGAGCTGCTCCACCATGTCCCGACCGGCCGCAAATTTCATCGCTACGTCAATCCCGAGCGCGACATGCCGGCGGAGGCGCTGGCGGTTCATGGGATAACCTCGGATTTTCTCGCCGCCCAGCCGCGGTTTGCCGCGATTGTTGATGAGCTGCTCGCGTTCATTGGCCCGGACAGGCTGGTGATCCACAATGCTGAATTCGATATTGCTTTCCTGAACGCCGAGTTGACGCGGCTGGAGCGCGACCCGATCAGCTGCCCGTTTGTCGATACGCTGAGCTTGGCACGTGTCCGGTTTCCGGGTGCACCGGCAAGTCTCGACGCCCTATGTCGCCGCTTCGACATAGATCTCGCGATGCGAGTCGAGCACGGGGCCGAGGTCGATTGCGGGCTGCTCGCCTCTGTCTACCTTGAATTGCTCGGCGGCCGACAGCCTGGTCTGGACTTCGCTTCGCCTGTTGATGTCGTGGGCGCCGCCGAGCGGATTTCACGGCCTGCCCGTCCGCATGCGCCGTCGGCCGAGGAGCTGATTGCGCATCAAGCCATGCTGCAGATCATCTCCGAGCCCATTTGGTTGATAGAGGCCTGAGTTTATACGACGGCGCTGTCGGAGGTCACGGCGGCCTGGGCATCTGCTTGTTGGCGGCGGAGCAACTCCGCAAAGTCGATCGGGTTGATCATTAGCGGCGGAAATCCGCCATCCCGGGTAGCGTTGGCGATAACGGCGCGAGCGAACGGGAAGACGATCCGCGGCGTCTCCACCAGGATCAGCGGTGCGAGCATCTCAGGCAGCGCGTTCTTGACCGTCACGACTGTTCCGTAGGCGAGTTCGACCAGAAATACCGGCTGCTCATCCGCTCGTGCGGTTACGTTGATCGTCAGAATGACCTCAAACACTTCTGGCCCGAGGTTCTGGGCCTTGACGTCGACGTTAATGTCCACCGAAGGCTGCGAGCCCTGTTGGATGAGGCTCTGCGGCGCTCTCGGATTCTCGAAAGACAAGTCCTTGATGTATTGCGCGTTGACGATCAATTGCTGCGGCGCATCGGCAGGTGATGGCGGCACGTCGGTTTGGCCGTTGCCTCTGGCTTCTTCCGCCATGGCTTTCTCCTGAGCAGCGGGATAGGGTGGCTAACACGGAACAGGAAGGCGCATCAACGGTCCGCTGCCACAGCTAGGCGGGATCGGGAAAGAGAAGCACTTCCGGTTTGCGACTGGGCCGGCTCGGATCAATCCGCAACACAGCGCCATTTGGCACTTTGAGCCCGGTCATAGCGCGGATAAATCCCCAATGCGTGACGACAGCGAGCTCGGACCACGCTTCGCTTCCGACCCGGCAACGGAAGCTCTCGCAGCGGACGGCAATTTCCTGCTCGGTTTCTTCCAGCTGCGGCCACCACGGATCCTGGAGGTGATCGAAGTCGAGATCGGGCCATCGTGCCCGAAGCTCGGCCAGCGGCGAGCTGATATCGCAGGTGAAACAAAACCGTTCAGCAATCATCGGTTCAATAGTGATGGGCAGGTCGAGCTGCTCCGCGATGATCTCCGCGGTCTCGAGCGCTCGAATGTAGGGGCTGGTGATCAAGCGTCTAGCGCTCAGGAGATGGGGTGATCGCGCAATTGCCGCCGCTTGCGACCTGCCGATTTCGGTCAGGCACGGGTCCCGGACCCCCGGATCGCGTCGCGTCACAGAAAACACCCGGTTGAATTCTGTTTGCCCATGGCGGATCAAAAACACGAGATATCGTTCCTTTCCTCAAAGGCTACGAGGAAAAACCCGAGGACGTCCTTCGGAGCATCGGTAGGTCTAGGTGGGGATGCGCTTGCCGTGGTACGACCTGCGCCCCATGTAGTCTGAAATGTGGGCTACGGCCGATCCCCGGTACTTTTTGGTATAGCAGCAGGGCGCGGAGGGCGATGGGCGAGTTTCAGCAATACTTCGACATCATCCTATTTGCGATGGTCGCGGCATTCCTGGTGCTGCGGCTGCGTAGTGTCCTTGGCCGGCGGACCGGAAACGAGCGGCGCCGGGAGCTGTTCGTGAGGCGGGAGAGGCCTGGTCCGGAGAAGGCTCCGGCCCTCGTTGAACCGAGCAAGAACGGCCCGATCCCTGTATCCGATGCTGGGCCGGCCGACAGGATCGCGGAGGGATTGAACCAGATCCGGCGCGCCGATCCGAGCTTTGACCCATCCCAGTTCCTCGAGGGTGCGCGGATCGCGTTCGATATGATCGTAACGGCATTTGCAAACGGTGATAAAGCGGGCTTGCGGGCGTTGCTGAGTGACGAGGTCTTCCAGCAATTTACCACGGCAATCGACGAGCGGGCGGCTGCAAAAGAGACACTCGAGACGCGGATCCTGCAGTTCGATGATGCGGACATTGTCGAGGCCGAACTTTTGGGGCGCAACGCCCAAGTCACGAGTAAGCTGGTTTCACATCAGATCAATGTGACCCGCGCGATGGATGGGAGCATCGTCGACGGTGATCCCGAACACTCGATCGAAAAGACCGACTATTGGACGTTTGCGCGCGATACTCGATCGTCCGATCCAAACTGGGTCCTCGTCGCGACAAGCAGCGGTTGAGCACGCCCACAGGCTCTTTTCGCTCCGCATTGCCTCGTTTGTAACGATCGGGTTGCTCGCGATCGCGCTTGGGCACGACAGCGGTCCCATGCGCTTCGCTCTCGCACCCGTCGGTTTTGATCGTCTTACCGGATGGGCCGATGATCACCCCTCGGCGGCGGTCGCTGTCTTCCTCAAATCTTGTGCCCGGTATCTGACCCGGCCGGATATGGAGCCGCTCGATGCGGGCGTAAAGAGCGTTGACTTCGGGCGGGTCAGCGACTGGCGGTCACTCTGCACAAATGCAGAAGCGCTGACGCCGGGAGATGACGCATTGGCGCGCGCATTTTTCGAGACGAGCTTCGTGCCGATGGCAGTGTCCGATTATGGAGCAGCCGAGGGGCTGTTCACCGGCTATTTCGAGATCGAGCTCAACGGCTCGCGACAACGTGGCGGCCGCTATCAGACACCGATTTACCGGAAGCCGCCGGATCTGGGTACTGGGTTTCGCGCAGCGCGAGCCGAGATCGAGGATGGTGTGCTCGTGGGCCGCGGCCTCGAACTTCTCTGGGTCGATGACCCGATTGATGCGTTCTTTTTGCAGATCCAGGGTTCGGGTCGCGTCCGGCTCAAGCGCGGCGGGAGCGTTCGGATCGGCTATGACGGGCAAAACGGGCAGCCCTATTTGGCGGTTGGGCGTTTGCTGATAGAGCGCGGTGTGATCCCGCGCGACAAGCTGACGATGGCTACGATCCGCGCGTGGATGAAGGACAATCCCGAAGCCGGCGCTGCTCTGCGCCGGGAGAACCCCTCTTATGTCTTCTTTCGCGAAATTGTGGGCGATGGCCCAGTCGGTGCGGAAGGTGTTGCTCTCACCGCAGAGCGGAGCCTGGCGGTCGATCGGTCCTTCATCGGTCTCGGCATTCCGGTATGGCTCGAAGCGGAGGAGCGGTTTGTACAGGCCCAAAGCGTCCGACGCCTGCTGGTTTCACAGGATACCGGCGGTGCGATTAAGGGACCGGTGCGGGGGGACGTGTTTTGGGGTACCGGGAATGCTGCGGCTTCCCGGGCCGGGGTAATGAACGCCAGCGGCCGTTATTACCTGCTTCTCCCACGGACCGTCGCCGGACGGCTTGCTCCCGGTCGGTTGTCTCCCCCGACCGCCAATTGATTTTGCTGCGGGATCGCCGCTAATTTGCCGCTCTTTTGGACGGCAAGCCCGATGCGCGTAGCTCTGTTCGTCACTTGTTTGGTGGATTTGTTTCGGCCGAGCGTGGGTTTTGCAGCCGTTAAATTGCTCGAGGGGGCCGGGTGTACGGTCGAGGTCCCGCGCGCGCAGACTTGTTGCGGCCAACCCGCCTATAATTCAGGCGACCGAGGCGATGCGAAGGCGATCGCGTTGCAAGTCTTTGATGTCTTTGCCGGTTACGACCATGTCGTTGCTCCCTCTGGCTCTTGCGCCGGGATGATTCGGGCGCACTATCCCGAGCTCTTCGCCGACGACCCGGTGAATTTGCCCCGCGCGCAGGAGCTTGCCAGACGAACCTGGGAGCTCACGTCATTTCTTGTCGATGTTTGCGGGACGGAGAAAGTCGCCGCGCATTGGGAGCGCGAGGTGACTTACCACGACGCTTGCTCGGGCTTGCGCGAGCTCG
>Ga0306921_10007283_pt1 | contig 11603 bp, 9 predicted proteins | sample sta12Cox44000080_FD_203760 | JGI IMG/M metagenome (GOLD analysis project Ga0306921, IMG submission 203760) | Lab enrichment of tropical soil microbial communities from Luquillo Experimental Forest, Puerto Rico - statoxic.12C.oxic.44.000.080 (v2)... | ecosystem: Environmental > Terrestrial > Soil... | reverse complement strand
CGATCCCAGGTCCCAAATATTGGGCCTGAGCTGGCAACCAGCTGACGAGCGCGGTGCAGACGACGATCACTCTGAGCGATGACGACATTGCTGTACTCTGCGAATTGTTGACGGAGGCGAGCCTACCGCCGGAAGCTTCCGCGCTGCTTTGATCGAAGTCAACAAAAGCTACCGTCACCGAAGATCCGGTTTCCGTCGTCCGCGCCGGAAGCCTGTTGCGTCAACGAACGACCGGAATGGGGCAAATCGCGCCGTCCAATCGCGGTGGCGAGATGATACGCCATGGTCCGTAAAACGCCGGCCGCCGTCGGGCGTGCTGAGACCCCGTCTCAGCGCGCTGCCAGCGCCGGCTGATGCGCCGATGTGCCTTCAGAAAGATGCGCACCCGATTGATCGTCCTGGCCTTCCGCCGAGGCGGCTCGTGTCAGGGATAGTGAACTCGGCATTGACGCCGGCAATGCGATAGTCACCGAAGCGCGCGTCAGCCGCTCTGAAGTCGATAGCGGAACCAGATCACGTCATCCTCCAGCAGCTGACTGGGGTTTCGAGCGTCATGGAGCGGACCGGGGCGGGAGTCCCGGCACCTTCATCGCCGGAGGCGAAAACGCTCGGCGCACCTTTTTCGCCATCGACGGCCGGGCAGATCACAAAACTGATCTCGTCGATGAAGCGTGCTCGAAGGAAGGCGCCGTTGGCACCGCCGCCGCCCTCAAGCAGCAGGCATTTGACCCCAACTCGCGCTGCAGGATCTCCAGAGCCAGCCTTAGATCGAGGTCCCGCTCGCGGGCAAAGATGCAGGAGACACCCTCCCTGCGCAGTCCTGCCATGTGCACGTCCGAGCACGCAGACCGCGCACTTCTCGCTCCAGCCAGCCGCCGGCGACAACCGCCATGTGCCGGGCCAAGGCGGCGAGCCCTATTGCACCGGTTACCTCGGAGGCCGCTTGGCTGGGGGCGCCAGACGCCGCGACAAGGGCGAGGCCATGCGGCCCCACCGCCGCCTTGTCCCCGACTTATTTGCCGGTCTGGACGTCGGCTTTCTCCATCGTCGGGTGTGCACTACACGTCCCGCATTCGGGAGGGCTGAGCCAAATCGTCGCCAAATCCTGGTTGGAGTAGTGGCTCGGGCCAATCTGCCAACCGTGAACATAGGAGCGCAGTGGTACTAGCCGATTCCACCAAAACGAGTGGATATAATGCGCCTCCTCGTCCAGCACGCGCTCGTTGTACTGGAGCATTAGAGCCCGCTGCTTCGCCAGATCCGTCTCGTGGAGCATCTTCTCGTAGATATCGAGTTCTTTCCGATCCTCGTAATAGCCGTAATTCGACTCGGTGACGGAGCGTGGCAACCAGGGTTGGACATCCAACACCGGGTTGACGATGCCGTGGCAACTGCCACCGGTCGAGACGCTAAAATCGCCGCCTCGCAACGCCGCGAACCAGGGACCGGTCGGCACCACATTCTGAGTGACGTGCAGGCCGATCTTGCTCCATTGATCGATCAGCCAAGTCCCGAGATATTTGTACGGCTGATCGACGTTGCGGTTCACCAACTCGAAGCTGAGCCCCTCGGCGCCTGCCTCTTTCAGCAGCCGGCGCGCTTCGGCGCGTGACTTCTCGATGTCGGGCCAGAAACCGGCGATGCTGCTGAGCTGGTCTTTGTCGGGTGCCAGCGGCGATCCTGGAAAGACGAGGCTGCCGACGGTGTGCATCAAGCTCACCTTAGAGAGGCCTGGCGCGCTCCCCCAGCGGTCGAGTGCCAGGGTCAGGGCGCGACGCACCCGCACGTCGTCGAACGGCTTTTTCTGGTGGTTGATCCAGGCCCCGAGAGTGCAGTTCCAGTCGCTCTGCTGCACGACGATCTTGCCGCCAAGTTCTTCCTTCAGCTGGTCGATCGCCGATGGCGGGTAGCCGCGGAACTCGGTCGCGGCGCGGTCGGCGCGGATCGCATCGAGCTGCACCGCCTGCTTCGGCGCATAGATCCCGACAAAGCCGTCAAGGTAGGGCAGCCCCTGATGGTAGTAATGGGGATTGCGCTTTCCTTTGATTAACTGACCCGTTTGGAAGTCCTCGAAAACGAACGGGCCGGAACCCATGATGTTGTGCTCGTACCAGTGGGCGTCCTTGTCTAGTATTTTCTTCTGATAGATCCAGTTGTAGGGGTCAGCCAGCGCCGGCAGGAACGCGCTCGTGGCGAACTTCAGATGAATGACGACGGTGTGCGGGTCGGTCGCCGCGATCGTGTCGACCATCATGAAAGTCGATGAGCGCGGGCTTACCACCCCTTCCGGCGGAAAGGCGATCTTGTTCAAGCTCGCCGCGACGTCCTCAGCGGTCAGCCTGTCGCCATTATGGAACTCGACGTCGTCGCGGATCTTGAAGGTGTAGGTCTTGCCGCCATCGGTCGGCTGCGGCACCTCGGTGCACAGGTCGCAGACGATGTCGGTCGTCGATCCTGGATTGTCGGGGTTGATCCGTATCAGCACACTGTAGAACGGCGCCGCCGAGTGGATCGTCGCATAGGTTTCCTCGCGTTGCGCGTCGAAAGTCGGCGGCGAGTCCGCCGGGATCATGTAGGTCAGCATGCCGCCATATTTCGGCGCCTCGTCGGCCGTCGCCGGCGCTGCCGCCAAGAGCGCGACGACCAAACCGGCCGCCCAGAACTCTGGTGCCATCGCGTCCTCCCGTTCGGTTAGACCGTGTTGGCCGGCCTATACCTTCATCGTATAGCGGAAATACAAAAATGCCCATCGTGTTTGCGCCGAAATTGTCTTCGGAGCGTCCTCGGGCGCAACTAACCAGCCCGGGGGCTGGTTCCCGATTTCACTGGCGGCTCGTTCGTTGCGGGTGTGATCGGGATGCACACCTCTTTGAGATTACCGCTTGGTAGGTGGCTTCCTCGGTGCTGCGTTGCCGCCACTGAAGTTGCCGGCTGATTGTGTTAGTCGTCAAAGTCTGGCTGAAAGTCCCCCCTCGTGCAAGGTTGAGCATGAAATTGGAGAGCATTGATGAACGCGCCGCGTCAAACCTATCGGGCCGGCGGGTGTCTGGCCGCTGCCTTTGCGGTGCGGTGGAGCTGGAGATCGACTTTCCCGCCTTTTGGGCCTGGCACGATCACTCCGAAGCAAGCCGTCGCGCGCATGGCGCCGCGTATGCGACCTATATCGGCTGTTGGCGCAAACGCGCCCGCGTGGCGAAGGGCCGACGCAGCATCGCTCGCTTCGAGGATGCGAAGACGGGGTCGACCCGAAGCTTCTGTTCCCGGTGCGGCACGCCGCTGCTCTACGAGCGCAAGAGCTCGCCGCATATGGCAATATCCCGCGGGCGCTCTTCACCGGCCGTACCGGCCGCGAGCCACGCTATCACGTGGCCATCGAGGAGCTTCAGGATTGGGCCTACACAGGCAAACGGCTTGTCCCCCTCAAGGGCTATCCCGGGATCGTCTGGGAACGCCCGAAATCGCGCCGGCGCCCGCGGGACGTTGATGACTTTGGTTCCTCAAACCCTCGGCCGATCCGCTCTTCGCGCCATGCGCCGGCATCCATCTGATCGGTGGCGCGCGGCGCCGAGCGGCCGCGCTAGACGCATGGAAAAGACTAATTCCGGATGGCCTCGGTGGTAAAAGGTAAATTCCCTGGACGGAGGACCGTTCCATGCCCCTGACGACGGACGAGAAACTCTTGGCGCTGAGCCGAGAAACCATCGCGGGGTTCGACAAAGCTAATGGTGGTGTTCATCCAGGGTTCAGACCCGCGCATGCGAAGGGCATTCTGCTGACAGGCACGTTTACACCCTCATCGGAGGCCGCGTCGCTGACGCGGGCACCGCATCTGCACCGGAATTCGACGCCGGTGACGGTTCGCTTCTCGGACTTTGCGGGGATCCCGACCGTCGCCGATAACGACCCGCAGGGTGCCGGCCCGCGCAGCTTTGCGGTTCGCTTCCACCTTGCCGAGCATGTCCACACCGACATCATCGGTCATTCGGTCGACAATTTCCCAGTGCGCACCGCCGAGGGTCTCGTGGAGTTCCTCAATGCAGTGATTGCCGCCGACCCTGCCGGGCCGTACCCAAACGTCATCGAGCGGTTCCTTAGCGCGCATCCCGCGGCTTCGAGATTTGTTCAGATCCCGAAGCCCATTCCGACCAGCTTTGCCAGGGAGTCGTTTTTCGCGGTATCCGCGTTCAAGTTTACGAACGCGGACGGCATGAGCCGCTACGGCCGCTACCGGGTGCTGCCGGTTGCGGGCAACGAATATCTCGGCGAGACCGAAGCAGCCGCGCGCAGTCCGAACTTTCTGTTCGACGAGATCAAAGAGCGGGTGTCAAGGGAACCCGTCAGGTTTCGCGTATTCGTACAGTTGGCCGAGGACGGCGACACGATTGACGATGCCACGGTCCGCTGGCCCGAGGAACGTCCGCAGAGCGCGTTCGGCGAAATCAGTTTGCGGGAGATCGCCCCGAACAACGCCAGCGAGCAGCAACACATCATCTTTGATCCGATCCCGCGGGTGGACGGCATCGAAGCCTCGGCCGATCCTCTCTTCGAGCCGCGAGCCAACATCTATCTGATCAGCGGGAGGCGGCGCAGAGCAGCCGGAGAGCAACCGTAGGTCGGGTGAAGCGCAGCGCAGATTCCTTGGAGGGCGCCTCTGGCTTTCATTTGCACCGCAGGTGAATAAGGGGGCGGCCGGACGGCTCGTTCAGCGCATCTTTACGTATCCACTGGACGGTGCTCCACCACCCGACACACGCGGAATACAAGGCTCAAAATCGATGATGATGTGGAAACGGCGACTCGCGATCGCGGCTCTGGCGCTCTGCTCTTTTGCGTTCACGGGAGCGGCGCCACCGGCGGGCGGGGACAGCGCGCCGAAGCATTTCCTGTGGAAGGTTACCGGGCCGAAGGGCGTCGTCTATCTGCTCGGCACGATCCATGCCGGTAAGGCCGATTTTTATCCGCTGCCATCGATCATCGAGGAAAGCTTCAAAAGTGCTGACACGCTGATCGAGGAAATCGACACCAGCGAGCCCGCCGAAGCCGCCCGCGTGCAGCAAGCGTTCATGGAGAACGGCGATTACCCAAATGGCGACACGATTAACAACCATCTCAGCGAGGTCACCCGTTCGCACCTCACGGCGTATGTGAAAGAGGGCGGTCTGCCCGAGCAGGCCGTCGCGCACATGCGGCCGTGGCTGGTCAGCATGCTAGTCGAACTACGCGAAATGAAGCAGATGGGTTTCGACCCGTCATACGGGTTGGACCAACATTTCCTCGATGAAGCGCAGCAGTCGCACAAGCAGATCGGCGCACTGGAGGACGCCGGGTCGCAGCTCAAACTGCTCAGCTCGCTATCCGAGGAGTTCCAAGACCGTCTGCTACTGAACAGCCTGGTCGACATGGCGAAATCGCACGACGTCGTCGATCTGCTGACGCGGGCCTGGCAATCGGGCGATACCGCCGCGCTGCAGGAGCTGATCACCGGCAGCGTCCGCGACTACCCGCAACTCAAGCCGTTGATGACCAAGCTGATCGACGACCGTAACACCACGATGGCAGCAAAGATCGAGCGCTTTTTGCAAACGCCCAAATGCTATTTGGTCGCCGTCGGCGCCGCCCACCTGGTCGGCGACAATGGCATCCTCAACCAATTGCAGCGCAAGAATTTCACGGTGGAGCAGCTTTAGGGTCGAAACTCAATCCCTTCGGCGGCACCCTACTTCGCCCTAGTCGGAGGGCGCTTAGCTCAGCCTCGAACCCCAATCTGGCCGACCGCATCCTTGATCCAGATCAAAGGCGAGCCGGGCGCGTCAGTGGTGGAATGACGATCCCGCCACGAGGCGCGCAGGGGGTCGAGATATGGGCGAGGGTTTGCATGACAGCCGGGATTACGTCGCGCGTGCCCGCTCGCTCGGGCCGGCTCTCGCCGCGGCCGCGGACGAGATCGAGCGAAACCGCGAATTACCGGCGCCGATCGTGTCGGCGCGGATCGACGATGGGCTGTTCCGCTTGTTGCAGCCGTGTTCTCTCGGCGGCGTCGAACTCGACCCGATGACCTGCGTTCAGGTGGTCGAGCAAATCGCCAGCCACGACGTCAGCACCGGTGGTGTGTCGAACAGGCGAACGGCTGCTCGATGGTTGCCGCCTTTCTCGACCCCGATGTCGCGCAGGAAACTTTCGGACCGCCGGACGGCATCGTCGCCTGGGGCCCGGTCGGCCACGGTCCCGACGGCGGGCCGCTGTGCCGCGCGGATGGCGGCGAAAACCTGCGCACTTTGCTGTTTCCAAGGGCCCACGCGACGATGACCGATATCTGGCATGTCGTCGGCCTACGCGGCACCGGCAGCGACCGCTATTCGGTGACCGATCTCTTCCTCCGCGAGCGCTAGACTGTGCTGCGCGACCCGAAGATCGCGCCGCGCCAGCCGGGCCGGCTCTACTGCTCAGCAGCATCACTCTGTATGCCTGCGGTGTCGCCGGGGTGGCGCTCGGCATAGCGCGTGGGCATAATCTCCGACTTCACCGAACTCGCGACGGAAAAGACACCGCGCGGCGCCCGCCAGCGGCTGTGCGAGAACCAAGTGATCCAGTCGCAGCGGGCGCAGGCCGAGGCTCGGCTAGGCTCGGCGCGCGCGCCTTCCTGCTGAGTGGTCTCGCCGAGATCTGGGAAGCGGTCGGCGAGATCGTGAGCTAATCCTGGAGCAAAACACGAAGATCTGCCTCGCCTCGACCTGGGCCATCGACCAGGCTCGCGAGGTTGTCGACAGCCTCTATCACAGCGCCGGTGCGACGGCGATCTTCGACGACCGCCCATTCGAGCGCCGCTTTCGCGACATGCATACCGCCTCGCAACAGGCCCAGGCGCGGCAGGCCCATGACGAAGACGATCGGCCGAATCCTCTTCGGCCTCGCGCTCGACACGGCGATGTTCGCTTTTAGCCCGTCGCGCATCCATGCAATAATCGCATGGGTTGTATTACCTTGTCGCCAAAAGCATCCGTATGGGCGACACTTGGTGCGACAGCCGCAGAAAGGCGAAACGACAGCCATCGCGGTCCGGGAAGTGTCGGGGAAGGAAAGCTTATGAAATACAACGTCGCGATCGTCGGCGGGGGAGCCGCCGGATCGGTGTTGGCGGGCCGATTGGCTGCCGATGCGCACACTTCCGTGCTGCTGCTGGAAGCCGGGGCGGATTACCCCGACCCAGCCAATCTCCCGGACGAAATCAAATTCGGCCACACTCGGTTTGCCGAAGCTCCGGACTCGCTACACAACTGGGCCTTGCGGGGCACCATCACCGAGGAGCAAGGGGCGATCCACGTGGCGCAGGGCAAGGTGATCGGCGGCGGGTCGTCGATCAATGGTCAGGCCATGCAACGGGGATTCCCCGAGGATTTCGATTCCTGGGCGGCGCTCGGCAACGACGAATGGTCGTATGACAAGGTCCTGCCGTACTTCCGCAAATCGGAGCATGATCTCGACATTCAGGATAATTATTGCCACGGCTCGCATGGACCAATGCCCGTCAGGCGCCGCCAGTCGGGTCCCTGGCCTGCCATCCAACAGGCTTTCCATGCGGCCTGCGTCCAGGCGGGGTTCGGCACCACCAACGATAAAAATGGCCTGCACCCCGCCGGCCTTGGTGTGTCGCCCTCGAACAACCTCGACGGCGTGCGAATGAGCACCGCGATGACGCATCTGAATCCGGTGCGCCATTATCTGAACCTGACGGTGCGGGGCGGAGTGTTCGTCCGGAAGATCGTGATCGAGGATGGCAGGGCCGTCGGCGTCGAAGCCGAAAGCGGCGGTAAGGTGTTCCACGTCGAAGCCGACCGGGTGGTACTGAGCGCCGGGGCGATTAGATCGCCCCACCTGCTGATGCTCTCGGGCATCGGCCCCGAGGACCACCTGCAGCAATTCGGGATACCCGCGGTTTGCCATCTCCCCGGCGTAGGCCAGAACCTGCGGAACCACCTCAGCGCCCAGACGACCTTCAAGGTCAAAGACGGCATCTCCCTCGCTGCTCATCGCGATGCAGCGCACTTTTCGTTGCACTACACCGCCCCGGGGTCGAGCGCCGTCAACGATATGGTGCTGCGGAGCAGCCCGGTCGTCGACCCACGGCAGGAGCGCGTACCCGGTGTACGGACCAAATACCTGAGCGGCGACGTCCCCCCTGAGCAGGCAGCACGGATCTCGTGCACGCTCGGGTTGCCTGACGGCTCGGGATACGTCAGGCTGGCCTCGGCCGACCCCGGCGTCCAGCCGACCTTCAACTATTGTTATCTCCAGCATCCAAACGACGTCAGACGGGTGCGGGACGGCCTGCGAATGGCGGTGAAACTGCTCGAGTCGGACGCATATCAAGACGTGGCCGATTACCGCATTCACCCAACGGACGACATTCTCGCCAATAACGACGCTTTGGACCTCTGGATACGCCAAACCGTGGGCACGGCCAGGCACGTGTCCGGGACCTGTAAGATGGGACCCGACACAGATCCGATGGCGGTCGTCGACCAATGCTGCAGGATCAAGGGCATCCAAGGGTTGTGGGTGGCCGATGCGTCGGTGATGCCGCGCATTCCCCGGTCGGGTGGTGCCCATGCCACAGTGATCATGATAGGGGAACGTGTCGTCGACTGGATAGCGGTGGACTAACCCCGATCATGGAAGTTCGGCTGTCAAGCTAAAGTTGGTCCAATGGCTCAAGAACCGTGAGTTCATCCGGCAGATTATGGATTACACTCTCACCAACCTCGCAAAAAAGGAGTGCCGAGGCATGATGCAAGCAGTGCAGAAAACGAAATTTACGGCCGGTCCGCTGACGTTCAGTGTCAGGCATGAGCTGTGGGACGGCAACATCCAGGATCATGCGGACCAGGGCGTCGCGATCACCGTGGTGGCGGAGGTCGCCGGCAAGGAGACGACCCTGCTGCGGTTTAATTGCTTCGATTTCGAAAAAAGTTACATCTACGGCCCGGAAAATGACGAGCTGGAGGTCACCGGACCTGAGATGCTGGGTGGCGCGCCCCTGACAAACTTCTACCGGATGGATCCGATCGCTGACGGGAATCCGATCAGCTGGACCATCAAGACCCTGGGGACCAAGCTGCCGAAAATGCTCAAGAGGGCCGGCTATCCGCAGATCGCCGCCGCGACCGAACTCGCCGAGGTGGCAAGCGTCCTGCCTGACGTCGAAGCCTGCGCCCGCGAGCTGTATGCCGTTAAGCGGAACACCGTGAAGCACAACCGCGGCACGCACATCTTCGAAGCCGGCAACATCCGCTTTGGCCTCGAAATGCGGCGGCTGCCGATGGGCGATGGCGGCCTCGCCATCCACGTCCTGGCCGATATCGGCGGCACGCCGGGCAAGGCCTACACGGAAGAAACGGAGCTGCTGGCCTTTGATCACTTCTGGAACGGGGCGCATTACCACTATGGCCCGCGCAACAAGAACCATCGCATCTATTGGGACAGGACATTGGTCGAGGACCCGCTCGCGTGGACGTTGGAGCAGTTCGAGACCGGAAAACTGCGGGCGATGATCGAGCGGGCCGGCTATCCGGGGATCGCAGCCGATCTCGATGAAGCAAAAATCGCCGCCGTGTTTCCGGCGATGAAGAAGCAGGCGCTCGAAATGTGGGCGGAAGGCGAGCGGCTGACGGGCCATCCGGGGCTGCCGTTGGAGCCGACTCCGAACCTGGCCGCCGCCGAGTAAAGCGCACGACGCAGGCTCCCTCCGCATCCGAGGCCCTTAGCCGGTCACGGCGAAGGGCCTAGGGGGTAGCCATCACGACGAAGCAGCGTTTCCGGGGTAGTGCCAGCCTGGATTTCGGTTCCCGTCCCAGACGAAACCTTCTCCCACAGAGGAGGGCAATCAAAACGCGAGCGGCGCGGGCTCCGCCGCGGGAGGGGAAGTACGGCCAACAAGACCCGTAATAGAGGTCGTAGCCGCATCATTGATTAGGTTCGGGTGAGAATACCCCACCGCCGAGCTAAAAGCGGGTTGCAGCACACTCTGGTATACCGTATACCTTGGTTATGTCCGAAGCCAGCCCGCCCCCCGTCGAAAAATTGGACCGGCCCATCCTCGACGTGCCGCGGCTGGACGCGCAGCCCAGCTACCGCGACCGAGCCTATGCCGCGCTGAAGCGGGCGATCACGGCGATGGACATCTACGACCATCCGGAAGAAATCCGGCTCGACGAGCGGCGGCTCTCGGAGGGGCTCGGGGTGAGCCGCACGCCGATCCGCGAGGCGATGACCCTGCTCGAGCAGGAAGGTTTTGTGCGAACCCGCCCGCGCCGCGGCATCTTCGTCGTGCGCAAGACGAAGCGCGAGATCGTCGAGATGATCACGGTTATGGCGGCGCTCGAAAGCATGGCGGCGCGGCTCGCCGCCGAGCGCGCTGTCGACGCGGAAATTGCCGGCCTGCGCCGACTGATGGATGATTTTCGCAACGGTAATGACGGCGAGCGGCTCGCCGAGTACTCGGATGCGAACATCGCCTTTCATCAGGCGATCATCAAGATGAGCGGCTCCGCCCTGCTCGCCGAATTGACGGAAAACCTGTTCATCCACATACGCGCGATCCGCAAGATCACGATCCACCAAGACAATCGCGCGGCCCGCTCGGTCGTCGACCATATGCGGATCATCGAGGCGCTCGAACGCCGCGACTTCGAGCTCGCCGAGCGGCTGGCGCGCGAGCACACGCTGGGGCTCGCCGCGCATGTCGAGCAGCACGGCGATTTTCTCGACACGACACGGGACGATGTGTGAGTTTCAGCGAGCCTTCAACCGTCACCCCCGCGAAAGCGCGGGCCCAGGGCGACCGTCCCGGACCGGCACCCCTGGGTTCTGGCTTGCGCGGGAATGACGACAGAGGTGGTCTTCCGAAGACCCGAGGGATTGGTGAATGAGCAAAGCGCTGGAAGGTGTGCGTATTCTCGATTTGAGCCATGTCCAGGCGGGGCCGACCGGCACGCAGCTCCTGGCATGGATGGGTGCGGACGTGATCAAGGTCGAGATGCCCGGACGCGGCGACATTACCCGCGGTCAGCTGCAAGACGTCAAAGGCGCCGACAGCCTCTATTTCACGATGCTGAACTCGAACAAACGCAGCATCACCGTCAATCTGAAGTCACCTAAGGGCAAGGCGGTGATCGAGGCGCTGGTCAAGCGCAGCGACGTGGTCATCGAAAATTTTGGCCCCGGCGTGCTCGATCGACAGGGCTTCACCTGGGAACGGTTCCAGGAACTGAACCCGCGCATCATCTACGCGTCGATCAAGGGCTTCGGCCCGGGCCCCTACGTCGACTGCAAGGCCTACGAGAATGTCGCCCAGTGCATGGGCGGAGCGGCGAGCACGACCGGCTGGGAGGACGGGCCGCCGACCGTGACCGGCGCCCAGATCGGCGACAGCGGTACCGGCGTCCACACGATTGCCGGCATTCTCGCCGCACTCTTCCAACGCGAGCGCACCGGCAGGGGCCAGCGCGTCGAGGTTGCGATGACCGACGCGGTGCTCAATCTGTGCCGGGTCAAGATGCGCGACCAGCAACGCCTGATGCGCGGGCCATTGACCGAGTACCCGAACA